>Ga0210396_10005210_pt1 | contig 12608 bp, 9 predicted proteins | sample IncBWH17OmetaG_FD_155466 | JGI IMG/M metagenome (GOLD analysis project Ga0210396, IMG submission 155466) | Forest soil microbial communities from Barre Woods Harvard Forest LTER site, Petersham, Massachusetts, United States - Inc-BW-H-17-O ...
GTCAGTCGCCTGCCGAACTTCCCGCCGCCCTCGCGCGGTGATCGCGTAGACGCGGCGAACCTTGCCTCGAACCAGTTCCTCCTTCGAGCGAAGGTAACCCTTCCGTTCCATCCGGTGCAGGATGGGGTAGAGCGTGCCCGGGCCGACCCGATACCCGTGGCGGCGGAGCTCGCGGATCATCCCCAGCCCAAAGATCACGCCCGCCGAAGCGTGGTAGAGCACGTGCAGGCGCACGAGCCCGGAGTACAGGTCCTGGTCGGCCATGATACGGCCCTCTATAGCCTAAACCCGATGCGGGCCACAAGACGGCTGCGTTTCCCGGTCGTCCCACTGGACAGTAAGCGGGCTCGACTTACGATCCGCGATCGATGGGACAAAAGCAGATCAAGGCGCCCCGCCCGCCGGCCATGTTCGCGACGTCGGCGGCGCTGATCCTCGCAGGTGCGGTGTGGCTGGCGCTCGTGCTCGTGTACGCCGGCCCGATGGCGGCCGCGGCGGCGTATTGCCTCATTGTCGACGGCGGCGTCGTGCTCCTGTGGCTCGCGGCCGCGGTCGGGATCGGGTCATGGTTGCTGCCGCTGTTTTTAGGCTCGCAGTTTCGTGCCGCGAATCCGCTCTTGCGTTTTTCCACCTCCGCCGCCCTCGGATTGGGCACAATGGGCCTGCTCGTTGTCACACTGGGGCTGGCCGCAAGCCTGAATCAGGCGATCGCATTTATTCTCGTCGGAATCGGCGCAGTGGCCGCAGTCTTGAAGCTGTGGCGCGCTTGGGGCGAGTTTGTGGCGCTGCGGCAGCGTCTGGCCGAGCCGGTCGGATGGGGATGGCTGCTGTTGCTGGCGACGCCGCTCGTGGCGGTGATGACGGTGGGTGACATGATGCCGCCCTATGTGCTGTGGAACCCGCAGGAGCCGCACGGCTACGACGTCGTCGAATACCATCTCCAGGTCCCGCGCGAATGGTTTGAGGCGGGCCGGATCATTCCGCTGCACCACAACGTCTTTTCCTTTTTTCCGTTCAACGTCGAAATGCATTACCTGCTGGCAATGCACCTGTGCGGCGGGCCGTGGGACGGGATGTACGCGGCGCAGCTGATGCATGGCGTATTCATTCTGCTTGCCGTGCTGGCGGTAGGGGGGATTGCGCGCGCTTTGGTCGACGATGCTGGACGGTCGAAGATGGCCTGCGTGGCGGCGATGCTTGCGATGGCCGGTGCGCCACTCCTCTGGCAACTGGGCGCAATTGCCTATGACGAAGGCGGATTTCTCCTGTTCGGAACACTCTCGATCGGGTGGGCGGCTGTCGCTCTGCGCGAGCCGGAGAAGAAACTCGGGAGGCTCGCCCTGGCGGGAGTGATGGCCGGGCTGGCTTGCGGCGCCAAGCTGACCGCAGTGCCGGAGGTTTTGGCGGCTGTGGCACTCGTCACGGGGGCCGTTTCAATCGCCCGGCGAACTTCACTGCCGCGCGCCATGGCCGGCGTCGGAGTGTTCGGCATTTGCGGCTTGATCTGCTTTGCCCCGTGGCTGATCCGAACCTGGATCTGGGCAGGTAACCCGGTCTTCCCGGAGCTGCCGCAACTGGGGCACGGCTACTTCAGCGAGGTTCAGGTCGAGCGCTGGCGTCACGCCCACACGGCCCGGCCAGACCAGCACTCGGTCATCGCAAAGCTCAAAGCGGGATGGATCGAGGTGGCCGGCAACTGGCAATTTGGCTTTCTTCTGCTGCCGCTGGCGCTGATCGGCGCGGGGCTTGGCTGGCGCGAGCCGAACGTCTGGTTTCTGGTCGCGATGCTGTTTATGCTGGCGGTCTTCTGGCTGGGATTCACGCATCTTCAGGGGAGATTCTTCGTGCTCGCGATCCCCATCTGCGCGCTGCTGATTTCGACGCTGCCGCGGCGGGCGATGTTGGTAGCGGTGGCGTTGCAGGCGCTTGCCGCGATCATTTTCCTTAACCTCCAGTTTCTCACCCCGACGCGCGTGCTGGTGATGCATGCGTTGCTGGCGACCGACGACCTGAGTCTGCTTATCCCTTCAGTCGCCAAAGACGTTCCGCCGGATGCGACGCTGTCGCTGGTTGGCGACGCCCGCGCGTTTGTCTATCAGCGGCCGATGTCGAAGCTGACTTACAAGACCGTTTTTGACGCCGACACATCCTCCGGCGACGTCATCGTCGCCTGGGCGGGTGCGCCAACGGCGAAAGATCAGCAGTGGCTGTTGATCGACCCTGCGGAACTCGAGCGGTTTTCCAACACCTATCCCCCTTTTCCCCCATTGCCCCCGGACCTGCTCGCGCACTCTGAACCGTACGTAATGAAACGATGATCGTGTTCCACCTCAGACCTCGTTGTTATGGGGCAGGATCGCCTATCCGGACGCTTGAAGAGGGTCCCTCTTTGAGCGTCCTCCCTCTTCGAGCGTCCGCAAAATCACCGGCTGCAACCGAATCGCCTCGGGGGCGCAGGCATGGGCGATTCTCGCGAGTGTGCTGCGAACCATCGAGCAACAGGGCCGAGACGTGGTGGCCACGATCAAGTCCCTGCTGCGGGCCGCGTGGGCCGGGAGGGATGTTTTCCCGCTTACCGATACCTCATGACGGCCGGCGGCGGTAAACAGTTACGTCCGGATCCCTCTTCGAGCGCCCAATGCCGTCGATGCCCGATCGGAAGCCGAACGCTGGGAAATAAAAGCCCCCGGCAACCCGGCCGAGGGCCGTCGGCGGTTGCAATAGGACGTGCATGTGTCCTTGCCGTACGACACGGCACCGCTGACGGCGACATGTTACCCGCCGCTATATCTGTGTCCATATAATTGCGCTGGGGTAAAGACCCTAGACACCAGCGATGCCCGACCAGAAGCCGACGCTCGATTACGCGGGACCGGAACCGCCGGGGCCGCCGAAAGCAAGGGCCCTCCCCAAACCAAAGCCCTTGATCCGGGCTTACTTACACGTACGGCACTTCACCCTTTTTCGCCTGGGAAAGGGCGACCAGGATTTTGCTGATCGATTGGGTGATGACGTCGAAGTATTTCGCGCCTTTTTCCGCCGAGGCTTTTTTCGGGTTGCCGGAACCGGTATCGGGATGAACCGCGGACCACGGTCGCGGGGTCCAGAGGCCGGGCTGAGTCAGCCCCTCGATCGCGAAGGGCAAGCGGCGTCCTTCGCCGGCTTGATCCATGGAAACCCAGTCCGGCCGCAGATGCAGAATCAGGCTGGTTTCCATCTCCCCGGCGTGATCGTCCGGCTCCTCGAAAAGTTCTTTCAACGCATCGGGCCGCATCTGAAAGAAGTTCAGCACGACGATCAGCATCCCCGTCTGCTTCTGTACGTCGCGCACGATCGGCTTGAATTCGTTGCCGCCGTGCGCGTTGAGAACGACCAGGCGGTCGATGCCCTGCGAACTAAGGCTGCGGGCGACATCACCCAGGATCGCAAGTGCGGTGGAGGTGCGGAAGCTGATGGTGGCGACTTGATCGAGCTGCTGCTCGTTATTGCCGAACGGAATGGTCGGCAGCACGAGCACCTTGGCGCCGGAGTCATGAGCGATCTGCGCCGCCTGCTGGGCCAGCGCCGTCGCCTCGATGACGTCGGTTCCGTGGGGAAGGTGCAGATTGTGTGCCTCAGTCGCGCCCCATGGAAGGACCGCTACGTTGGGCCGGTATTCGCGAAGTTCTTTGAAATTGGTCTCCAGCAGAATGAACGGACGCGCGGACACGGTCGCTCCTTTGGCTGATTCATGTGACACGGGTTTCAACCCGTGCCGGCGATCTTCACTATGGAAAACCGTGGGCCTTCCCGGTTTTCGTCTCTCAGCACGGGTTGAAAACCCGTGTCACGGGCGACCTATTCTTGCCGGAACGCTTGTCGTCAGCGAGCGGGCAATTCAATCGACAGCACGGTCGATTTCTTCGATGCGATATCAACGGCAACGATGCGATGGTGATTGGTGTCGGCGATGTAGAGCGTGTCATTCGTCACGGAAATCCCGCCGGGCTCGTCGAAGTTCGGCGAGGCATAGGTACCAACGTCGCTCGCGCCCGAACCCAGGAAAGTGGTCACTGTTGAAGTCTTGAGATCAATCGCGCGAATCTGGCCGTTGAAGGTATCGGCAACAAAGAGCGTGTCTCCGTGCAGCGCGACGCCAAGGGGATGCTGGAAACGGGCGGCGTTGCCGACGCCGTCGCGGCGGCCGAAGCCGAACAGGTCGCCGCTGCCGGCCACTGTGCGGGTCGAGTCGTCCTTCGGATCCAGCGAGACCGCGCGGATGCTCGACGCCTCCGAATCCGCCACGTAAAGCTCACGGCCGTCCGTCGCCAGTCCGGAGGGCTGGGCGAAACCGGCGTCGCTGTTTTTGCCGTCCACCGCGCCCTCGCGGCTTGTGCCCGCCAGCACCGAAATTGTCTTCCCTTTCAGGTCCATGACCCAGATCTGATGGACTCCCGCCATGGCGACATAGAGTTTTTCGCCGACGCGCGCCAAATCCCAGGGGGAACTGAGCGCGGTAGAGCGTGGATCGGCGTTTCCCGGCGGGCGATGGGCCTGGACGCCCGTGCCGGCGATCCTTGTTACCGTGCCCCGCTCCAGGTCTGCCGCCCGCAACTCATGATTCTCGGTATCGGCGATGTACAGCGTGCGACCGTCGGCGGAGAGGGCCAGACCCTGGGGCTGTTGCAGCTCGGCGTCGCGAAATCCACCGTCTTTCAGGCCCGTTGCGCCGCTTCCGATGATCTGGCTGACCTTTCCATTTAGATCGGCGACCAGAACGCGATTGTGGTTGGTGTCGCCGATGAACAGGCGGCCGCTTTTTGCGTCGGCCAAGACCTTGCCGGGGAAATCCAGCGTGCCGGGTTTGAACGACGATTGCTCGCTTACGAAATGGAGCGGCCGGGCGAGCGTCCCCTTCTGCCGTCCTTCCTTGAGCAGCTCGGCGATCTTCGCGTCGATCTCATCACGGTGTCCCTCACCCGACCATCCTGCGACCGCATAGCCTTGCGGATCGATCAGCACCAGCGTGGGCCAGCCCGGGACGCCGTACGCGTTCCAGATCTTGTACTGGCTATCGACTGCGACTGGATGCATGATGTTGTTCCGCAGGATCGCCTGGCGGATGTGGTCGGCGTCTTTCTCCTGGTCGAATTTGCCGGAATGGACGCCAATCACGACGAGCGGCTGACCTGAGTATTTGTGCTCGAGGTAGTGCAGGTCGGGGAAAATGTGCATGCAGTTGATGCAGCAGTAGGTCCAGAAATCGAGCAGGACAACCTGGCCTTTGAGGTCGGCCAGGGAAATCGGCTTGCCGCCCTCGGTGTTGAGCCACGCATCGGCGCCGCTCAGTTCCGGCGCTTTGACGCGATCGGCCGCGGGCATCGTGCGGCATAGAATGGCAAGAAGAGCGAGCGGCAGAACAACCGACCTGTGGCTCATAAATTCGGCTCCTGAGTTCGGATTATATCCGTTGACGGTCAGGGGCATCCGTCCGGACGGGCGCGGGTTGGAAAAGTTCTGGCGTTCTCAACCGCGTTGAGTGAAAATACGCCGCGCACCGGCCGGCGCAGGGATAGGTCGGCGGGCAGTAAAATTCAACCGCAAACAACAGGGAGCTAGCGCTCATGGCTGCGATCGATGCGACTGTGGATCAGGTTTTTCAGGATTGGGATGACCGCAAGGTGAAGCTGCACAGCGGCAACGTCGAGGAGAGGGCCCAGCAGCTGGGGCCGTGGTCCAAGCTGGTTGGGCAGCGGCTGGGTCTCTTCGTCGAGCGCTGGCGGCCGGACCGGATCAAGGTGCTCAAGAAGCTGGGCAACAACACGAACGCTAACGCAGACACCGTGCGCGGCCACCTTACGCCGCTCGCCCGCGAGGAATTTGTTGCCGATCTGCGCGCCTGGGGCATCCCCGACCGCTACGCGGTTGCTGCCGGGTCGCTGGTTGAAGTGAAGTAAGCTTCCATCCCATCCGTAGATCCAGACGGTGATACCGCGCGCGTTGGGCGGTTTTTGTGAAAGAGGCTCGGCGCGGCTCCGTCTTGGCTGCGCATGGCCAAATGGCTACGGCTACAGCGCGCCTTCACCCTGACTGAATTGCTGGTGGTCATCGCGATTATTGCGATGGCGCTGGCAATCATTCTCACCATCCTCCACTCGGCGATTAAGGCAGTTCGCGCGCTCAAAGGGTGAGCGCTGCGTCGGTGATTGCAACGATGCGAAAGTCATGTGCGGACGAAAAATAGCTCCCGACCCTATTTTTCTCCGACCGCCAGGGGCGTCGGCGTCGGGGCCAGGGATTCGGTGAGAAAGAAGCGGAACGCGGCAGGGCTCGGCAGGCTCATCATCGCCCGCGTGTCCTCCATGCCGATGTGAATCGAGATCAGGTTCCGGACGTCCGATTGATACATGTCTTCGTCAGTCACGTCGTCGCCGGCGCAGAGGACCAAATCCACCTCGAGCTGTTCCAGGACGTGTAGCATCGCGCTGCCCTTGTTCACCTCCGTCGAAGTGATCTCGACAATCTTTTTTCCGTGGCGAACTTTCAGCGGCAGGTTGGCGATCAAGGTTGCGATCTCGGCGACCAGCGCCCGCGCTTTCCACAGGCCAAACTGCGGGTCGGTGCGGCGGTAGTGCCACGCCAGCGACGTTCGCTTGCGCTCGATGAAGCTGCCGGGCGTCGAGCGCTCGTAGAGCTGAAGGACCGGCAAAACGTTCTCCATCCAGGCGTAGCTGACATTGCGATCCAGTTGCTCCCAGCGGCGTTCGTGCGGCCGTCGAATGGCGGCGCCGTGCTCGGCGACCAACCCGAAACTGTATGAGCCCAGAAATGAATCCAGATCGTCGGGCGTACGGCCGCTGATGATCGTCACGTCCAGTCCCGGGTGGTTTTGCAACCGATCCAGCAGGGAGCGCGTCGCGGCGTTGGGGCGGGCGGCCTCGGGGATGCGCTCGATCTCCCGCAGCGTCCCATCGTAATCGAGGAACATCGCCACTCTGCCGCCGCGGGCGAGGGTCTGGGAAATCCGGCGGCTGGCCTGCTCCGCCAGGTCGGCGTCGGGCGGCGCCGGCGGCTTGATCGCTCGCAAATCGTCCAGCAGCCAGCTCGCCCAGCGGCTGGCGTCGTACCTCATCACCCGTTCCCGCATCGGCCGCATCAGACGCATCGCCTCTTCCGGAGACGTGCCCAGCGCCTCTTCCATCGCACCGGCGACGCTTTGGGCATCATAGGGATTGACGATCGTCGCGTTGAACAGATCCTGGGCAGCGCCGGCAAATTCGCTCAGAATCAGCGTCCCCGCCTGGTCGCGCTGGCACGCGACGTATTCCTTGGCCACCAGGTTCATCCCGTCGATCAGCGGCGTGACCAGCCCTACGTCCGCCAGCACGTACAACGCGCAAAGCTCCTTAAAATCCACCGAGCCGTGCACGAAATGAATCGGGCTGTTGTGCAGCGTCGCGTATTTCCCGTTCAGTCCCCCGATGCGCAGCTCCACTTCCTCGCGCAGAACGCGATATTCCTCGACATTTTCGCGACTGGGCACCGCGACGAAGATGAACTTGATGTCGTCGCGGTTTTCGCGCCTGGCGAGGAACAGATCGATCGCGTCCAGCCGCTGGGGGATGCCTTTGGTGTAGTCCAGCCGCTCGACCGACAAGATCACCCGCTGGCCTTTGTACGCCTCGCGGAAAGAGGTCAGATGGGCGGCGCATTGGGGGCTGTCGAGTGCGGCGTCGAATCGCGAAGCATTGATTCCAATCGGATAGACCCCCACCCGCGTGGTTCGCCCTTCGTGGCGGATTTCCGTCAGGTCCGACTCGATGCCCAGCAATCGCAGGACCGAGCTGCAAAAATGTCGCAAGTATCCGAAAGTATGAAATCCCACCAGATCAGCCCCCAGAAGTCCTGAAGCAAGAGCGGCCCGATTCGGATGGCAGCGAAAGACCTCGTACGATGGGAACGGCGTGTGCAAAAAGAACGCGACCCGCAGCGACGGCCGGGCCTCTCTCAATATCCCGGGCAACAGCATGAGTTGGTAATCGTGGACCCAGACCAGGTCATCGTCCTGGGCGACCTCGAGGACGCAGGCCGCGAACTTCTCGTTGACCTTGCGATACTGCTCCCACCACTGGGGCTCGTAGCGAAACCGGCTGGGCATGTAATGCAGCAGGGGCCAGAGGCTCGAGTTGGCAAAGCCCTCGTAAAACGCCTCAACCTCCCCGGCGTCAAGAAAGACCGGCACGTAACCGAATTGGTCCCGAAGTGTCTTTTCAATATCGCGTTGACGGGCCTCGTCGTCGATCGCGGCGCCGGGCCAACCGATCCATCGAAGCGACGGGCCCATCGCTTCCAGGGCCGTGACCAGGCCGCCGGACGATTTTTCGATCTTTTCGCCGATCGTCACCGGCAGGCGGTTCGATACGTTGATCACCTTTGCCATTTCCCAATTTATGCGTCGAATCTGCGAGAATGAGAACGGGTGAAACCGCTTGTGCCTTGACGATTCTGCCGGGCCTTGGGGACAATGTCGACGATTTACCTAAAGGAGTCCTCATGCGATCGCGAATTCTGCGGCCGCTGCCGTTTGTAGTACTGTTTGCCTTCGTCGCGGTTTCCCAGGCGCGAGCCGACGACGCGGCCGCGCCCAAGAATGAGTTCCTCAAATTCGTTGACGACGGTCAGGGCGGTGGAAAGCTGGAGACGGCCATCGTCACCTATCGCAACGACGCCGGCGCAACCGTTCACTTGGTGGCGGCGGTGCACATCGCGGATCAGTCGTACTACGACGGGTTGAACAAGACCTTCAAAGGTTACGACGCGGTGTTGTACGAGATGGTCAAGCCCAAGGACGCGGAGCCGCCGCAGCCGGGCGAGGAACGCAGCAACAGCATGATCAGCGTCATCCAGCGCTTCATGAAGGACACGCTCGACCTGAAGTTCCAGCTCGACGCGATCGATTACACCGCGCCGAACTTCGTCCACGCCGATCTCGACGCCGAGACGTTTGCGAAGATGGAGGAGGAACGCGGCGAATCGATCTGGACGCTGATGCTCCAGCAGATGATCAAGCAGATGATGAACCCGCCGGAGAACCAGCAGGAGATCGGATTGGGCGATCTTCTCCAGGCGTTGACGAGCCCCGACCACGCCCGCCAATTGAAGCTGCTGCTGGGTCGTCAGTTTTCCGACATCGAAACCCAGATGTCCGGCTTCGGCGGCACCGTCCTGCTCACCGAGCGAAACAAAGCCTGCTTCAAAGTGCTCGACCAGGAGCTGACCAACGGCAAGCAGAACCTCGGCATCTTCTACGGCGCCGGCCACATGTCCGAGATGGAAAAGATGCTGCTCAAACGCGGCTTTCACAAGACCGGCTCAGAGTGGCGCATCGCCTGGAACATGACCGACGACGCCAGGCCCGACGATGCCACCGGCGACAAGCCCAAGGCTGAGAAGAAACAGAAGGGCGATGCCGACAAGGACTCGAATGGGATCATCAAAATCGAATACGTGAGGTGAAGATGAAAGACCTGCGAATCGGGCTGATCGGGTATGGGTTTATGGGGCGGGCGCATTCCAACGCTTACCGACGAGTGAACAACTTCTTTAGTCTGGAATACCGACCGGTCCTCAAGGCGGTCTGCGGCCGCGACAGGGACAAGGCCCAGGCGTTTGCCGATCAGTGGGGATACGAGTCAGTCGAAACCGATTGGCGGAAGGTTATCGATCGCAAGGACATCGACGCCGTCGACATCTGCACGCCGAACAACACGCACAAGGAGATCGCCCTGGCCGCGACCAAAGCCGGAAAGATGATCCTGTGTGAGAAGCCGCTGGCGATGAACGCCGCGGAAGGCCGCGAGATGGTCAAGGCGGTCGAGGCGGCGCGCGTGCCGAACATGGTCTGGTACAACTACCGGCGTGTTCCCGCCGTCACCCTGGCCAAACAGCTCATCGATCAGGGCCGGCTCGGCAAGATCTTCCACTTCCGCGCCCTGTTCCTTCAGGACTGGACGATCAGCGCCGACTTGCCGCAGGGCGGGACGGGGCTGTGGAGATTAGACATCGGCGCCGCCGGCAGCGGTGTCACCGGCGACCTGCTGGCCCATTGCATCGACACCGCCATCTGGCTTAACGGCGGCATCGGGTCTGTCGCCGCGATGACCGAAACCTTCATCAAGGAGCGCAAGCACAACCTCACCGGCAAGGTCGAGAAGGTCGGCATCGATGACGCCTGCGCGTTTCTCGCCCGCTTCAAGAACGGGTCCCTGGCCACCTTCGAATCCACCCGCTACGCCCGCGGCCACAAGGCGCTCTACACGTTCGAGATCAACGGCGAGCATGCCTCCATCGCCTGGGACCTGCACGATCTTCATCGCATGTCCTTCTTCGACCACAAGGACGAAAGCATCCTCCGCGGCTGGCGCTCCATCCACGTCACCGACGGCGACCACCCGTACATGAAACACTGGTGGGTCCCCGGCCTCCAGATCGGCTACGAACACACCTTCGTCCATCAGGTCGCCGACTTCCTCGAAGGGCTCGCCAAAGGCCAGGAAACCCATCCGACTTTCAAGGACGCGCAGGAAACACAACTGATTTGCGACGCGGTATTGAAGGCGGCCAAGAGCGGGTGTTTCGAGCCGGTGCCGGAGGCGTAAGGGTGTCAATCCCTCTTTCTCGAGTTTGAACTGCGGCTCCGCCAGACGGAGCCGTCGAGTCAGAATCTCCTGAAGCCTTTTTTTTCTTACCGCCGACATAAATCCTCACAGCCCCATCTGGTCGACGGGGGCCAATCTGAAATGGATTTCGGCCGAGTCGATTATGGAGGAGATGATGCGCTGACCGTGACACGGGTTTTCAACCCGTGCTGGCGGCGCAAGTCGAAGGAATACACCTGCCTCGTCACGTTTTCGTGACTTCGCGTCGTCAGCACGGGTTACAAACCCGTGTCACAGGCAACGTCCTTCTTCGTTCTGCGAAGGGCGCACCCAAAAAGCGCCTTGTGATTCTAACCTCATGCGCTTCCAGGGTCAGGCGTCACATCCAACTCGGGCGTTTGAAAGTTGCGTCCGGCAAGTCTTGCGGCAACTCGTACCCGCCGAGTGTCATGTGCTCGATGAATTGCAATATTCGGGCGGTTTCTTGGCAGGCGACGTGCACCACTCCGTAGTGATCCGTATTGATCAACTGCCGCCCATGGTCCGGAACGATGAACAGGTCATCGCGAACGCAGCAGCCCTCTCGAATCATTCTCAGGACCCACGCCCCCAGTTGCTCAACCTCGTGGGGGACGAACTCGACCGCCCCCTCGAATCGATCTGGCACAGGCAGTCCATAGGTGACCCTGCTGCGGATCTCGGCTGTGCGGTTGCGAGCTGGACGAGGGTCGCGCCATCGTCCACCTCTGGGCCAGAGGCAGCAAATCTCCCAAGGGTCCAATCCCGCCAGGACGTGCTGAACGAACCGAGTCAGTTCCCTGCGACCCTTTGGACATTCCCAAAAGCGCCGAGGGGCGTCCTCGCGGAGATAAACGAGACACTGTGGCGGTCCATACCGCGCGTCGAGGGCGATGCCCCGTGTCGTTGTCCATGCAAGGAAATCTTCGTTCGACTTCAAGTCCATGCAGTACGTTTGCCGCCAATTTATGCCGATCGCACAGCGGTCGCAGTCGCCGGCACCGTCGGCGTGCCGGTAATGGCGGCGGTGGAGGGATACTGAATCCGGCCGTGGTAGATCGCCAGAAGCGATTTCATCACTGATCGCTCAATGGCTTCGAGGTCGCGCATCGTCAGGTCGCATTCGTCGAACTGACCGTCGAGCAGGCGGCGCATCACCAGGTCGTGGACCAGCGCTTCGACCCGGCTGGCGGTCGGCTCGGGCATCGCCCGGCAAGCACTCTCGGCGGCGTCGCAGATCATCACGATCGCCACCTCCTTGCTCCGCGGTTTGGGGCCTGGATAGCGGTACTGCATCTCGCTCACGGCGGGGCCGCCGGGCTGCTGCGACTGCTCGCGCTTGCAGGCCTGGTGGTAGAAGTATTCGACCAGCGTCGTGCCGTGGTGCTGCTGGATGAATGGGATGAGGCTGGTGGGGAGGTTGTAGTCCTTGGCCATTTCCACGCCGTCCTTGACGTGGCCAATGATGATGAGCAGCGAGACGCTGGGAGTCAGGTTCAGGTGGCGGTTTTCGCCACCGCCCTGGTTCTCGGCAAAGTACTCGGCCTTGTGGATCTTTCCGATGTCGTGGTAGTAGCTGCCGACGCGGCAAAGCAGCGAGTTGGCGCGGATCGCCTCGGCGGCGGCCTCGGCCAGAGTCGCCACCTGCAAGCTGTGGTTGTACGTTCCCGCCGCCTCGATCTGGAGACGTCGCAGGAGCGGATGACTCGCATCGGCCAGCTCCAGTAGCGTCATGCTGGTCGTGATTTTGAATGCCTTCTCAATGAACGGTAGAATTCCCAGCACAATGAACCCCACCGCCAGCCCGGCGGCGCCGGCATAAAGCGAATTCTCAATCACAAATCGCGCCGGATCGAATCCCATGAATCCCGAAGCCAGCGATGCGATCATCATCGCAATCGCCATCGCGCCGCCCACTTCGATGATCTTGCGGCGGGTGCGGCTGACGCCCAG
>Ga0210396_10005212_pt1 | contig 12604 bp, 2 predicted proteins | sample IncBWH17OmetaG_FD_155466 | JGI IMG/M metagenome (GOLD analysis project Ga0210396, IMG submission 155466) | Forest soil microbial communities from Barre Woods Harvard Forest LTER site, Petersham, Massachusetts, United States - Inc-BW-H-17-O ...
AATAGAGGCATTGCTGAAGATATCAGAACAGGAATTATTGGTCAGGTTAAAAAGCGCCCAATCGTAATCATCGTTGGTATCTTTGGGGAAGATGGAGAAATTAAGCATCCCGCTGCTTTGAACGGTAAAAGTATACCATACATCATTCTTCTCCCCGCTCAGCAGGCATGACATGGTATCGTTTATTTCGTTGGGCACATTACCGGTTCCCGAATAAGAATTTATCTGGTTGTAGGTACTTTGGCATACGGGAATTGCATCTATGCAATCCTGATTATTCGGAACCGTACTTTGAGCTTTCAAACCGAAATTAATGGATGCACTGAAAAGCAGGAATATCAATCCTTGGGTTATCTTCATCTTACTTATATTAATGGACGATAGGTTGTTGCTTTCCAAAACAGCTACTGTCTCCTCTTCTTTCATTCTCAGACAGTGCTTATACGTAGCTTTATTAAAAACACCTTAAATGATCTACGTTAAATACGTAGGCTTTACTACGTTATTCTACTCAAAGTTACGTTAAGATCTTGCGTGTTTTATGTAATCACTCAGCCAACAAATCCAATTTCTAAGGTTTTAGAACAATAGATACTACCAGTTAAACATCAACAAAACAAGGCACTTCAACCTCTCTATATTAAGTTCTTGAAAAGAGTCCTCAAAAGTCAATTGCTGATAACTATCACCGATCTCTTTTAGGAAATAGAAATAACTAGAAGGACATCTAAGTGTTTTTTTGATATAAACCTGTTTTCAGCATATCCTTCCTCATAAAGAGGGTCCCCATTCCGTAAGTGAAAAGGCCGTCCATCTTATTTACGACACATTATCAGTATATTCCAGATAAAAAACGTCTCTCTTATTGGTGTCAGCACCATAAACAGGGACTTCCCTCTATCCCCGAAACCTTAGAATAAAGATTATTGAAAGCATGCATTTCATACTTATAATCGATATAAAATATATTTTTGCATACAAATTACCAGCTTAACAACGTGGCACACAGAACCTCTCGTGGTTATCTAGCAACTTTCTCTTTTTCATACAAAGGGCGTCGGCTTATTTTTCTCTCTTTTCTTCTTCTCGTTGTTGCTTATTTGCCTGCTCAGGTTGCTTCTGCATACTATTTTTTCAAAGGCGATACCTTAAACGGTTTTGATATGCAGGCTACTTTACAGGAAGCAGATGGGACACCCGGTCGCAAACAATGGAATGAAAGGGAATTGAAAAACTTTCTGTTTCGCAAAGAGAGGGCTTTTGTTGCAGCTAAATATCAGCTTCCGGTACACGCTGCCAAAAAGGGGATTCCTTCGGGTGGTATTTCTGTCCTTAATGGACCGTGCAACAATGTGGATTTTGAATCGGGTAATTTTACCGGATGGATAGGTGCCGTAGGTTACAATGATAATACGCTGATGCCATTGACTATTGCATCCAACGGAATCAGTACATTGGGTCTGAATTCGTCCGAGCCCACTTGTTCGTATCACACCCTTGTTACGGCAGCAGGAGGAACTGATCCTTACTCCCTGCTTCCCATGCTTGATCCCGGAGGAGGAAATTATGCCGTACGCCTGGGCGGAGAAAATATAAACATCCTTTCGTTTGGAGGCTTTGGAGCTTGTTCTTCCGGAGATACTGCCGGCTTGGGAGGAAGCGGAGGAGAAATTCTTCAGCAGACATTTGTGGTGACAACATCCAATAATCTTTTTACCTATGCTTATTCGGTAGTGATGGATCAGGTAAATCACCCCAATGGGAGCCAGCCTTATTTCCGGATAGAAGTACTTGATTCTACCGGTGCCCAAACCAATACGTGTCATCAGTATTATGTGCAGGAAGATTCCACAGGCGCCTCACCCAAAGGATTTGTTACTTCTTCTATCCTTGATTCTTTTGGCGATTCTGTATACTATTTGCCCTGGACCTACAATGCCATCAACCTGAATTCTTATTTGGGAAAAAGCATCACCATACGTTTTACTGCAGCGGGTTGTACATTAGGCGGCCACTTTGCCTATGGCTATGTAGATTGTTCCTGCTCTCCCCTGCTCCTTTCTTTAACAGGATCAGCGGCTTGTATCGGCAATACCGTTACCATTGCAGCCCCTCCCGGTGCATTGTCTTATTTATGGGCAAAGATTCCTGCCGGGCCCGGCATCGTCGGTTCTGCTACCGGTGCTACCTGTCAGGTAAATCAAAGTGGTAAATACGAAGTTACCATTACCAATGGCACATGCGGCTATACCATTGATACGACTATTACTTTTGTACCTGCCCCTGCTTTTACCACTACCTCTACTGCTGTTAAATGTCACGGGCAAAACACCGGATCGGCCACGGTTACCATTACCGGAGGCGGAGGACCATATACATATTCCTGGAGCACCGTACCTTCTCAAACCACGGCATCGGTTACTAACCTGGGCGCAGGAACGTATACGGTAAGCGTAATGGCATCCAATGGTTGTGCACACGATAGTGTTATTACCATCCTTCAACCACCTGTACTTACGTTACCACAGATTCCACCTGTTACGATTTGTATTTCACAAACAGAAGCACTCGCAATCCATGTAACGGGAGGAGCGCAACCTTATACGTATTCATGGACAGGTCCAGGCAATGTGCCTGTTACCTCACCGGTGGCTCCAACAACTACGACCACGTATACGGTTGTAGTAACCGATTCAAACGGATGCCGTTCGGCCCCTGATCTGTTTCAGGTAAATGTGAACCCACCTATAACCTTAACAGCAGCAGGAGGAAAAATGATTTGTCCCGGATCCAGTGCAGCACTTACCGCAAATGCTGCCGGTGGCGACAATACCTATTTATATACCTGGACACCTGCTGCCGGACTCAGCAGCACCACCATATCCAATCCTGTTGCCACCCCTGCCGCTACCACTACGTATACGGTTATTGTAAACGACGGATGCGGAACACCGGCTGACAGTGCCAGAGTAACAGTTCGTGTGGCTCCAAAAATACCGGTACCGGTTATCTCACTCCATGATTCAATCGGTTGTGCACCTGTATGTACTTTCTTTTTCGGTTCTTCCGATCCGCCTTGTGTAAGTGCTGTCTGGAACTTTGGTGATTCTACACATACTACCGGATGCGGAACCGTATATCATTGTTATACCCAGGCAGGCAATTACAGTATAGCATTAACGGTTACAGACAGTAACGGTTGCACCGGCACTGTAAACCGGCCCAACCTTATGCAGGTAAATCCGGTACCCGTAGCGGCGTTCACATACTCTCCGGAAATTGTAACGATGGTGAATCCGCAGGTCATATTTACCGACAAAAGCACGGGAGCCAGTGCATGGGCCTGGCAGTTTGGCGACTCCCTGCTTTCTGTTTCTGCTTTAGAAAATCCATGGCACACCTACTCCGATACGGGTTGCTACCCGCTTACCCTTGTTGTTGAAAATGCATTTACATGCAGGGATACGGCACGGGGCAGACTTTGTATAAAAAACGAATTCTCTTTTTATGCTCCCAATGCATTTACTCCTAACGGTGATGGAAAGAATGATACCTGGACACCCGTAGGTGAAGATGTGGATCCGAATAATTATCAACTTAGCATATTTGATCGCTGGGGCAATGAGCTTTTTTCGACCACTACCTGGGGTAAGGGATGGAATGGAACCGGGCCTGATAATATCCCCGTGCAGATAGATACGTATGTATGGAGAGCCACCTTCCGCGATTTGCAACATCAGCGTCATACCTATACAGGAAGTATACAGGTAATCAAATAAGAATTCTTTTCCTGAAACTCTTCAAAGGAAGCCAGGCCCCTCAACACAAAAAACAAAGTCCTGAAACAAAGCAACCCTTGCTCTGTTTCAGGACTTCATGATTTGCAATCAATCTAAAAAACCTGTCCTACTCTTTTAGTGTGTAATCACCACTTTATCCGCTTTTAACAAGCTGCCGTCTTTTGCGGTGATATAGTAGTAATAAATACCTACAGGATACGTGGATGTCGGGATCGAGGACAACTCACCTTTCAATACTTCACAATGTATCAGCTGACCCATGCTATTGTATAAACACAGATTCACTTCCTGTTTCTGATCCGAGGTGATGTGTACATTCAGTGCTGCATCGGTTGGATTTGGGAATACAGCAACGGATATACCTGTTTTGTTATCAAGCGTTGGTTCTGTTCCGCCATCCATCTCTTTTGAATTTTCGCACTTAATGTTTTCCAACACCTTTACCCCACATCCTCCATTTGGATCGGTTATGGTCCACATAATAGAACCACCCGGATAATTCACCGAAACATTACTAACTGTTGTACCGGTACCTGACATAGTTGGGTTAGTTGAATGCCAGGTATACATAATAGGAGGAGGTAATACGGGACTCACCGAGTACGTATTGGAGAAACCACATTGTGTATGTGACGGCCCGGTAATCGAAAATGCAGAAAGCGCAGGGAACATGGTTACTGCGCAGGTAGCAGTGGATGAACAACCTCCCAATGTTGCAGTCAATGTATAGGTGATGTTCGTTGTGGGATCAACTGTTACCGAAGATCCGGTGGAACTTCCTATGATTCCAGTTCCAGGTGTCCAGCTATACGTTACTCCGGGGTGAATCGGGCTACATGCTCCGTTTAGCGCAGTTTGTGTTCCAGAACAAATCATCACTTCACTCTCCAGACAGATGACAGGCGGACGAATGACGGTAACTGTTATTGTTTTGGAGGCGGTACATCCGGTTAACGTACCGATAGCAGTTACCGTATAGATTGTTGTAGCCGAAGGACATGCCTTATAATTGGGACCTGTAAAAGCAGGGCTTGTGGGGGACCAGGAGAATCTTTCCAATGCCGGACCAGCGCACGAAGATGCGTTCAGGGTTACACAACTTCCCTGACAAATACTCTGATCCGGGCTAACGCAAATCGAAGGTGAAGGGATGATATTAACGGTAATTGCAGTAAGGCTGCTGCATGTACTATTGCTTCCTGTAACAGTGTATGTTGTGGTTGCCAATGGGGTAACCGCAATCGGATTGGAAGTAGCGCCTGTGTTCCAACTGTATGAGGATGCACCACCGGCAGTAAGCAAAACACTTGTTCCCGCGCAAACAAGTATGGATGGATTCGCAGTTACCGTTACTGTAGGAGCTGTTACTTTAATTATGGTAACAGTTGCATTGGCAGTACATCCATTTGCATCTGTTACATGTACCGTATAAGTACCGGCTCCCAAACCATTAGCTGTTGCTGCTGTTCCGCCTGACGGAGACCATAGATAAGCATAAGCTGCTGTTCCGCCCGTTACAGTTACCGAAGCCGAACCAGTACCGGACGGTTTGCAATCAGGGTTCTGTGAGGTTACGGAAAGCGTCAACGGAGCAACAGGTTGGGTAATCGGGATTACCTTAACCGAAGTACAACCATTGACATCGGTCACGGTACAGGTATAAGTACCTGCCGTCAGGTTTCCTGCATTACCTGTATTAGAAACATTGGGATTCCAGGAATAGGTATAGGGAGGTGTGCCACCCGATACCGTTACTGTTATGTTCCCGTTATTACCTCCGAAACAACTCACATTGCTTATTCCACGGACGAATGTGTTAAGGATACCGGCGGGTTCAGTAATTGTCACGGTTTGAGTTGCAGCGCATGCATTTACATTGCTAACAGTACAGGTATATGTTCCGGCAGCTAATCCGTAAGCGGCAGAGCCGTTTCCTCCGGAAGGAGACCAGGAGTACGTATAAGTTCCGGTTCCTCCGATAACGGTAGCGGTGGCGCTTCCATTAGCTCCGCCTTTGCAACTTACATTGGTTGATGATATAGATAAGGTTAAAGCAGAAGGATGGGTAATTGTGACCGTTGTACTACTTGTACAATGGTTAAAATCAGTTACAAATACGGTATAAATACCCACAGACAGATTCGATGCCGTTGAGGTATTACCTCCTGTTGGTGTCCAGGAATACGTGTATCCGGGGGTTCCCCCAGTTACCGAAACACTGGCAGCTCCCGTTGATCCTGCCCTACAGGTAATATTCGTAACGGTTGTTGCCAATGTGATCGCCGTTGGCTGGGTAACCGTCACCACCTGGGTTTGGGCACAAGCGTTTGCATCCTTGATAGTGCAAGTATATGTACCGGCAGCTAATCCGCTGGCTGTTGCAGATGTTCCTCCCGATGGACTCCAGGAATAAGTCAGTGTTCTGGTTCCTCCCGAAGCGTTAACAGTGGCCGAGCCTGTTGAAGCCCCATTGCAATTAACGTTGGTCTGAGAAGCAACAGAAGAAGTGATCGCCGTTGGCTGGGTAATCGTCACTACCTGGGTTTGGACACAAGCGTTTGAATCCTTGATAGTGCAATTATATGTACCGGCAGCTAATCCGCTGGCTGTTGCACTTGTTCCTCCCGAAGGGCTCCAGGAATAAGTCAGCGTTCCGGTTCCTCCTGAGGCATTAATAGTGGCTGAGCCTGTAGACGCCCCATTGCAACTTACATTGGTTTGGCTCGATATGTTTGAAGAAAGAGCCTTTGGTTGGCTAATGTTTGCAGTTGTCTGACCGGTACAACCGTTTGCATCGGTAACTTTCACCATATACGTACCGGCAGTCAGCCCGCCTGCGGTGGCAGTCGTTTGTCCGTTGCTCCAGGAATACGTGAAGGGGAAATTTCCTCCGCTAACCGAAACACCGGCGCTTCCTGTTGAACCTCCGTTACACAATACGTTGGAAGATGATGTTACCAGGGTAAGTGCAGCGGGTTGCGTGATGGTTACAACAGCATTGGTTGTACATGAGTTTGCATCGGTTACTTTCACCGTATACGTACCAGCAGTTAACCCGCTTGCAGTGGCAGTTGTTTGTCCGTTGCTCCAGGAATACGTGAAGGGGGAATTTCCTCCGCTTATCGAAACACCGGCGCTACCTGTTGAACCTCCATTACACATTACATTGGAAGATGATGTTGCCAGAGCAAGTGCAGCAGGTTGCGTAATGGTTACAACAGCGGTAGTGGTACATGAGTTTGCATCGGTAACCATGCAGATATAAGTTCCGGCACTCAGATTACTTGCTGTTGCTGAATTTCCTCCGTTTGGCGACCAATTATAAGTATAAGCTCCTGTACCGCCTAAAGCGGTCACAGTAGCTGAGCCAGTTGATGCTCCATTGCAGTTTACATTGGATTGATTAGTGATAGTTGCAGAAAGAGCCGTTGGTTGGCTAATGTTTGCAGTTGTCTGACCGATACAACCGTTTGCATCGGTTACATTCACCGTATACGTGCCGGCAGTCAGCCCGCTTGCAGTGGCGGTCGTTTGTCCATTGTTCCACGAATAAGTGAAGGGAGCTGTTCCTGTTGAAATCGTTACAGTGGCTGTGCCGTCATTCAATCCATTGCAGGACACATTGGTTGAGGTGGCTGACAGCGACATGCTGCATTTGCAACAGGCATTGATATACATCGTGGCCGGTTGAGAAGTATAAATTGCAGCGCAGCTACCTCCCGAAGAAGCACAATTTACCATCTGGTTAAAAGAGATCACGGCTGAAAGAGGTAAATTACCTGGACAAGTAAGCGTACCGTCCATGTTCAGATTGAATGTAAACGTCTGCTGACCCGTGCCGGTATTGGCTGGGATGTTCCAGGAAATTGTATTGGACCCCTGATTGTATGTGGCAGCACTACCGTAATTACTTACAATAAGCGGAGCGCCTGGAACAGAAACAGTAAGCACGTTATTCTGAACGGTACCGAAACCGTTATTTGTAACCGTAATTGTCACAAGGCCTGTATTCGTACAATTCAAGCCAGAGGAATTATCTGTTGTTGTCATGCTCATCAGCACCGACAGGTCATCAATTACAGGAGCATTATTGATCGTAGGTCTGTGAAACAGAGTTTGCGCAGTAATAGGCTGGTTACAGGCCGAAATACCTCCGGCATTGAAACTGATGTAATCCCTCAGATTATAGCTGCAATTTGCCTGCAGAGTAAGCGTAACACCGATTTGATTATTGGTTGTACCGCTTGGTGTAAGTTCGAGTCCCGGAAGACCGCCTGATGCCGTACCAAGTGCCGTGAAGTATGTACTAAGATCCCATCCCGGATCATTGGCCGATCCGTATGTTCCTGTTGGAGGGGCTGTTAATCCGGATGAAGCAGGATACGTGTTTGAGCTTCCATAAGGATACGTAAAGGCAACATCGGTGAAAGCGATATCATGAATGGATATTCCGGTTGGAAGGTGAACCCAAAAAGCGGGATTAAGAACATTACCCAGATCATTTGCACTGATTATGAAATTATATTGAAGCAATCCGTCACACAGATCAACCGGGGTATTCGGATAGCCGTTTACCGGAGTAAGTTGGATACCAGAAGGGAATCGTTTAAAAGTAAACTGGGTCCTTCCCTGTTCACAGCTTTGGTCGGGAGATGTGATCGTTGCTCCGGAGCATTCGTTTCCATATCGCACCGTAAGGTAGTCTGTCACAGCTCCGCCCCCCGGAGTGGCACAACCATTGCCATTTATATTGGCTGTAAGCCGGAGGCTGACACAGGATTGTCCTGCAAGGGCACCCATACTCACAAGCAAGGAATTACCGCTATATACAACGGGTATCAAAACATTACTTCCGGATGTCACAGTCACTGTTGCTGTGGATAAATCAAGTGAGTTGAAGGAGGAGTTTTCGAAAGCCACCCAGGCGGCATTGGCACCGGTGGCAACGGTGTTGCAATACTGAAAATCGAAGGTGGCCGTATTGCCGTATGCATTCACATCAGAAGAAGGCGCATTGACCTGGATAACCGGATTGCTGTGATAGACCGGAACTGTCCTGCTGAAAGGGGTTTGTACCTGATATCCGGCAACACCTTGTACATTTTCAGTATAACTGCCTATAAAATCACACTGTCCTGTAGCCGGAGCATCGCAGGTTGGTTTAATATCAAGCTGGAGATAAGCAGCTGCTTCGCCATTTGAAAACTTGTCATCCAGAGCGGGCCAACAGTCATTTCCTTTTAATCCATGAAACCTGATAGTTGTTCCATTTGAAGTAGTAGTTGCGGACACTGCTGTCACAGGCAAAACGAGGTTGTTAACATTCTGAAATTGAGGGAATCCATTCACGGACGGAGGTGTTGACGGGCTTACATAAGGAGTATAATTGATCTGATAGGTAGCAGAAACATACGTGTATCCAGAAGGAATATTGATTGTCACATCCGGATCAAGGGAGGAATAGGGTCTGAACTCGTTGGGAAAATCATCCAGTTGTTCACCAAATCTTGCATCATGCGATATCAGATAGCATCCCCATACATCTTCCTTACAGGTGGTTTGAATAACTCCGGAATTTATAGCAACGCTCGTGGTAGGTTGTTCAATGGTAAACGGCGCACCCCAGGAATCACAGGACTGATCCAATGTGGCAGCAGTACCGGTTTCTGCTCCTACATATTGAGCCCGGAGGTTTATCAGATCGTGCACACCTTTAGAGAAGAAAGTGGAAGCGTATCCAGGATCGTTTACATAGAAAGGAGTCGTCTTCGGAATCAGAAAAATATCCGTATTAAAATTAAAAACCGTTGAAGTTACATCGGCCGGGTTCACATTCCCCATAAAAGCCATACTACCGGCATCCAGCTGAATATTCATGAATACCCTTCCGGCGGCAACCGAAGAAGAGATGACCATATTATTCGGATCCACAGTATACTGCGCTCCGGTAACGGAGTTCGTAATGATAATAGATCCTTTGGTCTTATCAAGATCAAAAACAGCATCATAACCCGCAGGGACGACTCCTGCCGGAAACTGATCATACGCTATCTGAAGCGCAATACTTGAATAATTTAAACCTGTTTTGGAAGTGAGCGACTCACTACAACCTGTGTTTTGCGGAGTACAGATAAATTTACCGGTTGATATTACCTCGATATCATCTCCCGGGTAGGCCGAAGTCAGATCAATAGACTTATCAAGAGGGGGACTTATTTGCTGGGGAGCGCTCGCTGTTGTGCAGTCATAATAGGTTTGGGGGTTTAAATCTCCGAGCGTAGCCCGCTTCATGGCAAAATCCGGGTTGGTCAGAAAATAGCTGATACAACATCCGGGACAATGGTGGTATGTTTCGCTGCTTGCGCAGGTCAGATCACTGCTGCACGTGCTGCAGGAAGGATCGCAAACATAGGTGAGTGTTGCGTTAAAATTATCTACTCCGAAATTGCTGCCAACACAGGAAGAATTTGCATCACATCGTTCCATAAGCGGGATATTCATAATGGGCAGATCGTATGTTTCTTCATAAGCTCCACTGCAATTCGCGGCTGTAATCCGTCCCAGATTGATATCGATATATCCGGGGGTGCATCCATTCTGCGGAATTTCTTTTGCATCCGGGATAATCACCTGGCTGGCGGCAGCACAACGAAAGTTTGCCACTATTTGCGGCAGGAAATATCCTCCGGAACCATCCGGGGTCAATGCATTTGAACCAGTGCCCGGATCCAGATGTATACCAAGCGGAAGCGGTATATGGATTACATGATAGCCTTTGGGGCAAGCGAAATCATAACCTACCGGTCCCCATTGCTGATAATACCTCGGTGTAAACACCAGGTTGAAGGGCTGCCCCGATTGAACGTCTGATGGAGCTGCCAGAGTGGAGGAAAGTGAATTCGAAACGTAAGTATAAGATCCATCCCTGCCGTAATAATATCCGTCTTGTCTTCCGTCTGTTTGGGGAATAGTGAAACATTGGTTATTGTACTGAGATGTCACCATAGCCACGTTCATATATACACTGCCGCAAGTACCAAATGCCGGGCAAGCGGCCGTGTTATAATTATATTCAACCGTTATGGTAAAACCATTACCTTCTGCCAGGTCATCCACCTTACCGTCCCCGTTCAGGTCGGCCAGGCTGTTAGCACCAATATTCCAGTTGCCTAGCATACCAACGGTAAGCTGAGTAAAATCTATCAGATACAGATTAGAACCGGCGGGAGCCGGAGAAACTATGCTGATAACGGAGGAAGGAAGCGAGATGGGAGTGTTGACACCATCGGATATTTTGAATTTGGTTATGTCCGGTGTTCCCAAACTGGCATCACTTAATAAAAAGATTTGAAGATGAGTAGCTATGGCATTGCCTGCGGGTCCACCGGCTATCGGTGTACCTGTATTCTTGTAAACAAAGCCCATGGTGGCATTACTGCCACCAGCAGCCGGGCAAAATGTGGCATTATTGGGTGAAGTATATCCGGTCACCGTCATCCGCGGATCGCCTGTAAGAATATTGATTACCGGGGAAATGTCCTGACTGGTACATGGAGTAGCGCTGCATCCTGTTGTAAATGTATCCGTCGCTCCTAATCCACTGGTGGTGCAATTCACTACTTCGTATGGAATATGAATATAGAGCGTTTGCCCTTCCGATAAAACCGGAGCGTTGAAAAAATAATTGAATTCCGTTTGTGTCAGTGAAAAGGAATTGGGGTTACCGGTTGGATATAACATCACGCTATTGCCGGTGGGCGGCAGGTACGTATAAATATTAGTACCAGAAGGTGTTCCCGAAGAATTGGAAATATAATACCCCCCATGAAAAGTATTTGTTTGAAGGTAGCTGATAGTCTGGCCGGGCGCACCTTTAATATTGATTTGGGAAATAACGGCACCGTTGTTACTTATATTATCCAATTCAAATACCATTTCATCCACATCTCCTATATTTTTAATCAGCGGACTGGCTGCAAGACTAATAATCTTCAAAGCCGGGGTAACAATTGCAAAGTTTGAAATGCTTGGCACAACCGGACAAACCGAGCTTCCCTGAATAGTAGTTACGGCGTTCGGAGTAATAGGAACTCCGCAGGGAGGGGTTTGTAAGGTAAGGGTGAGTGTCAGCGTTTCGCCGGAAGCCCAGTTTCCGGCTGTAAAAACCGGGGTGCTTGTATTTATACCGGAAGTATAATTGATTGAACCCGAACCGGAAGCAGAACCCGAGACCACAGCAACCAAAACAATGTCATTGGGAAAGGTAAATGTCAAGGCTTCACTGTTTACAGTACCGGACGAGGTATTTGTAAGCGTATAAACGAACTGATATTGTGTACATACCGAAAGTGTATTCCGCGGTGCACTAGAAGGTGGCAGAGAGGTCGTTTCAGTAATTGAAAACGTGTTACACTGAGAAAAAGCATTTTGCACTACACTTATTACAAATAAAGAGCTTATAGTCAGCGCCAGGAGGAGTCTTCTGTTCATAATGCGTGGTTTTAGTTGGATAAACCTTTGCCTAGTTGATATAAGCTCAGGCATCCAAGGTACTCTATAAACCGGTGCTTACTCCGGATTTAATGTTATCTTGATTAAACGGTAGTGCCGATTGAGCCAATGGTATATTTCATTGAGCGGCTGGAAGATGAGATTTACCCCTATTCGCACGATCTTCCACAAAAAACAAAGTCCTGAAACAAAGCAACCCTTGCTCTGTTTCAGGACTTCATGATTTGCAATCAATCTAAAAAACCTGTCCTACTCTTTTAGTGTGTAATCACCACTTTATCCGCTTTTAACAA
>Ga0210396_10005213_pt1 | contig 12603 bp, 12 predicted proteins | sample IncBWH17OmetaG_FD_155466 | JGI IMG/M metagenome (GOLD analysis project Ga0210396, IMG submission 155466) | Forest soil microbial communities from Barre Woods Harvard Forest LTER site, Petersham, Massachusetts, United States - Inc-BW-H-17-O ...
GAGGCGCGCCCCGATCCCCTCACCCGCGTCCGCGTCCGCGCGCTCGAGCAGCAGCCGCTCGGGCCGACCCGAGAGAGTCACGACGCCGCGCTTTTCTCCCGGAGCAACGTCGAGGAAGAGGCCCCGCTGGCTCATCGCGCCCGCCAGCCCAAGCCGCGGAGCAGGCAGAGGGACTCGTACAGGGGAAGGCCCACCACGGCGGTATAGGAGCCGACGATATCCATGACGCACGCCCCCGCCCTGCCCTGGATCCGGTAGCCTCCCGCCACGCCGCGCCATTCACCGGACCCGACGAGGGCGGAAACGTCTTCCGCGTCGAGGCGCTTGAAACGCACGCGGGCCTCGGCGAGCCGCGCCGCCTCGCGCCCGTCAGGCGCCCGCACGGCGACGCCTGTAATCACCCGGTGGCCGCGGCCGGACAGGTGGCCCAGCATGTCGCGAGCCTGCGCCTCGTCGTCCGGCTTGCCCATGACCCTGCGGCCCAGGGCCACCACAGTATCCGCCGCCAGGACAAAGGCGTCCGCATGCGCCTGCGCCGCGACGCGGGCCTTGGCGAGCGCCAGGCGCGCGGCGAGACGTCGCGGGGCCTCGCCCGGCGCCGGCGTCTCGTCCAGATCGCAAGGCGAGATCAGGTCCGGGGTGACGCCGGCCTGGGCCAGCAGTTCGCAACGTCGCGGACTGGCGCTCGCCAGAACCAGCCGGGCGCGGAGGGGCGCTTCCGGCGTCATGAGCGGCGGGCAGCCCGCCCGAGCGGGGCGGCCCGGAACGAAGCCCAGGGCGGAGGGATTGTTCGGTTTAAGACGAGGACGTGATTCATGTCGATCGAACCGGATGAGGACGCCGACGATCAGGATCAGGCCGAGACGTTCGACGAGACCAACCTGACCGAGGATGGCGAGGACATCGCGCGCCCCGACATGATGCGCAATGTCTACGACGTCACCTCCGCCGAGGACGACGCCGCCGACGGCGACTTCGGTGACGAGGATGACGACGATTTCGACCCGGACGCCCTCGACGAATCGGAGCGGGAGAGCCTGCTCGAGGAGGACGACGGAATCGACGACGACGATGGCCCGATCACCCGCGATCAGGGCGATCTGGTCTCGATCGACGACTGCCGCCCGTCGGACTTCGAAGGGGAGGCGCAGTCCACCGGACCTGACGACGAGGATTTCGACGAGACCTCCGGCGACGCCCGCCGCGACAGCCGCAGGGATATCGGCCTCGAGGGGACTTTCCGGGACGGCGATGGGCTCCGGTCCAATCCGCGCTCGGATTGACGCAGGGCCGATTTGCTCTCTGCGCTTGAATGTCCGCGCGTGGCCTTTAGGGTGGCTACCGATTTGAACACCTGTTCGAGAGGCGCCAGGGGCGCCTCGATGCGGAGCTCTCCTTAGATGACCAAACGCTTCGAAGGCACCAGCGACTACGTCGCCACCGACGATCTGAAGATCGCCGTCAACGCGGCGATCGCGCTCGAGCGGCCGTTGCTGATCAAAGGGGAGCCCGGCACCGGCAAGACCGTCCTCGCCTACGAAATCGCCAAGGCGCTCGATGCGCCCCTGATCACCTGGCACATCAAATCGACGACCAAGGCCCTGCAGGGCCTCTACGAATATGAGGCGGTGACCCGTCTGCGCGACAGCCAGCTGGGCGACGAGCGGGTGAAGGACGTCTCCAACTACATCAAGCGCGGCAAGCTCTGGGAAGCCTTCGATTCGGACGAGCGGCCGGTGCTGCTGATCGACGAGATCGACAAGGCCGACATCGAGTTCCCCAACGACCTGCTTCAAGAACTCGACCGGATGGAGTTCTACGTCTACGAGACGAACGAAACGATCAAGGCCAAGATCCGTCCGGTCGTGATCATCACCTCCAACAACGAGAAGGAGCTACCCGACGCTTTCCTGCGCCGTTGCTTCTTCCACTACATCCGCTTCCCGGACGAAAGCACCATGCGCGCGATCATCGACGTGCACTATCCGGGCATCAAGCAGAAGTTGGTGGCGGAGGCGCTGCGCATCTTCTACGACATGCGCAAGGTGCCCGGGCTGAAGAAGAAGCCGTCGACGTCGGAGCTGCTCGACTGGCTCAAGCTGCTGATGGTCGAGGACATCGACGAGAACGCCCTGCGCGAACGCGATCCCACCAAGCTGATCCCGCCCCTGCACGGGGCGCTGCTGAAGAACGAGCAGGATCTTCAACTGTTCGAACGCCTCGCCTTCCTCGCCCGGCGCGAGGGGTCCAGCGCCCGGCCAGGCCAGTCCTGACGGGCGGGCCTTACCGCATTTTCACTGGACCGGGATCGGTTGCTGGATCGAAACTTCCGCCTCTGGGCCATCGGGCCTGGGGCGGGAGTGTCTCGGATATGACCAGATATCTGCTTGCAGCGGGCCTTGTGGCGGCGTCCCTGACGGGTTGCACGCCGCCGCACCCTGGAGCGCCGCACAGGAACGCGCTGCGCCAGATCTCCGCCCTCACCTGCCCTCAGGAACAGGGTGATCTGCAGCTCAAGCCGGGCACGGAGGCGCCGCGCAGCTGCGTCTACGTCACCGACGAGGGCGACACCGTGACGCTCCAGCTCGTGGACCTGAACGGCGCTAATCCCGACGTCGCGCTCCAGCCCATAGAAGCGCAGCTTGCCGCAGAAGTGCCCGCCGCCAATCGGGACGTCCCACCCTCCGCGCCCACGAAGCCGGGCTCCGACCGCGTCGACATCGACCTTCCCGGACTTCACATCCATACGCGTGACGACGGCCAGGCCAGCGTGGACACAGGCGGCGTGCACGTCTTGGCCAACGACGATCGCGACGGGGGCGCCGGCCAGGCTCAGGTCTCGGTGAACGCGGGCGGCGGCGCCGGCGTGAAGGTGAACGCGCATGAGGGCGGCGCGCAGATCCGCCTGAACGAATCGGGACCCGGCATCCGCCGCGACTTCGTCCTCCAGTCCGAAACGCCTGGCCCCAACGGCTTCCGCCTCGCCGCCTATGAGGCCCGTGGACCCGCAGGCGGTCCTGTGGTGGTCGCCAAGATCCTGGGCAAGGATTCCGATGAGGACGACCTGCGCCACGACGTCCGCCGACTGCTCGCCCTGAACGTCGGGGGCTGAGGCAAGCTCGGCAATTCCGCTCGAGACGCATGTCTTCAATCTGACCAAACCTGCGGCAAGCCATGCTCGTCCTGCGAGCGCTCCTCGGCTACGGCCTCACGGATCCAGGCGCCTCGTTTTCGAGGGTTCCGTCCCCCTGTTCGGTAGTGTAGCCCCAAGAGGTAAGTGTCGTTCTGCGCTTGACTATTCCCATCGATCATTCCAGAGGCCGCCCTCGCCATGATCGAGTTCAGTAGCCGATGCTGCTCACGCATCACGTCCGGTGACGCTTCGCACGGCCGCGTGAAACCATCTCCGCCGTACGCTCGTTCCTGCTATCGACAGCCCCCCGAGCTAGCTTTCCGGCGTGCTGACCTGCGACTTTTTTCCATCGCGGAGACAGGGGGCTGCTAGCATGCCAGCGACGAACGCAACTTCCGAAGCGATTGCGGCCTCTTTCGATGACACGAACGGAGACTTGGGAGCTTTGGAGGTCGTTTCGCGCAGATCGTCGCAAGATCCTCTAAGGGCCGGCGCACGCCAAAGCGATGATCGCCTGCGCGTGATCACCTACTGTCCCCACTCGTTTACAGGGGCCGGCCATCTTCGAACCTGTGCGCGTCTGCTGCAGCACATGCCGAAGGACGAGATCGAAAGCGTGCTCTACGTCGCGCGCGTTCGCCGGCCCGGCCCCGCATCGCTGGAAATTCATGAGGCGGTGCCGCCATGGCTACGGCACACGCCCTGGCTGTTGACCCGCGGGATCGCGCTGCCTCGGGTGGAACGGGCCTTCATGCAGGCCATCGCCGCGAGCGACCCTGATCGGACGATTGTCCATTTCTGGCCCGAACCCCCTGCGCGGCTCGTTCGCTACGCCCGCTCCCACGGCCTGATGACGGTTCGGGAGATGATCAACTGCTACCGCGGGACCGCCAAGCGCATCGTTGACGCCGCTTACCGGGAGGCGGGCGTGGCGCAAGCCACTCATATCACCAGAGCTCAGGTGGAGCTTGAGGATCAGGAGTTCCCACACCACAGCCATTTCTTCGCTTCCCGACAGGTCGTCCCAACCCTCCTCGAGGCCGGGGTGCCCCAGGAAAAGGTCCTGCCCACGAGCTTCGGCTGGGATCCTGCGGATCTCACTCCGCGCGGGACCGAGGAGTTGGGCGAGCGCGTCATGGGCGTGTTTGTCGGTACGGTGTCGATCCGCAAGGGGGCAGCCCAGCTCTTAGAGGCCTGGGCGGCCAGCGGCGTCGAGGAGCCGCTCTGGATGGTCGGATCCGTCGAGCCCGCCTTACGCGCGCTCGTTCGCCGCTATGAGGGTCACCCCTTCATCCGATTCGTCGGACACGCCACAGATGTCGGCCGAATCTATCGGGCGGCCCAATTCCTCGTGATTCCTACCTTTGAGGAAGGCGGGCCACAGGTGACGTACGAAGCCGCCGGATGTGGTCTGCCAACGATCACCACCGTCATGGGCGCCGGCCATATGACGGAGGATGGGGTCACCGGCTTGGTCGTCCCTTCCGGCGACGTGGGAGCGTTGACGCGGGCCATTAAGACCATGGTGGCGTCGCCGGAGCTTCGCCACCGTATGGGCGAGGCCGCCCGGGTGAGGGCTGAAAGCTACACTTACGAGGCGATCAGCCGCCGTCGGGCCACTATGCTCCGAGAAGCCCTGGAGGACTGGCGCACCCGTCGCTCGGCGCAGGACGGCTGAAGCGCCTTCGTAACGCGCCCCCGGGCGGGTGACGCACAAGCTCGGAGCTTGCGAGCGAACCTTGGGGCGTGCAAACGCGGTCGGTAGAGCGCGCTCCGCTCGAGTTCGCCGCCGCGGCCCCGCGGCGGATCGGATCGTGCTCACCTGGGAAGTCCGTCTTGGTCGTTGTTCCTGTCATCCTGTGCGGAGGACCCGGATCGAGGCTCTGGCCCGCCTCGACCATGGAACGGCCCAAACCCTTCCTTGACCTGATCGGCGGCCACTCGCTGTTCCAGCGGACAGTCCTGCGCGTGAGCGGCCTGAGGGACGCGGCGGCGCCTGTGGTGGTCACCGGCGCTGTCCATGCCCAGGAGGCGCAGCGGCAGCTCGTGGCGCTCGGCGCGGGCGCCCGGATCCTTGCCGAACCCTCGGGTCGGGACTCTGCCCCCGCTCTCCTGGCGGCCGCGCTGTGGATCGCCCGCGAATCGCCGGACGCCCTCGTGCTCTCCGTCCACTCCGATCACCACATTCCCGACTCCGTCGCCTTCGCCGCCGCGGTGGAAGCCGCACGGCCGGCGGCGGCCGAGGGCGCCATCGTCACCTTCGGCGTGAAGCCCACGCGTCCGGCGGTAAGTTTCGGCTACATCCGGCCCGGCGATCCCATCACGTCCGCTCCCGGAGCATTCTCGGTTGAGCGCTTCCTCGAAAAGCCCGACCGCGAGACGGCCGTGGCCCTGATCTCCACCGGCTGCCTCTGGAACAGCGGCAACTTCATGTTCCGCGCCGACGCTATGGTCGCCGAAGCCCGCGCCCTGGCGTCCGCCCTGGTGGAAGCGGTCGAACGCGCCTTGCCCAGCTCCGCGCCTGACGGCGACGATATCGTGACCCTGGCGACGTGCTTTGCGGCCGCGGAGCGCATCTCCATCGACCGGGCGGTGATGGAACGGACCTCGCGGGCCGTCGTCGTACCGATCGATCACGCCTGGTCGGACCTCGGGTCCTGGGACGCGGTCTGGGACGCTTCTTCCCGTGATTCGGCGGGAAACACGGTCTTGGGCCACGCCGCGCTCGCCGGAACCACCGACTGTCTGGTGCGCGCGGAGGACGGCGCCCGCGTCGTCGCGCTTGGCCTGCGTAACATCGCGGTCGTAGCCCGAGGCAAGGACGTGTTGGTGAGCGACCTCGCCGCCGCCGGTTCGCTCACGACCCGTCTGGTGGCGCAGGCGCGCGAGGAGGCGTCCGCGCCTGGCGAGAGCGTGGACCTGTGGTCACGCCGCTTAGAGGAGTGGCTGACGCGGCGCGCGCTCCCAGCGTGGTGGTGCTTCGGCGCCGATCACGAAGGCGGCGGCTTCCACGAGGCTCTGTCGCCACAGTTCGAGCCCCAGGGCCTCGAGCGGCGGGCGCGGGTGCAGGCGCGCCAGGTCTTTGTCTACGCGACCGCAGGGAGTCTGGGGTGGGAGGGCCCCTGGCGCGCCGCCGCCCGCCACGGGCTGGCGGCCATGGACAATGGCTTCCTCCGCAGTGACGGACTGTACCGCTTCAGCGTCGCCAGTCCGGGAAAGCCGGCGGTTGACGACCACGCGCCGCTCTATGAACAGGCCTTCGTCCTGCTTGCGCTAGCCGCTCTCACCGAAGCCGACGGCGCTATCGAGCCCCGATCGCGCGAACGGGCGCGCGGCCTCGCCGGGACGATCCGCGAGGCCTTCGCCCATCCGGGCGGAGGGTTCTCGGCCGACCTCGGCCGGACCGCATTCCTGAGCGATCCCGTCATGCATCTCTTCGAGGCCTGCCTCGCCTGGCTGCGCCTCGGCGGCGAAGGACCCTGGCGCGCGCTCGCCGGAGAGGTCTTCGAGCTGTTCTCGAGTCGGCTGTTCGACCGCGACCTGGGCCGTGTGTACGAGGCCTATGACTCGGACTGGCGACCGCTGCAGGACACCCGTGACGATCGCATCGAGCCGGGCCATCAATTCGAATGGGCGTGGCTGCTGACCCAGTGGGCCGCGCTCGACGGAGACGACCGCGCCGCAGACATGGCGCGCCGTCTCTATCGCACCGGGAAGGCGGGGATCCTGCCCGGCGCCAGTCTGGCGGTGGACGCCCTGAACGACGACCTCAGCGTGGCCCGGGGCGGCTCGCGCTTGTGGCCGCAGACCGAGTGGCTGCGGGCGGCGGCGAGTCTGGAGGCCGATCCCGCCGAACGCGCCCGTGAGGTCTGCGCCGCCGCCGCCGCCATCGATCGTTATCTGCTGCCCTCGGGCCTCTGGCGCGATGCGCCCGCAGGCGCGCTGGTCGAGGACGATCACCCCGCGCCCGCCAGCTCGTTCTATCACATCCTGGGCGCGATCCTTGCGCTGCGAGGCGTCGCGGGCGGGCAGGCCGACTGACCGCGGCGCGCGAGGTCAGCCCTCGCGCCGACGCGACCACCCCTCGAGACGTTCGGACAGGCGCCGCCGCAGGGCCTCAGGGTCGCTCGTGGCCATCACTGGCGTCTTGGCCCTCGCCCGCGCCAGGGCCTCGCCGAGTTCCTCGGTGGAGTGCGCCACCTCGATCAGGCCCCGCGCGGCGAACGCGCCGGTGATCTCCGCCTGATGGTCGTCATAGTGCTCACCTCGCTCGAACAGCCGCGGCATGGCGACCACCCTGCACCCCTCACGTAGCGCCGTGATCAGCGAGCCCGTTCCTCCATGGCAGACCACGATGTCCGCTTTGCGAAGCCGGCCAAGAAGGTCGTCCAGGGGCAGCGTCTCATGACATTCGAACTCCGGATCGGAGAAACCGCCCACGCCCGTCTGGATGACAATACGCTCTGGAATGTCGCCGCGGCGGGCGAGCTCGAGGACGCTGGCGACCATCCGGTCGAACGGAAGTGTCGCGCCCACCGTGACCAGCAGGAGGGGCTCCTTGGCGGGCCGCTCGCCCTCCAGGCGGCGGATCGGGTCGAAGACAGGCGCATTGGGCCAGAACTTCGAGAGGGCTGGTGACTGCAGGACCTTCTCGTCGGCCAGTGGCCCTGCGATGCGCCCGAAGGCGGACATCACTTCGAAGCGCGCCAGCGACTCGATCACCAGCACCTTCGCGCCCAGCAGCTTGGAGATCAGAACCGTGAAGTAGACCGAGCCCGCGCCCGTCGTGACCACCACATCCGGACGGCGACGCAGGACGACCGACAGGGACTGGAAGAGGTTAGAGATCGCCGAGGCGATCATTTTCAGGGGCGCGCCCAGCCGGCCCTGGCCAAGGGCCACATGGGTCACGAACTCGACCGGCCAGTCCTTGCGCAGCGTCTGGGTGAGGCCGGAGTCCTCGGAGACAAAGAAGATCTCGTGCGGCCTCCACGCGGCCTCGAGGTCGAGCAGCTGACGGACGTGTCCTCCGCCGGAGGCCGCAAGGCAGACCCGCAGCGGCCTCGATCGCCCGAAGCCCGCGTCCTCTCTGGTCATCTCTCCAAGACTCCCCCTGACGCCACGCCCCTGCGTCGCGCTCGTGACATGGCCCCCAGGCGCGCGCAATCGCCCCGGGCCCGTCGGTCCGCAGCCGTTCCCCTCGCCTCTTGCCCGTCAGGCGGTCTCCACGTCGGTGATCTTGTAGGTCAGCGGTCGCCCGTCCTCGTCCGTCACCGTGACGTATTCCCCAACGGCGAAACGATGGTCGCCCAGCCGGTGGACCGGCTCGACGCCCAGGTCCTCGGTGTCGTCGAAGTTGAAGAACCACTGTCCTCCGCGGCGCGCCAGCCGGCCGATCGCGGGATCCTCGTCGGGCGCGAAGCGGCGCACCTGGCATTTCGAACGGGCGTGCTCATAGGCCACCGAATCCAGTCGCTCCTCCTGGGTGAGCGGCGCGGTCAGGGTGTAGCCGCGGTGGTCGTCGCCGTTGGCGAATTCTGTGCCCGGATTGCGGGCGAGACGCATGACGATGCGCGAAATCCTCATGTTAGCTCCAGGTGCGGCCGCGCCGGACGACGCCGGCGCAGGCTCTAGTGAGATAGAAACAGCGAAGGCGCCTCCGCGTTCAAGAACGTCCGCGTTGCCCCCCCGAAGATGAACTCCCGAAGCCTTGGATGGCCGAAGGCGCCGGCGACCAGCAGGCTCGCGCCGGCCGACTTCGCCGCTCGCAGGAGGCTGGGCGCGGGATCGCCCGTATCGGGGAGGACCTCGATGTCCGTGGCCACGCCACGCACCGCCAGGAAGTGCTGCAGCGCCTTTGGATCGGACTTCCGGGGGGAAGCGGCCGGGGCGCTGAGGATCACCACGGAAGAGGCTTTCGTCAGCAGGGGAATGGCGGTGCGAACCGCCCGGCTCGCCTCCTTCCCGCCATCCCACGCCACCGCCACGAGGCCCGCGATATTCAACCCGGCCCGCGCCACCAGGGTGGGACGCTGCTCCCCGGCGACGATCTGCTGGAAGGTGTCGGCCAGGGCCCCACGGCCTCTCGCAGCCGCATCGTCGAACACGATCAGATCGGAAAGCCGCGACTCCATGGCGAGCCCTGCCCACACAGGGGATTCCAGCGCGATGAACGTCTTCCTGGGGTGGCTGACCTGCGCGAACATGCTCCGCGCGCTCGCCTCCCCTGCCGCCGCCGCCTGTCGCAGGCTGTCCAGCGCCGAAGGCTGCACCGCGCCCGAATAGGCGTCTCCCATCCAGGGCATGAGGTCGGAGACGTCGGCGGGGGCGAAGACGCCGGCGATCTCCGCGTCGAACGCCTCGGCCACGCTCGCCGCCGCCGCGAGCGCGCGAGCGTCCCCCTCACCGCCCGACAACGGCGCCATGATCCTCGCCCAATCCATTCCGCCAGACCCTCCCATGGATGTACGTTCAGTCGCTCCCGCGCTCGGCGCCTTGTCAAGTTCCGCACCCGGGCTGCGTCCGCCTTGCGCCGGCGCAGACCGCACCCTATCGAGGGCCAGGTGGTTCGATGACGACGTTCTCTCAAAAGCTCGATCGCGGCTGGTCGGTTTCAGGCTCCATGCTCTGCGTGGGGCTGGACCCGATCCTCGAGCGGATTCCAGAACCGTTCGCGAGTTCTCCCAGGCCGATCCTCGCCTTCAACCGCCATGTCGTGGACCTGGTCGGGGACCTCGCCTGCGCCTTCAAGCCCCAGTTCGCCCATCATGCGGCGGTCGGCGCCGAGGCCGATCTGGCCGAGACCATCGTCCATATCCGACGCGTGGCGCCCCATGCGGTCGTGCTGCTCGACGCCAAGCGGGGCGACATCGGTTCCACGGCCCAGATGTATGCCCGTGAGGCGTTCGAGCGCTACGACGCCGACGCCGTAACTGTGAACCCCTATCTGGGCGATGAAGGCTTGCTGCCGTTCCTCGAATGGCCCGATCGCGCGGCGGTGGTGCTCTGCCGCACGAGCAATCCCGGCGCCGCCCTCGTCCAGCACGCCATGATCGGTGACGAGCCCCTCTATCTCGCCATCGCCCGCCGGGCGCAGAGCCGCTGGAACGCCAACGGAAACGTCATGCTCGTGGTCGGCGCAACCGCTCCGGAGGACCTGGCGCAGGTGCGCCGTGCGGCGCCGGACCTGGCCTTTCTGGTTCCTGGCATAGGCGAACAGGGCGGCGACGCCCGGACGGTGGCTCGCGCCGGCGCCCGCAGCGACGGCGCGGGTCTTCTCGTCTCCGCATCGCGCGCGATCCTGTATCCCTCGTCGGGTGAGACCATCCGCTCCGTCGCCGAGCGGTACCATGGCGAGCTGCGGACCGCCCGCGTCGTGGCCTGAACCCCTAGATCTGTCAGCGGCCGTTCGCTGCGCCGGGGCGCGAGGCGGTCCGCGCCCAGGCGATCCCCTCCTCGTTCCATCCGTCGATCCAGAGCGCGCGCCTCTCCCACACGTCCTTCCAGGCGGCGGCGGAGTCCCGCATCCGCTTCGCCCCCGTCAGGCGTCCCAACAGACCAAGGCCAAAGACGCGGATCATCACTGCGGCGATGTAGAGCCTCGTCCCCAGCCAGCCGCCGACAAGACCGTCGTGCCGCTTCGTCAGGGTGATGCGGCCGGCGAAAAGCTTGACCCGCTGGTCTGTCTGCCTCGGCTCGGACGCATGGCCGTGGTGGATGATGGTGGCGTCCGGCGTGATCGTCGGGCGGGCTCCCAGCCGACGGGCGCGCAGACAAAGATCGGCCTCCTCCGCGTACATGAAGAAGGCGCGATCGAAACCTCCAAGGCGCCGCCACAGATCCGCGTCGATCAACAGGAAGCACCCGGCGACGATGTCGACCTCGCGCGTGCTGTCGCGCCGCCAGCCGCCATAGCCTTCCGGATTGAACACGGGACTGTCCTCGAGCGACCTCAGGCCGGAGGCCATGCAAAAGAGGCTCCAGAGGGTCGGCTTGCTCTACCAGGACGCGGGATTGAGACTGCCATCGGCGAACACCGTGCGTCCGCCCCACACGCCAAGATCCGGATGGCCGTCGGCGAAATCGCAGATCCGGTCGATCGCATGGTCCAGCACGACCGTATCGGGATTGAGCAGCAGGATCCGACGCCCGCGGGCGCTCTCGCCGGCGAGGTTGTTCCCGCCGCCGAAACCGAGGTTCTCGGCCGAGGCGACGAGCTTCACCTCGGGAAAGCGCTCGCCAATCGCCTCAGCCGAACCGTCGGACGAGGCGTTGTCCACCACGATCACCTCGAAGTTGGCCGTCCGCGCCTGCTCGAAGACCGAGGCGATCGTGGCGAGCGTCATCTCCCGGGTGTTGTAGCTGACGATCAGGATACTGACGTCCAACTCGGGCCCTCCAGACGTCATGCCGTCCGCTCGCGCATGAAGTCCGCCACTCTTACTGAAAGCCAGTCCGTCAGGATGCCGCCGCCCCTTCCCGTCAGGTGGACGATACTGTTCCAGACGTCGCTGCGGTCGCGGAGGAAGTCGGCGTCCCAGATGGGGGCGACGCCGCCGTAGATCTCCTGGCCTTCCGCCGTCGTCGAGCTCTCGAAGTACGGAACGTGCAGGAAGACGATGGGCACGCCATGGCTGTGGGCGAGGGCCACAACCCGCTCGAGGAAGGCCCTGTCGTCCCAGGCCCCGAGCCGCCTCACCGCCGCGGGCATGCGCTTCACGCGGCGTTCGTTTGTCGTCTCGTAGGCGTTGATTTGGTCGCTGAGCGTCTCGGGAGCCGCGGGCGTCTGAAGGTTCTCGACGACCTCACCCTCGAGCGGCATGAAACCCGTCGTCTCGCGCTCGGGTCCCGGGTAGGCGGAGGGGACGAAGCGCGCGTCACCGAGGTCGGCGCCGTGCAGCAGACCTTCCCAAAGCGACTTCATCTGTCGGTAGGGCAGATAGACGAGGTCGTCGACGTACTCGCTGTTGCGCCAGAGCAGGCTTGTCGCGACGCTCGAGGGGCTCCCGATGAACTTGTAGGCCGGGTGGACCAGGCGGTTCGGATATTCCTGGATCTCGTAGATGATCAGCTTGGGCTTCTTGTACCGCAGAAGCTCGTCCAGCATCGCCAGGTCGCTCCCGCGGCCCGCCTGGACGAGCGAGAAGTTGACGGCGTGCAGCGGCAGTCCCCGCGCCGCCAGGTCCGCATCCAGGCGCGGCGCGCTGACGCCCTCGCGGCTTCGGGACGTGCCCACGATCGCGATGTCGATCGGCGTCGGGTCGAAGCGGGTCCGCTCATAAATCCACTTGGTTTCGGCGTAGATCGTCCCGTGAAGGGAGCTCCAGCGCCCAAACGGCCGATCCGGCAGCAGAGCGGCGCCCACAGCCAGCAGCACCGCAAACCCCACGATCAGGGCGACGGACCAGCTTGTCCTGCGCATGCTCTCAGCCGCGGGCCAGGCTCGGGCGTCGCACCTGGCCGACCGCGCG
>Ga0210396_10005216_pt1 | contig 12599 bp, 12 predicted proteins | sample IncBWH17OmetaG_FD_155466 | JGI IMG/M metagenome (GOLD analysis project Ga0210396, IMG submission 155466) | Forest soil microbial communities from Barre Woods Harvard Forest LTER site, Petersham, Massachusetts, United States - Inc-BW-H-17-O ...
CCGCGAAGCACTCAACGCCGGCATCTACCTCCGGCCCCTGGGCAACACGGTGTACTTCATGCCCCCTTACTGTATAACCGAAAAAGAAATGGACCAGGTGTATGATTTCCTGGTCCATTGTATCCGAAAATACTCGGAACAGACACCTAAAACTTAACGGGAACATCGATCTTCACCACATCCCAGGCCAATGTGACATCCTTGTCATTGGTAGTCATGGTGAGCTGTTCTACCGGCGTCGATAAATTCTGGACCGGCACGTCCACTTTCAACACATCCTGGTCCGCGTGCTTGTCATGGTCCGTCCCCCACATCGTGGTGTTGGAATTGAGGATCACCGTCCATTTGTCCTTTTGGGGAACGGAGAAAAAGGAATACTTCCCCGCCTTGACCGGCTGGCCGCCAAAAGTGCAATCCTTCGCAAATACCAGGATGGTAGGCTCATCGGCCCCGCACCGATAGGTCTTGCCGTAAGGCGCAACCGTTCCCCCGAAGATGTTCCTGCCTTTCTTGTACGGGCGGCCATAATAGATCGTAATGTCCGTGCTCTTGACCGTATCATGCGGACTGTTAGGATGACTCGGCTGCGCATAAGAATAGGAAACGCAACCCATCAACAAAGCAACCGAAGCAAACAATACTTTAGTGAATGACATATAGGTGATTTTTAGAAATGACAACAATCCATCAAAGTTAACGTGGGTTTTCTACAAACCGTTGCAGCGCACCCAAAGATTCTTCCATCACCGGCCCCAGCTTCCGGTCATATACAAAGATCCCCAGCTTCTCCCACGGATACCAGCGAAAATGGAACTCGAACCACCATCGCACCGTAACACTATCGGGATTCTCTGATAGGAATTGAAATCCTCCCGCAAATTGCTTGCCATTGACCATATCCCAGTTCATTAATACACCGGCGGTATCCGCCTGCGTCTCCTCTATCCGCAGCTGATCCGATCGCAGGTAGGCTCCGGCGCCGCCCGAAGGAAGGGAATACCGGATATTCGTCAGCGACGATTGGTAAACAAAATCATTCCATTTCTTCCATGTCCCGAAATCACTCACCGCCGCGTAGACCTCCTGCCGCCGGGAGACCGCTACATTCACCGACCTCCCGATCCGTATCGTGGAGGGGAATAGAAACGATAAAGCGGTCAGCACGAGAAACAAGACCACCAGCCCCAGAAAGGCAAACTTGATCAGTCGCATAGGACTATTATTCCCATTTGAATACTTTGATCGCTACCGCATACGTCGCAATTCCCCATAACAGCAGGATCCCGAGCTGCTTCCCGCAATCCGTCAGATGCGCGCCCTCAAACGCGACATTCCGCATCGCATCATTCAGCTGCTTGAGCGGGAGGATCTCACAGATCTTTCGCAGCCAGACCGGGAACGCCTCTACCGAAAAAAAAGTTCCGCCCAGCAGGAACTGCGGCAACGTGAAAAGATTGGCAAACGGCGGGATGGTACTCTCGCTTTTCGCCACACTGCTGATAATAAACCCGAACCCCATAAAGACGATCAACCCGAACAGGCTCAACAGTACCATTTCCAGGAAGGTCATCCACCCATGCACAAGCGTAAAATGAAAAAAGAGTTTCCCGATCCCGATGATAACGACCGCCGTAATCAGCTGAAAGGTGACCCTGGCGATCCCTTCCCCCAGCACGATATATTTTTTTGCGATCGGCGTGGCGCCATATCTTTTCAACACCAGTTGCTGCCTCAAATTAAAAAAAAGAAAGGCCACCCCGAATACCGCAGCACTTAACAACGAAAAACCCAGCATCCCCGGCAGGATAAAGTCGATCTCCGTATATTCCCGCCCCGCTATCTTTGGCAGCTCATCGACGATGATCGGCCGGTACTTTACATCGGCATATCTTTCCACCGAATTTTCGAACACCTGCGCCAGCGCGAGCTTTAAAATAGGATACTTATCGCCGCTGGCAGAAGAAGTAAGAGTATGGATGGTGAATTGCGGTATCCCCGCTGCTGAAAGCGCGGAATCTACCGTGAGAATAGCCGTGATCCGCCCTTTGACAACATCCTCCCTGATCTTCGCTGTGTCCGTTTCATCCGTCAGTCTTATCATCGGGTTGCGAAGCAACCCCTTGACCACACCATATGCCGTATCGCCCCTGCGCGCCAGCGCAATATCGACCGACGGCGGCCCCCCGCCGATAAATCCAAAGACTAAAATAAACACCAGAGGAAACCCGAAACTAAAAGCCACCGCGGAAGGATTGCGAAGTATCGCTTTGAAACTTCCCTTCGCAATCGCCAGCATCGCCCGAAGCTGGTTGTATTTTTGTGCCATCGGCTGTTGTAATTAAATTCATTCAATTACCAGATCGAAAGGCATCCTCGTCTCCGTCTTGCCTGCCATCGACTTCACTTTCTTTATCGTCATATACATCCGATAACCATCCTCTCCCAATTCATCCTTCATCGCCTTCGCGCTGACGGACCGCTTATAACCCCCCAGCAGCCTATCCAGCAACCCTTTTGGCTCCGGATATTCCACCAGCCGGTAATCATTTGTCTTCGCCATCCGCGCCGCACAATCGATCGCATCCTGCAGACTGCCGATCCGGTCGACCAGCCCCAGCCGCTGCCCCATCGTACCACTCCATACCCTGCCCTGCGCGATACTGTCGATATAATCCATTGGCTTTTTCCGGCCATCCGCCACCCGGGTCTTGAAATCCCGGTAGATCGTGTCAACATCATTTTGGATCAGGGTCCGCTCAACAGGCGTAAGCGGTCGGGTGACCGTCATGATATCTGCTTCCGGTGCCGTCTTGACCACGTCAAAACCAACCCCCAGCTTATTCTTAAAGAACCCTTGGAAATTAGGCACGATCGCGAACACCCCGATCGATCCGGTGATCGTCCCCGGCAGCGCAAAGATACTGTCGGCATTACAGGATAGATAATACGCCCCGCTTGCCGCCACATCACCGAAGCTGATCACCACCGGCTTCCCGTCCTGCCGGGCCAGCGTGACCTCGCGCCAGATATTTTCACTGGCCATCGAACTCCCGCCGCCGGAATTCACCCGGATTACGATCGCCTTCACCTCATCGTCGAAACGGGCTTTCCGGATCAGCCACCGGTAGCTGTCGGCGCCGATCTCGTCCTTATCCCCCTTCCCGTCGACTACCTCCCCTTCCGCATAGATCAGACAGATCTTATCCTTCCCCGTGACTTTGTAGCTGACTGACTTCGCATATTTCGCGGCCTGGATGAAGTTGATATAGGAATGCTTCCCGATATGCAGCGCATTCCGGATCTCATCCTTGACCTCATCGTCATACTTCAGTCCGTCCACCAGTTTGTAGTCGCGCGCATCCCGTGCGTTCCGGATCAGGTTTTCGTTGACACATTTGCGTAATACCGCCGTATCCAGGCCCCTGGCCTGAGCCGTATTCAGCAGGAACCGGTTATAGAAGTCTCCCAGCAATTCCGTGAGCTGGAGCCGGTTGGCGTCCGTCATCTTCGTCTCCCTCAATGGCTCCGTAGCACTTTTGAACTTCCCGGCGTAGAAGATCTGCGGCTGGATCTGCAGCCGGTCCAGCGCATCCTTCACAAACATCAGATCAGTGGCATACCCGCGCCACTCCACTCCTCCCTTCGGATTGCAGTAGATCTTATCGGCGACATTCGCCACCGCATAAGCCCGCTGCGATACGACTTCCCCGTACGCATACACGAACTTGCCGCTCTTCTTAAAATCAGCCACCGCCAGCCGGATCTCCTCGTTCGTGGCAAACCCATTGGGGTCGCTGTTGCATTTAAGGTAAATGCCCTTTATCGCCGAATCCCGCTTGGCACGGCTGATGATACGCACCAGGTCATAGACCCCCGGAACATCATACTCATCATCCGACCCGAGATCGGCCAGCGGATTGTCCTGCGCCTGCTCCTTGAACTCCTGGCCGAGATCGATCACCAATACCGCCTTCCCACCGACACTCGGCCGCGACGGGGATAGTATAGTGCCGACAATTATTAGTAACAGGAGGACGAAAAAGCCAACAAACACAATCAGCGCCAGCAAAGAGGCAAAGAACGATTTAAAGAAACCTGCCATGTAAGTTTAAGTTATCCTGCCAAAAATAAAGATATTTGGGCCCCCGAAAGTAATGGAATCTATGAACATCTCCTATTTATTGATAGGTGGCAATCAGGGAGACCGGCCAGCCTTGCTGGCCGAAGCAAGGGACCATATCAAGGCGGCAGGCGGCGACATCCGGCTGGCATCTGGACTATACGAAACCGCGGCCTGGGGAAAGACGGACCAACCTGACTTTCTGAACCAGGCCCTCGAAGTCGCCGCATCCCGGGATGCCCCGGCATGGTTGTTGACCCTGCTGAACATCGAGCAGCAAATGGGGCGGCGGCGAGAAGAAAAATATGGTCCCCGGATCATTGATATAGATATACTCTTTTTTAATAATTCGATCATCCGTGAACCTGGACTGATCATTCCTCACCCGGAAGTTCAGAACCGGCGCTTCGCACTGACACCACTCGAAGAGATCGCACCTTTTTTGATTCATCCCGTATTACAAAAGACAATACGGCAACTGCTGGCGGAATGTTCCGATCCCCTGGCGGTAAAAAAATTCGTAGTATGAACCATCACTTCATCGCCATAGAAGGAAATATCGGAGCCGGTAAAACGACCCTGGCCCACATGCTCGCCCGCCATTTCAACGCCCGCCTCATCCTCGAACAATTCGCCGACAACCCTTTCCTGCCGAAGTTCTATGAGAACCCCGCTCAATACGCCTTTCCTCTGGAACTCTTTTTTATGGCCGAACGTTACAAGCAGCTGAAAGAGCTGGTCTATACCGCCGACCTTTTCCAATCCGTCACCATCGCCGACTACCTCTTCACCAAATGCCTCCTGTTTGCCAAGGTCAATCTTCCGGAACAGGAGTTCCGGCTCTATCAGAACTTCTTCGACATCCTTCAGTCCCAGATCGTGCAACCCGACATCCTGATCTACCTTCACGCCCCGGTAAGCAAGCTGCAATCCAATATCCGAAAACGTAACCGCCCCTACGAACAGGGCATCCCGGACAATTATCTCTTTAGCATCCAGGAAGCCTATACCCATTATATCCGGCAGCACAATGTCCGGACTTTGTTCGTGGACGTCAGCAACGCCGACTTTCTCGACAACCCCGCTCATCTTAAGGTCGTCCTCGACGCGCTTGAACACACCACCGGGGAAGGCCAACATTTTTTTTCTTTACCTTAGTGGCATGACCGAAGAACGACGGCCTTCAGCACTGGAATTATTGAATATACCGGAATACAGGAATTTTATTATCGCCCGCTTCTTTTATGTCATGGCCCTCAGCCTGGTCACCACAGTCATCGGCTGGCGTATCTATGACATTACCCGTAACCCGTTCGCCATCGGCCTGATCGGCCTTTCCGAGTTCATTCCCGCCTTTGGCCTGGCCTTGTATGCCGGACATGTCGTTGACAAAAGCGACAAACGCGCCCTTCTACTGAGGACGACTGCCTTCTACCTGCTATGTGTTATAGGGCTGCTTGCATTGGTCTTTGGTCCCGTCGTCCGGCTGCTCCACAGCCATTGGATCCAGTGGCTGACCTATGCAATCGTCTTCGGCACCGGCGTCATCCGGGCCTTCGCAGGGCCCTCCTTCAACGCCATCATCGCCCAGATCGTACCAAAAGAAAAACTGCATGGCGCCGTCACGCTCAGCAGCAGCAGCTTCCTCCTGGCTTCTGTGTCCGGCCACGCGACGGCCGGTTTCCTTATCGCGCATACCTCCTATCTGGTGACCTTCAGCATCGTCGGCGTTTACGTGATCGTTGCCTGGCTTTGCTTCTACAGCATCTCACCAAAGCAGATCATGGTTACCGGCGAAAAAAAGACCTGGGAAAGCATCAAGGAAGGACTACGCTTCGTCATCCATACCAAAGAATTACTGGGCGCGCAAGCCCTGGATCTTTTTGCCGTTCTCTTCGGCGGCGTCAGAGCGCTCATCCCGGTCTACGCACGAGACATCCTTCATACCGGCCCTATCGGCTATGCCTGGCTTAATGCGGCCGACGACATCGGCGCGATGATCATGATCCTGTCGCTTACCATGCGTCCGCTCAGACACAAGCAGGGAAGGACCCTCCTCTTCGCCGTCTTCGGCTTCGGTACCTGCATCATCATCTTCGGCCTGTCGAAGATCTACCCCATTTCTTTCCTCGCCCTGATGTTCAGCGGCATGCTCGACGGCATCAGCGTCGTGGTCCGCCAAACGATTGTGCAGATCAAAACCCCCGATGACATGCGCGGCCGGGTCTCCTCCGTCAACTCGATGTTCATCAATTCCAGCAACGAGCTGGGCCAGTTCGAAAGCGGTTTTATGGCCAAACTCCTTCGCGTCATTCCCTCCGTCGTATTCGGCGGCTGCATGACCATCGGCGTCGTTATCACCACCTGGCTCAAAGCCCCGAGCCTGAGGAAAATGGAGTATTGAGCCGTTCAAGCACATAATAGACGATCGGGCAAAAAGTCGAGTTTTTTAACGTAAGCGCAGGCCGCCGCACGAAAACATCTTCATCCGTATACGGAAACCGCTCGCAATCCGAAGGCCGAACTTCGTATATCCCGCACCGGTTATCGGCCCCCAGGAAGGGACAGGGCGTGGACTTTACCACATAATCCCCTTCCTCGTCTAACCGCAGATACCGGTCAATGAAGTCGCTTTCCTTCATTTTTAAATGACGCGCAATCCGCTTGATGTCCGGCGTCTTGAATCGGGGCGAGTAATTTTTACAGCAATTTGCACATTGCAGACAATCGATCCGCCGGAACGCCTCCTCATGCAGCTCGGGCAGCCGGTCCAGAACCTGATTCCGCAACGGCGCCTTCCCCGCCTTCTCCAGGAACCTTCGGTATTCCTTTTGCCGGCCTGAAGATTTTTTTTCCCAGTTATGCAATAAATCGTCCATAGGCTGAAGCCGTAAAGTTCGGGAAAAATCAGGTATTTTTGGGCCGTGGAAAACCTAAGAGAACAAATACTGCTTCTATTGAGCACACCGTTATACCTTATCATCATCGGCGTGGAGATCCTGCTTAGCAATTACCGGCACCGAAAACTCTATTCTTTCAGGGACACTCTTAGCAATATTTACCTCATGCTGCTGAACAGCTTCATCGACCTCCTGTTCCGCGGCGCCTACCTGCTGATCCTCCAGATCTGCTACAACCACCATTGGATATCGATCACCAACGTCTTCTCCTACTGGTTACTTCTCCTGCTGGCCGAAGACTTCGTCTATTATTGGCTGCATCGCTGGGATCACGAGATCCGCCTGTTCTGGGCCGTACACGTCACGCATCATTCTTCCGAAAAAATGAACTTTACGGTGGGTTTCCGTTCCTCCGTCTTCCAGCCCCTCTACCGGTTCGTGTACTTCATTCCCCTGGCCTTTCTTGGCTTCAGGCCGCTGGATATCGTCTTGATGTATTCCGCCACCCAGATCTGGGGGATATTCGTACACACCGAGTTGATCAACAAAATGGGCTGGCTCGAATATATCCTCGTCACCCCTTCCCACCACCGCGTCCATCATGCCTCCAACCCAAAATACCTGGATAAGAACATGGGCATGTTCCTGATTATCTGGGACCAGCTCTTCGGCACCTTCCAGCCCGAACTAAGCCAGGAAATACGGCCTGACAAAGCCAATGGAAAAGACCGGCCCCATAGACCTCGTCTTCCATGAATGGGCGGCGATAGGAAAAGACATCTGCCGCCGCGACATCGGCTGGAAAGACAAATGGCAGTATATTTTCGGCCCTCCCGGATGGAGCCACGACGGGAGCCGCATGACCAGTGAACAGCTGAGACAGGCAGAATCCACTGATCCTAAGTCAATTGACCTCGCTGCTGACCCCCAATTTTAATAGCCTTTTAATATTTTTTCCACCACTTTTCCCCGGCTGGGAATTAACTTTGCCTTAGAATATATTCATGCACACGCATCGAATAGTTTAGCATTCAATTTTTAGGGTTTAGGGGTTTTTAACGAAGAGAGGCACTTCCCAATTTGTCAAAGTCGGGACGGCCTCTTTTCTCTTTTTGCTGCATTCCTCGTACCTTTGCACCTTCTTTAAATTCCTAAAGGTCACCCTTCAATATGAACTTATTCGAACAACAGGCGAATGAATTTGCAGGACGCCATATCGGCCCCGATGAGAAAGAGACATCCGGCATGCTGGCCACCATCGGCGTCCGCTCCCTGGACGAACTGATCGATCGTACCATCCCGGCCGCTATCCGAAGCAAAAAACCACTAAACATTCCCGACCCGCTCAGCGAATACCAATATCTCACCTCCCTGCGGGAGATCGCCGCAAACAATAAAGTATTCAAATCCTATATCGGTCAAGGCTATTATAACACCATCGTACCAAGCGTGATCCTCCGCAATGTTTTCGAGAACCCGGGCTGGTATACCCAGTACACCCCCTATCAGGCCGAGATCTCCCAGGGCCGCCTCGAAAGCCTGCTCAACTTCCAGACCATGGTTTCCGACCTGACCGGCCTTCCCCTCACCAACGCCTCACTCCTCGACGAAGGCACCGCCGCCGCCGAAGCTATGACCATGTTCTTTAACCTGAAGAATAAGGATCACGATCACATCACGACCCCCAAATTCTTTGTCGATAACCATATTTTCCCTCAAACAAAAGATTTGCTGCTTACCCGGGCTCAACCCGTCGGTATCCAGCTGGTCACGGGCGATTACCGCGAAGCCAGGCTGGATGATTCCTATTTCGGTGCCATCATCCAATACCCCGGCAGCGACGGGGCCATCCGCGACTATCGCTCTTTTATTGCCCAGGCCCATGCCGCGGGCGCCTATGTCGTCATGGCCACCGACCTGCTGGCGCTAACCCTCCTGACACCACCCGGCGAGCTGGGTGCCGACGTGGCCGTCGGTTCCTCCCAACGTTTTGGCGTGCCTATGGGCTTTGGCGGCCCACATGCCGCTTTCTTTACCGCCAAAGAGGAATTCAAGCGCTCCATTCCTGGCCGGATCATCGGCATCAGCATCGACGCCCAGGGTAATCGCGCCCTTCGCATGGCCCTCCAGACCCGCGAACAGCATATCAAACGCGAAAAGGCAACCTCTAACATCTGTACCGCCCAGGCGCTCCTCGCCAATATGGCCGCCATGTACGCTGTCTGGCACGGACCTTCCGGTCTCACGACCATCGCTAAACGCGTCAGCCTGCTCACCCGGACCCTTGCAACCGAACTGGAACAACTTGGCTATCCCGTTATTGAACAATACTATTTCGATACCATCCGCGTCCGCGTTAAGGACGTGACCGCCATCCGTTCCGCAGCAACAGCCCGTGGGATGAACTTCCATTACTCCGGACTTTGTGCCGGCATCAGCATCGACGAGACGACTTCCCAGGAAGACATTGTCAACATCTTGGCCGTCTTTGGCCAGGCTGCCGGCACCGACCTCGTCTCCGCTACATTCAACGAGGATGACACCCTATCCAATATCCCGTCGTCCATCACTCGAACCTCCCAATTTCTGACGCATCCCGTGTTCAACACCCACCACAGTGAAACCAATATGATGCGCTACATGCGGAGCCTGGAAGTAAAGGACCTTTCGCTCAATACTTCCATGATCTCCCTCGGTTCCTGCACGATGAAGCTCAACGCAGCCACCGAGCTGATCCCCGTTAGCTGGCCGGAATTCGCCGGCCTGCATCCCTTTGCTCCGGCCGACCAATGGAAAGGTTATGGCAAGATCCTGACCGAATTGGAGAACTGGCTCAGCGAGATCACCGGATTTGCAGCGACCTCCCTCCAACCCAATAGCGGCGCTCAGGGCGAATATGCCGGACTGCTGACGATCCGCGCTTATCACGCCGCCCACGGCGGCGCCCACCGCGATGTCATGCTGATTCCCATCTCGGCTCATGGGACGAACCCCGCGAGCGCCGTCATGGCAGGCATGAAAGTAATCGTCGTCAAGAGCGACGAAGATGGCCATATCGACGTCGCCGACCTCAAAGAAAAGGCCGCCCAATTTAAAGATCAGCTTGCCGGTCTGATGGTCACCTATCCGTCGACCCACGGCGTATTCGAAGAAAGCATTGCCGAGATCTGCCGCACCATCCATGACAACGGCGGTCTGGTCTATATGGACGGCGCCAATATGAACGCCCAGGTCGGTCTCACCAGCCCCGGATTGATCGGGGCGGACGTCTGCCACCTCAACCTCCATAAAACGTTCGCGATTCCCCACGGCGGAGGCGGCCCCGGGATGGGCCCCATCTGCGTCATCGAAAAGCTGAAGCCTTTCCTGCCGACACATGTCAACCTCCCGACCCTCCATTTCTCTTCCAACGGCAATGGCATGACCGCCGGTCATCAGGTCCACGCCGTTTCCGCCGCCCCCTTCGGATCGGCCAGCATCCTGCTGATCAGCTATGCGTATATCAAAATGCTGGGCGTGGAAGGACTCACCCGGGCCACCTTCTACGCCATCCTGAACGCCAACTATATGAAGGCCCGGCTGGAGAAATACTATAAGGTTCTCTACAGCGGCGTCAATGGTACCTGCGCCCACGAATTCATCGTCGACCTGCGCCCGTTCAAGGCCAGCGCCGGCATTGAGGCGGAAGACGTAGCCAAACGACTGATGGACTATGGCTTCCATGCGCCGACCCTGAGCTTCCCGGTGCCCGGAACAATCATGATCGAGCCGACCGAAAGCGAGGACAAGCCCGAACTCGACCGCTTCTGCGACGCGATGATCAGCATCTACAAAGAGATCAGGGCGATCGAAGAGGGAAAGGCTGACAAGAACGATAATGCGCTGAAGAACGCTCCCCACACCCAGCAGGTCATCTGCGCCGACGAATGGAAACACTCGTATCCCCGCAGCCAGGCGGCCTTCCCGCTGCCGTATGTGAGGGAAAGCAAATTCTGGCCAAGCGTCGCCCGCGTCAATAATACCTACGGCGACCGTAACCTGATCTGCACGTGCGAGCCCGTCAGCTCCTATGCATCAGCTGAACCCGTTCATTAATTTTATCCGTATACTTCGGCCATTCACCGATTTTTTAGATAAAATTGACCAACCCATGATTACCTTTCGGCAAAAATCCATGACCGCCAAAACACTGTCCGCGCTGCCCGCCGGAGCACTGCCCTTTCTTTTCGCCGTCACCTTCTGCCTTGCCGCCTGCTCATCCAAACTGGCCCCCCTTGGCCACTATCAAGCCACCCCCATCGTCGCCGACGGCAACCCCGACGACTGGAACCTCCCGCTTCGATTCGCCAACGTTAGTTATACCTTACAATACAATGTCACCAACGACAACAAGAACATCTATGTCTGCGTCCTGTCCCGCGATGAAGAGACGATGCTCCGAATGCTGCGGGCAGGCATCACCGTTTACTTGGATCCGAAAGGCAAGAACGGCCGGGACATCAGCCTGCACTACCCGCTGCGGAAACAACCAGATCCCAATATCCGTAATGGCAACGGCGAGCCGCTGACCAACCAGAACGACAGCGCGTTGAAACAAGAGCTGCTTACCCAATCTGACTCCTATGGGACTGCCGGATTTTCAGGGATCGACAACGGCCAATTCGCGGCAAACGATACCAAAAGCCCGATTCGCGTGGCGATTCAGTTCAGCCACCACGACAGCCTTCTCGCCTACGAAGCCATCATCCCTATCGTGAATGTACTGGGCACCGGCCTCAACGCCCGGAATCCGAAAAAACCCTTCAGCGTCGGCGTGATCCTCAATACACCCTCCGGCCAAACCGTCGCCGGCCAACACCATTACGGCGGTAGAGGGATGAATGTGAACGGCATGCATATGGGCGGAAGCGGCAGTGGAGGCAACCGCCGGAATTACAATACAAATAACGATAACCCGCCGATCAAGGAAGATGCCAACTGGTACCTGTTCCGCCTCGCCAATAGTTAATAAGACGCAGGCAGCGCGTCAAGAGCAAGGCCGCCCTTGACAGACCCTTCCAGAAAGATCGTATAGACGGTTCCTGTCTGGAACGCAGCGGAAGGAATGCTGGTAAGGACGCTGTCTGTAGCCGAATTCTTGACCTGAACAGAGTAGTCCTGCGCGTTCACCGCCTGAAACGCATTATTGGCCGCGCTGGTAAAATCCCACGGCGTCCGGTTAACCTGCGTTTCCGCGCCATTCAGATAAAGATTTACGCTGGCAAAGTCGGGGCTTAGGTTGAAGAATCGGTAATAGGCGCTCGTGGCCGAGACCGATGAAAAATTATCCACGATCCTGGCCGCCGCCACCCCCGAACTCCCTGCCGCGGTATCATAAAAGATCAGCGTGTAAAAGGAAGAGGTATCGTACTCAGTGGCGGGCAGCTCATACAACACGCTATCCGTACCCGTCACTTTGAAATCGACGGTATAAATCCCCGGCACTACCGATCCGTATTGGGAAGAGAATTGTTCCGGAGCAATACCCCCGGTGGGGCTCACTATCGTCCCGTTGAAATAGATGTCAATCGCAGAGCTGT
>Ga0210396_10005217_pt1 | contig 12597 bp, 10 predicted proteins | sample IncBWH17OmetaG_FD_155466 | JGI IMG/M metagenome (GOLD analysis project Ga0210396, IMG submission 155466) | Forest soil microbial communities from Barre Woods Harvard Forest LTER site, Petersham, Massachusetts, United States - Inc-BW-H-17-O ...
CGTACATGCTGTGCGATCCCTGCAACATCGCGCGCAGTTCGCTATCCAGCGTGTTCAAATCCAACCCTGCGTGAGTGCGCGGACTGCGAACCTTGCGGACCAGCAGGTCCCAGCCCACCGCACTGAAAACCAGGACCAGCGCCACAACCGTGATCAGGCCCAACGCGAAGTTCGTCATGTTGAGCCAAAACGTCCAATTCTCCCCTGCCATATCGAGTAACCTCCTCGCCGCTAAACGCCACGGCCATTCTCGTTAATGCAATCCAAACACCATCAAGTGAATTCAACGACATGCGAGGAATTCTGCATTGTTATGTGCCGGAATTCCCGACACCGATGTAGGGATCGCCAACACGGATGATCGTCTGCACTCTGCCGTCAGCTTCCACGCCTCGAAGATCCTGCGTGCAGAATTGCCCGGTGTTCTGCGTTTCCCAATCCGAAATACCCACTCTTGTGCTTACCGTCGCGTTGATGAGTGACTGCCGTCACACGAGTCCCGCTTCGTTCTCGATACAAACGACTTACGAGTTGCCATTCTTGGAATGTGCTTAATTTTCGCGTCGGTTTTCGGCGGACTAATCGTTTCGTAGTAATGATCGTGAATTCACCACTTACTAGAATGGCGCCGCATACTTATGAATCCCAAATGGAACGGCCAGTTCTCTTGCTTCGATCTCGTCGCCAAGACCAGCGAGCACTCTCGCAGCGTGGTGCAAGTAGGCGACATCGAGATTGGCGGAAACGATTTCGTGGTGATGGCCGGTCCATGCGCCGTCGAATCCGAAAGCCAACTGCTCGAAACTGCCGTCGCGGTGGCCGAAGCGGGCGCGCGTATTCTGCGCGGGGGTGCCTATAAGCCGCGCTCATCGCCATATGCATTCCAGGGATTAGGCCTGGAAGGCCTCAAGATTTTGCGCAAGGCGCGCGAAGTGACTGGTCTTGCGATCGTCACCGAAGTGATGAGTGAAGAAGACGTCGATCTCATTGCCGAGTATGCCGACATTATGCAGGTCGGCACGCGCAGCATGGAGAACTACGCGCTGCTCGAAGCTCTCGGCCATTGCGGCCGCCCAGTTCTGCTGAAGCGCGGCATGACTGCCACTCTTGAAGACCTTCTCCGTTCCGCGCAAGTGATCGCCGTCGCGGGCAATCTGCAAGTCATTCTTTGCGAACGTGGCATCCGCACCTTTGAAACTGCGACTCGCAATACGCTCGACATCGCTGCAGTGCCGGTATTGAAAACCGTCTCGCACCTCCCCGTCATTGTGGATCCCAGTCATGCCGCAGGCGTTCGCGCGCTGGTCCCCGTTTTGTCACGGGCCGCTGCCGTGGTTGGCGCAGACGGATTGATCGTGGAGGTTCACCCCTGTCCGGAAAAGGCCATGAGTGACGGCAACCAATCGCTTACTTTCGGCGAATTCCGCCACATGATGAAAGATCTCCAACCGTACCTTGATCTTGAGCAAGAGGCAAGACAACTGCGCCCGCAGCTCCTCGCGGTTGGGGGAGCAGACTAGTGGCGTCGCGCTTCATCCTGATTTCCGTTCTTTCGGCCTGTGTCCTCGCGCTCTGCATGCTGAGTCTTCCCAAGAACAAAGTAGAAGCCTCACCGGACGCAGAACGGCCATTATTCCTTTACACCGCTACAAAACACTACGACCCACTCGCATGGATGCGCGGTGCAGATCGCTTCACTTCGGGCGCTACGATCTTCGTACGCGACGCGCAGGGCAAGCATCCACTGGTTCCAAACTTCGCAATGTCTGCTGATTCCGCCATCTCCTTCGATGGACAACGCGCGCTCTTCTCAGGCAAACGCAAGCCAGAAGACCCATTGCAGATCTGGGAAGTCGCTCTGGCAGGCGGAGAGCCTCGCCGCATCACCGCCGGCAACGAAGACTGCGTTCGGCCTTTCTATCTGCCCGAAGATCGCGTGGTCTATGCTCGCAGAACGGCAGGGCGATTCGAAATCGAAGCCGTGAGTTTGGCTGGCGGCAAGCCCCTCCCCCTCACCTACGGGCCCGCAAATTATCTGCCCTCGGACATTCTCCGCGACGGTCGCATCTTGTTCGAAGCCGCGTATCCGCTCGGCGCTGACGCCGTTCCGGAAATCTACACCGTGTATTCCGATGGCAGTGGAGTCGAGTCTTATCGCTGCGATCACGGCACACCGCGTCATTCCGGCAGGCAAGTCCGTTCAGGAGATATCGTCCTCGCATCGACTCACGGCCTGGCACGGTTCACCTCGTCGAAGGCGCGGGAAGTGGGTATTTCCGTACCCGCCGGAGAATACGCCGGAGAAGTCGTCGAGACCGCCGCAGGCGATTGGCTCATGCCCTGGCGTTCAGACGCGAAGACTCCGTTTCGATTGATGCTATGGACTCCGGGATCGTCCGCGTTGCGCCCGGCGCTGGATGACCCGGATTCCGACGCAGTCCAGCCAACCCTGATTGCCGACCGGCCTGTGCCCAACCGCCATCCCTCCGGATTGCACGACTGGCCGAATGCGAATCTGCTCTGCCTCAACGTCTACACATCGAAATATCCATTCGGCGTCGGCTCGATCCGTTCGGTGCGCCTCTCCACCCGCGACGCAGCGGCCAATCTTCGTCTCCTCGGCACCGCACCAGTCGAACGCGACGGATCCTTCTTCGTTCAAGTGCCCACCGAGCAGCCCTTGCAGGTCGAACTGCTGGATCAAGCCGGCAAGACTTTGAAGCGCCAGTCGGGATTCTTCTGGATGCGCCGCGGTGAACAACGTGCCTGCGTCGGATGCCACGCCGGACCGGAAACCTCGCCTGAGAATGCGGTTCCAATGGTCCTGCTCAAGTCGACCACGCCAGTCGACATGACCGGCGCGAACACTCAACACGCCTCAGGAGGGCACTAGCGTGACGACACGAATATTAGGATTCCTTCTACTGTCCTCCTCATTGCTGGCCCAGGCCCCGCAAGCCGCAGCTCCAGGCCCGATCCGATTCGAAGACGCGACCGCAAAGTCCAGCATTCAGTTCACCCACAGCTTCGGCGCCAAGCAACTCGGCTCCCTACTCGAAAGCACGGGCTCCGGCTGCGTCTGGTTCGACTACAACAACGACGGACTACCCGATCTCTATGTGGTCAGCGGCAAGCCGCTAGAAGACGGCATCCACCCTTACCCGTTGAAGCAGCCGCCTGCGACTCCTCCTCACAACCATCTCTACCGCAACAACGGCGACGGCACCTTCACCGATGTCACAGACACTGCGGGCGTAGCAGCAAATATCTATGGCACTGCCGCAATCGCCGCCGACTTTGACAACGACGGCCTCGTCGACCTGTTCGTCACCGGCTACGGCAAGGCGATTCTCTACCACAACAACGGCGACGGAACATTCACCGACGTCACCGTCAAGGCCGGCATCAAGGTCGACGGATGGTCCATCAGTTCCGCCTGGCTCGACTACGATCGCGACGGATGCATCGACCTCTTCGTCGGACGCTACGTGAAGTTCGATCCCAAGTATCGCAACTTTTATCCTGCCGACAACTATCCCGGCCCGCTCGACTACGCCGCCGACACGAACCGCCTCTACCACAACAATTGCAACGGAACCTTCACGGACGTGACCGACAAGTCGGGAATCGGCGCTTTCAAGGGCCGCACCATGGGCGTGACCGCAGCCGACTATGACGGCGACGGCTATCCAGATATCTACGTTGCTAACGACAAGACGGAGAATTTTCTCTTCCACAACAAGCACGACGGCACGTTTGAAGAAATCGCCGGCGAGTTGGGCGTGGCGTACGGTCAGAACGGCGAGAACACGTCGGCCATGGGCCCCGTGTTTGCCGACGTCGATGGCGACGGCCGCCTCGATCTCTGGGTGACCGATTCCAAGTACAACCGCCTGATGCGCAATGCCGGCGCCAATGGATTCGAAGACATCGGTCCCAGTTCTGGCATCTCGCAGGCGACCGCGCAGTACGTCAGCTGGGGCAGCGGCATCTACGACTTCGACAATGATGGCTGGAACGACATTCTGGTTTTCCACGGTGGATTAATTCATCTCGTCCCGCAAGAGCAGTCGCTGTTCCGCGGCTTGGGAAACGGCAAGTTCGCCGACGTGTCCCGTGATGCCGGCCCGGTGCTTGACGTGAAGACAGTCTCGCGTGGCGCCTGCTTTGCCGATTACGACAATGACGGAAAAATCGACGCCTTTGTCGTGAACCTCGGCGCGCCCGCGACTCTGCTGCACAACGTCACCCAGAACAGCAATCACTGGCTGACTGTGAAGTTGAAAGGCAATTCCAAGGAAAAGAAAAGCAATCGCGATGGCATCGGCGCGCGCCTGGAACTTCTGGCGGGTGGGCGCAAGCAGATTGCAGAGCGCATCGCCGGATCAAGCTATCTCTCCCAGGATGACGGTCGCATCCACTTCGGCCTCGGCTCCGCCACAAAAGCAGACAAACTCACCATCCACTGGCCCAGCGGCCAGGAACAGATTCTAGAGAATCTCGTCGTGGATCGCGTGCTCACAGTGGAGGAGCCGTAGATGCCGGTGCGCCACACATCGAGTACGAGCTTCCGGCAGATGGTAAAAGTGATAGCCATCGTTGCCGTGGCTCTGCTCGCGGTCGCAGCGTCGCCCGCTGCCAAGCAGTCCGCATCGCTCTCGAAAGAACGCTATTTATCCCCGCTCGAAATGGTTTCTTCCCCAAATGGCCGTCTGCTCTTTGTCGTTTGCCAAGATAGTGACGAAGTGCGAGTCGTCGACGTGCAATCCAGCAGGGTAACTGGCAGTGTCGCGGTAGGCCACATGCCGCGTGGAATCGCGCTTTCTCCTGATGGTCGTCAAGTCTACGTCGCCAACGCATGGTCCGACACCGTGTCAGTGATCGACATAGCAGCATTGCAGGTTGTCCAGACACTGGCCACAGGATCTGAACCTAGCGGCGTGGTTTCTGACCGCGAAGGTACAACGCTCTACGTCGCTAATCGCTTGAGCGGCGACGTCTCCGTCATCGACCTGAAAAGCGGCCAAGAAACCAAGCGGCTTCTGGCCGGGCGCGGGGCCAGCTACCTGGCATTGTCGCCGGATGGCAAGTGGATCTATTGCACCCACATCTATCCAAATCCCGGAGCTTTCCGCAGCCAGCCGAATTCCGAGATCACTGTCATCGACACCGAGCGGCAGACAGTCGTCGAGCGCAAGCCTCTGCACAACGTAGCTGGCGTATTCCATGTCGCCGTTTCGGCGGATGGCCGGTTGGGCGTGGCCGCGCAACTCCGGCCCAAGAATCTGATCCCCCTGGCGCACGTTGAACACGGTTGGGCCTTCGGCGATTCGCTGACTCTGTTCGGGGATGACGTCGGCGGCACTGTCCAGATCCCGATCGACGAACTTGACCGCTACTATGCGTTGCCTTGGGGTGTGGCAATCACGCCTGATAAATCGAAGATCTTCCTAACGACGGCGGGATCGCAGAGCGTCACCGTTATTGACGTGCCCAGCTTGCTGAAAGCAGTGCATGCGCGACGACAGCCCTTCGTCAACGATCTCTCCGCCTCGGCCGATTATGTGCAAACGAGAATTCCTGTAGGACACAATCCGCGCGGCGTTCTGCTCTCGCCAGATGGAAAGCGCCTCTATGTCGCCAACCGTCTAGACGACAACCTTGCAGTGATCGATACCGCGACGGAAAAAGTCATATCCACCATTGATCTTGGTGGCCCGAAGAATGTCGACGCCCTGCGCCGCGGCGAGCGCCTCTTCTATACCGCCGACTTCGCCTTCCAAGGCCAGTTCGGCTGCGCCAATTGCCACCTCGACGCCACCATCGACGGCCTGCAGTGGGATCTCGAGCCCGATGGCTTCGGCAGAGACATCGTCGACAACCGCTCGCTCGAAAACCTGGCGGGAACCGAGCCTTTCAAGTGGAACGGCGGCAACGCCGACATGCCCACCGAATGTGGCCCGCGCACGGAAAAGTTTTTCTTCCGCTCGCAGAGTTTCAACCAACAGCAACTCACCGACTTGGTGACCTTTGTCTTTTCGCTCCCCTATCGCCCCAATCGCACTCGTCTCGCCAACGGGGATCTCACCCCAGCGCAAGAACGCGGCAAAGCCATCTTTGAACGTACGACTTACAAGAATGGCAGGCCGATCCCCGAGTCGAATCAATGCGGAAGCTGCCACAGTGGCCCCAAGTACACCAATCAGAAGCAAGTTGACGTCGGCACCGGCAAGGCCACTGACCGTTCACCCGTCATTGACGTTCCCCAACTTCCCAACGTGGCCTACTCCGCACCGTACCTGCACGACGGTTCGGCGCGCTCCCTGGAAGAAATCTGGACCGTGTTCAACCCAAAAGACATCCACGGCGTTAGCAACGATCTCACCAAAGACGAATTGAACGATCTCATCGAGTACCTGAAAACGCTATGACGACGAAATCCCCAAGTTGTTGTCATCCTGCGCGGAGCCGCTTTTCAAGCGGAGCGAAGAATCTCCTGTGCATCCTAGCCCTGATGAGCGTGGCGCTGCTGCCGTTACGAGGCTCTGCGCAAGACATGCCCCTCTTCCGCTGGGAAAACTTCACTACCGCCAACGGCTTGCCCGACAACCACGTCTTCTGCGTACTGGTCGACGGCAACCGCATCTGGGCCGGGACAGAAAACGGACTCGGCCTCTACGAGAATGGTGGCTGGAAAGTATTTCGCCCCGACGCGGATTCGAGAGATCAAAGTCTTGCGCATCAAGCGGTCCTTTCTCTCGCACTCGACAAGCACACGGGAGACCTGTGGGTCGGCACCATGGGTGGCCTGAGCCGCGTCTCGGCCGGCCGCATCGACACGTTCACCCAGCTGAATTCCGGCTTAAGCAACGACATTGTCTACGGAGTCGGCGTGCAAGGCGACTTCGTCTGGACCGCAACCGCCGCTGGCGCCAGCCGTTTCAACACACGCACCGGACAGTGGTCCCTGTTCAACGAGCGCAACACGCCGATGTTCGAGATCTGGACCTACGCCGTCAGCCCCGCCGAGGACAAGGTTTACTACGCAGTCTGGGGCGGTGGTGTTCTCGAGTATGACGTTAAGACCGAGCGCTGGAAGGACTACAACGATCCCGACGGCGAAACCGAGCTCGTCCTGATGAAAGACCAGGGCCTGATCCACGAAATCACGACGTCAGTCAGCTACGTCGACCAGATCCTATGGGTCGCGACCTATTTCGGCGCAAGTCGCTATGACGGCCGCTACTGGCACAACTTCTTGCAGAAAGATAGCGGCTTGCCCAGCAATTTTCTCAACCAGGTCAAGGCCATCGACGCCAATCGCGCATGGTTCTCCACCGACAAGGGTCTCGCCTACTACGACGGCACGAACTGGGCGGTCTACCGCCCCGCTCTCGATACTCACAAGCCCGAAATGTTAGTGCGCGACTCCGCCGGCACAGTAAAGAAGGTTGTGGTACAGAGCGCCCCGGCACACAACTACGTTCTCGGCATTGACTTTCAGGGTAACGACCTCTGGGTCGCCACCGCCAAGGGTTTGAGCCATGGCATTCGTCAAAAAAATCCCATCCAGACGGCACACGTTTTTACCACACGCAAGGCAGCACAAAAGAAATGAATCCATCAGGAGCCAAGCACATGAATGTTCAAGAGTTGTTCGCGGAAGTGGCTACAGCCCCCGTCGTGAAGCGGGCCATCACCAATCACACAGCGTTGAACGAAGCCTACGACTACGGCAGCGCCTTCTCCCGCGGTATGAGGATCGACTTGAACGGCCTCACCGTGCTGCTGATCTCGGGCACCGCCAGCATCGATGACGCCGGCCTCACGGTCCACGTTGGCGACCTGCGCGCTCAACTCCGCCGCACCTTCGACAACATCACCAAGTTGCTGGCCGCGGAAGGCGCGACGTGGCACGATATCGTGCGCACCACGTGCTACCTCCGCGACATCGAGCGCGACTACCAGGCCTTCAACGAAGAGCGCACCACCTTCTACAAAGAGCAGCAACTTGATCCGCTGCCGGCTTCCACCGGTATCCAGGCGATTCTTTGCCGCCCTGATTTGTTGATCGAAATTGAAGCGATTGCCATGTTCCGGCGGGAAGTGCCAACGGAGTAGCTATGCGCCTCGTAAGTGTTTTCGTAATCGCCGTGCTGCTCACCAGTGCAGCGTGGGCCCAGACGTCCGTTCCTTGTGCGTGCGGCCACAATCCGCCGGGACCACCTGCGCCCCGTTCGCTCAAGCCTTACACCGGTGCGCCGCAAGACTTGCGTCCTTTTTCCAAATTCACCACTCCTTATTATGAGTACTATCAGGATCTGGTCGAATACAACGGCGCCGCCCGCGACATTCCCGATCCCGATTTGAAGACTCTCAGCGAGATTCGCATTGGATTCCTCGCGCCCCTCTACGACCACCCTGATGCCGTGTTCGGCAATCACATGCTGAATGGCGCGACCATGGCGATCAACGAGGCCAACGCCACCGGCGGTTATGGTGGCAAGCCTTTTCGCCTGATCACCCACAACGACTACGACAACTGGCAGATGAGCAAGTCCGCAACCGAGGGTGCGGCGAAAGACTCTGCCATCTGGGGTGCGGCCTCGAACGACGCCGTCCGGATGATCTACGAAGATAAAGTCTGGGCAATGTTCGGCTCCATCAGCTCCGAATCCACTCACATCGCCCTGCGCCTGACGCTAAAAGGTGAGACCCCGCTGGTGAACAGCGCCTCCACCGATCCCACAATTCCGGAAACGATCATCCCCTGGTACTTCACCGATATTCAGGACGACCGCGAGCAAGGCTACACTCTGGCCCGTCATATCTACACCGAACTTGGATTCAAGCGCGTGGCCCTACTCCGCGTGAACGACCGCTACGGCCGCTTCGGAGTCATCAAGTTCCGCGATGCATCTCGGCGCCTTGGCCATCCCGTGGTGATTGAGCAGAAGTTCATGCCGGGTGACACCGACTTCCGCCGCCAACTTCAGGTCATCGAAGATTCCCGTGTCGACGCTATCGTACTGTGGACCAGCGTCGGCCCCGCCGCACAAATCCTGCAGCAAATGCAGGAACTCGGCATGAAGCAGCGCGTATTCGGCAGCCACCGCACGATTGGGGACGAACTGATCAAACAGGCGGGGGCGGCAGCCGAGGGTTTTGAGGCCGTTTTCCCCTACGATCCCACGCGCACAGACCCGCGCTGGCAGGATTTCAACTCTCGCTACGAAGTGGCCTTCCACGAAAACCCGGATCACTTTGCTGCTCTCGCCTATGATGCGATGCAAATCCTGCTGAACGCCATCTGCCGTGCTGGGCTGAATCGGGGCCGCATCCGCGACGCTCTGGCGGGAACTGAAAATTACAAAGGCGTTACCGGAGATATGATCTTCGATCCCAACAGCAAGAACATCGCGCCTCTATTTCTCGCCCACGTGCATAACGGAACGATTGAATACCGTCGCGTCACCATGGAGAAGCCCTACGCTCGAGTCGGTGAAAACGGCGTTCAATACGCGGGTCCGAAAGTGCCCGACGAGATTGCCGGCGACCTGAAGATTGGTGTCTTCGGTCCGCACGCCGACGAAGTTGTGCGAGCCCCTGAAACCGTTCGCATGCTGAACACGTTGAACACTCCAGGTAGGCACTTTTCTCTGATTGCAATTCCCTCTGAGTCGTCATGGGGCAAGGCGTCCGCCGATCTAGTGAAGGCCGTCTACCAGGAGCATGTGCTTGCCGTGGTCGCTCTGGACCGTGCGTCCAGTCATCTCGCCGAGCAGATTGCGGTCAAGTCATTCGTTCCCGTCGTTGCCATCTCATCCGACCGCGCCTTGACCTCCACCAACATTCCGTGGATCTTCCGCCTCCCACAGGGCACTCCTCTCGCTCAGGCCTTGCAATCCCTATCCGCGGCGATTGAGCAGGTTGGCCCAAACCGCGCCAGCATCCGCGCGTCGCTGGCCTCCGGAAAACCTCTGGGCGGCGTGCGTTTTGAGTCGACAGGAGAACTCGCCAAGTAAGGTCTCCCCGCTCCCCTGACGCTGCTGTCCATGCTGGGCGTCCCTCCAGACCCGTCTTCCAGCAAGCCTTTTCGACGTTTTCGGGATCAAATCTGCACCCCGGAATAGCCCCACGGACCGTCCAAAAATCACATAAAATCGTTGCGCCCTTCTCGCAGTGCTCGCCATGAATGCCACGGGATCCCCGGACAAACTAGCCAGCCTTACTTGAGCGCCCACTAGAAACTCACCCTCTTTTCATGAGAGAACTAGAGAGTTGATGACAGACGGCAAACACGAAAGGGTTCGAGCGATTGACTCCCATACGGGCGGCGAGCCGACTCGAGTGGTCGTCAGCGGAGGCCCTCATCTCGGAACCGGGCTGTTGTCCGACCGCCTGCAACGCTTTCGCCAAGAGCACGACAGTTTTCGATCGGCCGTGGTCAACGAACCCCGCGGTTCCGACGTGATGGTGGGAGCACTGTTGTGCGAGCCTCTCGATCCCGCATGCGCCGCCGGCGTCATCTTCTTTAATAATGTTCGATATCTCGGCATGTGCGGCCACGGTACCATCGATCTCATGGCGCTCCGCGGAGGCCAGATCTGGAAACAAGAGAGCATTGTCGGAAGCGTCTTCGCAGGCGGCATCACGGTGCGGGACGGCAGGGTCTATCCCAGCATCAAAGGCGTCGCCTTCGTGAATGCGGACGCTGAGCTTGTGCTCGACTCGCAAGATCCATTCGGTGTGGGGATTCGGGCGTGACGATGCAGATGAAGACGATCGATCAACTCCATCTCGCCTTTCACTTCGAAAAAGCGTTCGGAACTCAGCCCCGGATCTTTCGTGCTCCCGGGCGCGTCAACCTGATCGGCGAACACACCGACTACAACGACGGCTACGTTATGCCCGCCGCTGTTGGCTTCTCGACCTACGTGGCGATTGCCCCTCGGCCGGATCGCAAGCTGGTGATCCACTCCAAAGAATTTCCCGGCAATTTCGAGTTCGATCTCGATCATCTACCTGAAAAGCGCGTCGGTGCGTGGTGTGACTACGTGGTGGGGGTTGCCTCCGTCCTGCGGCAGAGCGGGATCGAGCTCGCCGGCGCAAACCTGCTGGTGCATGGGAAAGGCCCGATCGGCGCGGGACTCAGTTCCTCCGCAGCATTGGAAGTGTCTTCGGCGTTCGCCCTGCTAAGCCTCACCGACGCGAGTTTGCCGCTGCCTGAAGTTGCCCAGCTTTGCCGGCAGGCTGAGAATAATTTCGTGGGAGCACGAGTCGGCATCATGGATCAATTTGTTTCCTGCATGGGAAAAGCGGGACACGCTTTCTTCCTTGATTGCCGCTCTCTCGATTTCCGGTTCGTTCCGATTCCCGCAGGTCTTCAACTCGTGGTTTGCAATACTCTGGTCAAGCACGACCTCGCGACTGGCGCCTACAACACGCGCCGCGAAGAGTGCGAAGAAGGAGCGCGGCTGCTCGCAAGTTGGGATCCCGCAGTTCGAGCTTTACGCGATGTATCGGTGGAACTTCTCGATTGTCACATCCACGACCTTCCCCCGATCATTGGGAAGAGATGCTCGCACGTCGTCCGCGAAAACCAGCGAACTCTTGACGCGGCTCGCGCACTTGCTGATGGAGACTTGGCGCGAGTGGGAGACTTAATGCGCGACTCGCACAACAGCCTGCGCGACCTGTACGAAGTAAGTTGCAAGGAACTCGACACCATGGTCGAGGCCGCTCAAAACCTGCCGGGCTTCGTTGGCGGACGCATGACCGGCGGCGGCTTCGGTGGATGCACCGTCAACCTCGTGCGCAAAGAAAATGCCGAGGACTTCGCGAAGCAAATTGCTGAACGCTATCGCGAAGCAACCGGAATTCGACCTCAGGTATACCTGTGCACCGCGGAAGACGGAGCCAGTGAGCTTAACTAGAACTCGTCTGGCTCTCCACGTTCGGCGCCCATCCTTGCAGTTTCACCAGCCAGTTCGCCGGTTCCGGCAAGATCGCGAACTTGGGCAGATCCCCGCGTACCATTGCCACTTCATCGCAACAATGGAACCGCGGACAAGCATGGCAATCCTTGTAGATTTTGTCCGGAAGATCCTCGCGCTGAGCGACCGAGAATCCTTGCCCCGCAAAAAAATCAGGTTTGCGCGTGAACAGGCAAATGCAATCGACGCGATGGCGCTTCGCCTCGGCCATCAAGGCTTTTACCAGCCGTCCACCGCCGCCCTTGCCTTGAGCCCAGGGAGCGACCGTGATCGATCGAATCTCCGCCAGGTGCGTGCCATACAAGTGCAGCGCGCCGCATCCGATGATGCGCCCGTCATCTTCGAGGACCACAAAGTCCCGCACGTTCTCGCAAATCTCCGGCAGCGTTCGGGGAAGCAGCGTGCCGTCCCCGGAGTACGCCGAAATCAACTCGTGAATCTGTTGTGCGTCAGGCAAAATGGCTTTACGCGTGCGCATGGGCCTCCTCGCGAAGCGACTCGATCTTCTTCCGTGTGATTTGAATTGCCTGCCGCACCCGGCTCGGCGCGGTTCCTCCCGCAACATCGTGCACCGCAAGCACCGCGGCCAATTTCAACGACT
>Ga0210396_10005218_pt1 | contig 12595 bp, 7 predicted proteins | sample IncBWH17OmetaG_FD_155466 | JGI IMG/M metagenome (GOLD analysis project Ga0210396, IMG submission 155466) | Forest soil microbial communities from Barre Woods Harvard Forest LTER site, Petersham, Massachusetts, United States - Inc-BW-H-17-O ...
TTTGCGGGCTGCTTGGGGCGGAAGGCGATATAATAATCCACGATAAACAGGATACACAGCGATACGCAAAGCATCGCCAGTTCGAAACTCGGCAAGCCAAGGACTTTGAACGTTCCGTAAGACAACGGCCCCCAATCGCCAAAACTCTGCAGCATGATCAGGGCTTTCGTGAAGCTTGGCGCACGAAAGATGATCTCGCCGACGGTGAAGCACGCGATGGCCCAAATCCCGCCGAGGACGCAAGACAGTTTCGTCCCCAGCCATTTTTCCGGCTGCAGCTTTCTGGTCACATGACGTTCGACGATCAGCCAGAAGCCGTAATAGGCACCCCAGGCAATGTAGGTCCATGCCGCGCCGTGCCAAAGACCGCTCGCCAGCCACACGATCATGATGTTGCGTGTGGTCTTGAGTTCGCCTCCCTTGCTGCCGCCGAGCGGAAAGTACAGATAGTCCCGGAACCACGAAATCAGCGAGATATTCCACCGCCGCCACAGGTCACTGATGCTGGTCGAAAAGAATGGTTGGCGGAAATTGATCATCAGGTCGAAGCCCATGATCCGCGCCACGCCGACCGCGATGTCTGAGTATCCCGAGAAGTCGCAATAGACCTGGACGATGAAGGCAAGGCCGGCCAGCAGGTTGTAGGAGCCGGAATAATTCTGCGGGTTGGCAAAAATTCCATTGACGATCGGAGCAAGCGCATCGGCGACGCACATCTTCTTGAACAGCCCGTAGCCTATGAACCAGAGCCCCGGCGGAATGTTCTCGAAGCTCAGCGCATGCGTCCTGCGAAATTGCGGCAACATATGCGGTGCCCGCTCGATCGGGCCGGCAACCAGTTGCGGGAAGAACGATACATACTGCGCATAGGTGATGAAATTCCGCTCGGCCTCGATCCGGCGATTGTAAACGTCAAGCGTATAGCCGATGGACTGGAACGTGTAGAACGAGATGCCGACTGGCAGGATAATGCCGAGTGCATAATCAGGCAGCTGATACCCGAATATTCCAACGAGACCAATAACGTTCGCGATCATGAAATCCAGATACTTGACGGTCCCCAGCACGCCGAGATTGATCGAGAGCGCAATGATCATTGCCGTCTTGCGCCGCAACTCGGTACGGGCCCGCGCCATCATCAGCCCGGTCGTGTAATCCACCACCGTCGTCAGCGCGAGCAGCAGGGCATAAGACGGCCGCCAGCCCATGTAGAAGATATAGCTGCCGATCAGCAGCACGAACGGCTGGGTTCGCGGCGGCAGCGAAAAGAACACCACCAGAAACGTCACGAAAAACGCGAAAAACTCGAAAGAGTTGAAGAGCATTAGTCGAACGCTCCGCTGTTCTTCAACAACCTGGCGAGATCGGCGGTGTAAGCCTGCGCTCCGCGCGGATTAAAATGTTGGGGATCGGCGAACAGCGCGGGCGGGTAGCTCCAATAGTCCGGCCCCAACACGCGAATGAGCGGTCGATCCGACAGGGTCGCCAACCGTGCGTTGTCAGCGGCCGGAGCAGGAGCGAACTGGCCGTTACGATAAAACACCGGAATAAACAGTATTTGAAAACCGTATCGCCCAGCAAGCTGCTCCAGGCGTGCACGGGTAAAGGACCTTTGGGGGATCGTCCGCACATCGGTTTGCGCTGGATGATCGGTCGGCAGAACGTAGTCGTCGGGCAGCCGATCGTCTGCGTAATGGCTCTGCGACCTGACGAAATACCAGCCGCGATCTTCCAGCATCCTCTCGCGCTGGGCAGCGACATCGCGGACCGCCTCCGGCAATCGCCTTCTGTTTTCGAAAACAAACAGGGTCATGTCGCGCGGCAAGCTGCGGAACGGAAACAGGGTGGCTGCAATGGCGGAATCGTTTCGCAGAGCATCGATCAAGCCATCCTTGTCCGGCTTGGCGTCCCACGGAAGCGTCAGCAACACGTGGGTGGGAATGTTGCCGGCCTGCAACGCGGCCTCCAGGATGGGAAGGAATCGAACCTCTCCGGGAAGGCCCAGATTATAGGATCGAAATCCCGGTCCGACGGCAGCGTCGAGTTGGCTCGGACGCACGCTGGTGAGAACCTTGCTGTGACCGAAGATCATCACCCGATTGCGGTCCTGGGGACCGAACATGTTGCCCTTCACCAGGGTCTCGAATTTTGCATCTGCGATAACGACGGAGCCCGGTCGAGTGAATGACAGCAGGACATAGGCGGCGTACAGCGACAACCACACCGCCGCAAACACCAGGACGAACGCCGCGACCGGCCTATGCCATTTCACGGCAGCGGCGGCCGGCGCTTCGCGCCCCACCACCGGCAACGCCGCTGATGACGATGGGAACGTAAAGACCATGGCAACGCCTCCTCTCGGAAAGGCTTCTCGGAAAATTCCGAGATGAAGGAAGTGAGGTGAGAAGTTCGGCGTCAGCGCAGCCTGGGCAGATCCATAAGGCCCCTGCCGGCGGCTTCGAGCAGATCAACGCGCGGCAGGAGTCCGACGGCCCGAATACAATCGGCCTCCCCGCAGCAGCAGCCGGCGCGGCCCTGCGCACGGCGTGGTCCGGATCGGCATCGTATGTTACCCGGTCAGCCCAAAGCCCCGCCCACGAAGCGTCCGTTGATCGGCGGCTCGACAACTTTGCATAGCCCCTGAAAACTTCAGCCAAATTCCCCCTGTTAAGCTTCCGCGAGGGTCTATCAGTCGAACATTACAGTTTAACGATACGCAGCCGCGATATGTCAATACATGATATGCAGCAAGGGATTCCGCTGCATTTCGCGTGCACCGGATGCGCATCAAGCGCTCGTTAATTGCACCGGACATAACGCAAGTTAACATGATCCGGGGATTGCCCGTTCCAATACGAATGCGCTATCACGGCGCCGCACATATCGGGGACTTGCGGTGTCACACTCTTCCTCACGCGCCTCGCCTCAACTTCTCAGCCACGCGCGCGGCGAGCGATCTCCGAGTTTCGCGATGCGGGCTTTGCTCGCATGCTGATCCCTTTCTCGAACCTAAGCCAAATTCCAGACTGCGATGTCTGCGTGGTCGGAGCCGGGCCGGTCGGCATCGCATTGGCATTGGCTTGCGAGCGCCACGGCCTGTCGGTGCTGGTGCTGGAGTCCGGCCAGGAGCAGCCCGACCGGTTCGCGGCGGCGCTGACCGCCGGTCATGCCGTGAACGCGCGACATCATGCGGCCGCTGAAATCGCGATGTGCCGCGGGCTCGGCGGAACCTCGCGCTGGTGGGGCGGGCGCTGCGTTCCGCTCGACGACATCGATTTCGCCCGGCGCCCGCATTTGCCCCGCGCGGCCTGGCCCATTGCCGAGGCCGAGATCGCACCATGGTATGAGGCCGCCGCGGCGTTTTTCGGGATTGAACCGGCAAGGTTTACGGCCGGGGTCGCGCCCTGGACGGAATTCGGCGACGTTCGCTGCGACCGCCTTGAACGCTGGACGCCGGAAATCAACGCCGGACGGCGACACCGCTCGCGGCTGGCGCAGTCCTCGCGCGTCAGCGTGCTGCTCGGAGCCACCGTCACTGAGGTGCATCTGGCGGAGGATGGCCGCTCCGTCGCAGCCCTGACGGTCAAGGATGCGAAAAGGAAAGCGCGCATCGAACCGCACCGAGTTGTTCTCGCCTGCGGTGGCCTTGAAACAACCAGACTGCTTCTGCAAGCGCAACAAGCCCGGCCACGCCTCTTTGGCGGCCGCGATGGTCCGCTTGGCCGCGGATACATGGGGCACATTTCCGGAAAAATCGCAGATCTCGTCTTTGCTGATCCCGCTTCCGTGGCCGTTCACGACTTTTTTCTCGACGAGGGTGTCTTCGCGCGTCGCCGCTTCACGCTCAAGGCGGAAGCGCAGATGCGGGAAGAATTGCTCAACATCGCGTTGTGGGCCGACAATCCGCCTTTCCATTTACCGGGCCATGGCAACGGCCTGTTGTCGCTGGTCTGGCTGGCGCTCGCGATCGCCCCGATCGGCCGGCTGCTCGTTGCGGAGGGTGTCCGCGTCAGCCACGTCGGACCTCGTCCGCGCCGATGGGGGCGCCACGCCTCGAACGTCATGCGCTCGCCGCTCTCGACGACCCGGCAGATCGCGGCCATTCTGCGCGCCCGCCTGCTGTCGTCGCCCCGCAGGCCGGGCTTCCTGGTAAGAAGCTCGGACGGTCGCTATGCCCTGCATTACCTGGCCGAACACGCACCGAACGATGAATCGCGGCTCAGGCTCTCCGACCGCAAGGATGCGCTCGGACTGGCCTTTCTCGACATCGAGCTGCGTTACGCGGAGAGGGATGCGCGATCCGTGCTGCGGGCCCACGAGTTGCTCGATCAATCGCTGCGACGGGCCGGATTAGGTCGTCTCGACTATCGCGAACCACCCGAAGCTCGGATCGCCAGTATCTTGCGGCAAGCCGGAGACGGCTACCATCAAATCGGGACGACGCGCATGGGGCTAACGCCGCAGGACAGCGTGGTCGACGCCGAGTGTCGCGTCCATGGGGTCGACAATTTGTATGTGTCCTCCAGTTCAGTATTCCCCAGCTCCGGCCAGGCTAATCCAACCTTCACGGCGGTCGCACTGGCACTGCGGTTGGCCGCGCACCTTGCGGGGCAATCGCGCAGAACCAGTCTGGAGGCCGCGGCGTGAGAGTGGTTCGTGTTCCGCGGCTCGACCGCGACGTATCCGCCATCGGCTTCGGTTGCGCGTCGCTCGGATCGCGTATTTCGGCGGCGGACGGACGGCGCGCCATCGCGCGAGCGCTCGATCTTGGTCTGAACTGGTTCGACGTGGCTCCGTCCTACGGCGACGGCCAGGCCGAAGCCTTGCTCGGCGCGGCGCTGCGAGGAGCGCGTGACCGGGTCGTTCTTTGCACGAAATTCGGCATCGCGCCTGCAGCGGTGCCGCTCGCGGCACGGCTGCTCCGACCATTGGCCCGGCGCACCATCGCTGCGTTTCCGCAGCTGCGTGGCGTCGTCTCCAGAGCCCGCCCGATCGGGCAGCGCGCCCCGATCGACCCCGCGACGATCGAAGCTTCGGTGACCAGGAGCCTGCGATCGTTGCGTACCGACTACATCGATGTATTGGCCGTCCATGAACCGACGCCGCAGGACGCCGTGAATGCGAAAATCTTCGATGTCCTGCGGCGGCTGGTCGAACGAGGAGTGGTTCGGGCCGTCTCCATCGCCGGAGATCCACAGAGCATTGAAGCGGCCGTTCGCGCGGGTCGGCCGATCGATATCGCGCAATTCCCCGATACGCCTCTGACCAACGCGGCTGGAATGTTGCGCGCGAGCCTTCCGCCCCCGCCGCCGATGTTCGTCACGCACGGCGTGTTCGGCTCCGGCCTCACCCAGGCTTTGGCGGGCGTGAACGCGCAACAACGAGCAAAGCTCACGGCGCTTGCGGAGCGCCACGGGATCGACTTCCTGAAGTCGCCCAATGACTTGCTGCTGCGTTTTGCATTTTCAAACAACCCCGACGGCGTGGTGGTCGTATCGATGTTCGATACCGGGCATATCGAGCGCAACCTCGCTGGCTCCCGCCTGACCCCGATCCCGGATTTTGCCGACGCGGTCCGGCGGGGCCTCGCGTAAAGCCGCTATTTTTGCCAGCGCGCGGCGTCAAGGCGGCTCAATAACATAAATCGAATCAATAACATGATATGATAAGTTTGACCGGCCGGACTTGCATTCTGGCCCGTCCCCGCCAGTCGCTAACGTGATATCCATGCACCGACATTCGGTGACTTATCATTGTTATCATATCGTCGCATATCAAATGATATCAGCTTGACTTGGGGATGCGCTGGGGAGGCGCGCTGAGGACGTCAAGCTTTGTTTGACCCGGGTTTCAGGACCTGGGTTCAGGAGGTGGTCGCCGCCGATCTTCCGGCGCCACGGACAACCGCATGACTTTTTCAGCCGAGCGAGGGGCCGACGGCCCGTCGAGGCGATCCTCTTCGGCTCGAAAAGAGGACCTCCATGCGGATCCTGGTGTTTGGAATAAACTACGCGCCCGATCTGATCGGCGTCTCGAAATATAACGCCGAGTTCTGTGAGAGCCTGGCCGCCCGCGGCCACGAGGTCCGGGTCGTCACCGCGCCGCCTTATTATCCCGACTGGAAGGTCCCGGCCGAATATCGTTCCTTGTGGTACACGCGCGAACGCCTCAACGGCGTCGAAATCACACGCGCGCCGATCTATGTGCCGAGCCGGCCTTCGGGCGCCAAACGGCTGGTTCACCACGCGTCGTTCCTGCTGTCTGCCGCCGGCCCGCTGCTATCGCACGCGGTTCGATGGCGCCCCGACGTTGTGTTCGCCGTCGCGCCGTCGTTGCTTTCGGCTCCGCTTGCGGCACTGGCCGCAAAGATGATCGGGGCCACATCGTGGCTCCATATCCAGGATATGGAAGTCGATGTCGCGTTCGAGCTCGGGCTCCTGAAAAACGGCACCACGCGCAAGGTGATGCTTGGATTGGAGCGCACGATACTGAGCGCGTTCGACCGCGTATCGACGATCTCACCCCAGATGGTGCGCCGGCTGAAGCAGAAGGGGCTGTCGCCGGATAGGCTGGTGGAGTTCCGAAACTGGGTCGATACCAGTGTTATCGTTCCCGGCTCCGCTCAGACACCGCTTCGCTCGAGTTTGGGCCTGAAGCCAACCGACATTGTCGCGCTCTATTCCGGGGCAATGTCAAACAAGCAGGGGCTGGAGCTGATTATCGAAGCTGCCGGCGCGACCAGAAACAGCCATCCGTCACTGCAATACGTTCTCTGCGGCGGCGGGCCGCTCAAGGCAGCGCTGACCCAAACCGCGAACGGCCTGAGCAACGTACATTTCATCGACCTGCAGCCGATCGAGCGGCTCTCGGAACTCCTCAGCACTGCGGACATTCACCTTCTCCCGCAAAAAGCCCAGGTCTCCGATCTGCTGCTGCCATCCAAACTTGCGGGCATGCTGGCGTCCGGGCGGCCGATCGTCGCCATGGCCAATCCGGAAACGGGCATCGCCCAGGAAACGGCGGGCGCCGGGCTCTTGATCCCTCCAGGTGACGCAAAAGCGCTTGGGGCCGCAGTCATCGCGCTGGCCGAGGATGAAGCTTTGCGAACTCGTCTTGGAAATGCGGCACGGCTTCGCGCCAAGCAGAATTGGGATCGCGTCTCGATCATTTCGGTGCTCGAGCGCGAGCTCCTGGCGCTTTCGCAGCAAACAGCGGGGGCAGTCATTCGTCTGCGGCCACCGGCAACCTCGGGCCGTTCGATCGAACAAGTCACGACGGGCACGCGCCGCAGGCCGGAATCGGCAAACCGCACGGCGGCAAATCACATGCGTCCGCCCATCAGCAGCACCGGTTCCAGCAAGGATTGATGCAGGAAGCACGGATACCATCGATAGAACCGGTTCGAGCGGGTTCGGCGCCGCCATACCTTATTCGCCGTCACCGGAGCCATCCGCGGCGCCGGTAATGCGATTTGAAGAAGGCTCGTCCAGCGTCGCCCGGGATGTTCTCCGATCGAATCCTGCCTGCCTCACGAGTGCACCGCGCTCACGACATCGATCAGCGTGGTCGCCATCCGGTCGACACTGAATCGATCCGCGAACAGGATACGTGCGCGTTCTCCCATGGCCGCCCGGTCTTCCGCTGGCAGTGCCAGCCACGCCTGCAGGTTTTCGAGCGTGCCCGCTTGAGAGTCCTCCGCCACAAGACCCGCGCGGGCAGCGTGAACCTCACGCCATATATTGACTTTGTCGGAAATCAGCACGGACAGGCCGCAACCCATGGCCTCGGCGACCGCAATGCCGAAATTCTCCTGATGCGAGGGCAGCATGAAGACCTCGCTGCTGTAGAACGCCCCCCATTTGGCGTTGCCCTGCAGCATGCCCGGCCACGTGATCCGATTGGCCACACCCAAAGCCTGGGCCCGTGCCTTGAGCTGGCTGACCCAACTGGTCTGGTCCGGCCCGGCCATGAGCAGGTGCAGGCGAGGCTCCCCGGCCGCCACGCGGGCGAACGCTTCAACCAGCAGGTCGCAACCCTTTTTGACGTGCAGCCGCCCGAGAAACAGCAACACGCGCTTGTCGCGCAACTCGGGATGGGCAGCCAGGAAATCCTCCCGCAGCGAGGCCGCGTCCTGCGGCGGCAACTGGGTGCCGTAGGACACGACGACCTCGCGCGCCCGGTACAGCCAGAACGACTGGCGCGCCAGCTGCCGCTCCTCCTCGCTCGTGAACAATACGGCGGCGGCGTCGCGCAGAACCCGGTATTCGGCCCAGGGCCAGTAGAGCCACTTCTTCAGGTGTTTGAGGGGATAGGTCCGCTTGAACAAGGGGTCGAGCATGCCGTGCGTGAACACGACATAGGGCCGTCGCAGTTCGCGCATGACCTGCCAGGCGGCAAAGCTGTGGTATTGCCAGAGCCCGTTCACGATGACGGCGTCGTAGTCGCCGGCATGGGCGCGCAGCCAGGGGCGGAGTGACGCCGTATACTGGTAGGCGCCGCGGGTCGGCCCGAGTGCATGCACGGGCAGCGGAAAGGCCTCCACACAAGGCGCATTGGGGTCATCCAGGCAGGCTACTTCGACCTGATGGCCCATCTCAAGCAGCCGCAACCCTCGCTGGCGCACGCCCTCCATGGGCCCGCCACCGCTAGGGTCGACGGTGGGCATCAGGTGCAGCAACTTCATTGGCGTCACCTCATGCCGCGGCAAAGTGTCGATACAGCACCATCGCCCAGTCGCGATGCCGCGTGACGGTGCTGCCCGCCCCCGGATTGAGCCACTGATGGATCGGCACCGCAAAGCCGGTCTTGGGCCGGTTCAGCACGCCTTCGGGCAGCCCGGGCGCGACGCGCCTGACGATGGTGCGCTTTTCGCTGTTCGCGTCGAAGTCCGCAAGTTCCACGAACTGTTGCAGCAGTTGCAGATCGACCAAGGGCACACGAATCTCAAGTGAATGCGCCATACCGGCCCAATCGGCATCGCGCAGCAGCTGGTTGCGCATGTACCACTGCATCTCAAGGGCGGACACGGCCAGCCGATCGCTTTCCAGACCGTCGATACTGGCATCGAGGCGGTTGATGGTCGCGAGCTCCTCCAGGCCGTCTCTGGCCATCGCCGGGTCCATCAGGCGCGTGAGCTCCCAGGGCATGTGCAGCCCTCGGCGCAACAGATAAGCCCCCGACAGGCTGTGGCCGTACTCGGCGAGGCTCGCATATTTGGGCGACGGCAGTGCCGAGGCGAATGGCAGCGCCAGATGTCGCAGCAGCAGGCCGGTTCGCTCGCCCACCGGCGCGCGGCGCATCAGCTTCACCAAGCGCGGCACCTGCCGGAAGCTCGGGTAAGAGCCGAACAGTTCGTCGCCGCCGAGCCCCGAGATCGCCACCTTCAGCCCTTCCGCAGCGGCAGCCTTGGCGACGAACCAGACGTTGATGCCGTCAATCGAGGGTTGATCCATGGCGGCGATCAGCTGCTGCCGGTCCTGTTCGAAGTCGCGGGCCGAGATGCGGTGCACCGCATGTTTCGCCTGCAGCAGGTCGGCCACCTCGCCGGCCAGCGCCGCCTCGTCATTGGGACCGTCGGCGTACTCGCTGAAGCCCAGGGTCAGCGTGCGCAGCTCGCCGGCCGTCGCCGCGCAGGCCGCGAGCATGGTCGAGTCCAGTCCGGCCGACAGGAAGACGCCGACGGGCACGTCGGCCACCATGTGCGCGGTCACGCTGTCCTTGACCGCTGCGGCGATCTGATCGAGCGCCGCGTCGGTTTGGGCGCCGGCGGCCGTGGGCAGGCGGCTCAGCGCATCCACGATGCTCGCAAAACGGACCGGCCGCCCGGCGCGCTCGGCGCTGAAACGTTGCCAATACCCGGGCGGCAGCGCACGAATGCCGCGGTACAGGGTGTAGGGCTCGGGCACCGACCCCCACAGCAGGAAGCCGGCGTGGCCCGCCGGTTCGGGCTTCCGGTCCACCGGGGCCTGCAGCAACGCCTTGACCTGGGACGCAAAGCGCACGGTGGCACCATCGTCCGCCACGTACAGGGGCTTGATGCCGAAGGGGTCCCGGGCCAGCAGCAACTCGCGCCGACGCGCATCCCAGAGGGCAAAGGCATACATGCCGCGCAGTTCGGAGAACATCTCTTCGCCGCGCTGGGCGTAGAGCTTGAGCAGCACTTCGGTGTCCGACTGGGTGCGCGTCGCGATGCCGTCGTGGTTCAACCGGGCGCGCAGCTGCTGGTGGTTGTAGATCTCGCCGTTGAAGCAGATCCAGTTGCCGGTCTCGGGGTCCAGCATGGGCTGCGCGCCACCTTCGCTGAGATCGATGATGGCCAGGCGACGATGCCCGAAACCCACGCGCCGATCGTCGGCCAGCCACAGGCCGGCGCCATCCGGGCCCCGCGCGACCATGGCGTCACGCACGCGCAGCAGTTCGGCTCGGTCGATGGGAGGCGCGTCCACGCGGTACGCGAAGGCGCCAGCAATTCCACACATGGTTCAGCTTTCCAGGGTCGAGGGGTGCAAGTTGGCGGAGACAGGTGCAAGGGCCTCGGAGCAATGCCGCAGATCAGGCGTCGATGGCACCATCTCCCTGGAAGTGGGCCGCCCAACGCCGGCACGGTCGCGTCCGCTGCTCGCGAGCGATCACGCCAGTAACATTTTTATACCAATTGGTTGTCACTAATATGAACGATGGCCCTGTTCGCCCTCTGGAAGCTGTCCGCCGCCGAGCACGGCGAGCGCCGGCGCGGGCTCAAGCCGCGGTAAATCCGGATGGATCAACTCAGGCTTCGCAGATCTCGATACGCGATATAGAATGACACCACATTGAGCGTCACTTCTCCGAGCACGAACGCATACACATCGAGCGTCGAAACCAGAATGTAGCTGACCATCATTCCCGCCGCCGTGCTTATTGCAAGGGATTTGGCGATCGCGGCATAGGCCGCCAGCGCCGCCAAGGCCTGTATCATCATCAGTGACAGCGACAGGGTCAGGATCGTCGGTGCGAATGCAACCAATATTGTCGCGGCCCGGTGCAGGCGGAAATCCGGCACGATCGCCGCGATGCCGGAAGCAATCATCGCACCGACCGTGAGGGCGACAGCGCAATAGAGCGTCGTCCTCTGCGCATTCAAGATGCTTCGAAAGCTATGCTCTCTAGGCCCGGACATCTTCTCGACCAGCCCCGGGAAATCAACGCGCAGAACAAACGCAATGATCTGGGTTGATGCCGTCACGACCTGTTTGGCATAGATGAAGAGAGCGGTCGTCTCGGCGCCGAGATAGGCTGTGCTCAATACGAGCTGGGCACGCATGTTGAGCTGCCCCGGCACGGACTGGAACAGCAACGCGCCGCCGTCCTTGAGTGACCTGAATAATCCGGCCCGCGTCATCTTCCGATACTGCGGCAGCCAGCCCTTGCGTCCGAGCGCGATCCACTGCGCGACCAGCGTGACAAGATAGCCGAGCGAAAAAGCGCCTCCCAGGATCAGACCGGCGGTATCGGCCGAGCGATGCGCAGCCAAAGCAAGCCCTATCGCGGTGACAACGTAGGCAGCCGATCCGGTAATTCCGCTGATTCCGCTCAGTCTGAGGCCGTCGAGCAAGCCGACGGCGTTGCCCGCCCAGAACAGCAGGCCGGGAAGCGCGAAGACGACATACCATCGTGAGAAACCGTCGGACGCAATTCCCAGCGCATATACGATGGCACCGAGACCGATCAGCGAGGCTATCAGCAAGCGGATCGCGGTCGTCTCGCAGAAAATCCGCCAAATTTCATCCCGCGACGCCGATTCACCGGACAAGCGAGCGACCGCCCGGGCAAGAATGATGCTGGCACCGCCGTCGACCAGGATGATGCCGAGTATGGCAAATGAATAATGGGTACCGAACGCGGCGAGAAGCTCGTATTGACCCGCCGCCACGAGCCAGGTCTGGACAGCAAAGATTGTCCCTTGCCCGAGTCCAAGCCCTGCGATCAACAATCCGATGTTCAGGACCCGTGGCCACCGGCGGAGGAAAGAACCCACGCCCCGGGCTATCCGACCGGCATCGAGCATCGGCGGGGGACGCTGCGATGCGAGCGCGAACGGCTGATCCTTTGCGGCTGAGATCTCGCGGTCTGAATGATAAGCGGCCATGGGCAACCAACGACTATCCCGCCAAGATCATCAAAACGTGACAAAACGCCGCCGCTGAACCCCGTCGATCGCATGCTTCGCGCAAACAGGCTCCTGAAGGGAGATATGCCTGTTTGACATCAATGACACGTTGACCTCACCACCACTTGGGAAATCCCGAGCGGGCTCATAACAGAACACCAGGCCGATGTAACGCAGGGCGCGTGTTCATACCATTATGGCCGGAGCAACCGCATGTGACGGTGTCACAGTCTTGTTCAAATAAAGGTCTAGAAGGCCCGTTTGGGCATATCGGAGCCACAGCTCATTGCAGCGGCAAGTATTCAAGGCGGACGTGGACGACGATGCGTGACGAGCGACAGACACTGGATCGGGCGCTTTCACTGCATAGCAAAGGAGATATCACAGCTGCCGCCAGATTGTATCGTCGTATCATCAACACCAATCCCAACAATGTTCAGGCGCTGC
>Ga0210396_10005220_pt1 | contig 12594 bp, 8 predicted proteins | sample IncBWH17OmetaG_FD_155466 | JGI IMG/M metagenome (GOLD analysis project Ga0210396, IMG submission 155466) | Forest soil microbial communities from Barre Woods Harvard Forest LTER site, Petersham, Massachusetts, United States - Inc-BW-H-17-O ...
GTAAGCTGGGCTATCAGGGTCCGGGCGATCATAGTCGCGGCCGTACTTATTCTTGTGCGCGAGTTCGAGATTGGATTCGGCCAGGCTGAAGGTTCCGAGGAAGGTCTCGCCTGGACTCACCGTAATTTCCCTTTCGAGGGCGCGCAACGCATCCGGCGAAACCGAAGAATGGAAGACGTGCATCTGATAGCGGCCGGGGATCACGTTGCCGATGCTGATCTCGCCATGCTCGTTGGATATTGAGTAGTACGGCGTATTCAACGCAATCACTACGGCGCTCATCTGAGCGTGAATGTTGCAGAAGATGAAGGAAATACCGGGCTTGTCAAACCTCACAAATTGGGTGGTGCCGCTCTCGTAAAGTCCGAGATCAAAACGCTTGCCGTCGAACAATGAAAACACGTTGTGAAAAAAGGGATCCTGGTTAGGAAACTCGACCTGGCCTCCCGCCGGGATCACCAGCAGGGAAGGATGGAAACTCTTATTCCTCTGCACCAACTGAGGGATTTGTGAACTCTGCTGCGGGGGCGGCGCAGGCGCAGGGGTGGTCCCCAAGGCTGTAAGCCAGACAACAACTTTCGAAGCGTCGCTCACGTTACGTCCGTTTTTGGTGAGCTGCACCTTGCCCTTGAGGTCCACGTTCTGCGCTGAGGCAAAAATAAATAAGCACGGCAGCACCAGGATGCAGTGTACGGCGCGGCAGTGAGCGAAGCGAAGCATCGTCAGAACAGTATCCCAACGGCAAGATTGACCTGGTTTGTGATGCTGGCACTGTCATAGACGGGAAACGTGTGCAAACGTCTGAATTCGGCGGAGAGCAACAGGTCGGACCGCGGCCGGTAGATCACATTGCCGAGCGCTCCGCGATTGCGCCCCAGAATCGGGCCAGCGTTGTTCGTGTCGGTGGCGAAACCGCGCACGTCACTGGCAAATGCGTTGTCTTCCGCCAGCACTCCGTTCAGTTCAAGTTTGGGCGTGAGTTGAAACTTGAGTTGACTCCATCCTCCGGCGGAGTCAAGGCCACGGATACTCGTCGTCGAGTAGGCCGGATTACCGCCGTACAGAATGGTTTGGCCGATAGCACCTCCCAGTCCACCGACTGCTCGTCCCCGATAAAATTCACCAGAGAGAGTCAGGCGCCGGAGAATCGGAATCTGCCAATCCGTCATACCGGCCCACGCATCCACGTCGTGACCCCACAGCCAATTCTGCCGGCCGTAATAGCCGGCCACACCAAAGCTCAACGGGTGGTCAAATACTGGCCGGGACCATGCGGTGCGCATGGCATAAGCTGGCTGACCTGAACTTTCCCCAGCGGTCGCCGAGCGGAAGAAGGAACTGCTGGGGGTTTCCCAATCGAGATTGTCCAGAATTCCAGCCTGGAGCGTCACGGTCTGTTGGTCGGAAAGATCGAAGCGATGCTCGACGCGAAGCTGCGGCGTCCAGCCCCACAGGTTCCCCGCATTACCAAAAGTCGGAATGGCGAGGGATGCAAAAGATGTAGGAGAAAGCGGCGAGATGAACAGGGAATCTTGCCCCGCAATCACCGAGGTGTGCTGCCAGTCGAGACGCACGCTGGCGGTCTGCATGCGCACCAGACCGAAGTCGACAGCGTTGTTGGTGGCCGGAAAGCCTCCGGCAAAATCGAACTGCACGTTGGCTGAACTCTTGGCACCGGCCAAACTCGGTCCAAAAATCTCCAGGCCAATCTCGGTTTGGCGCAAGGTAGCTCCCAGGCTCGTCTGAGAGGTGCCCGGGGCAGGCGCCTGCGCGTAGTTGGGTAGGTCCAGGTTGTCGGAGGCGCCGACATTGCGAAAGGCATTCATCAGCACAATTCCGGAGAGCCGTGCCCGATATTTTCCCGCAGTCTCCACCTTGGTCTGGTATTGCTCATCAATCTTTGAGCCCAGCAACTGCGCGGATTCCTCCAGCTTCTGAACCCGGCTGCTCAAGTCAGCGTTGGTTGCGGTGTCGGAGGTGCTGGGGGAGACTGACGAGATCGATTCTGCCGGAGCGGACGAAGCCGGGCCATTCGTCGAAGCAGCGAGCGGAGCCAGCAGCCGGCGCGTATCTTGCAATTCCTGGCGCAACTCTCGCATCTCGGCGCGCGATTGGGCGTTTTCGGTTCGCATCTGCTCGATCACCGCGCGCAATTCGCGCACTTGGGAATCGAGCTCGCGCAGCGAGGCATCCGCGGGCTGAGATGCGGCAGCGGGCGTGCTCTCCTGCGCCAGGCTGTAGGCGGTCAACAAGACAAAGGCGGTTGTCGCTATCGCAGTTGTCCAAAGCGCGAGGGTCCTTGGGTTCTTCACACATCCTCCTGCGCGACATGCGGATCGTCGTGAAATCAAGAAAATGGGAACTGGGCTACGTATCCGAATGTCGAATTGAGTTTTCGGTCTCTCTATCGCTGGGTACAGGCAAAAAGGGAAGCGCCGCGGGCTCGTCGTCCGAGCCTTCGGGAGCGCGTCCGGGGATCGTGATGCGAAAAACGGTTCGAGCGTCCGAGGTACGTTCCATAAAGACTTGCCCGCCGTGATCCTGCACGATCTTCTGCACCACCGTAAGTCCGAGGCCGGTGCCGTTCTCTTTGCCGAAGCTTATGAAAGGATGAAACAGCTTTTCACGAATCGGTTCCGCAATGCCCGGACCGTTATCCGCAACATCGATCGTGACCTCGGAATTGTTGCGGCCGATCGTGACTTGAACTCTGCCCTCGACGCTGGGCGCCGCTTCACAGGCATTCAGCAAAAGGTTGTAGAGCGCACGCTCCAGCTTGCGGGCATCGAACCAGGCCGTGATCTGACCATTGCTGTTGATCTCGATCCGCGTGCCCTGGTGCCGCGGGTGCAAGCGCACCGCCTGCGTAGCTCGCCGCACAGTTTCAACCACACTAGCGTAGGTTGGGTTCAAAGACTCTCTGGTGCGAGCGAACTCCAGCAGAGAATCTATGAGGTCCGTCATCTGGTTAACCCCGGTTCGAACCTCCTGATACAGCTCTTCGCGCTGCGTAGAAGTCAGTCGGCCATCGCAAAGAAACTCAGAGTTGGCGACCACCGCGGCCAGCGCATGCCGAAGGTCATGGGAAATTGAACTGGCCATGCGTCCAATCGTGGCCAACTGCTCAGACTCCAGCAGAGCTTGCTGGGTCTTGAGCAGGCTGGAGCGCATTCGGTCGAAGGCTGAGGTCAGTTCCGCTACCTCGTCACTGCCCCGGGGATCGAGGGGATGGTGAAAATCTCCGTGCTCCAAAGCGCGCACTCCCTCCACCAGGCTGGCCAGCGGGCGAGTGAAGGTGTAGGAGATCAGGAACACCAGCCCGCTGCCTACCAGGACAGCCGTGAGACCCAGCAGCAACAACAGGCGATTCAGGTTATCGAGGAATTTGGCCGCCTGATCGTAGGATCCTAGTACGGTCAAGCGGACCGGTGGTTTTTGATGGCCTGACAGATCAAGGGAGGTAGCCACAAAATTCTCTTTGCCAACTTGTACATCCTTGGGCGCGCTCTGCGAAGATCCCGAGGCCAGCGCGCTCACACCGGGGCTTTGGGCTTGCAGGGGCGTCAAAGTGGTTGCCACAATTTCGTCCCCGTAGGAGAAGGCGACCTGGCTGGCCGAGACTTTGCTAACCTCGCGAGCCAAGCGGTCATCGATTTCATAGCCGATGATCAGGAAGCCAAGCAGCGGGCCATCCGTCTTGGAGCCGAAGTAAACCGGCTTTACGAAAGTCTGATACAAATGGTGGGCGCCAAACCACCAGTGGCTGGAATCCTCCTCGTTCAACGATCGGTCGAAGAATTGCTGCGCGGCCTCGCGCGTGAAGCCGCGTGATTTTGTGTGGAGAGCCACCACCTCGCCATTGCGGTTGACCAGCACCAGAAGATCGCTGGCGGTCAAAAGCCACACGTCTTTGGAGGCATCCTGGATCGTAGCCGGGTCATGTGCCGTCATGATTGCCCGGGTGATGGGCAGATAGGCGACCAATTCTGCGGAACCGGTCAGCATAACTTCGCGATCATGCTGAAAGTTCTGGAAGCTGGTGACGGAGTTCCGGAGATCCTGTCCGATTCCTTCGCGGACATGGCTACGCACGCTGTTTCGAACCACCAGAAGGCTCAACGCCGTGAGACCGGTGGTAATAAGAACCATGGAAAGCAGAAAGCGCGTACGCAGCCGCGTTCTGGATACCAGCGCGCTTCCAGACGGTTCTGGAAAACTTTGCGAAGCGGTTTCTGATGAAGAAGCCAAGGGATCTCAGCGAACGAACTTGTAACCCATTCCGTGCACCGTGCGGAAGTGTACTGGACTGGCCGGGTCGCGTTCCAATTTCTGGCGAAGCTTCAGGATATGGTTGTCCACGGTACGCGTCGAGGGGTAGTTCTGATATCCCCACACTTCATTCAGCAATTCGTCCCGGCCGATTACGCGATCCGCATTTTGCACCAGAAACTGCAGAGTCTTGAACTCTTGCGCAGTCAAGACTACAACCTTGCCGTCGCGCTGAACTTCCATTTTTTTGAAGTCGATTGAAATGCCGTCGAAACTGACCAGATTCACGTGCGCCGGTCGCGAGGTGTGCCGCAGCGCTGCACGCACCCGCGCCAGCAGTTCCCGCGGGCTGAAAGGCTTGGTTACATAGTCGTCGGCCCCCAACTCCAGCAACAGAACCTTGTCGGAGACGTCGCTGGCTGCGCTCAGAACCACGATCGGCAACGCGGGCGACTGGGCCTTGACCTCTTTGCATAAGTCTCGGCCAGATAGTTTGGGCAAGCGAAGATCGAGAATCATCACGGCCGGCGGGGCGGTCTGGAAACTCTCCAGCGCCGACTTTCCGTCGGGTTGAACCTCAACCGTGTATCCTTCCGACTCGAAGAGTCGCTTTAAGGCTTTCTGGACAGCGGGATCGTCCTCGACCACGAGAATTCTCCCCATCTGCCGCACGGAATCTGTCGGATCTGCCGATCTTGCCATGCTCACCGGAATTGCAGCTTGACCCATAGCCAGCCTCGCTCGATTCGGGCCTGAACTCCCCGCGCCCCCCAACCCTTAAAGCTTACAACGTTCTGAACGATTTCCGGGACGGTAGCAAAGGTTTGACAATTTTTTTACATATGTGAACTCGGCCGACAAGGCCTTACGGCACGGCGTTTGCCGGGAGGCGACCTGCGCGAACCTGACCCGAACCAATTCAGCCCGGGCTGCCGTAGAATAAAACCAGCTTGCCGGTTTCTGCTGAATTCGATCATTTGCGCGTCGTTCTGGTGGATGCGCGCAATCCTCTCAACATCGGCGCGGCCGCTCGGGCCATGAGCAACTTTGGTTTTCAGCACCTGCGTGTAGTTAATCCCTACGATGTGGCATTTGAAGGCGCCCGTTCCGCTGTGGGCGCGGCCGCAGTGTTGGCCCGCGCCGAGAAGCACGAAACGGTGGCCGAGGCAGTTGCCGATTGCTCGCTGGTGGTCGGAACCACGGCAATCGGCCATCGCGACTTGCAGCATTCCCTCGAGCGCCTGGAGGCAGGCGCTCCCATGATTCGTGCGCATCTTGCCACCGGCCATTGTGCTCTCCTGTTCGGATCAGAAAAATTCGGGCTCTCGAACAAAGATATGAGCCACTGTCACTGGCTGATGCACATCCCCACACGCGAAGGACACACCTCCATGAATCTGGGGCAGGCAGTGGCGGTTTGCTTATACGAATTGGTCCGCGATCCCGACGCATTCGCAAAGCTTGAGAAGGGAACTCCTGCTTCGGCGGCAGAGATCGAGCGGATTACCGAGACCCTGTTCACGGCACTCCGCGCCAGCGGCTATCCCAAGCTGAATTCTTCCGATTCTTTTGAGGGAGCAGTCCGACGGTTAGTGCGGCGGCTGAACCTGCAGACCGGCGACGCGGAATTCCTGCTCGGCATGTTGCGGCAGATGGTTTGGAAGATGAAGAACGGCAAGAGTAGTGAAGAGACACAAGGCTAAGCCTGGTCGTTCACGGATTTTTCTCTGACGGAAGCACCTCAGCGGACGTCTTTCGAAACTCAAATCGCAGGACCCACTCGCTGGCTGCTGCTTGTCCGTTCACGTGAGCTGGATTGAACTTCCAGCCGCGTGCCGCTGCCAGCGCCCGATTCGCAAAGTACTTGCTCGGCCCCGGAGACACCAACTTACGCCGAGACGCTCCCCGACGCATCCACTGAAACCTGGACCACCACTTTTAGCCGGCCCTCGATCGTGTTGAGCGCGTTCCGTGACACGTCGGGTTGCACCTGCCGAAGCACACTGCCTTGCACCACTCCTTTTTCTTCTTGAGCTGGCTTTGCTTTCTCTGAAAACGGCGTTGGCGCTTGCGCCGCGGGAGTCTCAGCAGGGGGTTGAGGGCTTGCAGAATGAGTTTCCGGCGCCGGAACCGACGGCGGATGAACCAGGAACTTGCTGCCAGCCCACACCACCAGCAAGAGTCCTACGGCAACAACGGGTGCGACGATCCACCGCTTCGAACCCCCTGGCGACCGGCGCGCCTCGACTGCCCTGTCACCAATGGAGGCCTCGGTCTGGACAGCATGGGCGTGAAGAGCGTGGGTTTGAACAGCCTGGGGCTGAACAGGCCGGGTTTGGAGCCGGCTGAGAATGTCACTCGCCGTGCAGCGCTCGCGGGGGTCGATCTGGAGGCACTGCCGCGCGATCTCGCGGAAAGGTTGCGGAATCGTTTCGGACACGGCCACCGGTTCTCGAGTGCCGCTTTTCGGTTCGTTCTGGGTCAAGACGGCGACCAGGGTAGCACCGAGCGCCCAGATGTCGGCTGCCGGCGAAGGTCCAGCGGTTGCTACCTCGGGAGCGTCGTACGCGCTGCGGACTCGCTCAAGGCCCCGTTCCCCGGTTCGGCGAACTGCGTCCGCGGACATCTTTAGGTGGTTGTCGACCGCCATGATGTTGGAAGGCTTCACGCGGCTGTGGGCGAACCCACCCCGGTGCAGGGAAGCGAGGGCCTCAGCCACGGGCCGAAGCATCTCAAAAGCCTCATCCGGGCCCAGCGGTCGCAGGGGAAGAATCTCCAGCAGATTCTCATCAGCATATTCCATGACGACGTAGAGCAACCGCGTCTCCTCAATCTGGCAGCGTCCGCATTCGAACAGCCGAATCAAGTGGGGATGAGAAAGTTTCCCGGGGCCAGACCAGCGGGAAAGTTGCGTGCCTTCGTCCAATTCCGCGGCCGTAAGCTTGATGGCGGTTTTCTGGCGGTCTTTTCCGCCACGCTCCGTCAGAAATACAACGCTGTGATCCGAGCCCCCCAGCCATTGCCGCAGCGGGAACTTTCCATCGACTACCTGGCCTTCCCAGTTTTTCCAGAGTTCGGTAGGAGTGCTCATAGGCCAAGACTTGGCGAAGCGCTATTCTATTCCAGCCGCGGCGTTTGGCGCGGCTGAAATTGAGCGTTCTGGAGCCTTTTTGCTCCTTTGGCGCTGGGCACAGGCAATTAGGAACTCTCTTATCCCTGCGCTTTAGTGTGCCCTTCATGGCACGGATTGGCTATTCCCCAAGCTCGGGGCAGGGCCTAAGGTGTGTGTCGTCTCGATAATTGCCCGTCCGAGCGGCGAAAGAGTGTGGATTGCTACCCTGCGGCACATCTGACGTTTCCTCAGAGATCATTATTGTAGGTGCCGGGATGGCGGGCACTACCCTGGCTGCTGTGCTGGGGCAGCAAGGGCGCCGGGTCATTCTTGTGGACCCCCGTTCCACCTGCCCCCGGGTATTCAAAGCGGAGAAAGTTGACCTGGAACCTGTGCGGTTGCTGCGCAAGTTTGGTCTGCTTCAGCAGCTTCTCCCGCATGCCCGGCGATGGACCGAGGTGCGCTCGGGCTACGATGGCCGTATTTTCAAGACCTTCCCAACCGAGCAGTATGGCATCAACTATGCAGACATGGTCAATGCGCTGCGCGCCAACTTGCCGCCAGTCGTCGATTACCGTTGCGAAAGCGTGGCCCATATCACCAACAGCGGTCAACTGCAGCGGGTCAAGCTGAGCGGCGGCGAGGAACTAACCTCGCGTCTGGTCGTGTTGACTTCGGGGATCAGTAGCGGGCTCCTGGCCAACTTGAAGCTGCGTCGTCGCGTGCTGCAAAAGGACCAGTCCGTCGTCCTGGGGTTTGATGTAGCTGCTTCTCAAGCGCAGCCTTTTGACTTTGACTCGGTTGTCTACTACTCGGTGAGTCCGTCAACCTGCACTAGCTATTTCACGCTCTTCAAGGTTCGCAACACTATGCGCGCGAACCTCTTTATTTATCGATCTGCCTACGATCCCTGGGTCCGTGAGTTCATCCTGCAGCCGGATCAAATGCTCAGACGCCACCTGCCAAAGCTGAGCCGCGTGACTGGCGAGTTTCAGGTGACCAGCAAAGTGGAATCCGGCTGCGTCGACCTTTACAGCGTCGACGGCAATCCTCAACCAGGAGTTGTACTGGCGGGCGACGCATTTCAGACCGCTTGTCCTTCCACGGGCTTGGGTCTTAGCAAGATCCTTACCGAAGTGGACATACTCTCGACGTGCATCCCAAGTTGGCTGGCGACTCCCGGCATGGCGTCGGACAAGTTGGTCGATTTCTACAATCATCCCCGCAAGCTCGCCGCCGGTTCGCTGGCCGTTAAGCGTGCCCACAACGATCGATGCCTCGCGATAGATACTTCTTTTCGCTGGAGGATTCACCGCTCGCTGCTGCATCTCAAATGGCAGCTCTCGAGTCGCACCCAGGCCCGGCCCCGCCGAAGCCGCTTTCAACCGGTTGGCAGAGCCTTATTCAATAAGCTCCAGTAGTGGATCATTCTGTACTCCATAACCCGCGGCTAAGACCTTCCACGCGGTAGATGGCGTGCCGATCACCAGCGGCAATCGTCAGGCAGTTCGTCCCGGTCCTTTCCCCGGCCGTCTCCTGTGCAAAACTAACGCCAGGTTTTTGGGTTTAGAATAAGCAGCGAGTTCCCGCCGGGTCGTAAGCTCAACCTACGGCGGCTTGGAACATAGGGTTACCTCAGGGCGACCCCTATGTGGGCCACGAGAGGTGAGAGGAAAGATGAGACCCCCAACGGACGTTCCCGCATCGCGCACTGAAAGATTTCCCATCCCGCCTAGTTCGCCTCGCCTTAGTCCGCCCCACAATTCCTCTTCGGGCAACCGAGGCGTGCCGTTGAGACGTTTGATCGCGTTGGCGATGGCGCTGCTTCTCGCGCCAACAGTCCAGGGAGGACTGCTCGCACAGCAGGCGCCGGAGAACGGACAGTACGTTCCTGCCCAGCAACCCAACTATCAACGGCCCGATAACGCGCAGCCACAGCCCTACGAACGGCAGACTTACCCTCAGCCGGCGTACCCAGCCCCCGGCCAGGCGGACCCGCAGGGAAGTTATCCGCAGCAAGGTTATGGACCGGCAAATGTGCAGCCGCTCAATGCGCAGGATCTCGAGCAACTAGTGGCACCGATCGCGCTCTATCCCGACGCGCTGGTTGCCCAAGTGCTGACTGCCTCCACATATCCCGCGCAGGTGGCAGAAGCCGACCGCTGGCGGCGGGCGCAAGGTTATGCCTCTTCGGATCAGATTGCGGCGGGAGCGGACGCCGAGCCTTGGGACCCGAGCGTGAAAGCGCTGACGGCTTTTCCTCAGGCCTTGGCGCAGATGGACCAGAACCTGCACTGGACAACCGAATTGGGCAATGCCTATTACAACCAGCCGCAGGACGTGCTTCAGGCGGTGCAAGTGATGCGTCGACGTGCCCAGGCCGCCGGCAACCTGCAAAGCACGCCCCAGGAAACGGTGAACTACGACAACGGCAACATCGTTCTGGCTCCCGTGAATCCACAAGTGGTCTATGTGCCGGCCTATAACCCGTGGGGTGTCTACGGGCAACCAGTCTCACCCTACCCGGGGTTTTCACTGCTGGGCGCGGTCGGCTCGTTCATCGGTTCATCTATCGGTCCTGCAGTGCGATTCGGCTTGGGCATCGCGATGAGCGCCTTTACCCGCACGCCATTCGGATTGCTGGCGTGGGGTTTGAATTGGCTGACTCAATCCGTTCTATTCCAGGGTTCGAACTATTATTCGCATAGCTCCACGGTTGCCGATTGGGGCCTGCCGCACGGTGGCCCACGCGCTTTTTCGCGGCAGGCGACAGCCTCGCGGTGGGATCGAGCATACCGAACTCCGCGAGACTATGGCCGGCCGAGCGGCGAGTACGGCGGCGCACATTCACAGAGCTTTTTCCGAGCGCCAGACAGAAACGGATACGCGGGGAATCGGCCGGGAGCAGGATTTAGCCGCAGCTACCAGTCACCAGGAGCCGGCTACCGCGGGACGTCACACCAGCCGTACAACAACATCCGGCCGGCGGTCGCCAGATCGCAGCAATATAGATCGCAGCAGTATGCGCGGTCGGCATATGGTTCAAGTGTTTACAGCAGATCCGCGGATGGCTACGGGAGCAGGACAGGCGCGCCCTACGGCAGTTCGATGCGGAACTTCCGCGCGACGGCTGCGGGTTCTCGGTACAACGATTTCGGGAAGCGGTCTTCTGGCCGCTCGAAGGGCAACGGCTTTGCGAAGGCTTCGGGCAAGCAGCCGCACTCCGGAGGCTTCCACTTCGGAGGCAGCCACGCTCCGAAAAATTCCGGCGGCGGCAAAGGCTTCAGTCACGCGCACTCAGGCGGAGGCGGTCATTTCGGCGGCCACGGCCACTCCGGCGGCAAACACCGCGGCTGAACTGCGGGCGTTTTGAATCCACGACGACCGCTGTCAGCGATGTTCACCAACGTCTTTTTAATGTGTTAGATTGAAAACACTGTGGGCGCGTAGCTCAGTTGGTAGAGCAATGCCCTTTTAAGGCATTCCAGGCCAACCCGCACGGGAATGCATCGTAGCGCACGATCACGCAAAACCCCAATATTGGCAAGGATTTCCAAGAGTTTTGCGCCTGCACCTGTGCGCATGAATGCGCACCAAATCCAAAAGCGAAGTGCCACCAGAAGTGCCACCAGAATTCCGGCGGCGCGACTGATCTTTCCTTCAGCCAAGGTCAATGGGTGTAATAGGGATTTTTGACAGTTACAAACTGGGAAACAACAACCCGTCAATGAGTGTAATGGCGATATAGCGTCAACTATCACCGGTAACGGCGGAGCCTTTCAGGTGGCACGACCTCAAATCATCGTATTTGTGCCGAACGTAGTGCGGTGCGATCAATATTGACTCCTCCGTCTGGCGATTGTAGGTCGACTAGCAGCGCTCGGCCCTGATCGACATTCGTATACTCTCGTCGGCACCATTCCGCCAACGGCCGGTAGCTCTCATCATTCGGCATTGTCTCCCACCAAGTGACCAATGGAAAAGGGCATAATTCGTAAAGATTCTCTCCGGTCCACCGCCATCTAAACGGCCCTTTGAGCGAGTGGCTTTCGACAATCACGGTACCGCGGCCTTCCTGTAGCACCTGCTCAAAATCTCGCCGATCCATTACTCGTCCGCTGCCTTCATCTGCTTCTTAAAGGACCGCTCGCGCTTTTTCTGGACGGTGCTTGCGACAAAAGCGACGGGAATTGAAAACACTGCGGCAATAGCCAACGCGGGGACGAACCAAATTGCGTGCACAAGCCCGAACTCGCGCGGTCCTTTGCGAGCGTGCGGCTTCGCACTTAAGTCCAGCGTTTGTACCAAAACAATCGCTCCCTCGATGCCCTGTTGGTCGGAAAAAGCTACGCACCGTTACAGCACAGACAGGCTGAAAGTATAAGCCGAAGGAGTGTGATTGACGAAACCAGGCGATTACACTCAAAACCCCTTTCCGGGCTAGGTCAATGAGTGTAATGGAGATGTTACGTTAATTGACCGATGGAACGCCCAGGGTTCAGACGTTTGAAGCCGTCACGTCCTCCCAATAACGTCCTTGCAGCAGTGTAAGGGCGAATCGTCTGACGTGGAACGCGGTCATGGGTTAGTGGCGGACAACCGCCGTTCGGACCCTCACGACCGCGTTGTTGCCGAATTCCATCGAGAGGAAAAAGGTGGCGTAATGGCTAAACTAAAAAGAAAAGAAGGGAAGCTTACGGCAGCCGAACTGGCGAGCTACGGGATTCTGCCAAGGCAGCCCGACGAATCCAAGCCGATGAAAAGTCAGGAGTCGGACACTCTCGATGGAGCGGGTGTAAAGTGAGAATTGGCCGACCCCGGTCAATGAGCGTAACGGCGATGTTACGCCAACAATCGACTAACCCGGGAATCAGAGACTTTCGGCAGTGATCTAACTTAGTGTTCCTGCGCTTTGCGTTCCTTAACCTTCGCCAACCAGCATTCCCCGTGAACAGGGTTTCCATCTTCGGTTACGTTGAAGTCTGTAGGCAAGATGGGCTTGCCACAGATGGCGCACTTGAGCGGTAGTGGCGGTGGGGTGTCCGGTGGCATTGTGAGCGAATCTTAACACCGGGCAGCCAACCGAAGCCCTGGCGGCAATCCTCACAACCCGGTCAATGAGTGTAATGGCGATTTATCGCCAGCTAGTAAGAACGTGGTGTTTACGAAGTCGATCTCCCTTTCGGCGAGTACACAATGACCGCGCAGGTTGT
>Ga0210396_10005221_pt1 | contig 12592 bp, 11 predicted proteins | sample IncBWH17OmetaG_FD_155466 | JGI IMG/M metagenome (GOLD analysis project Ga0210396, IMG submission 155466) | Forest soil microbial communities from Barre Woods Harvard Forest LTER site, Petersham, Massachusetts, United States - Inc-BW-H-17-O ...
TCTGCCGGTTCAGCCAGCGACGACATTACAATCACTTCTCGTCTTCGCCGCGACGGCGCTTTGGCCGCCGGGCTCCTTTCACCGCAATTTCCTGAGGACGCCCGACACATCCGGGTCAACGAGTCACCAACTCGCGTCCAACTGACTCGTCCGCTTCATCCACGGCTTCGCCGTGAGCGTATGTATGGAGCCTGCGCATGCAGGCAATCCGTACAATTACGAGGACAAGTCAGACAATCGCCGCAGACCCTGTCCTCGGCCCGTCGAGGACCTCCCGGACCCACTGCATCGCCCGACCAAGTTCCTCGCGGGTCGGAGCGGCGCCAAGACCGATGCGAACGGCCTCCGGAGGATGGGAGGTGATCGCAAACGCGTCGCTGGGGACGACCGAGACCTGCCTGCGGGCGAGTTCCTCGTGGAACACGGCCCTGGACCAGCCCTTTGGCAGAGGCAGCCAAAGATGGAAAGCCTCGCAAGCCAGATGGTCAGGGCCAAGCGCATCGGCGGCGATCCGTCGGCGCGCGAGGGTCTCAGCCTGGATCGCCGTCCGGATTTCGGCCGCGGTCCCGTCGCGGATCCAGTGCGTCGCCAGCGCCGCCGTCAGCGGGGAGGCCATTCCGGTGAGCGCGCGCAGGCCGGCGGCAAGGCGCCCAGCGCCTCGCGCGTCCGGCGCGATGACATAGGCGATCCGCAGGGCCGGTGAGACCACCTTGGCGAGCCCGGCGATGTGCCAGGTGCGCTCGGGCGCGAAGTTCGCCAGGGGAGGCGCCGGCGAGCGCGGCAAGGTCCCGTAGACATCGTCCTCCACGAGCGCGACGCCATAGCGGCGGGCGATACGGGCGATCTCACGGCGGCGGCCAACGGACATTGTCGCGGTCGTAGGATTCTGCAGCGTCGGCGTGCAGTAGAGCGCCTTGGGGCCGACCTCGCGGCACACCCGTTCGAAGCTGTCGGGCGCCGGCCCTTCCGCGTCCATCGTCACGTCGACCAGCCCCAGGCCGAGATGGCCGGCGGCGACCCGAAGACCCGGATAGGTCAGCGCAGGGGCGCAGATCACCTCGCCCGCGCGAGCAACTTCGCCAAGAACCGTGACGATTGCGGCCTGGACCCCTGCGGAAACCACGAGCCGCTCCGCAGAGAGGTTGTCGATTCGGTCGGCAAGCCACGAGACGCCGGCTGCGCGATCCTGTGGCGCGCCCGCGGGTGACTGGTAGCGGAACAGCAGGTCCGCGCCGTGCTCACGCTCCAATTCGGCCAGGCCCCGCCACATGCGGGCGACGAGAGGCGCGTCCTGGATCGGCGGCGGCGCATTCATGCTCATGTCGACGAGGCCGCCGCCCGCACCGGCCTGGGGATCACCCGGTACGGGCCGCGTGACAAAGGTGCCCTGACCAACACGCGCGGATATCAGGCCTCGCCGCCGCGCCTCGGCATAGGCGCGCGTGACCGTGGTGAAATCCACACCCAGGACCTTGGCGAGCTCGCGCTGGGCCGGAAGGCGCGCGCCGGGCGCGAGGCGTCCGGTGCGGACGTCCTCCAGGATCGAATCGGCGACCGCGAGATAGATCGGCTTTTCTCCTCGCGGAAGCCGCGGGGTCCAGATCGCCATGACCTTCGCTTGCTCCCCAGGTGTATGGCGCTTGTATGCATCGTATGGCTTCGTGAGAATGCCGTTCCTTCATTCCTCCGCGGGCATTGCCAAGCGGGACGAATGGACGGAGCCTCCGAGTGGCGAGCGCGACGCTACGGAGCACGACGCATGACGAACGCCTTTGCCCGCGCGGACCTGATCGAGGCGAGCCTGGAGATACTCGCCGAGCGCGTCCCGGACCCGACCCCTCTCGTCTACGAGAAGCTCTTCGCCGATTTCCCCAGCTATCGCGCCCACTTCTGGCGGGACACGACCGGCGCGGTGAAGGGCGAGATGTTGGCGCGGGTGTTCGCGGCCATCCTCGATTTCATCGGAGAGCGGCGCTACGCGGACCACATGATCCGGTGCGAGCTCGTGACCCACGAAGGCTACGACGTGGATCGCGAGGTGTTCGGGACCTTCTTCGGTCACGTCGCCGCGACGGTGAAGGACGCATTGGGCGGTGACTGGACCGCCGAGATGGCTGACGCCTGGAGGGAGCTTCTCAGCGACCTCGACGCGTATGTGAAGAGCGCGCCCCAGCTGGCGCCGGCCCCTCCATTCGCCGCAAAGCTGCGCCAGGAGTTCGAGGAAAGATACGCGGCGTCCTGAACGGCGCTGGTCTCCCGTTCAGGCGGATTCAGGTGGTCAGGCCGGTTCGAAGCGGCTGACTTCGAGGCCCGATCCGACTGGAAGCAGCAGGCTGCGCATCCCAGGTTTGGCGCGGACTGCGCGGGCGTACCGCGCCACGTCCTCACCCCCGGGGAATATTATGTTGTCGGCCACGATGATCGCCCCGGTGTTGAGCTTTGGATAGAAGGCCTCGAGGCAGGGAACGTAGAGGTCCTTCCACAGGTCGACGAGGACGAAGTCGAAGCCGCCAGGCAGGCTCTCGATGACTTCCACCGCGTCGCCGATGCGGAAGTCAACGTGCCCTGCGAGACCCGCTTTCCCCGACATCTCCTGCGCGTGCGCCGACTTGTGGGGCGCGAGCTCGATCGTGGTCAGCCGTCCTCCGGTCGCCCGCGCCGCCTCGGCCAGCCAGATGCCCGAATAACCAAAGGACGTGCCCAGCTCGAGGATGTTGGGCGCCTTAAGGCTGCGCGCCAGGATGTTGATCAGCCGCCCCGACTCGGGACCGACGGCGAGAAGGGCCTGGTCGCGCCAGTCCCCAGGACCCGTCGGCAGCCCGCGCCCCATGCGAGCGTGCTCCTCGCGCAGGCGATCATGATAGGTGTCCAGGACGGCGGTGACGGCGGAATCCATGGCAAGACTCTCTTCGCGAAATAGATATATCTAGATAGAGCTAAATAGGAGGCCCAGCAAGTTGCGAGTTTCGCGTCACTCTCGTTCTGAGGAGGGAGGGACGGTCTCAAGCTTTGCCAGTTCGGAGCGGACGGCGCGGAGCAGGGCGTCAGAGCGAGCCGGGTCTGTAACTACGCGGGAGAGCGCGAGCGCTCCGATCATCGCGCTGACCGCCAGCATGGCCTTGCGCTCATCGCCATCCAGCGTCCTGGCGGTTCCGGCGATGAAGGCCTCCACATGGGTCTCCATGGCGCGGCGGGACGCCTCGTTCGCCCGGGCGACGTCGCAGGCCAGGGCGGCCATCGCGCAGCCCCGGTCGCGCGAGTCGCGGTGCGTCCGGCTCAGATAGCTGCGGAACATGTCGGCGAACCCGTGCGGACCGGACCCGGCATGGCTTCGAGCCCGGGACTCACCGTCCGTCAGGGCCTGCTCTAGCGCCTCGGCCAGCAGGGCGGAGCGGGACTCGAAGTGGCCGTAGAAGCCTCCGTGGGTCAGTCCCACGCTCTTCATCAGGGCGCCGACGCTGATCGACTCCAGTCCTTCGTCGCGCGCCTGGCGCGCCGCCTCGGCCAGGATCCGCTCCCGGTTCTGCGCCTTCTCGACCTGCGAATGTCCCATCGCCGCTCCTTCGTCGCTTGACCACCTGGATTATAACCATCATCGTTCTGGATGACGAATGTCATTCAGATTGGCCAGTCGCCGCGTCGGAGGCGAAGAAAGGAAAGACACATGTCCGAGACCCTTGCCGCCGAAGGCCGCGTGCGCAGCGAGCGCCACGACCACATCCTGAAGATCGTCATCGACAACCCTGCCAAAAAGAACGCCATCCTCCCCGCGATGATGGCCCAGCTCTCGGCGGCCTTCACCGAGCTCGACCGCGATTCCGACCTGTGGGTCGGCGTGCTTTGCGCCGAGGGCGACAACTTCACCGCAGGTTTGGACATGCCGAAGTTCTTCGGGCCGGGGGCGACGCCGCCTCAGATCCCGGAGGACGCGATCGACCCCTTCGGCCTGCGCAATCAGTGCCGAAAGCCGATCGTCACCGCCGTGCAGGGGATCTGCTTCACGGTCGGAATCGAGATGATGCTGGCCGGCGATATCGGCGTCGCGGCTAGCGACACGCGTTTTTGCCAGATGGAGGCCAAAAGGGGGATCGCGCCGCTGGGCGGCGCTCACTTCCGCTACATCACTCGGGCAGGCTGGGGGAACGCGATGTACCACTTGATGCTCTGCGACGAGTTCGGAGCGGAGGAGGCGTATCGCATCGGGCTCGTCCAGGAAGTGACGCCGGTCGGCCGGCAGGTGGAAAGGGCCATGGAGATCGCTCGCCTCATCGCCGCCAACGCGCCCCTCGGCGTCCAGGTGACCAAGGAGGCTGGGCGCAGGTTCACAGAGGCGGGCGAGCGGGCGGCGATCGAAGCCGTGCCGGCGATCCGTCAGCGGGTCATGGGAACCGCCGACGCCGCCGAAGGGATCAGGTCCTTCGTCGAGCGCCGCGCCGCGGTGTTCCAGGGACGGTAGGCGAGGCCGCGAACGGGAATCCATCCCCTTCATGGGGGTTGTTGCGAAGCTCCCAATTTAATTCGTCATCCCGGGGCGTAGCGAACCCGGCCGCAAGGCAGGGTGAAGCGAGGACCCGGGACCCAGGGGCCAAGCCAGCAGCGCTGCGGTTCGCGAACCCAGGCGCCCGTTACAGTCACCTAGGTCCCGGGTCCTCGCTTCGCTGCGCTCGCTACGGCCCGGGATGACGGTCGTAATTGATTGAGCAACAGTCCCTTTCACGGGGAGAGACAAGTGAAGCTCGACGTCAGAACGCCCCCACTGGCCCCGCGAACACGACCGGACTAGCGTAGCCGTCGGCGGAGCGGGATGAGACGCCGAAGCTGAAGTCGTCGATGTTGACGCCCTTCAGGATCACCGTCGCGTCCGTCGTCCCGCGATGCTCCGTCCACTGCGGCGCGGTCGTCTCGCGCCACCAGACCGTGTAGTCGGCCGCGCCGGGAACCGGCGACCAGTTCACCGTCGTGTCGGCGGTCACCGCGCCGGCCAGTTTCACGTCCGACGGCGGCGCCGGCGCGCGCGCCAGGGCGGCCAAGGTCAGGGCGTTCAGGCGCGTCACCCTGGCCAGATAGACGAAGTCGACGCCGGCGACGACGTCGCCATAGGCGATCCCGTTCTCTGTCCTCACGTCCTGATGCTGGCGCGTGTAGTTCTCGTCGGCCTCGGTGACCCGGACCGCGGGATAACCGGCGGCTTGCATCGGCGCCTGGTCGCCGCCGCGGTGGAAGCGGTCGGCGCGCCAGATCTGCCGGACCGAGAAGCCGGGCAGATAGTCCGCGGCGATCGTCTGCATGTAGCGCGACAGGTTGCGCGAAGGGGCGTCGTTCTCCCCGCCCCCCAGCCGCCGCGCCTGGGCGAGCTCCGGGGTCTCGTTGGCGCGCGTGCCTTCGGAGAACACGCGCACTTCGTTGTCGGCGATGCGACCGTCCTGGCCGTGGGTGTTGCCGATGATGTCGTTGTTGAGAACCGCCTCCACCAGCCAGTGCTGGGCCTTGGCGAACTCCGCCAAAACCTGTCCGCCGTAGAGTCCCTGCTCCTCTCCAGACAGGACCGCGTAGACGATCGTGGCCGGAAATCGGCGGCACGACAGCACGCGCGCGGACTCCATCACCGCGGCCACGCCCGAAGCGTCGTCATTTGCGCCGGGAGCATCGCTGGTCGCGTTCATCACGTCCGTGACCCGGCTGTCGATGTGACCGCTGATGATCACCACGCGATCCGGGTCGGTCGTTCCGCGCTGGATCGCGATCACGTCCTGCACCATGGCGGGCTTGGGAATGCGGGATCCCGTAACGGTGTCCTGAGGCGTTTCGATCGTCAGCGACGCGCCGCAACGGGCGCTGTCCTCTGAGAATTTCGACGCTACCCAGCGGCGCGCCGCGCCTATGCCGCGATTGGGCGAGTCAGTCTCAGAAAGCGTGTGCCGCGTGCCAAACGACACGAGCCGCTCGATCGTCGCGCGAAGAGCGGCGGGATCGATCTGCCGGGAGATGTCCGCCATCGCCTCCCGCGGCGCAGGCGCCTGGACCTCCTGTGGCGCCGCGACGACAGCGGGAGCGCCCGCGATAAGGGCAAAAGCGAAGAGGGGCGCTCGCACCATAGGCAGTCTCCTTGGATAGATCGTGATGCGAGGTATCTTGCACTCGCGTTTCACATACCGAAGCTAGATTGCAAGCGTCGCCATCGGGAAGCCTAAGTCGGGGCTAGGAAGACGCTCCGCAGCGAACCTTCTCACCACACTAGGCGTTGCCGCAAAATGAAGCGTCGCTTTCAACTCTCCAACATCAAGGAAGTCGCGATGACCCCCCGCCCCCGCCGAGCTGCGACCACCGCACTCGCGCTCGTGTCCGCCCTGGCGCTCGCCGCCTGCGCCTCGCACCCCAAGCCTACGCCGCCGGCGCCGACCGCACCCGCGCCACCGCCCCCGGAAGCCCCTCCCAGTGAAGCGCCGCCCCCGCCGCCTGTCGCACAGGCTCCCACCGGCCCGATCCCCGGCTCCGTGCAGGACTTCGTGATCCACGCGGGCGACCGCATCTATTTCGACTTCAACGAATACAACCTGCGCAACGACGCTCGCGGAATCCTTGACGCCCAGGCGTCCTGGCTTCAGCGCTATCCGGAAGTGCGGGTGCGCATCGAGGGCAATTGCGACGACCGCGGCACCGAGGAATACAACTTCGCCCTTGGCGCCCGCCGCGCTGCGAGCGTGAAGGACTATCTGGTGTCGCACGGCGTTTCGGCCGCCCGCATCGATACGGTCTCCTATGGCAAGGAGCACCCGATCGCGATTGGCAACACCGAGGATGAATATGCGAAGAACCGCAACGCCCACACCAACATCATCTCGGGCGCGCGCTCCTGACGTCCTGACCGTGACGAGGCGGCGCGCGCGCCGCCTCGCCTGCGGGCTGGGCGCTGTCGCCCTGCTGGGCGGAACGGTTCATGAGGCGGCGGCTCAGGTGTCCCTCGACGAGCCGCCCCTCGGCGAAAACGACGCCAAGCGCCTCGATCGAATCGAGAAGGCGGTGCGCGAATTGCGGGCCATCGTCTTCCAGGGGCGTGAGACGGGCCAGCCCGTGGTCGTGCAGCCTGCCGACACCGAAGGTCAGATCAACCAGCAGTCGGACAAGCTGAACGACCTCGATCAGACCCTCGCCAAGCTCACCGGCGAGCTGGAGGTGGTCCGCCACGACGTCGACCAGACGCACCACGACCTCGACGACCTGAGGTCCCAGAACGCGGCCCTGAAGGATCAGGTGGACGGGCTGCAGAAGACTGTTCAGGCCCTCCAGCCGCCCCCGCCCCCTCCGGCCGGCGCCCCCACCGCATCGCCCGGCGGCTTGGGCGCCCCCGGCTCGCCGCCCGTGGAGCCTCCCTCGACGGCGCCGCTGGATCCGGCGGCGCAGTTCTCGGCCGCCCGAGCCGCTCTGGAACAGGGCGACATGGCCAACGCCGAAGCCGGATTCCAGGCCTACATTGCGGTCGCGGGCGATGGGCCCCGCGGTCCCGAGGCGCGCTATTATCTCGCCCGCACCCTGATTGCGCGGAAGGCTTGGCCGGAAGCAGCGACGGCGGACATCGGGGCGATCCGCGGCTGGCCCCATACCAGCTGGGCGCCGGCGGCCGTACTCGATCTCTCCCGCTCGCTCGTCGCCATGGGAAAGAACCAGGACGCTTGCGAGACCTTGGGCGAGCTCACGCAGCGTTATCCGGGCGCCGCTCCTGCGGTGCTGCGGGAGGCGAGACGCCTGAGGACAGACGCCCAATGCCCGTGAGAGGCGGCTAGGCGATGTTCGCGGCCGCGCGCGCTGTTCTGGACCGCCGCCTGGACCGCGACGCCGAGCGACCGGTCCTTGTCGCCTGTTCGGGCGGGGGCGATTCGACGGCCCTGCTGCTGGCGGCGCGCGTCTGGGCGGCAAGCGCCGGTCGCCGCCTCGTGATAGCCACCGTCGATCACGGCCTGCAGCCGCAGGCGGCTGACTGGGCCGCATCCGTCGCACGACGCTGCGGCGAAGCTGGAGAGCCCCACCTGAACCTGCGCTGGAAGGGGCCCTACCCGGCGAGCGGCCTGAGCGCGGCGGCCCGCGAGGCGCGCCACCGAGTGCTGGCGCAGGCCGCCCGCGACGCAGGCGCCCGCGTGGTGTTGCTGGGGCACACCGCCGACGATGTCCTCGAAGCCCAGCTGATGCGCCGGTGGGGATCGACGGTGCCCTCGCCGCGGGAGTGGTCGCCCTCGCCAGCCTGGCCGGAGGGCCGCGGCGTCTTCCTCCTGCGTCCCCTGCTGGGCCTGCGCCGCCACGACATCAGAGAGACGCTCGCCAGGCTAGGAGAGAGCTGGATCGAGGACCCGGCGAATGTCAGCCGTCTCAGCCTGCGCGCCCGGGCTCGCGCCGAGATCGTCGAGGAAGGCGCTCAGGGGCTGGACCCAGAGCCGCCGGCGCCGGGGCTCGCGCCCTTCGAGGAAGGCCCCGGGGGCGAGCTGGTCGCGGACCGGCGGGACCTGACGAACGCGCCTGCCGCCACTTCACGCGCCTGGCTGGGCGCCGCTCTCGTTTGCGCAGGCGGCGGGCGGCGCGCGCCGCGGGGCGGGGCTTTGGAGCGACTGCTCGCCATGACGATAGAGGGGGCGGACGCCGTGGCGACCCTGGCCGGAGCGCGGATCGCCTGCGAAGCCGGGCGCGTGACCGTCGCACGCGAGATTGGCGACGCGCGGTCCGGCCGACCCCAGATCCTCGACGTCGTCCCAGGCGTTCCGGCGGTCTGGGACGGACGTTTCGAGATCATCGCCGCAGAGGCGGGCCTGAAGGTCCGTCCTTTGGCGGGTGCGATGTCGAGACTGTCACCGCCGGAACGTCACGCGGCCCTTCAGGCCCACGCGCTCGCCCGACCGGCCCTGCCGCTGATCGAGCGGCGCGACGGATCGGTCTTCCTGCCGGGGCAAGACGGGGAGAACGGGGTTGCGGCGGCGTCCCTGGTCAAAGCCAGGCTGGATGCGGCATGTGGCGGCATCGATCATGAAACGGCCATCGTCACGTGGCGAACTCGTCGCGAGCATCCTAAATTCGCGGCATGAACGGGAAGAGGCCGTCCGATGAACCTTCGTAACCTGGCGATTTGGGGGGTGATCGTTCTCGCCCTGGTCGCCGTCTTCAGCATTATGAACAGCGGCTCGCATGGCGGAAATTCGCATCAAGTCGCCTATTCTGATCTGCTGAATAAGGTCGACAGCGGAGACATCCGCGCGGTCAAGATCCACGGCCAGACGATAGAGGCGCGCGACCGTCAGGGCGCGACGCTCACCGCCACCGGCCCCCTCGACACTGAAGATCTGCAGCGGCGGCTCGAGGCGCACGGCGCCAGCTTCGAGTTCGAATCGCCCAACGGCGGCGTGCTCCCGACCATCTTGATCAACATGCTGCCGATCCTGCTGCTGATCGCGGTGTGGATCTTCTTCATGCGACAGATGCAGGGGGGCGCGAGAGGCGCCATGGGCTTTGGCAAGTCAAAGGCGCGTCTGCTCACCGAGAACAAGAACCGCGTGACTTTCGATGACGTCGCCGGCGTGGACGAAGCCAAGGAAGACCTCACCGAGATCGTCGATTTCCTGAAGGACCCGGCAAAGTTCCAGCGCCTCGGCGGCAAGATTCCCAAGGGCGCGTTGATGATCGGCCCTCCGGGCACCGGTAAGACCCTCCTGGGCCGCGCCGTGGCCGGCGAGGCGGGCGTCCCCTTCTTCTACATCTCCGGTTCGGACTTCGTGGAAATGTTCGTGGGCGTCGGCGCGAGCCGCGTGCGCGACATGTTCGAGCAGGCCAAGAAGAACGCCCCCTGCATCATCTTCATCGACGAGATCGACGCGGTCGGCCGCCATCGCGGCGCGGGCCTGGGCGGCGGCAACGACGAGCGCGAGCAGACCCTCAACCAGCTGCTGGTGGAGATGGACGGCTTCGATCCGAACGAGAGCATCATCGTCATCGCCTCGACCAACCGTCCCGACGTGCTCGACCCGGCTCTGCTGCGTCCCGGCCGCTTCGACCGCCAGGTGGTGGTGCCCAATCCCGACGTGAACGGACGCGAGAAGATCCTGCGCGTGCACATGAGGAACGTGCCGCTGTCCTCGGACGTCGACGTGCGGGTGATCGCGCGCGGCTGCCCCGGCTTCTCTGGCGCCGACCTCGCCAACCTCGTCAACGAGGCGGCTCTGATGGCCGCCCGGCGCAACCGCCGCATGGTCATGCAGCGCGACTTCGAGGACGCCAAGGACAAGGTCATGATGGGCGCCGAGCGCAAGTCCATGGTTATGACCAACGAGGAGAAGAAGAAGACCGCCTATCACGAGGGCGGCCACGCCCTGGTCACCATCTCGGTCCCGGCGGCCGACCCGGTGCACAAGGCCACCATCATCCCGCGCGGCCTGGCCCTGGGCATGGTGGTTCAGCTGCCCGAGGGCGACCGCCACTCGATAGACTACGAGCAGATGACCTCGCGCCTGGCCATCATGATGGGCGGCCGCGTGGCCGAGGAGCTCATCTTCGGCAAGCACAAGATCACCTCGGGCGCCTCCAGCGACATCCAGGCCGCCACCTCCCTGGCGCGCAACATGGTCACCCGCTGGGGTTTCTCCGACGAGCTGGGCACCGTCTGCTATGGCGACAACCAGGAAGAGGTCTTCCTCGGTCACTCGGTGGCGCGCACGCAGAATGTCTCTGAGGACACCGCCCAGAAGATCGACCGGGAAGTGCGCCGCCTGGTCCAGGGCGGCCTGGACGAGGCGCGGCGGATCCTCACAGAGCGGATGGAGGACCTGCACACCCTGGCCAAGGCCCTGCTCGAATACGAGACCCTGACGGGCGAGGAGATCCAGAACGTGATCAAGGGCGTGAAGCCCAATCGCGAGGAGCCCGAGCAGCGCGCCGCCCCGCCGCCGCGGGTCTCGGTGCCCCTGGCGCCGCGCCCGGATCCCGAGCTGGCGTAAGACATCCCTATTCGGATCTCGTGATCTCCCCGCAGGCGCCGCCTCGCGGGGAGATTGCTTTTTGACACAGAGAACACGGGAGAAGAGGAGAGCACGGAGAAGCAAGGCAGCGCTTCGCGCCACTCAGCCCTCACCGCACGCGAGGATGACGCGCCGAAGGCGCAATGACTTCTCTCTGTGCCCCCCTCTTCCTCCGCGCCCTCTGTGTTAGAGAGCAGCCTTTCCGAGACGAAACGACCCTCAATGCGCCCCAGGCTAATGGGCATCCTCAACCTGACGCCGGACAGCTTTTCCGACGGCGGCAGGATCGAGAGCCTCGAGGCTGCGCTCCACCGGGCGCACGAACTGGTCGCACAGGGAGCCGACGTCCTGGATGTGGGCGGGGAATCGACGCGGCCGCGCGCCGAGCCGGTGGACGAAATCCTGGAGATCGCGAGGGTGGTTCCCGTGATCCGCGCCATCCAGGACGAGCTCGACATTCCGATCTCCATTGACACGATGAAGCCCGCGGTGGCCAAGGCCGCCGTGGCCGCGGGCGCCTGGATGTGGAACGACATAACGGCGCTGGGTTTCGCGCCGGACAGCTTGGCCACGGCGGCCACGCTCGGTTGCGAGGTCGTGCTCATTCACATGCAGGGCGAGCCGGCGACCATGCAGGACGACCCCCGCTACGAAGACGTCGTCGAGGAGGTGGCGAGCTTCCTCTCCAAGCGGGCCCAGGCTGCGATCGCCGCCGGTGTGCCGCGCGAGAGGATCTGGCTCGATCCTGGAATCGGCTTTGGCAAGACCTTGGCGCACAACCTCGCCCTGCTCGCGAACCTCGATCGGTTCGCCGCCCTGGGATTTCCCCTGCTTGTGGGGGCCAGCCGGAAGGGATTCATCCGCGCCCTCGACCGCGACGCCTCCGATCCACAGGACCGGCTTGGGGGGTCCATCGCAGTCGCCCTCGCCGCCTCGCGGGCAGGCGCGGCGATGGTCCGCGTCCACGACGTGCGGGAGACCGCGCAGGCCTTGGTCGTGGACGAAGCAATACGCCGAGGGGGTGCGGATGACTGATCCCCGCGGCCGCGTCCTTGCGATCGCCGGCTCCGACAGCGGCGGCGGGGCGGGCGTCCAGGCGGATATCAAGACGATCACGGCGCTTGGCGGCTATGCGGCCACGGCGATCACCGCCATCACCGTGCAGAACACGCTTGGCGTGAGCGAAGTTTTTCCCCTGGCCCCGAGCCTCGTCCGGGCCCAGGCCGAGGCGGTGCTGGGCGACATCGGCGCCGACGCAATCAAGCTGGGGATGCTCGGGACCGCCGAGATGATCGAGACGGTCGCGGCGGTTCTCGACTCCACGGACGCGCCGACGGTTGTCGACCCGGTGATGCTGGCCAAGGGCGGCGCCGCCTTGCTCGAGCCCCGCGCGCTCGACGCCCTGCGCGTCCTGCTGGTCCCCCGCGCCGCCCTACTGACCCCCAACGCTCCGGAGGCCGCGGCCCTCACGGGCCTGCAGGTCGAGACTGTCGAGGACCTGCGCCGCGCGGGCGAGGCCCTGCTTGCCTTAGGCGCCGCCGCGGTCCTGATGAAGGGTGGCCACCTGCCAGGGGAGCGGGTGACGGATGTGCTGATGACGG
>Ga0210396_10005222_pt1 | contig 12590 bp, 11 predicted proteins | sample IncBWH17OmetaG_FD_155466 | JGI IMG/M metagenome (GOLD analysis project Ga0210396, IMG submission 155466) | Forest soil microbial communities from Barre Woods Harvard Forest LTER site, Petersham, Massachusetts, United States - Inc-BW-H-17-O ...
GGCCAAAGTGGAAGGCGCGGCCATCGGGTCGCGGGCTCTGACGTTCGCGCCGGGCGCGGTGAAGGCCGGCGATTACACGTTCTCCGTCGGGTCGGCGGGGAGCACAACGCTGGTGCTTCAGACGGTCTTGCCGCCGCTGCTGCTGGCGGAAGGGCCTTCGACGCTGACGCTGGAGGGCGGGACGCACAACATCCATGCCCCGCCGCTCGATTTTCTGGAGCATGCGTTTTTGCCGATCGTCAGCCGGATGGGCCCCAAAGTGTCGGTGGCGCTGGAGCGCGCGGGATTCTACCCGGCCGGCGGCGGGCGGTTCTTTGCCATGATCGAGCCGGCAGCGAAGCTGTTGCCGCTCGACCTGATCGAGCGCGGCCCGGCGGGCCGGCGGCTCTGCAAAGCCGTCGTCGCCGGCCTGCCAGGCGACATCGCCCTGCGCGAGCTGGCTATCGTGAAGCGGGCGATGAACTGGCCGGGGGAATCGTTCCAGGTCCGCCAGCTCCCCGCCGATCAGGGGCCAGGAAACATCGTGACCATCGAGATCGCCCACGAGCACGTGACCGAGGTCTTCACCGGCTTTGGCCAACGCGGCGTCCGCGCCGAGGCCGTCGCCGAGGATTCGCTCCAGCAGGCAAAGCGCTATCTCGCCGCAGGCGTTCCCGTCGGCGAGCACCTTGCCGACCAGCTCGTCATCCCCTTTGCCCTGGCCGGCGGCGGGTCGTTTGTCACCCAGCCGCTCACCGCGCACACGACGACAAACATCGAGGTCGTCCGGCGGTTTCTCCCAGTGGAAATCACCTCCGAGCAGACCGGATCAGATCGCTGGACGATCCGCTTCGCGCGGCGTCAATGACGTCTCGGCGTCGAGCGCCTCGTTCATGGGCGACGCAGCGATTCTGGTTTTCCGCGTTAGATTCCCCCCGCCCGTTTCGTCTGTCAGGTGCAGCATTGTCTTGACATTGGAGACGTAACAGCTCAAGATCGAGACGTAAGGACTCTTATTATGCCCCGCGAACCGCAGGATGTCACCGAAGCCGAGCTGGCCATTCTCCAGGTGCTGTGGCGGCAGGGTAAATGCAGCATCCGGCAGCTCACGGACGTCCTGCATCCCGGCGGCGATGAAGCGCAGTATGCCACCGTCAAAAAACAACTCGAGCGGATGGAGGCCAAGGGGCTGGTGGAACGCGACCGCGCGCTGTTCGTGCACGTGTTCACCGCGGCGGTGGATCGGCAGGAGCTGCTGGGGCGGGGGCTGCGGGCGCTTGCCGAGCGGTTCTGCGAGGGGTCGTTTGCGCCGATCCTCGGGCTCCTGGGAAAAGCCAGGCCGCTCTCGGCCAAAGAACGCAAGGCCCTGCGGGAGTTGATCGAGGAATCGGACTCATCCCCCAAAGGCAAACGGAATCGGAAGGAGTAGCGGTGGACCGGCTGCTGCAAATTGGCCTGACCAACGCCCTGACCGCGATGCTGCTGTCGCTGCCGGTGGCGGGATTGTCGCGGCTGCTGCGCCGGCCGCCGCTCACGCGGGCGCTGTGGATCGTGGTGCTGCTGAAGCTGATCACGCCGCCGGTCTGGTCGGTTCCGGTGTGGCATCGGCAGACAGGGGAGACAACTCAGGTTGCTCAAGCTCTCCCCACCGAGGCGCCGCCAGTGGGCGATGAGCGGCAGGTTACCGACGCGGAGGTTCCCGAGGAGGCCGTCGTCGCGGCGCCCGAGCCGATCGCAGCGCCCGCCCGGATCGCAGCGCCAGCCCGGCCTTCGTGGGCGAGCATCGCGGAGGTCGTCTGGTTGAGCGGCTGCGTTCTATATTCCGGCGTCATTCTCTACTCGCTGTGGCGGATTGGGCGGATCGTCCGCCGCAGCCGGCCCGCGCCGCCGGCGGTGCGAGTTCGCACGGCGGAGCTCGCGCGGAGCCTGGGCTTGCGGCGCTGCCCGAGGGTCGCCTTCGTCGACCGCCAGATCCCGCCGATGTTGTGCGCGATCGCCGGGCGGCCGCGCATTCTGCTCCCGGCGTCGCTCTGGGACCGGCTCGATGAAAACCAGCAGAACACCGTGCTGGCCCACGAGCTGGCCCATTTGCGGGCGCGGGACCACTGGACGCTCGAGCTGATCGCGGCGGTTGCGTACTGGTGGCATCCGCTGGTGTGGTGGTCGCGGCACGAGCTGCGCGAGGCCGCCGAGCAGTGCTGCGACGCCTGGGTGGTGTCGTCGATGCCGCGGCTGGCGCGCAGCTACGCCGCGGCGCTGATTGAAGCAATCGAATTCATTTCTTCGGCCCCGGCTGCCGTGCCAGTGTTGGCCAGCACAATGGGCCAGTTTACAGACCTCAGAAGGAGGCTGGTTATGATCAAGCAAGGCAACGCGATGCGTTCGCTGACGCGGCCGGCGCTGGCCGCGGTGTTCGGAGCGGCGGGATTCCTGCTGCCGCTTTCCCCGAGCTTCGGACAGGAAGCGGCCCCCGAGCCCCCGGCGGCCCCGCAGCCGGTCATCGTCGCACCGGCGCCCGTGGTGACGGCGGACCGGGCGCCGCAGCAAGTCTGGGTGGCGCCCGTTCCCGCGCCGCAAGCGCAGGTCAATTTCGACTTCAAGGAATTGAAGTCGGATATTTCCGATGCGGATGCGGAAGACGGACAGAAGAACGTCGACCGCGGCGAATACCAGAAGGCCCGCGCCGAGGTCGCGTCGCTACGGGCCCAGCTTCGCGCCGCCGAGAAGCGCCTGGCCGCGATGGAAAAAGCCGGGCGGAAGCGCACGGTCACGTACCAGCCGGCCAACCTGGCCCCCAAGGCGCCGGACGCCCCCAGGCCGCCCGAAGCGCCCAAGGCCGATATGCCCACCCCGTCCTACGTCCCGATGAAGATGAATTTCGATCGGCAGCAGAACGACGCCTTCGCCAGGGCGAGTGACCGGCTCCGCGCCGCCAGCGACCAGCTCAACGAGGCGCGGGACCGCTCGCGGCAGGTCCTGGAACGCCGGCTCGATGCCATGGAACGGCAGATGAGCCAAATCACCGATCAACTGCGCCAGCTTCGGCGCCAGCTCAGCGACGGTCCCAATCCCGAGCCCCGGCCTCAGATGCGTTGAGCGCCTCATCGATCGTTGTCCCTCTCGGTGGGGCAGACGCGGCCGTCTGCTCCACCATCTTTTTCCTCACCCCACCAGCACCTCAGCCCCCACGGTGGTCCGAGCCATCCACCACAGAATCGCCAGCGGCGCCAGTCGCCCGAAGAGCATCAGCGCCGACAACACGAGCAGGCCCGGCCCGGTGATGGAAACCGGATCGTGGGACAAGCCGACGTTCGAGAGGGCGCTGATCGCCAGAAACAGCAGCCGGTCGGCGGGGATCTGCGATTGAACCTGGACAAGGAGCATGACCCCGATCAGCAGTGCGACCCCATATCCGGCAACCCAGACCGCGGCGATTCCCGTGGCCCGCGCCACGGCCCGGCCGGCCAGCGCGTCGCCCGTGCCCTTAAGCAGTTGCCACAGCGTGGTGAGTTTTAATCCGCCAGCGGTGCCGGCCGGCGAAGCGCCGACGAGCATGAGGAGCATGAGCAGCCACTGCCCCGCCGCGGTGAATGCGGCGGGCGATTGGAAGGGCAGTCCCGCGGTGCGCGTGTCGACGGCCGCGATGGTGCAGGATGACAGCGTATCGCGCCACGCGTCCCACCCCCCACCCGCCGCGGCCGGCGCCTGCGCCAGCATCAGCAGCGCCAGCCCCGCCAGATATGCCAAGGCGGTCAGCATCAGCACAATCCGCGAATGCCGCGACAGCGTCGCTCTTCCAAACATGGCGTTGGTGCCTTCGATCAGCACGGGCAGCCCCAGGCCGCCGAGGACCGCCAGGGGGAGCAGCACAAGATAACTCGCCGGCGCCGACATCGACGGATACGCCCCGGTCCAGAGGCCGCTGTTGCCAAAGGCGCTGGCGGCCTGGAGAAGGGCGTCGAACAGGGAGGTATTTGCCCCCGCCAGCGCCGCTGCTCCTGCGACGACCGCGATGATTTCCGCGGTAACGGCGGCCAGTGCGATCTGTACCGGCGTGTGCGGCATCCGCAGCACCCGCGCCCCGGCAATTCCGCCCACAAACAAACTCGTGAGCGATCCGAAAATCGTCATCCCAAAGAGCAATGCCGGCCCACCCGCTCCCGCGGCGGCCATCTCGCGAATCCCCATGGTCTGCTGAAAGCCGGTGAGCGTCGCCGCGTTGATTGATGTGAAAATCGAGCGGTCCCAGGTCGTCTCGTTCCCACTGGGCACGACCCCCGGCGAGCGGATCACGACGCACGCAATCGCCATCGCGATCAGATAGATCGCGACAACCGCAAGGCACAACCTCCCACCCGGCGGCGCCTCCGCCGCCAGCGGCGCGATCTGTTCCGTCGGCCTCGCGCTTCGCTTTGATTCCGTCACCGCCATCGCGTCCGTCCTGGATCATTCTATTTCTTGTAGACTTCCTCGGGGTCGAAAACCCGCTGGCCGATGATCTTCCAATCCGGCCCGTCCTGGTGCTCGCGATAGAAGCAACTGTAATACCCGTCGTGGCACGCCGCCCCGACCTGCTCGACGGCGATCAACAGCACGTCCCGATCGCAATCGGTCCGGATCGATTTCACGTGTTGCACGTGCCCGCTGCTTTCCCCCTTGAGCCAGAGTTTACCGCGGCTGCGGCTGTAAAAGTGCGTCTTTCCCGTCTGCACGGTCTTCTGTAGCGCCTCGCGGTTCATCCACGCCATCATGAGGACCTGCGCGGTCTTGTGGTCCTGAACGATGGCGGGAATCAGCCCCGCCGAGTCGAATTTGAGCCCTTCCAGTTGCGAATCCATGGGGGCAGTTCTGAGGGCGGGCGGGGGATTTGTCAACCGCCGGGCGTGCTCAACCGTTCTGCTACTGAACCGCCCTGCTGCGCTTGGCACCTAAGGTGCGGCATTTGTTCCAGCCCGAACTGCAAAATCTGCATCCACAGCGGGCGAGTCGGGCTGACGCTTTAGGCTTTGTCAGATCACTAGCACCCGCCGCGCGCACCGGCGGCAAGGTTCTTAGGAGGATACCATGAGCCGCACCGAACTTTCGTCGGGCCCCGCCGCCCATATCGAGCAACTGGAGTCACGATGCCTGTTTGCCGCCGCGGCGACGCACGCGCTGCTGCCGCACCTCACCGCGACGCCCACGCAATCGGTCTCGACCGTGCCGGCCAGCGGGGACGAGAATCCGTATGGCGTCGCATTCGTGCCCAAAGGCTTCGCCAAAGGCGGACCGCTGGCGGCCGGCGACATCCTCGTCTCCAATTTCAACGACAGCGGAAACAATCAGGGAAGCGGCACGACGATCATGAACGTCACGCCCGCCGGGCAGGCATCCGTGTTCTTCCAGGGTCCGACCGGGCTCGGACTTACCACCGCCCTGGGAGTGCTCAAGAAAGGATTTGTCATCGTCGGCAGCGCTCCGACCGTGGGCGGCCAGGGACAAACCGAGCAGCCGCCCGGCTCTCTGCTCATCCTCGACCGCAACGGCAACATCGCGAAGACTCTCACCGACCCGAACCTTCTCGACGGCCCCTGGGACTTGACCGTCGTCGACCAGGGATCCAAGGCGATTGTCTTTGTCTCGAACGTGCTCAACGGCACGGTGTCGCGCATCAACCTGTCGATCCCCGGCAAAGGAACGAGCGTAACGGTGCAGAGCATGACCCAGATCGCCGGGGGTTACGCGTTTCGCACGGATCCATCGGCCTTGGTGCTCGGACCGACCGGTCTGGCCTACGACGCCAGCCGGAAGGTGCTCTACGTCGCCTCGACCGCCGATAACGAAGTCTTCGCGGTCAGTCATCCCATCACATCGGGCACCAGCACGACGACCGGCAGCGTGGTCTACAACGACGATGTTCACCTTCGCGGCCCGCTCGGCCTGGCATTCGCACCCAACGGCGACCTGATCGTCGCCAATGGCGACGCCATCACTCCCGCGACCAGCAATAACACCAACAGCGGGATCGTTGAGTTCACCCGGACGGGAACATTTGTCTCGGAGTTCGCGCTGTTTCCGCAGCCCGATGCCGCGTTCGGAATCGCGATCGATACTTCCGGCAGCACCATCAACTTTGCCGCCGTCAACGACGACAACAACATGCTGGAAGTGTGGAGCATTGCCCATCGGGTGGTGTTCTGATTTGCCGTTCCCGGACATGCTGACGTCAAAGCGGATTGCGCTTAAGATCGCGGCATGATTCCGGTTCTGCGGCTTGCTAATGCCGATGATCTTCACCGTGCCGACGCGCTGCTTCGTAAGCTCCGGCTCGATCCGCGCGACCTGATCCTGGGCGCATCCAAGGAAGACGGCGACGTCGGGCAGATTCTGGCCGACGTGGCAAGGCGCGGGGATGAGGCGCTCGTGGAATCGGCGCGGCGCTTCGACGACCCGGATTTCACCGCTTCTCAGATTCGCATCACCGTCGAGGAGATGAAGCAGGCCGCGGCGCGTTTGCCGGCCGAGCTGATGTCCGCGCTGCGCCGATCGATCGCGCAGGTTCGCGAATATCAGGCCAGGGTGATGCCGAAGGAGGAACCGAAATTCACCCGCGACGGCGTCGAGCTGGGCATGCGCTTCACGCCGCTCGACAGCGCCGGATTTTATGTGCCCGGCGGCAAGGCGGCTTATCCTTCGACGCTGATCATGCTCGCCGTGCCCGCGCAGGTGGCGGGCGTCGGCAAGATCGTCGTCTGCTCGCCCCCCAGCCGATTTGGCCGCAGCGATCTGGTGCTGGCGGTGTGCGCCGAGCTGGGATTGATCGACGTTTTCCGCGCCGGCGGCCCGGCGGCGATCGCCGCCATGGCCTTCGGCACCGCAACCATCCCCGCCGTCGACAAGATCGTCGGCCCGGGCAACCGCTACGTGCAACTGGCCAAGCGGGCCCTGGCCGGGTGCGTGGGAATCGACGGATTTCTCGGCCCCAGCGAGATCGTTGTCATCGCTGACGAGACCGGCGATCCCGTCTCGATTGCCGCCGACCTCCTCGCCCAGGCCGAGCACGATCCAGGAAGCTGCTTCCTGCTGACAACCAGCGAATCGCTGGCGACGCGTGTCGTACAGGAAATCGAGCGGCAGAAAAAATCCCTGCGCCGCGTCGAGGCCATCGATCACGCTCTCGCCAACGACAGCGCGATCATGGTTGATCCGTCGCTGGAGGTGGTGATCGACTGGGCCAACCGCCTGGCGGCGGAGCACGTGAGCGTTCAGACCAAAGACGACGACGCCATCCTCGCCCGATTGCGGCACGCGGGTGCCGTCTTCCTCGGGCGATACAGTCCCGTCGCTGCGGGGGATTACGTCGCCGGGCCAAGCCATTGCCTGCCGACCAATACGACCGCCCGCTTCAACAGCGGCGTGAGCGTCTACGAGTTCATGAAACGCGGCAGCGTCGAGCGCTACACCGCCGAAGGCTTGGCCAACGACGCCCCGGCGATCATCGCCCTGGCCGAAGCCGAGGGCCTCGACGCCCACGCCGCCAGCGTCCGCGTGCGGAGCGCTGATTAGAAAACGCCACATGCTAAAGATGCCAGAGTGCGATTTCGCAAGAGGATGCATCTTTTACCGCATTTCCAATATTGCCCCGCCGGCCCCTGTTCCTACATTACATCGCACCGAAAGGACCCACCGATGCCCTCAAACCATGGAATCAGCCGACGAAATGCCCTGAAAGCGATGGCCGCGACATTGCCGGCGCTCCAGTTATCGCGAAGCGCTCTTGGGGCGGAGGCGCCCGGGATTCCGCCAATCGCGGACGGGCCGTTCCAGGGGACGCGGCAGTCGCTCGAGGCGTATCGCGCGCCGGACTGGTTCCGCGACGCCAAGTTCGGGATCTGGGCGCACTGGGGCCCGCAGTCGGCCGCCGAGGCCGGCGACTGGTACGCCCGCAACCTGTACATCCAGGGCAGCCCGCAATACCGGCACCACCTCCAAACCTATGGCCACCCAACGAAAGTCGGCTTCAAGGACGTCATCCCCACCTGGAAAGCCGACCAGTTCGACCCCGAATACCTGATGGGTCTCTACAAGAAGGCCGGGGCCAAATACTTCGTCAGCATGGGCGTGCATCACGACAACTTCGATTTGTGGAACTCGAAGCACCAGAAATGGAACGCCGTCAACATGGGGCCGAAGAAGGACGTGGTCGGCCTGTTCCGCGACGCCGCCCGCAGGCACGACCTGAAGTTCGGCGTCAGCGAGCACCTGTGGATCAGCTACAAGTGGTTTGCCGTCAGCCACCTGTCCGACAAGACCGGCCCGCTCAAAGGAGTCCCATACGATGGCGCGAATCCAGAGTGGTCGTCGCTGTATCACGACAACGCGCACCCGACTCAGGATTTCAAGTGGGACAATTCCGCGACCCCCGAAGCATGGAAGCGACAGTGGTTCATGCGGATCAGAGACCTGGTGGACAATTACCAGCCGGATTTGCTCTACACCGACGGCGCGATTCCCTTCGAGGAATGGGGACTGAGCCTCGTGGCCCACCACTACAACCAGAACGCCAAACGGCACGGCGGGAATGTCGAAGCCGTCTACAACAGCAAACGCCGCGAGGATTCCGCCGTCGGCACGTGCGTGCTCGATGTCGAACGCGGCGTCGTCGAATCCATCTGGCCCAGCCCCTGGCAAACCGATACCTGCGTCGGCCAGTGGCACTACAACCGCGGCGAACACTACAAAACGCCGCAGACCGTTGTCCAGATGCTCGTCGACATCGTCAGCCGCAACGGCAACCTGCTGCTCAATTTTCCACTGCCCAACAGCGGCATGCTCGACGACCAGGAGTTGAAAATCCTCGACGAGATCACCGACTGGATGAAGATCAACAGCGAAGCGATCTACGGCACGCGCCCCTGGAAGATCTTCGGCGAAGGCCCCGGCACCGCGTCGTCGGCGGTGAAGACCGGCTTCAACGAAAGCCGCCGCAAGTCCCTCACCGCCGAGGACTGCCGCTTCACCACCAAGGGCGACACGCTCTACGCGTTCTTCATGGGCTGGCCGGAAAAGCAGGTGACCATCGCCCCGCTCGCGACCAAAAGCAGGCACGGCGTCGGCAGAATCCAAAACGTCGAGCTGCTCGGTTTTGGCGGCAAGCTCGAATGGTCGCAAGACGAGAATGGCCTGGTCGTGCAGGTCCCGCAAGAGCCGCCGTGCAAATATGCGTTTGCGTTGAGGGTCATGGGCGCGTGAGCAAAACGTGCTAAAATGTCGACGCTATGACCCTGACGCTCAACATCGACTCGGCTCTCGAGCAACGCCTGCGGGAACAAGCCGCTAAGCAGGGGGTCAGACCGGATTCTTATGTCGTAGCCGCAATCGAAGAGCGACTTCGGCTCGATTCGCGACCGTCCGCGCAGCTCAATCACCAAGAATCAGAGCTCCTCTCTCAGATTGGCGTAGGGCTGCCGGAGGAAACCTGGGACCGCTATGATCAATTGAATACAAAACAGCGCGACAACGCGCTGACCGCCGACGAGCACGCCGAGCTCGAGCAACTCATCAACACAGTCGAAGTCGATCACGCCCGCCGCATTTCTCAGTTGGTGAAGCTCGCCCAACTCCGCAACGTCCCGATCGAGTCGTTAATGCGCGAGCTGGGCATTGCTCCGCGCCCTCCTCGGAACGGCAACCATGAGTGACCGTCCGGGGAAAGCGCTCCGATCGTTCGTCTCAACCCGCGCCAGACAATGCTGCGAATACTGCATGAGTCAGGAGCTGTTTTGTCCTGACTCATTCTCGGTCGAGCACATTATTCCGCGCGCACGGCAAGGCGCACATGAACCGGAGAATCTGGCGTTCTGCTGTCAGGGATGTAACGGGTTCAAATACGATTTCATTGACGGGCGCGATCCTTCCTCGGGTCAGATTGTCGCGCTGTTTAATCCGCGCACGCAGCGATGGATCGATCATTTTTCCTGGACGGAGGATTTCACTGAGATCGTCGGCCTGACGCCGGCATCTCGAGCCACCATTATTCGGCTGCAGCTCAACCGGCCAGGCTTGCAAAATCTGCGCGCGGCACTCGTTACGATTCGACGTCACCCGCCGCCGCACTCGCTGCGCTGATCCCCACCCTTTCATTCCCCAAACTCGAACGCGTCTCTTGCCATCACCAGCGGCCGGTTCTGGCCGATGTTGAGAAGCAGCCCGACCGCCATGAAGTTGCTCACCAGGCTGCTGCCGCCGTAGCTGACGAAGGGGAGGGTGATGCCGGTGACGGGCATCAGGCGCAGCATGACCGCCAGATTCACGAAAGCCTGTGCTGCGAGCATGGAGACGATGCCAACGGCGATCAGTCGTCCAAATGGCTCGCGCGTGGCGGCAGCGATCTCGATTCCGGCGGCAAAAAGCACCAGGAATGCTCCCAGCACCACCGCCGCCCCCACGAGGCCGAACTGCTCGCCGACCAGGGCGAAGATCATGTCGTTGTGCGCTTCGGGAACGTTTTTTCCAACCGGGATCACGCCCGCGCCGTTGCCGGTCACACCGCCGCTGGCGAAGGCCGTCATCGCCCGGTGCGTCTGATATGCCGACTCGCGCATCGTTCTGGGATCGTGCTTGAACATGGCGAAGACGCGCTGCCGCTGGTAGGCCTGCACGAAAAGCGGACCGTGCTTCAACACCGGGAGCCCCGGCCCGTCCGGCTTGGGCCCGCTGAACCAAAGCAGCGGCACGACCGCAATCCCCATCAGCGCCACCAGCAGCAGGTGCTTGATGCGCGCCCCAGCCACGAACAGCATCACAAACAGCGTCGGAATATACAGCGACGCCATGCCCAGGTCCGGCTGCTTGAGGATCATCGCCACCGGCAACAGCGCCACCGCAAAAGGGGCGAGCAATCCCCGCATCGTTCGATAGTTTGAGCGGAAGCGCAGATACCGCGCCAGCACCAGCACGAACGCCAGCTTCATCAATTCCGCCGGCTCCAGGCTCACCGAGCCGAAGCTCAGCCACGCATAAGCGCCCTTGGTTTCATGCACGAAGGGAAGCCGCGCGACCTTGGCCGCCAGCGTGTAGAGGATCAACAGGAGGCTCAACGTGTAGAATGGCCACGCCCATCTTCCGATTTCCTGGTAATTCACCACCTGGAAAAGTCCCATGCAAACCAGGCTGACTCCCAGGAACACGAGCTGCTTGACGCCGTCGTGCTTGATGCCGTCCGTCGAATCGGTGGCCCAGATGCTGAGGATGCCGACGGCTGAGAGGATGAGCACCGCCGCCAGGACGGGCCAGTTGGTAGCGATGGCAAGTTGTTCCCAGAGTTTTCGCATCAGGGTTCAAACCATCGGGAGGCCAGGATCGGGCCGCCGGAAGCTGGCAACAGCAGCCAGATCGGCGTTCCGCGGGCAACGTCGGTATCGGGCGGCACGAACACCGTGATCACGCGTTTGTCCTGCTCGTCGGCAGGCGTGGCGCGGACCGACCATGCGCGGGGCGCCAGGGCCGTATGGCGTGCACTGAGCACGAGCCCCGCGACTGCCTGGCCGTTTCGCCAGGTCCGCATCGTCCGCCGGTATAGCCACAGGCTCAGCAGCCCGATGAGAATGCCGACGGGCAGCGCGATCATCCCACCGATCAACTCCTGCCCCAGCGGGGCCGGCGACTGTCGCGGCGTCCACCGCGCCGGATCGTTCGCATCAACGCGGATGGTGATCGGCTGCCCGATGATCAGAAACTGCTCGGCCTTGCGTCCCTCCAGATACGCGGTCGAAACTTCATATTTCTTTCCGTCATATTCGTATTCGAGTCGGACGGCCTTGTCCCCCGGTTCGGTTTTTCCGCGGACGACCGATTCATCAACCTCCACCACGGTCGCGGGGACCGGCACGCCCGCGGTGATCAGCCGCGAGCTGTCGTGCCAGGCGAGGTAGCGGCTCACCAGCAGATAGAGCGCCGCCAGCAGAAGAACCACCGCCGCCAGCCACCAGAACCGAACGTGCGGCTCCAGCCACGCGCGCCGGCGCACCCGGGCGGTGAGGCCCCTGGGCGGGGCCGGAGGAGCTTGAGCAATCGTGGCGTGTTCGGTCATTTGCTATTTGCGATTTGCGATTTGCGATTGGAAGACGGATCGCTTTCTCCTCAATCGCAAATTGCAAATCGCAAATCCATTCATGGCCGGTATTGCTAATGCTCTCCCGTCGCCTGCGCCACCGGTTGGGTCGCTGGCGCCGGCCTTGACTTGAGGTAACCATGTTCGATGCACGATTCAAGGGCGGCGCGGACGACGTCGGCGGCGGCGCCGCCCCCCGAGCCGCCGTACTCCACCAGAACGCCGAACGCGATCTTCGGATTATCTGCCGGGGCGAATCCGATCATCCACGCGTGGTCGATCTGCGCGTTGTTGCGGCCGCCGCCCCGATACCAGGGTACCTGTAGATTGGGATGCTCGGGCGTGGAAGGGTCAAACGTCAGATACCGCGGCTTGTCATTCTCGTCCTTCAGAACTGCATGAGTCACCGGATCGCGCTCGATCACGCGAAACGGGGACGCCTGGGCGGTGCCGGTCTTTCCGGCGATCAGCAGCTCGTCCATGTGCGCCGCCGTCCCGTCCCGGCTACCCCGTTGACCAC
>Ga0210396_10005224_pt1 | contig 12589 bp, 6 predicted proteins | sample IncBWH17OmetaG_FD_155466 | JGI IMG/M metagenome (GOLD analysis project Ga0210396, IMG submission 155466) | Forest soil microbial communities from Barre Woods Harvard Forest LTER site, Petersham, Massachusetts, United States - Inc-BW-H-17-O ...
TGCGCGCAATGCCATGGCGGTGCCGGCGAACCCATTGCCCCGGCGTTTTCTTTCAGACCCGGAGAAAAACTTTCGGAATATGTCAGGCTGCAGCCACCGAACGCCACTGACCGGCTAGATGTCCACGGCAATCAAGTTAATCTTCTCGAACGAAGCCGCTGTTTTCAGGCTTCGCCTCAAATGTCTTGTGCGACTTGCCATGATGTTCACATGCCCGAGCGCCCAGCTGCGGACTATTCTGCTCGATGTCTCGGTTGTCACCGGGTGGATCGATGTGGCATGTTTGGCAAAGTCGGAAACAAGATCGCCTCCAACTGCATCGATTGCCACATGCCTGTGCAACCCTCAAACAACCTGGTATTAGACGCCGACAATCGGCGATTGCAGGCCAACGTCCGCAACCACTGGATTCGTGTATATGCGAATGCATTCCATCCGTGAGGATTGAGGCCGCCAGCGATTAACCTTGTCTGGACATTGTGATTTAAACGTTTTATATTGGCTTTCCACGCGCGGTCGTGGTGGAGGATCCGACCAGGAGGGCGGCATGACTAACCGTGTTTTGAATCTCCTTCCCCTCGTACTCATTTGTGTCACACCGGTTTGGGCTCAAGATACGGCATTTGTCCCTGGCGGCGGGATGGCCTGGGATGCCGAATGGCAACAGATAGCCGGGCCCAAGTGCCTGGAAATGAGGGGAGCGTGGGAGGGCGGTTCGAGCGAGTGCACATCCGAAGATCGTATTAATTGGCTAACCGATCTGAAACATTGGCGCACCGAACGGCTCATCCGCATTGGTTTTAACGACTTCCGTTACGATTTGCCTGCTCTGAAATGGACACAATCAAGTTTCATTCAACCCCAGATGATGGTCGAGGACCGCTATTTCTATGACCCCGTCGGGCACCGCTACACGATTGATCGTTATCTGGATGATCTGGAAAAGAGGTATGGCGGCATCGATGCGGTCCTTATCTGGCCGACGTATCCGAACATGGGAATCGACAACCGCAACCAGCACGACATGATCCGCTCCATGCCGGGAGGAATTGCGGGTGTGCGACAAATGATCGCCGACTTTCATCGTCGCCATGTGCGCGTACTATTCCCAATGATGATGTGGGACCAGGGGACCCGCGACCCCGGGAAGCCCTGGCCGGATGCAATCGCCTCCCTCATGGCAGAGATCGATGCCGATGGCGTGAACGGCGACACACAGGACGGAGTGCCAAGCGCCTATCCCGAGGCCGCAGAGCGGATTGGTCATCCACTTGCGTTTCAGCCGGAAGGAGGCCCGAATGATCAGAATATAACTGATGATGTCTTAACTTGGGGCCAGTACAAATTTCCCTTTGCCCCCCGGGTGGATCGATACAAATGGCTTGAAACCAGACACATGGTGAACATTTCGGATCGGTGGAACCGCGACAAGACAGATGACTTGCAGTTCGCGTTTTTCAACGGAATCGGCTGGGAGAGTTGGGAAAATATCTGGGGCATCTGGAATGGGATTACGCCTCGAGACAGCGAAGCCACTCGACGGGTAGCGACGCTTGAACGCGGGATTGCTCCATTTCTTATCAGCAAGGATTGGGAACCACTTTCTCCGATGCTTCATTTTGGAGTATTTGCGAGCCGTTGGCCCAGGGGAGAAGAAACGGTTTGGACAATCATTAATCGAAATGAGTACAACATCACGGGCCCGCAAATGGAGCTACCTGTTGAGGAAGGCTTGCATTACTTTGATCTGTACCACGGAGTGGAACTCGCTCCAGAACGCCACGGTGATAAGGTTATCCTGAGATTTTCCGTGGACGCCAAGGACTACGGGGCCGTGCTTGCGACAAAATCGGCGCTAGCCGAAGAGAGAGCGGCCCTGCTGGCGACTATGAAGAAGTTGACGGCCACACCGCTTTCCGGCTTACCGAACCGGCGGATCATTCTGCCACAGCAAATGGTTGAGGCCCTTTCGACGAAACTTCCATCCGGGACACCAGGGGAAATGGTCAAACTTCCTGAGGCTGACTTTCTCTTCAAAGTTCGGGGCATTGAAATCGAAGGATTCGACGACATGGGCGTCGATGTCCAGTATCCGTGGGAAGACTCCCCCCGCCGTTACCATGAGCACACTGTCCACGTGAAGTCATTCTGGATTGATAGGTATCCGGTAACCAACGCTGAATTCAAGAAATTCCTAGACGCGAAGCATTATCAACCCAAGGATGACTTGAACTTTTTGCGCGACTGGCAGAATGGAACCTATCCGGAGGGTTGGGCAGACAAGCCAGTCACCTGGGTTTCCCGTGAGGATGCAAGTGCTTATGCCGCTTGGGCTGGAAAGCGGTTGCCGCGCGAATGGGAATGGCAATACGCCGCCGAAGGGACGGATGGCCGTCTTTATCCGTGGGGAAATCAGTGGGATTCATCCGTGGTGCCAATTCCAGATAAGGGTCGCACGATGCGCGGCCCAGATGCCGTTTCCGCTCATCCAAAAGGTGCAAGCCCTTTTGGCGTAATGGACTTGGTAGGCAATGTTTGGCAATGGACGGATGAATTTTTCGACGATCACACACGAGGCGGAATTCTGCGAGGCGGAAGTTATTACCAGCCGCAGGGATCGATCTGGTATTTCCCCCAAGCATATAAATTGATAGAGCACGGTAAACTTCTGATGATGGCGCCGAGCATGGACCGTTCTGGAGCTTTGGGATTCCGGTGCGCGCAAGATGCCCAGTGAGAACTACGCCATCGATGGGCGCGCGCAAAGACAGACTTAACGCCTCTTTGTGCGCTTTCCCTCGAGAATACAATCTGGAATTGAAGGCGCTTGCATGAAACTAAGCCGCCGTTCTTTTCTGCAATACTCACTGTGTGGTTTAGCCGCAGGTGAGGCCGCCGGACAGGGAGTGGCTACTCACAAAACAAAAGCACAAGCGAGGATGGTCTCTGGCCGCCCGTTCAACGCCCGCTTCACCGACGTAGCGAAGACAGCGGGCCTTGGACTGCCGGTGGTGTACGGAGACGCCGACCACAAGGACTACATACTGGAAACCATCGGCTGCGGCTGCGCTTTTTTCGACTACGACAATGACGGCTGGATGGATATTTTTCTACTGAGCGGCAGCGTCATGTCGGGAGCGCCTTCATGGGCATCCAACCGCTTGTACAGAAATAATCGCGATGGAACTTTCACTGATGTTACTGAAAAGGCCGGCTTGCACTTCACCGGCTGGGGCTCCGGCGTCTGCGTAGGCGATTATAACAACGACGGATGGGAGGATCTATTCTGTACGTTTTACGGACACAATAAACTATACCGCAACAACGGCGATGGTACGTTTACGGATGTGACCAAACAAGCTGGCCTCGAGAGTGCCCCTACGCGCTGGGGCGCAGGGTGCACTTTTGTGGATTACGACCGCGACGGCCATCTGGATCTTTTTGTGTCGAATTACGTGCAGTTCGACACTGCTCATATCCCAAAACCGGGTGAAAATGTTTATTGCAATTGGAAAGGCGTGCCTGTAAATTGCGGTCCTCGTGGATTGCCCCCCGGTTATCACTCGCTCTATCGGAATAATGGGGATGGAACATTTACGGACGTGAGCGTTCAAGCCGGCATTGATGGACTCCGCGGCTCTTATGGCATGACGGTGGTTGCAGCGGATTTCGATGAGGACGGCTGGCCCGACATTTTCGTGGCGTGCGATTCGACGCCGAGTCTTCTGCTCATGAACCAGCGGAATGGAAAATTCCGAGAGGACGGCCTAATTCGAGGTGTGGGGTTGAGCGACAACGGAATGGAACAGGCGGGGATGGGGGTCGGCGTCGGCGACTACGATCTTGATGGCCACCTGGACTTGTTTAAAACACATTTCACCGAAGATACCGCCGGCCTTTTTCACAACAACGGCAAAGGCGATTTTGAGAATTCGACGATGGCTGCGCGGGTAGGAACGGAAAATCGTTACGTTTGCTGGGGAGCGGGAATCGTTGACCTGGACAACGATGGATTCCCGGACCTCTTTATGGTAGCCGGCAGCGTCTACCCGGAAGTAGAGAAAAGCCTGCCGCAATATCCCTCCAAAAATCCTCGCATTGTTTTTCGAAATCTGGGGAACGGGACTTTCGAGGAATTGATCGAAGAAGCTGGCCCAGGAGTGGCGGCCACGCACTGCAGCCGCGGATGCGCCTTCGGAGATTTCGACAACGATGGGGACCTCGACATCCTAATTGTCAATCTGAGCGAGGCGCCGTCCCTATTGCGCAACGACGTGAGCGGCAACCACCACTGGCTGAAATTGAAATTGATCGGTACCAAGTCGAATCGAAGCGCGATCGGAGCTCGCGTCGTGGCGCGGTATGGACGGAGGATCCAGGCGCAGGAGGTGCTGAGTCAGTCCAGCTTTTACTCGGCAAATGACCCCCGGCTGCACTTCGGGTTGGGCATGGAAACTTCCGCCGATCTGGAGATTCGCTGGCCCAGCGGGCTCCGAGAAACGCTGAAGGGCGTAAGAGCCGATCAGATTATCGTTGTCAAAGAAGGAACTGGAGCCATTGCGAACAAGAAATCCGTGAAGGGCTAACCTTTCCCGCTTTTGGTGCAGACATAGCTGGCCGGAAGAGACATCGTTAGATGCATTGGGTCAGACATCTGTCATGCTCCGTCCCATCCGACACCTTTTGTCGGATGAGACGGCGATGGGACGAAGCAAGACTTAGAAGCTAAAGTGAAGCCCAAACTGGACGTAGCGCGGAAAGCTTTGTGCCGTCGCTTGGCCAAATTGACTGCTGGACAGATCGCTGACGACTGACGAGTCAACAAGATTCACGCGGTTAAAGATATTGAATAAATCCGCGCGGAGTTGGAAAGTGTAGCGCTCGTAGGTAAACGCCTTCGAGAACTGTAAGTTCACATTTGCCAATCCGGGACCAATATAACTATTCCGTCCGAGATTTCCTTCGCTTCCCAAGGCAGGTACTGGAAATGCCGAGGCGGACGCAAAACCCTTCATGAAGTCGCTCCGGTTGCCAGTCTTTACAGTTCCGGGGGGCGGAGCGTTGGGAACGTCGTAATTGTAGCCGTCGGCATTGTAATCGCCAGTGCCAGGCTGCAGCCCGGTCACAACGCCGTTGGTAATAATTGGTGCAAAAGGCGCGCTAGTGTAAACGGTAAACGGCGTTCCGCTTTGCAGAACCATGATGCCTGACACTTGCCAACCGCCGAAAAGGCTCTTTCCCATCCCACTCCGGAATGGCGAGGGCAAAGTCCAAAGGCTATCGAGGGCGAACCTTTTCGAAACATCGAAATCCGATAAACCATGCTGGGCTAGTACATTGAGAGGATTGATGACATTCTCAGCGTTGTTGGTTCCGTTATCGTTGCTACTCAATTCATCAGTTGCTTTGCCGAAGGTATAGATTGCCCTCATTTGCCAGTCATGACTCATTCGTCTGGTGACCATCAGGGTACCGTAATTTCCGTCGGCGGTGCCGATGGTCCGGCCATACTCGATTGCGCCAAAGTTTGGATTCAGGCGGGTCTGAACGCCGACGTTCTGAATTAGATCGCCCGGAAAACGATTCACGTCAGTTTGGACGAAAAGATGATCGCTATGCGCACCGTTATAGTCCGCTTCCACAATCAGTTTGTGGCCCAGATCCTTCTGAACGCTGAGCATCCAGACGTGGGTACGAGGTTGGTCCAGTGGAGTATTGACTCCCGAGGTAAGGACCGGAAGGCCAACGATGCCTCCCGCGGCGTTTGTTTGAAATGTTATCCCGGAAGGAACGGGCCAAATCGATCCGTTGGAACTCCCCAAAGCATACGTGAAGGGATGAACAGTATTGGTCACGTTAAACGAAGGGACAGCCCAAACGGGCGGATTGGCGCGAGAGTCGAACGACCAGGATCCGTCCGCAACGATGTTGTAATACAGGCCATAACCCCCACGCACCGCCATTTTTCCGTCACCAAATACATCCCAGCCGAAGCCGAGGCGCGGACTCCAATACATGGGCCGGTTATTTATGACGTAAGCATTATTTCCGCCGTGAACCTCCATTACCCCGTCCGCGATTTGCGCGGGAAAATCAGATCCCGCCCCAGGAGTAAACAAGGGAAAAGGTGTTTTCGAATTGTGGTAATTGCCCCAACGACCAAAGTCGTCGTACCTGAGGCCGAGATTCACAGTGAAACGACGGTTTACCTTCCAATCGTCCTTGACGAACCCCCCGACGTAGATCCAACGGAGAATCTGGTAAAGATTGGAGGCTAAGCCACTGTCCGCAACTGTCAGCGCGGGGCCGCTCTGGGAGTAGGGAGTGTCTTGAGCAAAGTCGATCAAATTGTTGAACTGAAAGCTTGGCCGTAGAAGCGCGTTGGTGAACTTGTCATCGTCGTGGTGTCGGTCGATATCTACTCCACCGGAGATGGCGTGCCGACCATGGGTCCAAGTGAGCACATCGTGCCAATTAAAATTTTCGTGAACCCATCCTGCTGGTCCCCACTGATTGTTAAATCCATCGGAAACGCCGGTGATGCCCACGCTGGGAAGATCCCGGTTGCTTGCAGTGGCGGGGTTTGAGCCAACCGCCCTGGTGACGGTGAAACCCGCTTCGTTAAGAAGCGTTCGGGAGATCAAGCGTGTCCAGTCAAGTTTGGCGTAGAAGCCGGCATTCGGAAGTAGCACTTGGAACAGGGGGCGCGCGTCCTCTTGTAATTGGTTTACATTGGTTCGAAACAAATCGAAAAACAAGCGGTCCTTCTGGTCGACATTGTAGTCCGTGCGCACGTGCCACTGAGAGGCATTGTGAGTCAAGCTCTCGGGAACAGTCACCGTCCCAATCGCGGGCAATGTCGAATTCTGCAAAAGAACTCCAGACAAAGGCAAGAGCCCAGGGTTGACTGCTGCCACCTGAGCTATGGTTAGCAGGTTCGTGGTGGGATACGCCGCGGGAGGAGCCTGCTTGAAAAAAATACTTGCAATATTATTCGGGAAGTTCTGCTCCGCAAACTGCGCGAATTGCTGGGTCTCGACCGCAGCCACGTTGGTGGCGGCGTTAGAAGAACGCAATGCAAAAGCCCCGACGAAAAAGAATAGCTTATTCTTCACGATTGGACCGCCAAACGTTCCGCCGAACTCGTTCCGCCGGAAAGCCGGGCAACCGCCAGCCGCGCAGTTTTGAAAGATTGTATGACCGGAAAGATCGTTGTCGGTATGGTATTCAGAGAGCGTGCCGTGAAACTGATCGGTACCGGGCTTGGTGAAAACCTGAACCCACGCTCCACTATAACGGCCCTTGGCAGCGTCGAAGGTCGCCCCCGAAATGCGCATGGCCTGAACGAAGTCCGGTTCCGGAGCCAAGTTGACAACGCCGTCGCGGGAAGCGCTATTCACGGTCGAGCCATCGACGTCGTACTCGTTACTTTCCTGACGCTGCCCCGCCGCGTTGAGTTGGTAGCCTTGTTCCTGCTCAAAACTGTCGTTGTTATTGGATCCGGACCCGAGCGCGCCGCCGCTGGGCAATCCCGAACCAGTAACTCCGGGAGCAAGTTCAATCATGCTCGTGTAGATGTTTCGCCCAAGCAGCGGCGCGTTATCGATGAAATGTTCTGATATTTCGCGAGAGGTCTCGCTACGGTCGGTCTCCACCGCGGCCACCGCACCGGAGACCGAGATCACAGTCTCCTGCGCTGCAAGCGCCAGCGAAGGATGAAGTGTTTCAACCTGGTTCGATTCCAGGGTCACATCCTTCTGCACCCACGCTTTAAACCCGCTGGCGTCAACTTGGATCGTGTACACCCCGCCGGGAAGCGATGGGATGCGAAAATCGCCGCTCGCCGTGCTGGTCGAATACTGACTGATGTGCGTGGCCTGGTTGGTCACGGTCACCTTAGCGCCCACGACTACCGAACCGGTTTGCTCGACAACTACCCCGGTAAATCCGCTGTTGAACTGAGCAGACGCGGTAAATACAACTGCGAACACGAATAGAACGCAAAGCACTATCTCGCGACGTGCGCACTTCAGCACCGGCGTGTTGTTGCTCCAACCGGGAGTTGTCGGGATCCAATTCTGTACTGATCTGAGACTCTCTATTCGGCTCATCACGCCTCCTTAGAAAAAGGTGCACACACCTAATTGTGAGCAGATTCGATCCTGGGTTTTTGATTCTCTTTCAGCTTGTCGGACTGTCGCTGACGCTCGAACCGGTCGACCAGGGCCTGGCCCGCTGCTCGTTTTCCTGTGCTTAGATAGAGCCTCGCGAGTGTGTATTCCGCAGGCGCGTGGTTTGGATCTAACCGCACACTTAACCAGGTTTTGCTCCGCCAGTTGGGGGGACTCCCGCAGATAAAGCTTGGACAATTGGTAATAGGAGTCGGCATAAGAAGGGTTACAACGAATGGCTTGCTGGAAAGCGTGCTTGGCTTTGGTGCTAAGACCGGTGTCGGTCGGATTCTCTTCTTGCAGTTGAACCAGAAGTTTCCCAAGGTGGTAGTGCATGTAGTAGTTGTCCGGGAAGTTTTGGAGAGCGGAAGTGAGAGTGGCTTCCGCATCCTGCAACTGGCCAGAATGCGTTTGCACAATCGCGAGGCTAAGCAACGCCACACTGTTATCTTTTTGCAGTTGGCTCGCTCTACGCAAATTCTCCTCAGCTTCCTCCAAGCGGCCCAGATTTTCTAAAACGACGCCCTTCTGTACCAATAAGCGGTAGGAGTTGGGAACGTGCTCCAGTCCAATGTTTGCCGCTTCCAGAGCTAGCGGATAATTCGCATAGTCAGCACAGAAAGTGCTGAAATCTAAGTAATTGTCCTCTCGCGATGGGTCCAGTTTTGCCGCCTGCCGGAGCGACTGCATGGCGAGTTCTAAGTCACCATTCTTCTGAGCCACATGTGCCAGAAGATTCAGAGTGTCACCATCCGGAGATGTGGCCGCAAGATGCCTGAGGATTGTCAAAGCCTCCTGGGAACGATTCATCTGGTCAAGCGCCAGTGCACGCTGGTAAGCGACGCGGTCAGAGCGGGCGCCCTCAGCACTAGCTTTGTCCAATTCCGCCAGTCCCTTTCGGTTCTGCCCTATTCGCGAATATAGTTCTGCCGCTTCTATGTGCTGGGAGGCGGTGATTCCGCGAGCGGTGTCGAACTTGCGGAGGACATCCTGCGCTTTCTGTGTGTGCTCGAGCTGTAGCTCGGCCTGGGCTAAAGATAAAATCGCTTCCGGATAGCGGTCCAGGAGCGCTCCCGAACCCTCCAGCAACATCGTCCCTTGCATGTAGTCCGAATTCTTTACGGCAATAATACCCAGGAAGAGATTGGCAACCGGACGCGACGCCGACGAAATATTCTTGAGCTTCTGAAACTCGGCCGTTGCGCGATCGTACTGACCCATATCGAAGTACGTCATCGCAAGATTCTTGCGCGCGGGCACGAACCCAGAGTCTTCTTCTAAGCATTTCAGAAAGTATTCTTTGGCTTGCTCGAAGTCTCCTCTCAGGCTATGCGTTGCACCGATGGCGTCCAGGAGTAATCGATTCCGACCATCATTCTCCAGGGCCTTCTCGAATGTGGTGATGGCTTGATCGATCTTTCCCTGCTTCGCCAGAGCCACACCTTCCAGATACGATTTGTTTGTATCCTCGGCATGCGCCGCTGGCGTACTAGCGAGGGTTTGCGTGGGTAAGCTCGGTGTAAAAATCGTTACTAAACTCAGGCATGCAATCCGCAACCAGGCCCGGGACAGGGCGAGAGGTGGAAAATCAACCTGCGAGAAACGTGGACGATTCCGATGGACGAAGAAGATTATCTGCAAATGGCCCCCCTGGCTCGCCCGAACTAGCAATAGCCGACGCGCCTCAACGCGCGCCTCGAATCAATCCGACTAGCAGCAACCCCTTGGGGATACGAATCCGGCACCAAAAAGTGTCACTACGAGCGGGGAATCTTAGGAATGAAACGTTTCAAAATAAGAACCACCAAACACATTCCGACCCCACTCCGCTCGATTGCGGGAACATATAATCATTCCATCATCTTTGTCAACAATTATTTTATGGGTGTTCTTAGCACTGGATTCGCTTCGGTTTTGATGTATCCATGGTAGCCGTCGCACCCCTCCTACTCGGCGGATACAAGGGTCGAAATGGACATAACCTTTGAACCCTTTTATATTTGTCAACATACCTAAAACCGGCAAGCTGATTGTCGGAAGTAGACTCCGTACGGGGGCGTGGGGCGGCATGTGATCCGATGAATACTCCTGTCACCATGCGACAAATCGCTGATCGAGCGAAAGTCTCGATCGGTACGGTTTCGCATGTCATCAACCAAACAGCCGCAGTAAGGCCGAAGTTGCGCGAGCGGGTTCTTGACGCAATTCGCAACATGGGCTATCTGCCGAGTGCCTTAGCGCAGGGTCTGCGAAAAAAGCGAACCAACATGCTCGGAATGGTGATTCCGGACATCACGAACCCATTCTTCCCGGGCGTGGTTAGGGGTGTCGAGGACGTGGCCTACAAGCGCTCTTTCCGCGTGATCCTATGCAACGCTGATAACGATCCTTCTAAGGAAGCGGCGTACGTTCGCGAATTGCGCTCGTATCACATCGCTGGCCTATTGATCATTCCGGCGGCTGGTGCGGATATTGCGGGTCATCTCCGAGCTTACGCTTCAGCCTCGGTCCCGGTCGTTTGTATTGATCGTGTGCCCGATGGCTGGAAAGGTGACGCTGTGGTGGTGGCTAATGCAGAAGGTGCATGCTTGGCAACACGCCATCTGATTCAGATGGGGCACCAACGCTTGGCCGTGATCGCGGGACCGCTCAGATTAACCAATGCGGCAGAACGCTTAAAGGGATTTACGCGAGCGTTGAATGAAGCCCGTATAAAAATTGAACCGGAATTTGTGCAGGAAGCGCGCTTCGATGCGGTAAGTGGCTACCAGGCAGCTCTAAGGCTCCTTCGGATGCTACCGCGGCCAACTGCTATTTTTGCCTGCAACGACCTGATGGCTTTTGGTGCACTGCAGGCTGCTCGCGAACTTGGAATACGATGTCCGGAAGACTTGTCGATTGCAGGTTTTGACAGCCTTGAATTCACGACGCTCACAGATCCTTCCTTGACCTCTGTTTACCAGCCCGGCTATCAGCTGGGAGCCACAGCCGCTCGTCTTCTCTTGCAGAGGATTGATGGGATGCGATCGGCCCCGAAAAAGGTCGTTCTACAGACCGAGCTAAAGAAGCGCAATTCTGTTGGACCGCCAGGAGACGGTATCCCAAGCGGGGAAATAAGAAAAGCGAGAAGGCGGGGCGGTCGAGTGCGCGCGAATCAGCAGGTCTGATAATCTCCCGCCGCCCAGCAGTACCTGTGATTTTTTCTTGACACCCTGAAGCGAGTGGGAGTACCTTTCCGCAGTTCCTTGCTTGAAACGTTTCAAACATTGATCAAACTGTGGACTCCGATCCAGGAAGGAGCCGAGGCGATGAGAATCCACACTCTTCGACTCACCTCCTGTCTGGCTGTTTTGCTCGCCTTACTCTCGAGCGGCGCTCTAGCTCAATTCTCTCAGCGCGGCGGAATCAGCGGTGTGGTAACGGACGCGTCTGGGGCGGTCGTTCCCCAAGCTTCGGTGACGTTGCTCGATCTCGGCAGAAATCAAACTTCGACCATCAGCCCTGATGTGAGCGGACACTACGAGTTTTCCCAACTCATGTCTGGAACCTACCAGGTCTCCGTTGAATTAGCGGGATTCAAGAAGTCAGTCTCGGAGTCTCTGCAGGTTTCACCTCAATCCGCTGTCCGATATGACTTTCAACTCCACGTGGGCTCGGCCTCCGAGCAGGTGGAGGTGACCACCGCCGCGCCGTTATTCCAAACGCGATCCCTCCCCACAACGATCGGAAGGTAGACGCATCAAGGGTAACTGCGGCGAGTTATTTGGTGGATGCTCAAAGGAAAATGCATGTATCAACCCGAAGCTTACGTTGCGGCATTAGTTTTCATGGTGACTAGCATGCTTTGCTGGGGATCGTGGGCGAACACCATGAAACTCACTCCAGGATATGCCTTTCAGCTCTTTTACTGGGACTACGTGATCGGTATTGTCCTGGGCAGTCTCGGTTGGGGTTTGACCTTAGGCAATTGGGGAGGAGGCGAACTCTCTTTTCTCAGCAATATCAGCCAGGCAGACTCAGGGCACATGCTGTTCGCCATGGCCGGCGGTGCAGTGTTCAACGTGGCGAACCTGCTTCTGGTGGCAGCCATAGATATTGCCGGGCTTGCCGTCGCCTTTCCGGTGGGAATCGGCCTCGCACTGGTCGTGGGAGTTCTTTTGAATTATGCGATCTCGCCCAAGGGCCATCCCGGACTGCTGTTCGGAGGCATGGTCCTGGTAGTGCTGGCGATTGCTCTTGACGCGCTCGCCTATCGCCGCAGAGAGAGCGAGCGGCGTTCGGTCAGCGTGAGAGGAATTTGGATCAGCGTGGCTTGTGGCTTGCTCATGGGCATTTTCTATCCCCTGGTGACCAAAGCAGTGACCGGTCCCGCCTCCTTAGGACCCTACTCGGTGGCATTCTTCTTTGCCGTAGGAACC
>Ga0210396_10005225_pt1 | contig 12588 bp, 12 predicted proteins | sample IncBWH17OmetaG_FD_155466 | JGI IMG/M metagenome (GOLD analysis project Ga0210396, IMG submission 155466) | Forest soil microbial communities from Barre Woods Harvard Forest LTER site, Petersham, Massachusetts, United States - Inc-BW-H-17-O ...
GAGGCGGTGCGAAATCATCACGAGCGTGCGGCCTTTGGCGATCCGCAGCAAATTCGCATTGACGATCGCCTCGCTCTCGGCGTCGAGAGCGCTGGTCGCCTCGTCGAGGATAAGGATGCGCGGGTCGCCTATCAGCGCACGGGCAATCGCCAAGCGCTGGCGCTGCCCACCCGACAGATTAGCGGAGCCTTCCTGGACATGGGTCTCGTAGCCGCGAGGCAGGTGTTCGATGAACTCCTCCGCGCCGGCCAGCCGCGCGGCATAAACGATGTCCTCGAAGCTCGCATCCGGCTTTGACGCGGCGATCGCTTCGCGGATCGTGCCGCTGAACAGAAAATTGTCCTGCAGCACCACCCCAAGGCTGGAGCGTAGATGGTCGACGTCGATTTCCCGCAAATCATTGCCGTCGATCTTGATCAGTCCCTCGTAATTGCCGTGCAGCATCTGAAGCAGCCGGGTTACGGTGGTTTTGCCCGAGCCGCTGCGCCCCATGATGCCGAGAATGGTGCCCTCCGGGGCCGTGAACGAGACGCCGTCGAGCGCCGGTGCTGATGAGCCGAGATAGCGAAATCGCACATTCTCAAACTCGATGCGGCCGTTCACAGGGGTGCGGATGCCGGCCTTCGACCGGCCCTCCTCGGCGGGCTGGTTGACGAGCGTGGAGACGGCCTTAACCGCAAGCTGCGCCTCGTGATATTGCTGCAGCAGCTGCGACAATTGGACCAAAGGAGCGGCCACCCGCTGGGTCAGCATCATGAACGCGACCAGCGCGCCGATATAGACCTGATCGTTCGTGGTGATCGCCAGATAAACGGCGAGCGCAAAGGTGCCGCTGACCATCAGCCTTTCGAGCGGTGTGACGACGGTCTGGATGAGGTTGGCGGTTCGTCCCTCCTCGAGGCGCAGCCGCGCCGCGGTGGCGACGCGAACGTCCCACTCGTGCCGCTGGCGCGCATCCAGGGCTAGTGACTTCACTGTCCGGATGCCCTGCAGGTTTTCTACCAGGAACGCGTTCTTTAGACCTTCGGCGTGGAACGCGGCAGCGCCTTTGCGACGCAGCGCCGGCAGCATCCAGATGATCCACAGGCAGATCAATCCGCAAAATCCCAGCACGGCTCCGGTCAGGATCGCGCTGAAGAAAAACATGATCGGCAAGAACACCAGCAACACGAAGCTGTCGAGCACCGTGCCGAATACCTGTCCCGTCAGGAACCCTCGGATCTTGAACATCTCGTTCATGTCGCGGGTGATCATCCCGGTCGATGACCGCTCAAAAAAATCCAGCGGCAGGTTCAGCACCTTGTCGAACATGTAGGTGTACAGGTGAGCGTCGATCCGGGCGGTGATGTGAAGGACGAGAAAGCGGCGTAAATAGCCGAAGATCGTCTCGAAGATTATCAACACCAGCATCGTGACGCATAAGACCGCGAGCGTATCGAGGTTGTGGAAATAAACGACCCGGTCGATCAGCAATCGCCAGAACATGATCGGGCCGAGCGCCAGAAGGCTCAGCATGATCGCAGCCACCCCAATGTCCCGGACGAGGCGGCGGTCGCGGAACAGCTGCGCCGCAATCAGGCGCATCCCGAACGGTTGATCCTCGTCGCTAAGACGGTAGTCGCGCTTGATGAGGATGACGTCGCCCGACCATGCCAAAGCCAGTCGCTGCGCGTCGAGGGTCAGGGGCGCATCCTCACCCGCCAGCGGGTCTTGTACCACGACATGCGGCGGCTGGGCCTTCGCCTCTGTCCGCAGGAGAACCATGGCGCAGCCGTTCTTCAGCACCAGGACGGCGGGCAATGCCCGCCCCATTTGCATCAGATCATCAAAGACGAGCCGAGCGGGCACCGCCCTCAAGCCGTTGGCGCGGGTAATCCGGAGCAGCTCTTGCGGCGTCGGCCCGTCAGCTGCAATCCGGTGATCACGGCGCAGCTGCGCCGGGCTGAGATGAATTCCGCGATGCCGCGCCACGATCGCCAGGGCGCCGAGCAATGCAGCTCCCGCAGCGGGAGCACGATTGCGGTCCAGCCCGCCGATATCGGTCATGAGTATTGCGATTCCAAAACGCTGCGGGGCCGGACCGACGTCTCATAGGGCAATGTCGCCACCTCGGCCGCCCACAAATAGCCGTGACGGAACTCGGTCTTGATCAACTGCTCAGCGTCGACGCTGCCGGCGACAACCAGCTTTTTGCGAAGCCGATTGACTGCGACATCGATGGCGCGGTCACCGACCGAATGCTCGGGTCCATAAAGCAGCTCCCCGATTTCGCGGCGGGTGCAGAGGGTCCACGGCCTCGACAGGAAATGCGCCAGCAGACGGGCCTCCGAGGTTGTCAGGACTATGTCGTCACCGGCCGGCCCGGTAAGCAGATTGCGGCCTGGATAAAAGCTCACTCCTGCGAAGCGGAAATTATTGGGTGCTCTGCTCGACGCAGGCCTTTGGCGGCCTCTGACCCGCACGATCCGTTGAATCGTCTGGTTCAAGCTGACGATGTCGACCGGTGCAGCGATGCAATCCGCTGCGCCGGCTATGCGGTAATCCTCAATCTGTGGTTCCTCTGGGCTGCACACCACCAGTATTGGAATATCGGTCCGTCGCCTTATCGTGAGAATCGTATTGGTACCGGCCGCCGGCGCGTGGCTGAAATCCAGGACGATCACATCGGGGCTGCTACGGCTGATCAGCTCAAAAAAATGGGCTTGGACCGAGCCCGGCCGATCGCGTCCCGGTGTCCCGACCTCTGCACCCCCTGGTATTGATAAGTCGTCCCGGGCAAATAATATGGTCGTAGCCGCGCTCATCTACAGTTGACCTTGATCTGACGTTGCAACCTCATATAGCAAATCGTGTCAGGCCGTGGCAACTGGAAATATTTTGAAATCAGGTTATTTACCGTGCACTCATCAGACATTCGCCCGAATTCTCATTAAATAGACAAACTGATTGCTTGGTTTTTCAGGGTGGAATTAACAAAGACGTCAGGTTTGCGCGTTAATTCAGGTTGCTCTTAATGAGAGTAATCTCAAACAATGTTCCCGGATATCGAGTAAAAATCGTGATCCATTCAATTCAGACCAGCCGCTTCGAGCCGACCGACGCGATCCCGAAAATGACGCTCGCGAGATCCGATCAGCTTTCCACAATGGCCAATCTCGTGGAACTGGAGCAGGGTCTTTATGCTCTCGAAATCGGCGAGAGCACCGGCATGCTCGGCCAGGTGTCCAGTCTCCAAGTGCCGGCGGTGCACGTTTCCGCGCTACGGAATGAGCCAGAACGAAGTGCTGAAATCATCGGCATTTCGGGACGCGGCGACAGCTGGCTCGACCGGGAGGGCGGCACGGTCATCGTCAAGTCGCCGGGAGGTGGCGCATATGTGCTCGTCACCGTCTATGGCCTTCCGGCGCAGGTCGTGTCCGTACCCGATATTCACGTGCGGCGGCTCGATCGGCCCCATTCGAATGGCGCGGCGCCCCGCTTCCCCGATCCGGCCGGCTATCCGGCCGATGAGCCGGAGGAGATCCGCAGCGAGATCGTGCTCCATGTGCAGCGGCTCGGCGACCTGCGCTTTCCCGGGGAAAGCTGGGTCGGCAATCGCGGCAAGAAATTGCGCATCGAAGCCTTCAGCATCCGACCGGTCGACACATTGCTGGCGCGCGACATCGAATTCAAGGCATTGGGCCCGAAAGGGCGGCAAACCCCCTGGGTCACCGATGCCAAGCTCTGCGGCACGCGCGGGCAGGGGTTGCCATTGACCGGGTTCGCAATCCGTCTGGCGCCGCACGTCGCCGAACGGTTCGATGCCGTCTACCAGGGTGCCTTCTTCGAAAGCGGCGTCGTGGGCCCGCACCGGAACGGCGAACTCTGTACTCCGCCGATTACCGACGACCCGTTGGAGGCGATCAATGTGCGCCTGGTCCGACGGTCGCAACGCTAAAACGCGGATATCCGATCGCCTCGAAGCCGCAATGCCGAACAATGCCTGACATATGCGCGCCCGGCCGATGCTCGCCCGATGGGGGCGCCGCCCTGTCCAAGACCGTGTTGAATGTCGGCTGCGGCTATCCGTTGCGGCAGAAGCTGCACCGCCATTTTCACGGACCTGAATGGCGCGAGATCCGGCTCGACCTCGACCCAGCTGTGCAGCCCGACATCGTCTGCACGATCACCGACATCAGTCCGGTCGATGCCGACTCGGTCGATGCCGTCTGGTCCTCGCACAATCTGGAGCATCTGCAGCGCCATGAAGTGCCGCGGGCGCTCGCCGAGTTCTTCCGGGTGCTGAAGCCGCATGGCCTGCTGCTGCTGACATTGCCGGACCTAAAGCAGGTGGCACGGCTCGTGGTCGAGGATCGGATCGAGGACAGCGCATACGTCTCCCAGAGCGGCCCCATCACGCCGCTCGACATGATCTTTGGACACACCGCCTCATTGGCGCTCGGCAACCAGTTCATGGCGCACCGCAGCGGGTTTACCGCGCGAAGTCTGCACAAGCTGCTGATCGAAGCGGGATTTGTCGAGGTGGTCCTGCGCCAAGGGACCTTGTTCGATTTGTGGGCCACCGGCTACAAGCCCGGGCGAGGCTGAGCCGATGAGGTTTTTGTTCGTCCACCAGAACATGCCCGGCCAGTACGTCCATATCGCGCGCCATCTGGCGCAGAGTGGGCACGAAGTCACCTTCATCACGCAGCCGCGCGCCGCTCAGATCGCCGGAGTCCGCAAACTCGAATATCAACCGACGGCGCCGTCTGGCGACGGTCATGTTTATACGCGCGAGTTGGAGAGCGGCGTGGCGAACGGGCTGGCGGTAGTGCGGCTCTGCGACTGGCTCGCCCGCGACGGGTTTGTACCGGATATCGTGATCGGCCACAACGGGTGGGGAGAACTTCTCTACGTCAAGGATTTATGGCCGCAAACCCCGCTGCTCGGCTATTTCGAATTCTTCTATCGGGTGAGCGGATCCGACGTCGATTTCGACCGTGAATTTCCGCCGGAGCCTGACGCGGCGATGCGGCTGCGGACGCGCAATGCGCTGAACCTGCTCGGTCTCGACGCGGTCGATTGGGGCCAGAGCCCGACCGAATGGCAGCGCGCGCAATATCCGAAGCGCTTCCACGACCGTATCGCGGTCGTGCACGAAGGGGTCGATACGAGCCTGGTGCGGCCCGACCCGACGGCGCGCCTTTGGCTCGGCAGCGGCCGCTGCCTGTCGCGGGCGGACGAGATCGTCACCTATAGCGCGCGCAACCTCGAACCCTATCGCGGTTTTCATGTCTTCATGAGGGCGCTGCCAAGAGTGCTCGAGAGGCGGCCCGCGGCGCAGGTGCTGATCGTCGGTAATGACGGCGTCAGCTATGGCCGCCAGCCGGAAGGGGCTGTCAGCTGGCGGGCGAAAATGCTCGATGAGCTGGACTCCAGGCTCGACCTGAAGCGCATCCACTTTCTCGGGCACCTGCCCTATCAGCAATACCTCACCGTGTTGCAGATCTCGACGGTTCACGTCTATCTGACCTACCCGTTCGTGCTGTCCTGGTCGTTGCTGGAGGCGATGTCCGCCGGCTGCCTCGTCGTCGGCTCCCGCACGCCGCCGATAGAGGAGGTGATGCGCGACGGAGAGAACGGCCGCCTGGTCGATTTCTTCGATGTGGAAGCCTTGGCCCACCAGATCGCGACTGCCCTCGCGACCAAAAGCGACGGCACCGGCACCGCTATTCGCGCAGCGGCGCGGCAGACTGCGGTCGAACGTTACGATGTCCCTACGGTTACCCTGCCGGCCTATTTGGAGCTGCTGCGCTCATTGCTGTGAGCGGGCGAGGGAACGAGCCGACCTGGGACTATCGCGCGGACCCTGGTTTTGCGCCGAGATCGGGGATTTCCAACGAGCTAATTGCGGCCGGCGACGAGGCCGCGAGCGATGATCTGCGCCTGGATCTCGGCGGCGCCTTCGAAGATGTTGAGGATGCGGGCGTCGCACAGCACCCGGCTGATCGGATATTCGAGGGCGTAGCCGTTGCCGCCGTGGATTTGCAGCGCGTTGTCGGCGTTCGACCAGGCAACCCGCGCAGCGAGCAGTTTGGCCATTCCGGCCTCGATGTCGCAGCGCCGGCCGCCGTCTTTCTCGCGCGCCGCGAAGTAAGTCAGCTGGCGCGCCGCCATCGTCTCGGCCGCCATCAGGGCGAGCTTGCCGGCGACACGCGGAAAGGCGATCAGCTTCTCGCCGAATTGCACGCGTTCGAGCGCATAGACGAGCCCAAGCTCGAGCGCGTTCTGCGCCACCCCGACGGCGCGGGCTGCGGTCTGCACCCGGGCGCTCTCGAAGGTCGCCATCAGCTGCTTGAAACCCTGGCCCTCGACGCTGCCGAGCAACCCCTCCGCCGGCACCGCAAAACCGTCGAAGGCGATCTCGTATTCCTTCATGCCGCGATAGCCGAGCACCGGGATTTCGGTGCCGCTCATCCCCGCCGCCGGAAACGGGTCCGCGTCGCTGCCGCGCGGCTTCTCGGCGAGAAACATGCTGAGGCCGGCATAGCCGCGCTCGTCCGGATCGGTGCGCGCCAGCAAGGTCATCAGGTCCGAGCGGGCGGCGTGCGTGATCCAGGTCTTGGCGCCGTGGATACGGTAGACCTCGCCGTCGCGCACTGCGCGGGTTTGCAAGCTGGCGAGATCTGAACCGGTGTTCGGCTCGGTAAAAACGGCGGTCGGCAGCACCGCGCCCGATGCGATCGCCGGCAGCCAGCGCGCCTTCTGCGCGTCGGTGCCGTTGAGGCGGATCAGCTCGCCGGCGATTTCCGAGCGGGTGCCGAGCGAGCCGACCCCGATATAGGCGCGCGACAGCTCTTCGGAGACGATGCTCATCGCCGTCTTGCCGAGCCCGAGCCCGCCATGCTCCTCGGGGATTGTCATCCCGAAGACGCCGATCCGGGCGAGCTCTTCGATGACCGCGAGCGGGATCAGCTGGTCGCGGCGATGCCATTCCTGGGCATGGGGCGTGACTTCCCGCTCCGCGAAGCGGCGCACCTGATCGCGAATCATCTCCAGCGTCGGATCATCGATGCCGATGTCGCCGAATACGCCTTCTCCGGCTTCGGCGAGCCGGGCTCCGAGCTGCAAACGGGCTGCCGGTGCGCCGGCCGACAGGCTTCCCGCCGCTCCGGTGCGCAATGGCGCGATCTCTCCATCGTCGAGGCCGAGATCCTGGGGCCGCGCGAATTCGCCCTGCGCCATGGCAATGCCGCCGGCGAGTTGAGCCAGATATTCGCCATAGGCGGTTTCGAGGATCAGCGCCTCGATCTCGCCGAGCTTCCCGCCTTCGTCGAGACGCACCGCCCAGTTCCGCATCTGGTGCAGCGCCTCGACATAGCTCGCCATCCAGGCCAGCGCATGGGCGGCCAATTGTTCAGTGGCGAAGCGCTCAGGTTCGACTTTGCCGCCGGGCGCCACCCGCACGACGAGACGCGCCCGTCCAGCGGCGAGGAACAGCTCTGCCGCGCCGAGCGCCCGCCCGGTCCGGGCCAGCAGCGCTGTGCGCTCGGTCGGCATGGCCCCAGGGCGCGATGCCGATCAGTCCGCCGGCAATTGGTAGTGGTGCGGGTAAACAGTGTGGGCCATCGGGTCGGCAGCGGACATAACGTCCGAATGGGTCATCGACAGCGCCGCGATATCGTCTGAGATCGCGTTGAGGTTCTGAGTGTCGCTGGCCCGCTCCGGCGCGCCGATGATGCCGCAACCCACTGCAGTGGCGAGTAAAAGTACGACGAAGCCGAGCCGGATGGGGGTCATCAATCTCTCCGATCAGGAAAATAGCTCGTATGCTACTACGAATAGAACCACGACAAGCAGCAGCGATGCCAGCAAAACGTAGCGCACCACGCCTTCCGTGCTGCCGGCGCGGGCCTCGGTACCGGTCGCTACCGGGCGTTCCGCCATTTGTCTTCTCCCGAAATGGTGCGTCTCTTTAACGAACGTAAGAGCGGAAGTTTTCGATCCGGGCAGCATGCTGATCGAAAGCGAGTTGACCGCGCCGGCCGACCGCCTTACATCTCGGGACGTGGCTGAGATGACGATCCATGGCCGGATTGGCCGGCGAATTAGGATCCCGAACCCTCCGAGGGTTCGGGACCGATCGATTCGCCCCTTTCCTGCCGAGGACCAAGCTCATGCCGCCCCTTCTCGCGACCGTCGCTGACGACGATCTTTCCGTCACCGCCTGTTTTTCCGTTCACGCGCACGCCGAGCCCGGCGTGATGCCCCGCGTGCTGGAGTTGTTCGCCAAACGCGGTCTGGTCCCCTCCGCCTGGCACAGCACGGTTTGTGGAACCGATCGGGCCGAGCTGACGATTGACATACACATGCGCGGGCTCGGGCGCGATCTGATGGACTACATCGCCGCGTGTCTGCGGCAGATCGCCCATGTCGAGGTCGTGCTGACCTCGGAGAAGCTCGGCGCATCGGGCTGATCAGGGCTCTGGGGTGTCATGTCGTTCCACGACCATATCGCTGCCTGCAACAACTACGACCTGGCTCGCGTGGTGCCGCTCTTTGCCGGCAACGACCGCGTGGGGCTGCTGCGGCGCGATAACGCCGCAGCGCTGCGGCGATTTCCGGATGTCTTCGCGGTCGGCGACGATCGGGTCAGTCTGCTAGCCCGCGGCGATGTCGCGGCGGTCAGCGGTGCGGTCGACGCCGTGGTCGACGCACTGGTCGCCGAAAAGCGGATCCCGAAATCGCGCAGCGAGACCTTTGATGTGGCGCCCCGCTGGGGTGCGCCAGTGGTGTTTCGTCTCGACCGTGGGGCCGTGCCGTTCTTTGGGACGCGCGCCTATGGCGTCCACGTCAACGGCTACCGCCGGATCGGGAGCATGCTCGATTTATGGGTCGGCCGGCGTTCCCCCGATAAGAGTGTCGCTCCCGACAAGCTCGACAACCTTGTTGCCGGCGGTATCGGCAACGGGCACGGGCTGCAGGAAACCTTGCTGAAGGAGGGCGAGGAAGAAGCTTCGCTCCCGCGGGGTTTGACCAGCCGGGCGGTTCCGGCCGGCGCCGTCTCCTACCGCATGGAAAACGAGCTCGGCATCCGCGACGACGTGCTGTTCGTCTTCGATCTCGAAATGCCCGCCGATTTCGTGCCCAAGAACCAGGACGGCGAAATCGTCGATTTCCAGCTGATGCCGGCCTCAGCGGTCCTCGACCGGGTCCGCACGAGCGACGACTTCAAGTTCAACGTCAATCTGGTGATCCTCGATTTCGCGCTCCGCCACGGGATACTTCGGCCGGACGACCGGGAATATCTCGATGTCGCCACCGGCCTCCACCGCCCGCTGGACTGAAGCGCCTCTCACCCTAGCCCTCTCCCGCACCGCGACCGCCTGCGGGGGAGGGTTAGGGTGGGAGGAGAGGGTCGGGCAGCTTCGGCCATCGCGAGGACGTCGCTTGGGGTCATCCCCTGTTGCCGCATGGACCGGATCGTCGGCGCGCCCTCGCGCTTGGCGAGACGGCGGCCGGCCGCGTCGGTCAGTAACGGATGATGCCGGTAGCGCGGGATCGGTAGACCGAGAAGCGCTTGCAGAACCCGATGGATATGCGTTGCTGTCGCGAGATCCTCACCCCGGGTCACCAGGTTTACGCCTTGGATGGCGTCGTCGACCGTGACCGCGAGGTGGTAGCTCGCTGGGAACTCCTTGCGGGCGAGCACAACATCGCCAAGCAGAGCGGTATCGGCCTGCCGAAGGCATTCTCCTTCGATCCAGTCGAGCGGGCCGGTCAGCGCGAGCGCACGGGCGAGGTCGAGCCGCAACGCATAGTCGATCCCCGAACGCAGCTTTGCGCCGACCGCTTCGGCGCCGAGTCTGCGGCAGGTACCGGGATAAGGGGAGCCGGCATCGCCGTGCGGGGCTCCGCCAGCCCGCGCGATCTCGGCCTGGATCTCGCGCCGCGTGCAAAAGCATGGGTAGAGCACATCCAGCGCATCGAGCCTGTCGAGCGCGCGCCGGTAATCGTCGAAATGCTCAGACTGCTTGCGCACCGGCCCGTCCCAGTCGAGACCGAGCCATGCGAGGTCCTCCAGGATCGCTGCGGCATACGCGTCGCGGCAGCGGGTCCGGTCGATATCCTCGAGACGGAGCAAAAAGCGGCCCCCGCCGTGCCGTGCCGCGTGCCACCCCTCGAGCGCCGAGCGGACGTGGCCGAGATGCAGGTAGCCGGTCGGGCTCGGCGCAAACCGTGTCACCGTCGGGCCGCAAGGAGCGGCTACGGGTGACATTGGGGGCCGGTCTAGGCTAGATTCCCGGGTCGCGCTTGCCATTCGAAGGATCGCGTCGATGATGCCTCGCCTGTCCGGACCGTCGCGCCCGCCCGCTTCGGGCGGCAAGCCGCGCCGTCTGGTCATCCTGCTGCATGGGCTCGGCGCGGACGGCAACGACCTGATCGGGCTCGCACCCTATTGGGCGAGGCTGCTGCCGGACGCCGAATTCCTGTCGCCCAACGCGCCGTTCCCCTGCGACATGGCGCCCTACGGTTATCAATGGTTCAGCTCGCAGGATCGCAGCCCGGAGGCGGTGTTGGGCGGGGTGCGGGCGGCCGCGCCGATCCTCGACGCCTTCATCGACGAGGCACTCGAGGAACGCGGCCTCGACAGCCGCGAACTGGCGCTGGTCGGGTTCTCGCAAGGCACGATGATGTCGCTGTTCGTCTGCCTTCGTCGCGCCGAGCCGGTCGCCGGGATCGTCGGTTTTTCGGGCCGGCTTCTCGCCCCGGAACTGCTCGGCACCGAGCTGCGCTCGCGCCCGCCCGTGCTCCTGGTTCACGGGACAGACGACCCGCTTGTTCCGTACAGCTCGCTCGCTGCGGCAGAAACGGTGCTGAAGGAAGCCGGTGTGCCGGTGCAGACCGCGACCTCGGTCGGCATCGGCCATTCGATCGATGACCAGGGGGTGCGGCGGGGCGGATTGTTTCTCAGGGACGTGCTCAGTGAGAGGACGTCTTGACCACGCTGTCGCTAGACAGCAGCGGCTCGAGGACGCCCAGGATCTTGGGTGAATCCCATTCCGCTGCGCCTTCGACGCGGCCGCGCACCTTGCCTTCGCGGTCGATCAAAAGACTGGTCGGCAAGCCGCGCGCCCCGAAGGCGTGCCCGACCTCGCTCTTGGGATCGATATAAATCTTGACCGATTTGAGCCCGAGTTTGGCGATGAAAGGCTCGACGGCCTTGTTGCCGCCGCGGTCTTCGGATACCGCGAGCACCGTGATCCGCTCGCCGAGCCGCGATTGCAGCCGCTCGAGCGAGGGCATCTCGCGCAGGCACGGCTCGCACCAGGTGGCCCAGAGATTGACGAGGACCGGCTTCCCTTGCAGCTTCGAGAGTTCGACGGAACGGCCGGAAGGGTCGGTAAGCGAAATTGCGGGCGCCGGATACGGTTGCGGAGAGGGCACGAACTCGCCGAGCTTGGTTCGGTCGGGCATGTCCGCCTCGCCCTCGTCCGCGGCGCCTAGGGCAGGTGCGAGGAGAAACACCAAAGCGGCAGCGAGCGTCCATTTCATCGTTTCGTCCTCTCGCTGGGCCCGGAAGAGCGGCCGATGACCGCCGCGAAGAAGCCGGCCAACTCGCTGTGGGGCGGCCGCTTTGCCGGCGGCCCGGCCGAGATCATGCGCCGCATCAATGCCTCGATCGATTTCGACAAGCGCCTCTATGCCGAAGACATCGCCGGCTCGAAGGCGCATTGCGCGATGCTGGTCGCCCGGAACATCCTGTCGCCGGAAGATGGCGCGGCGATCATCAAGGGTCTAGAGGAAATCAGGTTGGAGATCGAAGGCGGCAGCTTTGAGTTCAGCGCTGAACTCGAAGACGTTCACATGAATATCGAAGCGCGGCTCACCGAGCTGATCGGGCCGGCGGCGGGGCGTCTCCATACCGCGCGGTCGCGCAACGACCAGGTGGCGACCGATCTGCGGCTCTGGCTGCGCGGTGCGATCGACCGGCTCGACCTCGCAATGCGCGACGTGCAGCAGGCGCTGATCGACCGCGCCGAAGCCGAGGCCGGCACGGTAATGCCCGGCTACACGCATCTGCAGATCGCCCAACCGGTGACTCTGGGCCATCACCTGCTGGCCTATGTCGAGATGCTCGGGCGCGACCGCGGCCGGCTCGCCGATTGCCGGCGCCGGCTCAACGAGTCGCCGTTGGGTGCAGCGGCCCTCGCCGGGACCTCCTTTCCGATCGATCGTCACGCGACCGCCGCCGCGCTCGGCTTCGACCGTCCCGCCGCCAACTCGCTCGACGCCGTATCCGACCGGGACTTTGCGATCGAATTTCTCGCCGCGGCGGCCATCGCCGGCATGCATCTGTCGCGCTTCGCCGAAGAAATCGTACTTTGGTGCAGCAGCGAGTTCGGTTTCATTGGTCTCAGCGACGCATTCACGACCGGCAGCTCGATCATGCCGCAAAAGCGCAACCCCGACGCGGCCGAACTGGTGCGCGCCAAGACCGGCCGGCTGAACGGGTCCCTCGTCGCCTTGCTGACGATGATGAAAGGCCTGCCGCTCGCCTATGGCAAGGATATGCAGGAGGACAAAGTCCCGGTCTTTGAGGCTGTC
>Ga0210396_10005226_pt1 | contig 12582 bp, 9 predicted proteins | sample IncBWH17OmetaG_FD_155466 | JGI IMG/M metagenome (GOLD analysis project Ga0210396, IMG submission 155466) | Forest soil microbial communities from Barre Woods Harvard Forest LTER site, Petersham, Massachusetts, United States - Inc-BW-H-17-O ...
AACGTCCGGACTATTCACGGGGGTTTTCCAGCCGGCCGCAATTGCGCGGCAGCAGCGAACTCGCCGGCACCGAATATGACGATGGCTGGGGCGCGCATTGCTATATCCAGCACGCCAATGCCGCCGACAATGACAAGAGTTTCACGCCGTGGACCTGCGCCGACGGGCTTGCGTGCCAGGTCGTGGACCCGGCCTCGCGCATCGGGATGTGCTTCGTCAGAAACCGTTAGGCCAACGCGAGCGTCTCCCAGATTGACAGTAGGCTCACCGATCTGTTTCATCGCCGCAAGCGCTATAATAAATGCCGGGGGGAACGATGGAGGACGTGATTATCGTTGGGGCCGGCATCGGCGGCCTGACGCTCGGGCTGGCGCTGTATGCGGCGGGGATACCCTGCCGGATATTCGAATCAACGGTTGAGATCCGTGCGGTCGGCGTCGGCGTCAATCTGCTTCCGCATGCCACCAGGGAATTGGCCGCGCTTGGCGTTGAGGCCGATCTGGCGCGGGCCGCGATTTCAACGCAGGACGCGACCTTCTTCAATCGCTTCGGCCAGTTGATCTATCAGGAGCCGTTGGGCCGCGCCGCGGGCTACGAGCATCCGCAATTCTCGATCCATCGCGGCGATCTGCAGATGATCCTGCTGGAGGCATTCCGTGCGCGCGCCGGACAGGACCGGCTTGCCAGCAACCGTCATTGCATCGCCGTCGATCAGGACGAGACCGGCGTCAGCGTGCATTTCTCCGATGGGCCAAATGGCAAGGATCGCAGCATTGTCCGCGGCTCTGTCGTCATTGCCTGCGACGGCATCAACTCGGCGATCCGCAAGCAGTTTTTCCCCGGCGAGGGTGAACCGCGTTATTCCGGCGTCAACATGTGGCGCGGCGTGACGCGATGGAAGCCGATCCTGTCGGGCGCCAGCATGGTGCGGGCGGGATGGCTGTCGCACGGCAAGATGGTGATCTATCCGATCCGTGCTGCCGATGCGGACGGGCTGCAACTGATGAACTGGGTCGCGGAAATCGAAACGCCGGTTTATCGCAAGCGCGACTGGAACAGGCCGGGGTCGATCGACGATTTCATCGGCGCTTTCGCCGATTGGCATTTCGACTGGCTTGATGTTCCCACGCTTATTCGCGGCGCCGACAGCGTGCTGGAATTTCCGATGGTCGATCAGGACCCGTTGCCGCGCTGGAGTTTTGGCCGGGTGACATTGCTCGGCGATGCCGCCCATCCGATGGTGCCGCGCGGCTCCAATGGCGCCGGCCAGGCGATCCTGGATGCACGGGCGCTGACTTCGGCGCTGCTCGATCATTGCGATCCGGTTGCTGCCCTTGTCGCGTATGAGAAACAGCGCCTGGAAGCGACGACGCGCATCGTCCTGACCAACCGCTCCAATCCGCCTGACGCGATCCTGCGCGAGGTGTTTCAGCGCACCCACGACCGGCCATTCGTCAGCATCGACGACGTCATCAGCCGCGACGAACTGGCCGCGCTGTCCGAAGGCTACAAGCGGATTGCCGGCTATTCGAAAGATGCGTTGCGCGCGTAAGCAAGGGAGAGACGATGGCGACTTTTCAGGCCCAAGGCAGTTTTGCGTCGTCCGTCGATGTCGCCGGCGCATCGCTTGATGTCGCCGGCGCGTCACCTGACGTCGCCGGCGCGTCACTTGACGTCGCTGAATTCATCGACGCGCAGCCGGTCGGCGGGTTTCAGCTTCGATTGCTGCTGACCTGCGCGGCGGTGTTGTTTCTCGACGGCTTCGACACCACGGCGATCGGCTATGTCGCGCCGTCGCTGGCCGCGGAATGGCATCTGACCAAGGGCGCGCTCGGCCCGGTGTTCTCGGCCGGCCTGTTCGGGCTGATGATTGGCGCGCTGCTGTTCGGGCCGCTGGCGGATCGCATCGGGCGCAGGAAGATCATCATTTTCTCCACACTGGCTTTCGGCATCGGCACGCTGGCCACGGCGTTCGTTCAGGACGTCAATACGCTGCTCGCGATACGGTTTTTGACCGGCCTAGGTCTCGGCGGCGCGATGCCGAACACTATCGCGCTGACGTCGGAATTCAGTCCGCATCGCCGGCGCGCCACCATGGTGATGGTGATGTTTTGCGGATTTTCGGTCGGCGCGGCGCTCGGCGGCTTTCTGGCGGCAGGACTGATTCCGCATTTCGGCTGGCGCTCGGTCTTTATCGTCGGTGGCGCGGCGCCGTTACTGCTGGCGCCGATCCTGGCGCTGAAACTGCCGGAGTCCGTGCGGTTCCTTGCACTCACCGGCCGCGCTAACCACCGCGTCGCGCAACTGCTCGCGTTGATCAATCCGAAAGCGGCATTCGCTCCAGCGACGCGGTTCGTCGTGCATGAACCAAAACTGGTCGGGATTCCGGTGCTGCATCTTTTCAGGGATGGACGGACGCTGGCGACGTTGTTGTTGTGGGTGGTGTTCTTCATGAGCCTGCTCGACCTTTATTTCATGTCGAACTGGCTACCCACGGTCCTCAACGATCTCGGCGCTTCGGTGTCGGAAGCGGCCGCGATCGGCTCGATGCTGCAGGTCGGCGGCGTGGTCGGAACCGTTGCGCTGGGCAACATCATCGACCGGTTTTCGTTTCGCGCATTGGCGCTGCTGTATTTCGTTGCCGTGTTCGCGGTCGGCGCGATCGGCCAGCTCGGCCACTCGGCCGTCTTCGTCACCATCGCCATCTTCGTCGCCGGGTTTTGCATCGTCGGCGGCCAGATCGCCGCCAATGCGCTGGCCGCGGGGTTCTACCCGACTTCGGTCAGGGCCTCGGGCGTCGGCTGGGCGCTCGGGATTGGCCGGGTCGGCTCGATTGTGGGACCGCTGGTCGGGGGCGCCTTGATGACCCTGAAATGGAGCACCGGCGCGGTGTTCATGGCGGCCGCGGCGGCCGCGATGTGCGCGGCACTGGCCTCATTTTCGCTGAGCCGGTTCGCCGGCATGGGCGGCAGCGGCAAGGCGTCGGCCGGCCGACCATTGCCGTTCCAGCCGGCACTGCATCCGTCGACGCCGGCCGGATCATGATCTAGACTGCGCCAATTGAACCGTGCAAATCGATGTCCACGATGGGGGATCAGGCGGTGAGCGACACGGACAAGGAAAAGATGCGCAATCGTGAGATCGCTCAAAATGAGAGCGAGCGGCAAACCACCAGCGCTATTCGCGTCAGCGGATGGGCGATCGCGGTTGCCGTGGTCATCGGCCTTGCGGCTGTCGGCTGGGTGCTACTGCACAACAGCTAGCGCGTTTTCCGCTTCGCTGCGCGACAGCGCTCCTCGCCGTCTTACGCCACCGCGCCGCAGCTTCGCAATTGCCGGATCGCGGCCTCGTCGTAACCGGCTTCACGCAGGATCTCATCGCTGTGCTCGCCGATCCCGGGCGGATGCCGCGGCTGCACCTTGTTGCTGCCGTCGACCCAGATCGGGCTGTTGACGGTCAGCATGGTGTCGCCCTCGAACGGCACCAGCACGTCGTTCTCGAGCATCTGCCGGTCGTTGGGAATATCGTCGAGGATGCCGACCACGCCGAACACCAGGCCATTGCCGTCGAGTATCGCGCGCCACTCGGCGAGGTCTTTGGTGGCAAAAATCTCGTCGAAGGTCTTGATCAATTCCAGTGACCGCGCATGGCGATCGGGCTTGGTGGCGAATCTCGCGTCGGTGATCAAATCTTCCCGCCCGAGGCAGCGCGCTAGTGCCGGCCACTGCCGCTCCTCGTTGAGCAGCGAGAGGATCAGCCAGCGCCCGTCCTTGCATTGGTAGTGGTTGGTGACCGCGTTCAAGGCGCGCTCGCGCGGGCGCCGTTCGCCGAATTTCGCCCCGCATAGTTTGGCCTGCGCCAGTACCGAAGCGGCCCAGACGCCGTTGGCCATCAGGTTCGAACTCACATGCGATCCCTTGCCGGTGCGCTCGCGCTTGTAGAGCGCGGTGACGATCGCGCCGTAGAACGCCATCGCGCAGGGATGGTCGCCCATGCCCGCGATCGAACGCGCCGGCGTGGTGTTCTCGTCCGCGCGCACCAGATCCATCAGGCCCGAGCGCGCCCAATAGGCGTTGCTGTCGAAACCGGGTTTGTTGGCTTCCTCGCCTTTCTCGCCGTAGCCGGTGAACGACGCGTAGACCAGCCTCGCATTGAGCGGCGCGAGTTTCGAATAGGTCATCCCCAGTCGCTCGCGGACGGCGGGCGGAAAGTTCGTGATGAAGACATCGGCCTCGGCGGCGAGGCGATGCAATACCGCCTGTCCCTCCGGCTTGCTGAGGTCGAGCGCGAGGCTTCGCTTGTTGCGGCCTTCCAGCAGCCACGCGAAATTGTGCGGGCTTGAAGGATATCCCGGCAAATTCGGCAGGTTGCGGTAGGGATCGCCAGACCCAGGCGGCTCGATCTTGATCACCTGCGCCCCGAAATCCGACAGCACGGTCGCAGCCGCGGGCGCGGCAATGAAACTCGCGCAATCCAGAACCTTGAGGCCTTCGAAGATGCCGTCTTCCATGGTGGCGTCGCTCCGTCTTGTTGTCGGTTGTTCTTGCAGGCCGTGTTTTAAGGTTTGCTTCCGTGGCGCGGAATTCTCGTCACGCGGCGGCAGATTCGCCGGCATTTGACCGATGTTGCCAGCGCGATGCAACGGTTTCTAGCACGTGATGAGGTTAGGTTGATCTGTCGCAGCAACGGAGGTGCGCTCCCTCTCCCCTTGTGGGAGAGGGTTGGGGTGAGGGGTTCAGGTCCCTCGATAGAGCGTAACCCCTCACCCGGATCGCATCTGCGATGCGACGTAGCCGAAGCTTTGCTTCGGCGTTCTTATCGAAAAACGGTCGCCAAAGGCGACCTATGCCTCCCACAAGGGGAGAGGTAAGTGAACCGGCTGACAGGCCGATTCGATCAAAGCCATCCAGTTTCTACTCCAAATCCGTCATCAGCGCAGCGTTGCCGCCGGCGGCCGAGGTGTTGATGGTGACGGTCTGCTCGGTTGCAAAGCGGGCGAGGTAATGCGGGCCGCCGGCCTTGGGGCCAGTACCGGACAGGCCATGGCCGCCGAATGGCTGCACGCCGACCGCCGCGCCGATCATGTTGCGGTTGACATAGACGTTGCCGGTCGAAAGCCGGTCGGCGACGGCCTCGACCGTATCGTCGATCCGCGAGTGAATGCCCAGCGTCAGCCCGTAGCCGGAACGTTCGATCGATTGCAGCACGCGATCAAGCTGCTCGGCGCGGTAGCGCACCACATGCAGGACCGGTCCGAACACTTCCTGCGTCAGTTGATCCGCATCGGACAGTTCGAAAATATGCGGCGCCACATATTGGCCGGATGGTGCGACACCGGCGAAGTGCACGCGGGATTCTTGCTTCATGCGCGCAATATGCGCCTCTAGTCGCTGCTTGGCGGAGGCACCGGCCCGATCTGAAGCGCGGGATCGCGGGGGTCGCCGATCGCCAGTTCACGCGCGGCGCCCGCTATCATCTCGATCATGCGGTCGGCGACGTCGTCCTGAACGAACAGCAGACGCAGCGCCGAACAGCGCTGGCCAGCGGAACGAAACGCCGACGTCACGACATCGTCGGCGACCTGTTCGGGCAATGCGGTGGCGTCGACGATCATCGCATTAATGCCGCCGGTCTCGGCGATCAGCGGCACGATCGGACCATCCTTGGCCGCCAGAGCGCGGTTGATCGAGCGCGCGACTTCGGTCGAGCCGGTGAAAACGATGCCTGCCACATCAGGGTGGGCCGCCAAAGCCGCGCCGATGCGGCCGTCGCCGGGCACCAGATGCAGCGCGAACGCGGGCACGCCGGCCTCGTGCAGCAGCGCAATCGCCTCTGCCGCGATCAATGGCGTCTGTTCGGCGGGCTTGGCTACCACCGCATTGCCCGCCATCAGCGCCGCCGTCACTTGTCCCAGAAAAATCGCCAGCGGAAAATTCCACGGCGATATCGCGACGAACACGCCGCGGCCGCGCAGCCGCAGCACATTGCTCTCGCCGGTCGGGCCCGGCATGGTCTCGTCCGCGCCAAAATGCTCGCGGCCTTGCGCGGCATAGTAGCGGCAGTAATCGATGGCCTCGCGGACTTCCGAGACCGAATCATCGAGGGTTTTGCCACCCTCGCGTTGCAACAGCGCGATGAAATGCGCGGTGCGCCGCTCCAGCAAGTCTGCGGCCTGCTCAAGCATTGTCGCGCGAGTCTCGACGGGCGTTCGGCTCCAGCCCTTGAAGCCTTCGCGCGCAGCTTTAATCGCATCGTTGACATCCTCCGGCGTTGCGTCGACGACGCTTCCCACCACGGTCTTCTGGTCGATCGGGCTGACGATCTCGCGCGCTGCGCCACGGCGGATCCGGCTGTCGATGACCGGGGTTGCTGCAACAGGCGCGGTTTCCGCTCCGATCGCTGCCAGTAGTTCGTTCAATGCCGCGCGCTCACCGAATTCGATACCGCGCGAGTTTCGTCGCCGCGGTTGGTAGAGGTCGCGGGGGGCGCGGATGTTCGGATGGCGTGCGTTTTCGGCGCTGCCGATGAGCGCGGCCGGGCGCCGCAGCAATGTCGCCACCGGCACTGTGTCGTCGGCCGCCAGCGCCACGAATGAAGAATTGGCGCCGTTCTCCAGCAGGCGCCGCACCAGATAGGCCAGCAGGTCGCGGTGGCTGCCGACCGGCGCATAGGTCCGATGCGCCAGCTTCGGATGGTCTTTGCTCAACTGCGCATAAAGCGCCTCGCCCATGCCGTGCAGGCGCTGAAACTCGAATCCGTCTTCGCTGCCGGCCAGTTCCAGAACCGTCGCCACCGTCAGCGCATTGTGGGTCGCAAATTGCGGGAAAATACGCGGGCGCAGCGCCAGCAGCTTTTGGGTGCAGGCGATGTAGTTCAGATCGGTCATCGCCTTGCGGCTGAATACCGGATAGCCCGCGAGGCCGCGTTCCTGCGCGCGCTTGATCTCGGTATCCCAATAGGCGCCTTTGACCAGGCGCACCATCATCCGCCGGTTCAGCGCCTGCGCGAGCGCGTCGATATAGTCGATCACTGCATCGGCGCGCTTCTGATAGGCCTGGATCGCCAACCCAAATCCGTCCCAGCCTTTGAGCGATGCGTCGCTGAACGCGGCGGCGATCACCTCCAGCGACAGCTCCAGCCGGTCCGCTTCCTCGGCATCCACCGTGAAATTCAGATCATAAGCCCTAGCCTGGCGCGCCAGGTCGATCAGCCGGGGAACCAGTTCCGTCATTACCCGCCGGCGTCCCAGCGCTTCGAAACGCGGGTGAAGCGCCGAGAGCTTGACCGAGATGCCGGGCCGGTCGGGCAGGGGCCTGTTGTCGGCGGCGTGGCCGATGGCTTCGATCGCGCTGGCGTAGGAATTGAAATAGCGCGCCGCATCGGCGGCGGTGCGCGCGCCTTCGCCGAGCATGTCGAAGGAATAGCGCGCAGCCCCCTTCCAGTGCGGCCCCGCGCGCGCCAGCGCGGCTTCGATGGTCTCGCCCAGTACGAAATGGCTGCCCATCAGCCGCATCGCCTGCCGGGTCGCGGCACGTACCGCCGGAACGCCCAGGCGTTTCGCGAGCCGCCCGAGCGTGCCTTGCGGAGTTTCGCCCGGCTGAATCACGCGCGCCGACATCCCGAGCGCCCACGCCGACGCATTGACCAGGAACGCGCTGGACTTCGTCTCGTGGTGCACGAAGTCGCCCTCGCCGAGCCGGTCCTCGATGAACCGGTCGGCGGTACGGGTGTCAGGCACACGCAGCAGCGCTTCCGCCAGCACCATCAGGGCGAGGCCCTCTTTGGTGGAAAGCGCGAATTCGCGAAGCATGTCCTCGACGCCGCCAAGTCGGTCGTCATTGGCGCGAATAGCGTCGATCAGGCGCATGGCGGTGCGGTCGATCCGCGTGTCTTGCGCCGCGCTCAAAGAAGCCGTTGCGAGCAGCCGGGCCGCTATTGCCCCATCGTCCGGGACGTAGGGCGCCGTGAACAAGGGAATCGAAACGGGGTCGGACTTCATGACATGCCCTGGCGCATGATCGGCCCGAGCTTACGCTCAGGCTGCGTCCGAGGGTATCACCGGTTTGGTGTGAAGATCATGCGCTGTTGATAATTGGGAGCGTTTTCGAGCGAAAGCCCGCCCCGGGATCCGGGTGGATGCCGGTTCGCACGAAGAAAACGCGTCAAAACAAAATCAGAGTCGATCCGACTCTGGGCAAAAAAATACCGCGGCTGCGTTGCAGCCGCCGAAGTTTCTATTGCTGAAAACGAGATCAACAGGGACCGAGCTGTCGAACCAGCGCGTTCTGCGCCAATCCAAATATACGCAAGAGCGGTTTCCACTCTTGCCAGTTGAGCTTTGTTTTCTTGAGATCTTGTTGGAAGCCCCACTCCCGGATTGCGTCCGAGAGTGCGCCGCTATCGATCGTACTCGCGCATCAAACCTTGAGGTTCTCAGCCGAGGTTTTGCCACGATTGGCAACTTCTTCGTATTCGACCGTTTGTCCTTCGTTGAGTGTCGAAAGGCCAGCTTTCTCGACCGCCGAAATATGAACAAAAACATCCTTGCCGCCACTTGAGGGCTGGATAAATCCAAAACCCTTCGTCGCGTTGAACCACTTCACAGTACCTTTAGCCATCACGTCGTCTCCGCGGGATCAAAAATAAAAACGGACTGCCGGTCCCCGCAAACCGGAATGTCCGATCTGCACACGATACGCGGTAAGGCACGCGCTTGATAGCTCAAACGACATCATGATTCCGGCGGAAAACGATCATTATCGCGGCGCATTTGCAGCTTTTGTCGATTTGGCGACCATTTTGCGCAGCGAGTGCTCGCGAAAGGTAACCATACCTTCAATTTGGAGCCAAAAATGCTGGACTGCGCGCGCGGCTGTATTCGGGTAAGCCTTGCTAGCCGGGGTCACCAGCCAACAATGTCCGGTCGGCGACTGTCGCTGAGGGCTTTCGCAATGCCCGGCCTGAAAGCGGATGATCCTGCCGCTTCGACCAGGAGATATAGCAGGCTACCAGCGTCATGATGGCCATGCCGAAAACGCTGACGAAAATCTGTGCCGTCAGCGAGCCCGAACCTGTCATCAGGGCTAAACGGGAGGCAAAGGACAGGAAGACGCCGACGCAAAATACCGAAAGCGCTTGCTGGCCACAGATGATGAGCGGCTGAAAGATCGGCCATTGCAGTCCGCGCCAATTCCTCGGCAGAAATCGCGCCGCGAGGAACACGATGACGACGAGATGTAAAACGCGATACGGCGCCAGATTGACTTTGTCGTTGGGATTGAAGGCGTCGACCAACCAGTTCGGGAACATGGCTCCGAATTGGGGGAAACGCCCCGCCATCGTCGTCACGAGCGCAAAGATCAAATAGGCGATACCGAGATTGACCAGGATAGGCGACCTGAGAAAGGACCAGCTTTTCCTCGCTAGCGCACACCAGGCGCCAAACACAAAAAGAAGTTGCCAGCAGAATGGATTAAAATACCAAACGCCGTCAGGATAGGACGACAAATTCCATTCGAAGGTGTGGGCAGCAAAATACAGCACGATGGATCCGGCCATCGTAAAACCTGGCCTGCGCAGCATCATCCATAACACCGCGGGAAAGCATCCCATCAACAGGACGCAGAGCTGCAACACGTCGAGGTTCAGCGCCCTGGATTGCAGCAACAGCCCATGGCCGATGATCCGGATCGGCTGGTCGACCAGGCCGGCGATATTGAATTCGTAGAAGATATCGGGAGCGGCATAGCGTGCCGCGACATCGCCGATCGTGACAATGTAGATCGCGAACAGGACGATATAGGCGGCGTAGAGTTGCCATACACGCTTGAATATCCTGGTGACGCCGACGAGGGTGCCGCGCTCCAGCATGATGCTGGCGTAGGTAAGCGACGCGCTATAGCCGATGATGAATACGAATACGTCCGCAGCGCCGCTGAATCCAAAATTCCTGATCGTGATCCAGCTCACGACGTTATCGGGAATGTGATCCAGAAACAGGAACCAGTTCGCAATTCCAAGAAACAGATCGAGTCTCACATCGCGCGCGTCTTGCGCGAGACCGGCTTTAATATTCATGACCGTTGTTCGTACTTCGGCAAATGTCGCCGGAATCAAAATTTCGCTAATGCGGACCTTATAATAATGCAGACGGGCTTGCCGCCCCAATAGACTTTACGTGAGTGGCGCGTGACAGCATCCGATCAGCGTTAATTTATGATGATCAGGCGATCGAATCTTGTGTGAGACCTCGCGTGCAACGCAGCCATGCGAGCAAGCATTGCGACCATCATCTCAATCGTTAATTCGGGAGCTGATGACAGCTTCGTCATCCTGGGGATTTGCTCGGAACAATCGGGCAAAGGCCCCGTTTGCTCTCCATGTTCAATTGATCGATGGAGGAATTAGCATGACCAAATTCAAAATTTTAGGCGCGATCTGTCTTGCAGTTTCACTCGCGGCGGCATCGCCAGCGCTGGCACGAGGCGGTCGTGTTGGCGGGGGCTTCCATGGTGGAGGTTTTCACGGCGGTGGCGCTCATTTCGCGGGCGGAGGCTTTCGCGGCGGTGGCTACCGTGGCGGCGGCATCGGTCCCGGAATCGCGGCTGGCCTGATTGGCGGCGCGGTGTTGGGCGGAGCCTATGGTTACTATGACGCCCCCGGCTATTACGACGATTCGTACGGCTATTACGACAACGGTCGCTACGACAACTCCGATGGTGCCAACGCCTTTAACTGATCGAAGTATTCTTTGTCGGCAGCAAACCGGATTTGGAAATCTGAGTCCGGATTACGGCAAACCAGAGCGCAGAGGAAAACCCCGGCCAAAATGGCCGGGTTTTTTTGATTCAAGCCGGATAAAGCGGTTCTGCTCTATGCCGCGTCAGTCAGCGGCAACAGCATCTTCGTGCTCGCAACGATGCGCACGATCATCGGATCGGTGCGGCCGCGGATTTCGACGTGCTGTTGCGGCAAGGCATCGGCCGGCAAGCCGGCCGTCGTGCGAACCTCTTCCGATATCATGGCCTCGCATCCCGCGCTCTTTGTCATGTCCTGCAGCCGTGCGGCGACATTGACCGCATCGCCGAGCGCGGTGAACACCATGTGCTCGCGATAACCGATGTCACCGACGATCACTTCGCCGCCGTGAATGCCGATGCCGAAGCGGATCGGTTCGCTCAGATCGTGTTCGAGAAATTGATTCAATTCAGCGACATTGGCACTGATCACGGCTGCCGCCTTCAGCGCTTGCCGGCAGGCGGTCTGCCGGTTGGTGCCAAGGCCGAACAGCGCCAATTGCCCGTCGCCGAGAAATTGATTGGGTTGACCGCCGCATTCGACCACGGCCTGCGATACCGCGCTCAGGAAACGGTTGACGATGAATACCGTATCGAACGGCAACCGGTTTTCCGCAAGCTGGGTCGAACTGCGCATGTCGACGAACATGCTGACGAGATAGCGCTCCTGGCCGATGCGGTGGGATTGCGATGCGTGGGCGTTGGCCGACATCGTGTGCGGCATAAAGAGCTGGAAAAACGACAGGTCAGCCTCGGGCCTGAGCTGGCAGGCGAGGCGGATCGCCGGATCTGCATCGGCCCCGACGCGGTCGAGCACAAAGGCCTCCCGTTGGGAGGGCGCTGGTAGCGACGTGCAGTCTCCGATCACACGGATGCGGCAGGTGGAGCAGCGGGCGCGCCCGCCGCAGACGCTGGCATGCGGAACCCGATAACGCAGGCTCGCCTCAAGCACGCTGAGGCCCTTCGGCACCCGGATCGTTCTGCCGTTGCCGTAGGACAGCGTGATCATGCCGGCGCGGCGTTCGTGGAGGGCGCGCGCCCCCCGTGCCGCCATCGCCAATCCGATCAGGCCGAAATAGCCGATCAGGAAATAGTCCATGATGCTTGCCAGCATGTCCTGTTGCGCCGGCGTCCCGACATTGCGCGGCGAAAGATTTTCCGCCCGCCATGCGGCGCTGGCGCCTTCCCGAACGATATTTCGGCCTCCCTGATAAAGACCGAGCAGCGCCAGCGTCGGAACCAGCAACGCCGCGGCAAGCAGGAATGGTGCGGTGCGTTTGAAGGACACTTTGATCCGCAGCCAGAAATAAAGCCCGATACAGCCGTGAATCCAGGCGATGATCAAAAGGGCGAATAGCATCCACATCTTCGCCGGCGCGACCACCCAGTCCGCGTAGAATACTTGCGGGTAGAGCTTTTCGATCCCGAAAAGCGTGCGGGCCAGCCGAACACCGGTAAGATGGGAGATGATAAGTGCCGGGATGCTCAGCCCAAGCAGGAGCTGGAGCGGCTCCACGGCCTTCCAGCTAAATTGCCGGCGCTGATAAAGCGCCCAGATCCCGAGACCGGCGTGGATCAGCGCGGCGGCGTAAAACACCATCGCGACCGGGAGAAACTGCCAGAACAGGATGTGGTAATGAATACCAACGGCAAGGGCACCCGGCGAAATATTGCCGAGCGCGTGGTTGAGGAAATGGCTGACCAGATAGGCAAACAGCACCAGTCCGCAGGCGAGACGGACCTGCCGCACGCCGATCCCGCGAATGAATTTTTCGAATTGCGACCG
>Ga0210396_10005227_pt1 | contig 12582 bp, 6 predicted proteins | sample IncBWH17OmetaG_FD_155466 | JGI IMG/M metagenome (GOLD analysis project Ga0210396, IMG submission 155466) | Forest soil microbial communities from Barre Woods Harvard Forest LTER site, Petersham, Massachusetts, United States - Inc-BW-H-17-O ...
TTCTCTCCGGCGGAATATTCTCTCCCGCCTTCTGCACCATCTTCTCCAACTCCGCGGTCAATGCTGGATCCTTTTGTTGTAGCGGTTCGAATTTGTGGAACATCGGATCCACCACCAGTGGTTGCACGAAGACCAGCATCAATCCGATGGGCAACGACACCAGCCAGAAATAAAACCACCACCGCGTCGGCGATCTGCGTATCACGCTGTACAAAATCCCTACGAACAATATCGCCAGCAGCACCGACAGGAATTCGCCCTTCGTCCAATCCCAAAGCCACGATCCCCAACTTTGCACCGACAATCCATACGCCCGCTGAATCCAGTTGTCATATACCCCGGTCGGCAGCGACAACAAGTCCATCGTCAGTATCAGCAGTGGCGCGAATATCAGCAGTTGCAAAAAGCGCTTCGATGACGCGCGTTCCGCCACGTCCCGATACTTTGGCGCAATCTTCCATCGCAAGATCAGTAGCAGCACCACAAATCCATAGACCAGATTCAGCGCGTAGAGCCGCATGCGAATCTTGCTAATCGCGCGCGCCTTCCTATCCCGATCTGGTGGCAATGTGTACGCAGTAATTCGCGGCTGTTCTCCCGCCTGCACATTCGCGTCAGGTCTCGAACTGGGAGACGCCGCTGTATCGGGCTTCTGTTGCGCTGTCGCTGCGCTCGCCGCAGACGCAGTCTCAGCTTCGGTCTTTTTCTCCGTTGGCGCGTGCACGCCGGGCACGTAGGTCGACGCCAAGGCAACCAATAACCCGCAGCTCAATACGAAATTCTTCCTCACAAGTGTCCTTTCGCTATCGGCCAGGAATCCCCGTCATTTTCTTGCCGGGAGTATGCCTTACCCATCCCTGGTCCGCAAGCGTTTGCCACCGTTACACATTCACCCTCTCCCTCGAATGCCTCCACGCATTTTCTTCTTCTCGCGCTAGAATCATTCTTAGCTCTTACATTCAGCATTTCGTTCGTCGCTGGGTTCCATCTCTCGAAACCAGCCAGCGCGAGGCATACCAACGGATGTTCCGAACTCGCCCTTTTGTCTCCATTACGGCCCCTCTTTGGGCGCTCTTGGCAATTTTCTGCCTGGCACTTCCCGCCTTCTCTCAGGATCTCAACTCCAAGCTCAGCGACGCCGCACGCACTCGCGACATCGCCGAAGTTCGCAGCCTGCTCGCCCAAGGCGCCAATCCCAATGCCAAAGATAAGAATGGACGCACCCCCCTGATGGAGGCCGCTGCTGGCGGCTATACCGATACCGTTACCGTTCTCCTCGACCACGGTGCCGAAGTCGACGCCACCGATCAAGTCGGCTGGACCGCGCTATTCTGGGCGGCCTTCTCCCGGCGCACCGATACTGTCCGCGTTCTGATTAGTCACGGCGCTGTAGTAGACGCCAGAGACAAAGAAAAACGCACCGCGCTATTCTGGGCCGCCTCTTCCGGATACACCGACACCGTTAAGGTTCTCCTCGACAAAGGCGCTCCCGTGAATGCGAAGGATAATCACGGTTGGACCGCGCTGATGAGTGCCGCTGATCTTGGTCACACTGATACCGTTCGCGCCCTCCTCGAAAAAGGCGCCGACGTCCACGTTCGCGGCAACGATGGCAGCACCGCACAAAGTCTTGCTGAAAAATATAAATATGAAAACATTGTCGCGTTGCTAGAACATCCGACGCGCGCGCCGAAGGATAAAACTCTTCCACCTGTTACGAAAAATCCCGAAGCCGCCTCAACTCCGGATTCCACATCCAAGCCCGCCCGGCCCCCGAAGAAGGGCGCGAGTTCGTCATCAGCATCCACATCCGCTTCCAATCCGCTACCGCCCGCTTCGAAGAGCGAGCTTCTGAACCAAAAACTCCTGGATGCCGCCGCCGCCGGAGACACTGCAGAGGTTCTCTCGCTCATTCGCCAAGGTGCCGGCGTCAACGCCAGCGCTCCCACCTACGGCAACACTGCACTCATCGATGCCGCTGCTCGTGGCTATACCGGCACGGTGCGCGCGTTGCTGGATCGTGGTGCCGAGGTCGATCAAACTGATAGCGCGGGACGCACCGCGCTGATGGAGGCCGCGTTCGGCGGCTATACCGACACGGCGCGCCTGCTCATCGAAAAAGGCGCCAACGTGAACGCCACTGACCACGAAGGCTGGGCTCCCCTCTTCTTTGCCGCGTTCTCTCGTCGCACCGATACCGCGCGCTTCCTGTTGGAAAAAGGTGCCGAGGTAAATGCCAAAAACAAATACGAAGACAACGCCTTAATCCATGCGGCCTATGGCGGCGATACTGACACCGTCGCCGTTCTCCTGGATCATCGCGCCGACGTTAACGCTAAAGACGACTCTGGCAAAACTGCTCTCCTCGAAGCTGCCCGCGAAGGTCACATCGACACGGTTCGCCTGCTGCTCGAACGCGGCGCAGCCCAAGACATTTCCGCGCGCGACGGCAGCACCGCTCTTTCTTCCGCCATGCAGCAGCACCACCTGGACATCGTCGCCCTGCTCAAGAATCCTCCCGCGCGTACCGAACCCAAATTGCCGGCCGAGACATCTTCGACCTCTCCGGATTCCTCAACGCCCACCACTTCCGCTTCCGCTCCTACAGAGACTCCTGAAACCCCGGTCGCCGAAACGCCCACCGCCGCGAAGAAGCTCCATTCCGAAGCTTTCTACCGGCTCGGCCTCAGCATGCGCCTCGTCGAAGATCTATGGTCTCAACCAAATCACGTTGCAGAACACGCCGCTGGCAGTATCAACAACGATTTGCACTCCGTCGCGGCTCCCGCTGATCTTGCCGAGCTCGCGCAGCAAACCTCCACTCGCCTCACGCTTCCCATCGTCAACCCGAAGGGTCCCGCGCCGCCCGTGATTACCGCGCTTCGCAAACGCCTCGACGAATTCTGCCTGACGCAGAACGACGGCCAATTTTTTTACACTTTGGGAGAATTTACCTACGAATTGAATGAATTGGGCCAAGATCTTACCAGGCCCGGCCAAGAAGAAGCCGCCATCGAAGAGAATCGGCTTAAAGCCTACTTGCTCGCCAACCGTTTTGCTTCGCAGTGCGCCGCCATCTCCGAATGTAAGGATCGCGCCTTTTCGTACCTCTCTAGCGCCGCCATCGTTCTTCAAAAAAGTCCGCTGGCTCCCGTCGATGGCACCACGCTCCGCAAACTTTCCGACAATATCGGCCTCGTCCTCGGCACCGAAGATCGCTAACTCCGGCGCCGAACCTATCGTCATTATTCGCCACTGTAGGTAGCACCTGCGCTCGTGCGAATGTGTTTCGTCGTGAACGTCGAGCACAAGTCTGCGCTGACTCACCTACCGCGCAGTCTGCACATTTGGTCGCGGCACATCCTCTAACCGGTTCGCTCCCTGGAACGGCAGCATCCATCCCGGATATTCTGGTGGCAGCGCGCTGACTTCATCCAGCTTTTTGATCTCCTCGTCAGTCAGCTTCAGATCCACTGCCGCCAGGTTATCTTGCAGTTGCTCCACGCGCTTCGCTCCGATAATTACCGACGTCACCACTGGCTTCGTCAGCAGCCAGGCCAGCGAGACGCGCGCCGCACTGCATCCGCGTGCCTTCGCGATTGGCGCGATCACGTCCAGAATCTTCCAGGTCCGTTCTTTGTCCACGATAGGGAAGTCAAACTCCGACCGCCTCGCTCCGCCCGGCCGTTGATTTTCCCGGCTGAATTTCCCAGATAGCAACCCGCCTGCCAGCGGACTCCACACCAGTAGTCCGGTCTTCTCTGCCTCCAGCAGCGGAACCAAGTCCCGCTCCAAGTCTCGTCCCGCGATCGAGTAATACGCTTGCAAGCTATCGAATCGCGCCAATCCTTTGAACTCCGATATGCATAACGCCCTTTCTATCTTCCACGCCTGCCAGTTCGAAACCCCGATATACCGCACCTTGCCCTGGTTCACCAGCGTATCCAGCGCGCGCAGTGTTTCCTCAATCGGCGTCACCGCATCGTTTCCGTGCACCTGGTACAGATCGATATGGTCCGTCTGCAATCTCCGTAAACTCGCTTCCACTCCATCCATAATGTGTCCGCGGGATGCGCCCACATCATTCCGTCCCGGTCCCGTCCGTCCGTAAACCTTCGTCGCCAGCACCACATCCTTGCGCGCAATCTTCAGATTCTTTAGCGATTGTCCCAGCGTCTTTTCGCTCTCGCCGTCTGCATACACATCCGCGGTATCAATGAAGTTGATTCCCGCTTCAATCGATGCCTTGATCAGCGCATCCGCTCCCGCCTGATCCACACTGCCAATCGCTTTCCAGATTCCTTCGCTCCCGCTAAACGTCATCGTTCCCAGGCACAACTTCGACACCAGCAATCCCGTGTTCCCCAACGTTTTGTATTGCATTCGATTTTTCTCCCGACGGTGATTTCCTGATTTAACCTCGACTAATAGAAGCTCTGTAGTTTAAACACCAGCGCCATTTCTCGCCTGAACATCTGATGATTGCCACCGTTAAGAAGTCGCTCAAAAAGTGTGCTTTTTCGAAGAACGTGCCGCGAGGCGTCAAACGTAAAACACCACGCGCGGCCGCAATCACAAATCCCAATCCAAATTATGATTTTTATCTATTTAAAGAAGGGAACTACTCTTAGTCCGCCGCCGGCGCCGATGGCACCTTCGTAGCAGGCCGGTCAAAGTTCAATACGCTGGTCACAAACTGGCTCAGCGTTCCGCCCAAATGCCCCAAAACGCGCTGCTTCAGCGTCGTATAGTCCTGCGTCCCGCAGAAAAGATCGCTCATTAATTGACGAAACACCGCGTTGCGCTGCAGAAACTGCACCATGCGCGTTGTGACCGCGCTTCCCAAAAACGACCCACGATAAAACCGCCGCACGATCCGCGCCGCGAATTCCAGTTCACTGGAGAACGAAGCCCGCACCAGTGCCGGATACTTCTCCGGATGGCCTTCCGCCACAGCCTTACCCAGCAATTCGCCCGAACGCATCGCGTAAAACAATCCTTCGCCCGTCAGAGGATCGACCCACGCTGCCGCATCTCCACAAAGCGCCCAGTTCCGTCCCACCACCGGACGCTCGGAAAGTGTTCGCTCCTGCGGCGAAGGCAGCACGTGGCTATAGAATTTTGCGCCTTCAGTCACAATCTGTTCGTGCGTCGCAAATTGCTGCAAGTGCATCCGCAATTCGCTGCTGGTATGTGCTGCCATGCTTCCGCAAATTCCCAGCGATAAATGATCCGCGCGCGGAAACGACCAGATATACCCTTCGAACTCTGGCAAAAACTTGATCACAATCTGTTCTGCCGTCTGCGGCACGTAATACCCTTGCGTGATTTCCAGTTCATCTTTACCCAATGCGCGTGTTCCAGGCAGAAATTGATTGCGCGCTCCCCCGGCCAGCACTAGAAAATCCGCAGATTTCCATTTTCCATCCACAGAGTATCTCGGCTTATCCGCAGCCGTATCCACGCCGCTCACTCGCGAGTGGTGGATGTGGCAACCCGCCTCGCGTGCGCGATCCAGCAGCAATCCATTCAGCACGCGGCGGGAGTAAATCACAATCGGATGCTTCAAGTGCAACTTGGCCCGCTGATCTTCCGCGCTTACCAGCTCCACTTCGCGAATTAATTTTTTTGGGTGGTCATTTTCCAGCAGGAAAGGGAAGCACTGCGTCGCCTTGTACGTCAGCCCGCCGCCGCATGGTTTTTCCCATGCCAGATGCTCGTCAAAAATATGCACGGAACTTCCCGCTCGCGCGAGTTGCTCGCCACACATCGCCCCGGAAGGCCCGCCTCCGACAATTATAATTTCAGCCATGGGTCAGTTCACGACCACCTGTTTCACTTCCAACTGGCATTCCGGAGCGGATTTTATCGACTCGGGTGGGCCACTGACGTCTCTCAGGACAAGGGAAAGAGCGCCACGCAAAACCCCGCCACGAGTATAGCACCGAACAATGCAGCGGCTGTCGCGCTGGCCGTCAACCTGCGTACCAATTGTGCACCTACGTACGTGAATCCAAAACACAACCCGAAATACGGCACCAGCAGCACCAGCAAAATTTCGCCGCTCCTAAAAAACAGCACTCCCGCTGCCACCGCCAGCCAGCCTATCGTTACCAGCACCAGCGCTTGCGCGATTCGGTGTCGCGACAATGTTGCCGGCCCCACCAACACTTCCAGCGCGTACAAAAATATGAATGCCGCCACAAAAAACAACGGGAAGCGCAGCCATCGCCACGCCGTCATCCACGCTTCGGTCATCGTCAATTCCAGCCATCCCGTGACCAACAAGTGCAGCACAATTCCCGCAACCGCCGCGCCCACCAGGAATTTTCCTTTCACCGGCAATTGTTCGCGCGCGATCCCCCAGTGCAGCGCCAGCAGCACCGCACCCACAATTAGAAAAAAGCTCGCCAGGTAACCGCCTTCAAACAAATGTACGAACCGAAGTGGTTCCCAATACTTCAGTATCCCCACAGCGGCAAACGATACCACCGCGCACTCCACCACCATCCGCATTGCCGATGGCAAATGAGCAGGCCGCGCTTCCTCGGCCGGTTCCTTTCCCAACATTTCTCGTAGAAACGGGCCGGCCAGCAACAAAATTCCCAGCAAACCTGCCGCGCCACCAATCAAATTTGCTCGCGATGGCAACCTCCAATCCTCAACAGGCAACCTCAGCGCCTGGGCCGCCCACTTCTGCGCTTCTCGCGCCACTGCGCGCGAAAACAGCACACTCACGTGTGAATTCCACTTCATCTCTTCATAGCGCACCGTGGAACTCGAATTCGCCGCGACCAGTGCAGCCGCATTTGCCGTCAACCATCTCGGTTCCAACGTTCCGACCATCACCAGTGTGTACGGCGCAAGCTTCGGACGCGCCTGGAATAGCAGGTTCTCCGGCGACACACCATTCGCCGGTACCATCGGTGCTGGTGATATAGCGACCACTCCCGCAGGGCGAAACTTTTCGGCCACCTGAATCGCGATCGCTGCGCCCATCGAATGCCCAGCCAAAATCGTGTGCTCTGGATAAATCATCCCGCGCGCTGCCAATCCGCGCACCAGAGACTCAGAACACGCTTCCGCCTGTGCTGGCGTAAACGGTCCCGGCGATCGTCCGTGCCCCGGCAGGTCCGGCGTGTACACCCGCATCCCCATCTCGGCGAATGTTCGCGCCACAAAGTTCATCACCGTCTTGTTTGCCGCGATTCCGTGAAACAGCACCACCGCATCGTGTTCAGCAGCAGGCGCCGGGTCTGCACGTTCCGTGGACAGCACTTCCATCCGGCACGATCCTGCATCCACGATGTATCGCTTCTCCGTGTATCGCCGCGATGCGTGCAACGTCAGAAGCACCCCAAGCGCCAGCAGCAAAATTCCCAGCCACGCCCGCTTCGCCTTATTCATCCGCTCGCACTTTCCTCACTCGACTCGCACTCCTTGGGCAACCCAAACTCGATCACTCCAGAAGCATCTCCGTGCCCTCTGTGATCCGACCTCGCGTCCTCTATGTTAATCTTTTCTCTTCAGCGATATGAACCAATCCGCTCTTACTCTCGACGAAGCAATTCTCCGTTTCTCCAAGCAGAAACGCAACGGCAAGCGTCTGGTCTTCACCAACGGCTGCTTCGATCTTCTTCATCCCGGCCACATCCAAAGTCTCGAAGCCGCGCGAGCCCTCGGCGACCTGCTCATCGTCGGCATCAACAGCGACTCCAGAGTGCGCAGTCTTAAAGGCTCTTCGCGCCCGGTCCTCCCCGAACAAGAGCGCGCCGAAATCCTCGCCAGCCTCGAATGTGTCGATGCCGTCCTGATTTTCCCGGAACTGACTCCGCAAAACGTGATCGCCAAGCTCTTGCCTGACGTCCTCGTCAAAGGTGGCGATTGGCCCGGCGATCAAATCGTCGGCAGGGAAGAAGTCGAAGCCGCTGGCGGCAAGGTTGTCCGCATCGATATCGTCCCGGGTTATTCCACCACCACCATCCTCGAAAAGATCCGCTCTCTAACCAACTCAGCCACCTAACTTCAGCGAAATAGACTCGAAAATATTTTCACCCCTTTGCTGGCGGGGGAGTTGGTGCCGTTGGCGATTCATTCTGGCATGATTAACGGCTTGTCCTTCGGCATCGCATTCAGTGTCGTCTTATCCAATTGCAGGTGCGCCGTAACCAGTTCCGGCGGCGTATGCGACAGCCACTCCGATAGTGCCAGGTCCTGATAGAAGCTGCTCTTGAACATCTCCAGGAACTTCAGGTCCGTCGTTCCCGTGTTCTCGATGTAATGCGGCAGCGTTTTCTGCACATAACCCACGTCGCCCGTTTCGAAATCCATGGTCCGCGCTCGTCCTCCTGTCGCGAACACCGTCATCCGTCCCTTTCCGCCGAAATAGTATTGCCACTCATCGGCGTTAGGATGCCAATGCAATTCGCGCACGCCTCCGGGCTTCACCGTAACGATCGCCGCAGAAATCGCCGTCGCTATCTTGAACGTACTCGAATCGACGATTCGTACCTCTCCGCTTTTGTTGGTCTTCACCGGCGGATGCTGCATCGTTCGAAACGAAAAATCGATCGGCGAAACGCCCAGCTTCCCCGCCGCCATACGGCGATCTTCCTCCAGCGGTCCCGGCACCTCTGCCTGAAAGATGAACAACTCCCTCTTCGGCATGTTGGCCAGCGCCGCTTCGCTCACTCCAAAATTCCTCGCCACAATTTCCTTCGGCGTATGCGCCATCCAGTCGGAAAGCAGCACCGTCTCGTACTCAGAGAAATTCCCGTCATCAAACACCAGCAGAAACTCACAGCCGTCCGGAGCTAATCCCTGAATCGAATGAGGAATGCCGGTAGGGAAGAACCACAAATCGCCTTCCTTCACATCGGTCACAAAACTTTTTCCATCGGCATCGACACACGTGATCCGCGCCGTACCATATAACATGAATGCCCACTCCGACGCCGTGTGCCAGTGCAATTCGCGAACTCCTCCTGCTGTTAGTCGCATGTCCACCCCAGCCATCGCTTTTGACACCGGCAATTCTCGTACCGTCACTTCCCGCGACCATCCGCCCTCATGCAGCCGCTTGTGCGAAAACGAAAATGGATATTTGAAGGTTTGCACTCCGCCCGCGTCGGTAACCGGCGGATTCATCGAATCGATGTTCGCCCCGTCCAGCCCGGGATTTGTCGGACCTGGATCGCTCGCGCTTCGGTCGCCCTTGGCTTGCGACTTCGTCTGATCTTGTCCGTGCGTCGCTTTCCCCGCGGTGAGAATTCCGACGGCCGCAAGCGCTGCCGAGCTCACTCCCAGGAAATTCCTTCTCGTCAACTTGTCTTTCTCTGTCTGCTCTTCCATGCGGCCACCTTTCTGAATTAAACCCCGGCTCCGCCCGGTGGTTCGAATACCGACCTTATGTTGAACTGCGGCTGGAATAAGGGCGGGCCACGCGAGCAAAGGAAATTAATCACCTATCTTGCTCAAGCGTGTCTTCGTCAAGCCCCTCCCGAGGTGCTGCGGATTCTACACCTCCCTCGCACTCCAATCCAATAAAAGCAGCGTCGCACAGGCACAGGTTTTCCCCAGCGGTTCTTAGCGGGCACTGTCCGCTGCCCGCAAATTCGTTGAAATCGCCCCCGCACGGTAGAATAGATCTGTAAGAAATAATGATTCTTCCTGCAGTCCGTGAACGTCTCGAACCTCTTCTTCGCCTCCCTGCACTGGAAGGCACGCTGGCCGAACTGCGTTCCAATTCCAACCTTGTTGGCCTTTCCGGATTGCAAGATGTCGCCAAAGCCCTTGTCGCCGCCTATCTCACCCACGAACTTCGCCGCCCTGCCTTCGTCGTCACCGAATCTAATCGTCGCGCGGAAGAACTCGCTGAAATCCTCCGCTTCTTTTCCCAAATTTTCCCTGGCCTAACCGGGGGCGTAGTCGTTCTCCCCGCCTTCGATAGTCTCCCGTGGGATTCGCAATCTCCACACGCCGATATTCTCGAGCGTCGCGCCACCACCCTCTACCGTCTCGGCAATGGCGAAGTCTCGCTCGTTATTGCGCCGGTAGCCGCTGCCCTGTGGCGCTACCAGGATCCCTACGTCTACCTCACCCTCTCGCAAGTCCTCACGAAAGACGCCGAAGTTCCTCACGAGCAGCTCATCGCCCATCTCGCCAGCACCGGCTACGCGCGCACCGAAATGGTTGAACTTCCTGGCCAATTCGCCGTGCGTGGCGGCATCGTCGACGTCTTCTCTCCCGAAGCCCCGCGCCCCGTCCGCATCGAACTTCTCGGCGATACCGTTGAATCCGTTCGCGAATTTGACCCGCGCACCCAGCGCTCCATTTCTCCGGTCACCAAAACCACCATCCTTCCACTCGCGGAATGGAGTGTTCCTGCCCCTGGAAGCAAGGAAGCTGAATCCTGGGAGCCTGGCTCGTGGCTCGGTGGCAATGGCGATGCCGGAGGCAGCTCGCTCTTCGAACTCGCCGAAAGCTCCCTCAAGCCCATCGTCTTTCTCGACGAGCCTGCCGCCCTCCGCGAAGCTCGCGAAAAACTCCTCGATTCCGCCAGGGAAAATTACGAACGCCACGGCACCGCCAGTTCGCCGCTGGTTTCCCATTATTTCTGGAACGAAGCCGAGTTCGAACGCGCGTTACTCAAGACTTCCCGCATCGAACTCGAACAGCTAGCCATCACCGACACAGCTGGTCAACGTTTCGAACTTAGCTCGCGCCCCAGCAGCCGTTTCCACGGCGATGTCGTCGCCTGCATGACTGCTGTGAAATCTCAACTCGCCAGCGGCGGCAAAGTCTTTCTAACCGCTGGCAGCACCGGCGAACTCGAACGCTACGCCGACATCTGCCGCGAATACGAAGTCCCCTACGTCCTCGGCGAGACCGAAGAAGCCGCCGCCGGTTTCACTGCCGAAAGTGCCTCCGAAACTGCGGCTCTGGTTCTAGTTCGCGCTCCCTTTGCCGACGGCGTTTCTTTTCCCGACGCCAAACTCACCCTCTACGGCAATGCCGATCTTTTTGACGTTGCTCCCGCTGTCGAACGCCCCAGCCGCAAAATTCGCACCTCCGGCTTCTTCAGCGATTTCGCCGAACTTAAGCCCGGCGATTTCATCGTCCACGTCGATCACGGCATCGGCCAGTTCGAAGGTCTCCGCCTCATCGAATCCGATGGCCGCGGTGGCGAATTCATGCTCCTTCGTTACGCCGAAGATTCTCGCCTCTACGTTCCTCTCGAACGCATGGATCTGGTCCAAAGCTATCGCGTCGTAGAAGGCAATCACCCGCCTCTTGATCGGCTCGGCGGCACCGCCTGGAATTCCCGCAAGACGCGTGTCCGCAAATCCCTCGAGGACATGGCCGACCAACTCCTGGCCCTCTATGCCGAACGCAAAACGGCCCAGGGTTTTGCATTTTCAGCGGACGGCAACTGGCAACGGGAATTTGAAGACGCCTTCGAGTTCGAAGAAACTCCCGATCAGCTCACCGCCATATCCGACATCAAGCGCGACCTCGAGAAGCCTTCCCCTATGGATCGCCTGCTCTGCGGAGACGTTGGCTACGGCAAAACAGAAGTCGCCATGCGCGCCGCCTTCAAAGCCATTGCCGACGCCAAACAAGTGGCCATCCTCACGCCCACCACCGTCCTGGCCTTCCAGCATTTCGAAACCTTCAAGAAGCGCTTTGCCGCTTTTCCCACCCGCATCGAAATGCTTAGCCGCTTTCGCACCGCCGCCGAACAAAAAGTCATCCTCGCCGACCTCGAAGCAGGCAAAGTCGATATCGTCATTGGCACCCATCGCCTGCTCTCCAAAGACGTCAAGTTCAACGACCTCGGTATTCTCATCGTCGATGAAGAGCAGCGTTTCGGCGTCGCCCACAAAGAGCGCCTCAAAGAAATGCGGAAAAATGTTCACGCCCTGGCTCTTTCCGCTACTCCTATCCCGCGCACTCTTCACATGTCGCTCGTCGGTCTGCGCGATATGTCCGTAATTGAAACCGCTCCACGCGACCGCCTCGCTATTCAAACCGTCGTTAGTCCGTTCAGCGAAGAAACAGTACAAAAAGCCATCGAAACCGAACTCTCCCGCGATGGTCAGGTCTACTTCATTCACAATCGCGTCGAATCCATCTACTCCCTCGCCAGCCTGGTCACCAAGCTCGTTCCTAAAGCTCGCGTCGTCGTTGCCCATGGCCAGATGGGCGAAAAAGATCTGGAAAAAGTAATGCTCAAATTTATTCGCGATGAAGCCGACGTCCTCGTCGCCACCACCATCGTCGAAAATGGCCTCGACATTCCCCGCGCCAACACCATCCTCATCAATCGCGCCGATCGTCTCGGCCTCGCCGAACTTTATCAACTTCGCGGCCGCGTCGGACGCTCTCACCAACGCGCCTACGCCTATCTCCTCGTTCCTCCCGAAAAAACACTCTCGGACATAGCCCGTAAACGTCTCGCCGCGATGAAAGAATTCTCCGAACTGGGTGCGGGCTTCCGTATCGCCGCTCTCGACCTCGAACTTCGTGGCGCTGGCAACATGCTCGGACGCCAGCAGCACGGCCACATCGAATCCATCGGCT
>Ga0210396_10005228_pt1 | contig 12580 bp, 9 predicted proteins | sample IncBWH17OmetaG_FD_155466 | JGI IMG/M metagenome (GOLD analysis project Ga0210396, IMG submission 155466) | Forest soil microbial communities from Barre Woods Harvard Forest LTER site, Petersham, Massachusetts, United States - Inc-BW-H-17-O ...
AGCGACGAAGAATGCTGGCGACATCACGGTGGAGGCGACATCGCCGGGAGTTGCTCCAGCGACGGTTACGATTGCGGCGAAGGCGATCACGCTGCGCCCACAGGTGGCGGTGTGGGAGCGTGAGGTGCCGACGGGGTCGGGCGTGACCGGACTGTGGCGGCCGCTGCCGTACGAGGGCACGGACCCCACTCTGAAGACCTTGCTGGCGCGCGTTGGACCCGTGGTGTTCACACTGCGGCAGGAGGGTGCGAGCCTGACGGGAAGTGCGGAGGGCGGCAGTGTGGGTTTCTCAGGCGGCAGCGATGTTCCAACGCCAATTGTGGAGGGCAAGGTCGACGGAGACCACATCACCTTCAAGGTGGGCAACAACACGTATGCGGGAACAGTGAAGGGCGACCGGATCGATCTGGAACGATCCGGCTATCGCCGCCGCCGAGCGCAGGAGGTTCCCAAAGAGAGCGCGAACGCCCCGGCGGTTGGGCCAGCGCCGGATGGAAGCGATCCGTCGCGGGATCCGACCTTCCATGAGCCGCCGAGTATTCCGGTGGTGTTGCATCGGGTACAGCGATAGACAGGTTCAGGCATCGCCACTGACGGCAAGCTGAGGCTGCTGCGCCCGGTCGCGGTGCGCGCCCAGAACCTCATTCATCAGGCTGAGGCCGAGGGCGACCTTGGTTGCGTGGCAAGTGCTGCAGTCGAAGCGACCCCGCAGAGCGCTGATGGCAGCGAAGATGTCGTGGGAGGTCGAGGCGAAGAAGGAAAGCGATTCGAGTCCTCCTTCGCCTGCGGTGGGTTCAAGTTTGTCTACCGTAATGCGGTAGTGATGTTCAGGCATCGGTTCAAGCCTTCTCGATTTCGCGGGCCGCGTTGTCGATGACTTCGATGATGCGGCTGCGCTGCTCGGGGGTGAGGTTGCCGGCGCGCATGCTGAGTGCCATGCGGAAGTTCTGGATGGCGCGCATGATCTGCGGATCGCGCTCGGTAGGACGGGCGGCGCTGCCGACGGCAGACATCCGCTCGAGAATCTCGTCCACGACTCTGCGGTTCTCCTCGAGCTCCTTCTTCCCTTCCTCTGTGATGGAGTAGAGCTTGCGCGTGCCCTCGGAGGTGACGGTGGCCAGACCAGTCTCTTCGAGCAGGGTGAGCATGGGGTACACGATGCCGGGGCTGGGCGAGTAGGCGCCGCCGAACTTCTCTTCAATGGCCTTGATGAGTTCGTAGCCGTGGCGCGGCTTCTCCGCGATGAGGGCGAGGATGAGGTAGCGGAGGTCGCCTGAGGCGAAGATCCGTCCCGGGCCGCCGCGTCCGCGCCAGAAGGGGCGCTCGCCTTCACCGAAGTGGCCGCTAAAGGGGCCGCGTCCCCGGAAATGACGATCTTCACGGCCGCGGTCGCATCCGTGTGATTCTCTGAAGTGTTCTTTGAGGTGTTCGAATGAGTGTCTCATGGTTTGTAGTATCAAGATATATCTTGTGTGTGTCAAGAGCGATTTAGATTATTTTACGAACTTCCGTGGGAACAGCAGATCCCCCATTTCGCTTCTCTTCGGTCGGGATGACAGACGGGTTGGGTGACTTCGGTCGGCAATGAGGGGAGGGATGTCTTAGGGCCGGAATGGTGCGGATGGAATGGGAATCTGCCGGGCGACCGCTTTAGTTGCGGCTTTACGGCCGGTGCATCCGTCGTTTGGAAGTGGCTGCAGTAGTGATTGCGTTGCGGAGTAGGCTGGAGAGCCAATGCCATCAATGCGGACTCGGCGGTTCGGCGTTTGGCTTGGGCTCCTTGGCCTGATTGCCGCCCCCTGGGTGGCAGCAAAGGGACAGCAGACGTCCGCGGCGACTCCTCCGACCTTTCGCGTTACCTCGAACCTGGTTTTTCTGGATGTGACGGTACTGGACAAGAAGGGCCGCCCGGTGGTGACAGGGCTGACCAAAGACGACTTCACCATCATCGAGAATGGGAAGCCGCAGCGGATCTTTTCGTTTGACGCGCCTGCGGAGGGCGCGAAGACGGAAGTAAACGCCCCCGCCACGATCCTGGTGCTCGACCTTTTGAATACGCCTTTCAAGGATTCCGCGTTCGCCCGCTACTCGATAAGCAGATATCTTGCGCTGCAGCCGGAGAGGCTGATTTCGTCCACTGAACTGATGGTGCTGAACAACACGTCGTTCGATATGGTCCACGCCTATACGCGCAGCAGAGCGGAGCTGATGGATACGCTGGATCATGTACCGCAGGCGATACCGTACAAGCTATCGGGTGACTGGGCCGACCAGCGAATGTCCCAATCGATCGAGGCATTGCAGCAGATCGCGTTGCAGAACAAAGGTCTGCAGGGACGGAAGAACATTCTTTGGGTTGGCAATGGGGGGCCCAGCATTCCCATGGATTCGTCAAATCCGCTGTACGAGAAGTCGATGCGCTTTTATGCGCACGGTACGACGAACATGCTGGTGGATGCGCGGATGTCGCTGTTCCTGATCGATCCGAAAGGAGTGATAGGCGCCCAGAACCCGGACTACTTGCGGCTTGGAGGGCGCCGTTTGGTGGACGCCACCCAAGAGATCGCCGGCGATCCTTTCGCGGGAAGTATCAACTTCGGGATGCTGGTGCACGACACGGGAGGCGTCTATTTCCATGACCACAACGATGTCGATGGGGAGATGCACGAAGCGCAGGAGCTAGGTTCGGATTACTACATACTGACGTATCAGCCGCCGATGGGAGCTGCGGACGGTAAGTTTCGACAGATTGAAGTGCACCTGCGCGATGCAAATCTGCATGCGATGACGAAGACGGGCTATTACGCGCCCGAACCGTTGACGGCGGTCGACCTAGTTCCGCAGCGAGTCAATCCGATGGACGAGATCTCCGAAGCGGTGCAATCGGGAGTGATCTTTGACGCGCTGGGCATGACGGTTGTGAAGGTGGTGCGGCAGCCGGACCACAGTAGCGCGGAGGTCACGGTCATGCTGAAATCGACTCATCTCCGCTGGCAGGCAGCAAACGATGGAGCGAGCGGAGCCAATATCACGGTGGCGGCTGTCAGCCTTTCGGGACGCAGAGATATCCTGGCTTCCAAGTTAGAGAAACTGACCGTACTATCCAACACGCAGGATGCTGCGCGTCTTGCGCAATCGGACACATTGCTGACTGTGACGATTCCCCTCCCACGCCACACCGCGAGCGTGCGCGTGGTGATCCGGACCGATGATGGCGGCCAAGTCGGCACCGTGGAGCTTGACCACGAAACACTGGCGACTGCCCCGGAAAGCCGTAGCCCTGAACCGCAACTCGCGACGCGTCCCAAAGCGGCGTTTCCCGCGGCAAAGCCATAGCAGGCGGCGGCTTTCGCCAGCGTGGCCGAGTTGTGTTAGGTTTTTGAGTCGAACGAAACTGTGTTTTCCGAGAAAGGATGCGCCAGCGCCGCATCGCCGGGCTGGGCGAATCCAAAACGCAGGGTGCAGCCTGCGCTTCTGGTATTCATTTCCCATCTTCAAGGAGCGCCATGCAGCCATTCCGGTTTGCCGCCATTGTCCTGATGGGCACAGGTATCGCCTGTGCCCAAAGCAGTCTCACCCCCAACACGCTGCGCGAACTGGACGGGCTGGCGGACACGCCTTCGAGCACGGTCACGGAGCCGAAGGCGCCGAAGAGCTTCGACCTGAGCGCGATGGATACGACCGCCGATCCGTGCACGGATTTCTACCAGTACGCCTGCGGCAACTGGATGAAACAGAATCCGATTCCTGCGGACCAGTCGCGTTGGGGCAACTTCAACATGCTGGCAGAGCGCAACCAGTGGCTGCTGTACAAGGATCTCGAAGCGGCGGCGAAGCCGAGCCCGAGCCGCACGCCGCTTGAAGCGAAGTACGGCGACTTTTATGCGTCATGCATGAACGTGGATGCTGTGAATGCCAAGGGTGCGGCACCGTTGAAGCCGGCGCTGGACCGCATCGCGGGGCTGAATGACAAGAAGCAGCTCGCGGCGGTACTGACGGGGCTCGAGCGTGAGAACGGAACGGATGCGATCTTCAATTTCGAGGTCCAGCAGGACGAGAAGGATAGCTCGCTGCAGATTGCTGCGGTGCGACAGGGTGGACTGGGGCTGCCGGACCGCTCGTACTACATCGAAAAGGCGGAGCGGGAGACGAAGATCCGCGATCAGTATGTCGAGCATATGACGAAGATGTTCGTGCTGGCAGGCGATACGCCGGAGCAGGCGGCCGCCGAAGCGAAGAGCGTGATGGCGATTGAGACGGCGCTGGCCGAAGGCTCGCTGAGCCGCACCGATCTGCGCGAACCAACGAACCGGTACCACATCAAGACGGTGGCCGAGCTGGAACAGATGGCGCCGGGGTTCGACTGGTCAACGTACTTCGGCAAGATCGGGATCGGCTCGTTCGAGTCGCTGAATGTGGCGCAGCCGGGATTCATCGAGGCACTCAACAAGGCTATCGAGGCAGAGAGCCTGGACGCGTGGAAGAGCTATCTGCGGTGGCATGCGATCCACGACGCAGCGCCGTGGCTGAGCGACAACTTCGTGCAGGAAAACTACAACTTCTACAACGCGACCCTGCAGGGCGCGAAAGAGCTGCAGCCGCGATGGAAGCGCTGCACGCGACTGACCGATATACAGTTGGGCGAAGCAGTGGGTCAGGACTGGGTGAGGAAGAACTTTCCGCCCGCCGCCAAGGAGAACATGACGAAGCTGGTGGCCGCGCTGGACAAGGCGCTGGGCGAGGATATCCAGCAACTGCCGTGGATGGGTGACGAGACCAAGAAGGCAGCCGAAGCGAAGCTGGCGCTGTATCGGAACAAGATCGGCTATCCGGACAACTGGCGCGACTATTCGAAATTCACGGTAGAGCGCGGCGACCTGATGGGCAATGTGAATCGCGGCAGCGAGTTCGAGCAGCAGCGCAACCTGAACAAGCTGGGCAAGCCAGTGGACGAGACGGAGTGGGGAATGACGCCGCCGACGGTGAATGCCTACTACGAACCCAGCCTGAACGATATCAACTTCCCTGCGGGCATTCTGCAGCCGCCGTTCTACTCGCTGACCGGCGACGAAGCGGTGAACTTCGGCGGAATCGGGGTGGTGATCGGGCACGAGATGACGCACGGCTTCGACGACGAGGGATCGAAGTACGACGGCAAGGGCAATCTGCGCGAGTGGCAGACGCCGGCGGACCGCAAAGCCTTCACCGAGCGGACGGACTGCGAGGTGCAGGAGTACGACAAGTTCGCTCCGGAGCTGGGCTCCAACGTGAACGGCAAACTGACACTGGGCGAGAACACCGCTGACAATGGTGGTATTCGCATTGCGTTCCTGGCGCTCGAAAACACGCTTGCCGCACAGAGCAAACAGCTGGATGGACCGAAGCAAGAAGGCTTCACGCCAGCACAGCGCTTCTTTATCGGCTTCGGGCAGATCTGGTGCGAAAGCCGGCGTCCGGAGTATTCGCGGATGATGGTGAAGGTAGATCCGCACTCGCCGGGCAAGTTCCGCGTGAACGGCACGGTGCAGAACTTCGAGGAGTTCGGGAAGGCCTTCGGCTGCAAGAAGGGCGCGCCGATGTATCCGGAGAACGCCTGCCGGGTGTGGTGATGGAGTTAGAGCGCAGGCTTATCGAGGGCGAAGGTGAGGCGCGGTCTTCCTGACGGGAGAACCGCGCCGGCATTCGCCCGGGAGTCATTTTGTACCGGCAATCCGTTTTTGCCGTCCGGGCAAAGCCGGCGTCGCATTTGCCGTCTTCACTCGCCCGGTCGCTCACCTTTATTTGGCGGGCGATTCCAATCCACTAGCAAGGATTTCTCCGCCGCGGTCTGATGACGATGGCGGTGGAAGATGGAGGTTTCCCAAGTCCCGATGCCGGAACTCCGGGCACTTCTGATCTGTGAAGCTGCTCTCTTTTCCGGCTCCGAGTAGCCCTAAGGTGCCACAACCTTTTACAATGCATGCGGGTCCCCACCCAGACTTTCAGTTCAAGCTGTTTCGGCAGCCTCGGCGCATGTCGTGTGCATCGGGACGAAGGAATCGGATGAAGTTGAAGAATTTCGGCCGGGCTGCATTGGCCCTAGCCGCCTCTGCCGTAACGGTCCTCGGCATGACGTCCTGCACTCTGAGCTTTACAGTTGGCTACCTGTTCATCACGGGCGCTCAGACCGGCAGCGGAACCAAATTTGGGCAAATCGCCTCTTACCGTATTCAGAACGACAACGGCGTCCTGCACCTGACCCAGACAACGGGCTCCGGTGGCACAAATCCGACCCAGGTGGTGGTGAACGCCGCCGGAACGTTCCTCTATGTGTTGAACGCGGGCGGGGGCACGGCAGCAAATCCGGTGCACAGTTCGATCTCGCTGTTCTCGATTGGCGGCCAAGGCGGGGTGACCTACCAGACAACCTTCAGCCCGCAGGGTTTCAACACGCAGAACATTGCGATCAGCGGTAACTTTCTGTACGCGCTCGACCAATTCGCCCCCGGGGGTACCGGTCCCAATGGCACGCAGAGCATTGGCGACATCTCGGCGTTCTCTGAAGACCCGGCGACCGGGCGTTTGACTGCGGTTCTGAACAACAACCAGAACGATACGAACGGAGTGCCGCTGACCTACTTCCCGGTGGGCACCAATCCGACCTGGCTTGCCGTGAACGGGGCTTTCGCGTTCACCGCAGAGCAGGGTCCGGTGGGTGGCAACAATCCCAACGATCCGCCACAGGCGATCTACATTTACAACCAGAGCAGCACGAACGGCCAACTGACGCCGACGCAGAACACGCCAACCCCGACAGGCGCCACGCAACTGACCTATATCTATGTGACGCCACAATACATATATGCGCTCGATGCCGGTCCGACCGGTTCAACCGGATTCATTCTTCCCTACACGGTGGGCTCCGGCGGCACGCTGGCCGCGGTGGCGGGCGGAGCGCGCGCGAACAATGCGCAGGGCGCCACTCCAGTCTTTCCGTCGCGCATGGTCAAGGAGACCACCCATGGCTTTATCTGGGTGACCGCCCAGGGGATCAATACCAACAACAACACGCCCGGCAGCGTGGTGACCGCATACACGATCCAGACGAATGGGCAGCTGGCCGATGCGAATACCGGCGGCAACATTCTGACGGTAGGTTCCAGTCCACGCTGCGTCGTGGAGGACCCCTCGAACCAGTACCTGTACACGGCGAACTTCAACGACAGCACGATAACTGGCAAGAAGATCGACCAGATTGCGGGGACACTGCAGACGCTGCCGAAGGCCATGCCGGCGCCTCCGGGATCGCCGACGTGGTGCGCGGTGACAGGCAGCCATTTCTAACGCTCAGGGGCGGGGAGCGCTGGCGGTGGTTACAATAAGCCAGAACTCCCTGCAAGCATGAGGAATCGCGCCGCCGCGGCAGCATATGCATTGGCGAAGACTGCGCGAGTCGAAGATGGAAAAAAGACGCGGGATCCGGGGCAGCAATGAAGGTCCGGGGATTCGAAATGAAGGACGAAGGAAACGAATGAAGTTCAGTCAACTTGGCCAGCTTGCCCTGGCGTCAGCAGTCTCCGCCGCCCTGGTACTGGGTATTACCGCCTGCGGGCAGAGCAACACCATCGACTTCGTCTACGTAGCTTCGGCGAACAACAACCCAGGCCAGGTGTATGGCTTCGCCGCAGACGGTGAATCCGGCGCCTTGACGCAGATTCTCGGTTCGCCGTTTCCGGCAGGCCGGAATCCGATCGCGCTGGTGAGGGCTATACAGACCAACGGCACATACATCTACGCGCTCAACCATGACGACAATACGATAACTCAGTATGCGTCGGGCTCAGACGGCAAGCTGTTCCCGCAGAATACCTACAACATCGCATTGGGGACCAATCCGAATGGCATGGCGGTCAGTCCGGATCAGTCGACGCTGTATGTCGTAACGGCTTACGGCCTGGATCCGGCCCACAATCCGTACAGCCCGACGACACCAGGCATCGGTGCGTTGGTGCAGTACCCCATCGCCGCGAATGGCGCGCTGGGGACCGGGGTGGCATATCCCACCTGCAACAACCCAGTGGCGGTGGCGGTGCTTGGCAGCGCGACGAACCCAGCCGGTGGCGCGGTATTTGTCGTGAACGATCCGGCGGGGCAGTTGACCACGCTGATCGATACGGTCGCGGCGCAGAATCGCGGAGCGACGGGCAGCGCGACGGTGACTTATCCGGCAGTGGGGGCCTGCAGCGGCGGCGCGAGTCCCGTGGGCCAGATAACGAGCTACCAGATCACACCCAAGACCAACGCGCTGACTCCGGGCATCGGTTCGCCGTTTGCCGCCGGCGTGGCGCCGGACGCGATCGCAACCGATCCGACCAATCGCTTCGTCTACGTCTCGGACTTCCGCCAGAACCTGCTCTTGTCTTACACCGTCCAGGGCAGCAGCAGCTCGATTCAGCCGCTGGCGGCGAACAGCACGACGCCCACCGGACAGCTGCCGAGCGCAGTCACGGTGGACCCGCGCGGGAAGTTCATCTATGTGTCCAACTATGGCGCGGGCACGGCCAGCGGCTACGCCTTAAATGCGACGACCGGGGCACCCGGCGCGCTGGCAGGCACCTCGAGCTCCACGGGAACCGACCCGGGACCGGCGGGGATCATCGTCGAAGATTCCATCGGGCGCTACGTCTACACTTCGAATTTCATCGGGAACTCGGTCTCATCGCTGGTTCTCGATCCCAACGCGGGCACCACGCAAACCGGGCAGAACTCGCCGTTTCCGGGCGTTGCCAAGGCGACGGCCATCGCGACCGTGAAGCATGGCGACCACGCTATCCAGGTAAACGCGATGTACTAAGCGAATTCGACCAGTCAGCCATCACGACCTGAACGACTTGATCGGCGAAGGCTCTCTGCAGAAAAGCACACGAAAGGCCTGTCCCGCTCCGGGCGGGCCTTTTGCGTTCCAGGCGACGGCGCGCGGTTACTGCCTCTCATAGACATCGATGGTTTTTTCATTGGGCTTCGTCACGTCCCATTGCGTATCGGTGAGCGTCTTGCCGTCTTCGGAGACAGTCATCTCTCCCTTGCCTGTCTCCTTGCCATCGAGCAAGCTCGAGTAAGTCAGGTTTCGCGGGCCAGTGCGCAGCGCTGTGACACCGAAATGCTTGTCTGCGTCCGGATGCAGTGAAGTGATGGTCCATGGAGTGTGGCCGTCGGTCGGCCCGCTCAAGACTTGTTTGTCTTGTTTGATGTCCAAAGTCATGGAGTTTTTGCTTGGTTCCGAGATCACGAGAATGGAGTCCGAATCGAATTTGGTGTTGACTCTCTTCCAGCTTCCGGCCAAGCCGGGACCACCGCTGACTCGCTCATTCTTGAACGTGAATTGATTGGTCGTGCCGTCCTCAGCGGTATTAGTTCCTGTCGCGTTCATGGTTTTTCCGTCTTCGGACAGAGTTACATCGCTCTGCCCCGTGACCTTCCCGTCCAGTTTGAAAGTCCGATGCCATTGATTGGGCCCGGTTTGCTGGTAGGAAACGGTGGCATTGCGCAGCTCCATGGGGTAATCCTTGCCATCGGTGCCGAACTCGTATGAGGTGGACCCTTCCTTGTGAAGGAAGTGCCCAGCAGAGATTTCCGTATTGCTGAAGCTGTAACCGGTGTAATGTCCCTTCGCAGGATCGAGCTTCCATGTCCCGACGAAGGGGTTTTGTGCCCCAGCAACTGTCGCGACCGCAAGGGTCACGATGAGGATGAACTTGCGCATGATTCCTCCGTGAGCGGTAGGTAGGTTTCGCTCATTGAGCCCAGTGAGAAGTGGCTGTGCAGGAGGCCCGGTTTAGGGAGTGGCGCAAAGCATGCTCTTCGAAAGAACTGAAGTCAATAGAGAAAACCGAGTTTCACGGGGGTTCAAAACCGCGGTAACACGCAGCGCTTAGGGAACTGAGGGCGGGGCGACGGGATCGGGGAGGCGCGGAGGCAGATGCATCCAGCGCTTGATCAAGCGCTGACCCGGGCGCTCCACGAGGTACATGACGGCAACGGCGATGAGCACCACGAGCGCGTAGGAGAGCCAGGGGTCGAAGCGGAGAAGCCCGGCGCGAGCGATCAGGTGGGTGTCGTCGTGGAGCAGGTTCCAGAGATTGAAGTGCAGGATGTAGAGGCAGTAGCTGGCTTCGCCGATAACGATGAGCGGGTACACGGAGAAGAGCCGGGTAAGGAAGTTGCGCCCGGCGAGGCCAAGCACGATGAGGGCGTAGAGCGGCATGAGCAGGCCATCGTGCATGAAGAGATAGGGCATGTGGCTGCCGAAGCACATGATGACGTAGAGCGCGGTGAAGCCAGCCACGCCGAAGGCGGTGCGGAGATGGCTGCGCTCATGAATGAGGTCGTTGAGCGAGGCCAGCGCCATGCCGAAGAGGAAGGACGGCAGGTGCTGCAGCGGGCCGAACTTGATGGCGCGTAGCCACCACCCGTTGGAGTAGCGATCGAGGTGCGGGTCGCCATCGGGATTGAAGATGGCATAGAGCGCGGGCAGGATGAAGCTGAGGCACCAGAAGCCCAGCATCGCCCAAATGATGTGGTTGCGCGTGCGTGGGCGGCGCAACGTGACCAGCCACGGGAAGAGAGCATAGAAAAAGACGTCGGTGGTGAGCGTCCAGGCGGGCGTGTTCCAGAAGGTGCAGAGCGTCGGCGACCAGCCCTGGGCAAGAAGGAGGGTGAGGCCGACCCCCCAGGCAAATTCGCCGTGCGAACGCACGCGCCACTCCTGCCCGAGGACGAGGAAGGACATGAGCAACGAGAAGAGAAAGACGGGATAGATGCGCGAGAAGCGGGCCATCCAGAAGGTGCGCGCGCGCATGAGGCCGCGGTCGGCGCGCTCGCGGTAGTTGTAGGCGAGCACAAAGCCGGAGAGCAGCAGAAAGAAGCTGACGGAGACGTATCCGTTGTCGACGACGGGGGCAAAGGGTCCGAAGATCTTCGGGTCAGAGAAATGGAAGAAGAGAATATTCAACGCCGCGAGGGCGCGCATGCCTGTCAACGCCTCCAGCCGGGAACGGCGGACAGGGGGAGCCTGCACGGGTAGGGTTGCCGTGGCCATTGCATCCTCTGACGAGATTTCGTCGGCGGATGTTTCGACGGCTTCGGGAGAAGTTGCTGGCAACGTGGTCGACACACTGGCTCCGCGGTGATGTTTCAGAGCGCGCACGGGAGCGCGACCCTGCCTGATTGGATGATAGAGGAGCAGCGTCGGGTCCGGGCATATGAGATCCGGGCCGCTGGGGCAGTTGTGAAGTTCGTTACCCCTGGCCGCTCACGTCCGATATATCGCGGATGTGAATGTGGCTATTGGCGTCTGCAACATCCCTGGCCAGCGTTGGTCAGGAGGGAGCACCCGGTTTGGCGGCCAGGTCGCGCTTTCGTTCCAGTTCCGCCATGGTGGACTGAATGAGCTGCTTGGCGCCGTTGATCTGATCGAGGACGGCCTGCAGGTCGAGCGCGGGCTTGGTTGGGTTGCGATTCGAGACGCAATAGACGCCGTGCTGCCCGACGAGGATGAGGGCATCGGTGAGCATGTCGAGCGAGACGGCGAGACGGCCGCGCTCGGGGCCGAGCATGAACTCGTGCTTCTCCAAAGAATCGCGATTCTCGGCTAACGCGGATGCACCACTGTATGGCTCATTGCTTCCCTGCTCAGCACGGTCCTGCTTCGGATCGGCCACTACCACTCCTTCGCAGCGGTATCGACGGTGACGGTCTCCTGTGGCCCCTTCCAGCGGAGTATGGGTTTGCGAGCGGCCGCGGTCTCATCCATGCGCTTGACGCGGGTAGCGTGTGGCGCCTGCAGGACGACGAGCGGGTTCTCTTCGACCTCGCGCGCGATCTGTTGCATGGCGTCGATGAAGAGGTCGAGCTCTTCCTTCGATTCGCTCTCGGTGGGCTCGATCATGAGCGCGCCGGGCACGATGAGTGGGAAGGAGACGGTGTAGGGGTGAAAGCCGTAATCGATGAGGCGCTTGGCGATGTCGCCGGTTTTGATGCCACGTGCCTGCTGCTTTTTATCGCTGAAGACGACCTCGTGCATGGAAGGCGTCTTGTAGGGCAGCTCGTAGTAGCCTTCGAGCTTTTTGCGGATGTAGTTGGCGTTGAGCACAGCGTCTTCGGTGGTCTGGCGCAGGCCGTCGGGGCCATTGGCCAGGATGTACGCGAGGGCGCGGACAAACATGCCGAAGTTGCCATAGAACATGCGCACGCGACCGACGGAGTGGGGGCGGTCGTAGTCGAGGCGGAGAGTGCCGTCGCTGTTCTCGCGAACAACCGGCGTTGGGAGAAATGGCTCGAGGATCTTCTTGCACGCGACCGGACCGGAGCCGGGGCCGCCGCCGCCGTGCGGAGTGGAGAAGGTCTTGTGCAGATTGAGGTGCATGACGTCCACGCCGAAGTCGCCGGGGCGCGTTTTGCCGCAGAGCGCGTTCATGTTGGCGCCATCCATATAGAGGAGCGCGCCCTTGGCATGCAGGATGTCGGCGATCTTGTGGATCTCGCTCTCGAATACGCCGATGGTGGATGGATTGGTGAGCATGAGGGCGGCGGTCTGGTCATC
>Ga0210396_10005229_pt1 | contig 12580 bp, 14 predicted proteins | sample IncBWH17OmetaG_FD_155466 | JGI IMG/M metagenome (GOLD analysis project Ga0210396, IMG submission 155466) | Forest soil microbial communities from Barre Woods Harvard Forest LTER site, Petersham, Massachusetts, United States - Inc-BW-H-17-O ...
CGATCACGCCTGCCTGCGACGAGCCCGCCGGGCTAAGCGCTCTGTACCGGAACCAGTTCACGCACCGTCCTCGCGCGTGGCCGCCAGGACATCCTCAAGGGAAGCGACACCAAGCCGAGCCTTGGCCAGGCCGTCGGCGTACATGGTGGTCATCCCCGCCTCGACCGCCCCTCTTTCGATGTCCGTCGAATCCACGTCCTCACGGATCATGCGTGCGATCGGCTCGTCGACCACCAGAAGCTCCACGATGGCGATCCGGCCGAGATAGCCATGGCCGTCGCAGGCGCTGCAGCCGCGCGCGCGGAACACGCGCTCGCCAGTCTGCAGCGATGGCGCGCCTGAACCCGGCCTCCCGACCGGACTGGTCAGCACATAGGGCTCGCGACACTGTGGGCAGAGCCGTCGGACGAGCCTCTGGGCCAGGACTCCGGTCAACACCGACCGCAGCAGGAAGGGCTCGACCCCCATTTCGACAAGGCGAGTCATTGCGCTGGCTGCGCTGTTCGTGTGGAGCGTCGAGAGAATGAGGTGACCGGTCAGCGCCGCCTGAACGGCGACCTGGGCCGTCTCGAGGTCACGGACCTCACCCACCATCATCACGTCCGGATCCTGGCGCAGGAAGGAGCGCAGGGCGGCGGCGAAGGTGAGCCCGATGGCGGGCGAGACCTGCGTCTGGTTGATCCCCGGCAGCCGGTACTCGATCGGATCCTCGACTGTGAGGATCTTGCGACTGGGGTGGTTCAGCTCCGAGAGCGCTGTGTAGAGGGTGGTGGTCTTTCCACTGCCGGTGGGTCCGGTGGCCAGAAGAATCCCGTGCGGCTGCGCCAGGCAGGCGCGCAACCGGCGGGTGGCGTCCGCATCGAAGCCGAGGCTGTCGAACGCCAGGTTCAGCCGGCTCCGATCAAGCAGGCGTAACACCGCGCCTTCCCCGTTCATGGTCGGCGAGGTCACGACCCGGCAGTCGATGTCGTGCCCGCGCACAGCGAGCCGCAGGCGGCCGTCCTGCGGCAGGCGTCGCTCGGCGATGTTCAGTCCAGCCAGGACCTTGAGGCGGGCGACCAGGGGTCCGCGCAGCGCAGGCGGGAACGACTCGCGCATGGACAGGCGCCCGTCGATTCTGAACCTCACTTCGAGAGCGTCTTCGCTGGGCTCCAGGTGAATATCCGAAGCGCGCTCGTCGACCGCGCGGGCGATCAGGCGATTGAGGGCCCGGATGGCGGGCGCATCGCTGGTCAGGTCACGCACACGCTCGAGGTCCGCCGCCTCGGCGACTGCATCTTCGCCGAGGGCGGGCGCGGTGTCGCCATAGAGACGCTCGAAAGCAGCGTCGAGGTCGCCGTTGCGCGCGATACGGAGGACGATCGGCTCGCGAAGCGCCCACCGGAGCGAGGAGAGGAGGTGGGCGTCGAAGGGATCGGCAAGGGCGACCACGAGCCCGTCGACGCTTTGCGCCAGGGGCAGCGCCCGGTGCTCACGCAGGAATCGCGGCGAGAGGCGTTCGCCCACGGCGCTTACAGGGTAGTCCTCGGGCGCCGCGATGGTGAGTCCTGTGGCGCGGGCGATCCGCTCTGCCAGCAGGTCGTCGCTCACCAGCCCGAGACGGGCAAGGACGGTCGCCAGCCGTTCCCCGGTCTCAGCGCGGATCGAGCGGGCGCGGGCAAGAGCGTCCGCCGGGACAAGCCCCTCGGCCTCGACCAGGGCCTCGAGGCTCTGCAACGGCTCGGTCAAGGCGCCGGTATCGTCCATCGGCGGCGGTCTCGCGCTCCGGTCGGCTTAGCCGACACCCTGACGGGCTGCGAGCAGCCATGCAAGCCAGACGCCCGCCGCAAGCGCTGGTCCGAACGCGAACCCTTCGGCCAGCGCGCCGCGCCCCCGCCGCAAGGTCCTCACAGCGAGAATCAGAAAGCCCCCTCCGGCAGCCAGGAGGAGGATCGTGGGTAGGCCCTGCCACCCCACCCACGCTCCGCCGGCGCCAAACAGCTTGGCGTCGCCCAGGCCGAGCCCGTCGCGATCCCGCGCGGCGCTGTACGCCCACGAGAGTCCCGCCAGGACAAGGAAGCCCAGAACGGCGCCCAGGAGGCCGTCTGTCAGGCTCGACTGGGTGCGGGATCCGAGGACCAGTCCGATCGCCGCCAACGGCAGAGATAGAAGATCAGGGATGCGCAAGGTGAGCGCATCGACGCTCGCGATCATGAGGAGCATGCTGGCGAGAATTCCCCCCGCCAGCCAGTGGGCGCGTGGCGCAAAGATCGCCTCGAGGAGCAGGATCAAGGGCAGGGCGGCAGCGATCCAGACCCGCGGAGCGTCGGCGGCCCCCTCAAAGCGACTGACCCCCAAAGCGAGTGGCGGCCCCGCCACTGCGCCGGCGAGGAGAAGCACCAGGACTCCCGGGAGGGACGCCGTCATCCCGCTTCCGATTCGCTTTGACGGCTCATAAGCTCGGACCTGGTCTGCGGAAGTCCGCTTTGGCGCCGGCACAATTCAAGGGGGTCGCGGTTTGCAGTTTGATCTCTCCCGCGCTCTGGCGCTGAGCGCCGTTACGGTCTGGGCCGGCGCCAGCGCTGCCGGAGGGGCGACGGGCGCCAGCCTCGGCGGCGCCGCGCCAGAGGCGGCCGAGGCGACCCCATACGGAGAGGATCGGGCTCAGGCCGTACAGTGCCTGACCCAGGCGATCTATTACGAGGCGGCGAGCGAACCTTTGCAAGGGCGCGAGAGCGTCGCCCAAGTCGTGCTCAATCGCCTGCGCAGTCCCGCCTACCCGAAAACCGTCTGCGGCGTAGTCTTCCAGGGGGCCGGCGGCGCGTCCGGATGCCAGTTCACCTTTGCCTGCGACGGATCGATGGGCCGCAGGCCGGAGCCGCGGCTGTGGAGCGAGGCCCAGTCGATCGCAGAGACGGTTCTGGACGGGCAGGTCCCTTCGTACGTCGGGGACGCGACACACTACCATGCCGTCTATGTGTCGCCGCCCTGGCGCGCCTCGATGATCGAGACCACCCGCATCGGAGCTCACATCTTCTATCGCCAGCCCGACTCAGCCGGACGGCGATCAGCCGTCGCCAGCGAACCCCGGCCCGCGCCGCCGCCGCGGCCCAGGCCGAGCACCTTCAGTCCCTGGGGCCTGCAGATCGCCACGATCGTTCCCCCCGGCGCAGCGGCGCCGAACTCGGGTTCCGAGACCGCGGTAGGACGCGGCCTCGGCGAGTGACCACCTCAGATCTGGGCGAGCAAGTACTCGGCGGAGGAGACGCGGAATTCGCCGCCGCTTTCGACATTGATCTCTTTGATCACGCCGTCGCGCACCAGCATCGAGTAGCGCTGAGAGCGCGGGCCCATGCCGAACCGCGAGGCGTCCATCTCCAGGCCCATGGCGCGAGTGAATTCGCCATTGCCGTCGGCGAGCATGAGCACGTCGTCGCCGACCCCCTGGTCCTGACCCCACGCCTTCATCACGAAGACGTCGTTCACCGAGACGCAGGCGATCGTGTCCACGCCCTTTGCGCGGAGGTCGGCGGCATGGGTCTTGAAGCCAGGAAGATGCTTGACCGAGCAGGTTGGCGTGAACGCGCCCGGAACCGCGAACAGGGCGACGGTCTTGCCCTTGAAAATCTCGTCGCCGGAGATCGGCTTGGGGCCCTCCGCACCAAAGGTCATAAACGTGGCCGCTGGTGCGCGGTCGCCGACTTTAAGGGCCATGACGGTCGTCTCCTCGTTGATTGAGCGGGGGATCGTATGCGCCGCATAGCTGGGCGGCCAGCCAACGCCAAGTCGTCGGTGTTGGACTTCCTGCGGTTTTGGGTTGATCGCGCCCCACCAACCCGCGATCCTTGGGCCATGTCGCCCTCGACACAGTCCCGCGCCGGCCGCCGGCCGCAGGCCCCTGGCGTTTCCGCCTATCTGGAGGGACAGCTCCTCATCGCCATGCCCGGGATCGAGGACTCCCGGTTCGAGCGCGCGGTGATCCTGCTGTGCAGTCACGACGAACGCCACGCGATGGGCCTGACCATCAACCGGCCCGTCGACGGGCTGACGATCGAGGCGCTTCTGCGCAAGCTCGACGTCAATCCCGGTTCCGCGCCCGCCACGCCGGTCCTGCTGGGCGGCCCGGTCGAGCCGGAGCGGGGGTTTGTGCTGCATACCGACGACGTCGGTCCGATGCCGGCGAGCCAGCTCGTGGCGGGCGGGCTGGCGCTCAGCGCCACGCGGGAAATCCTCGAGGGGCTCGCCGGACGACGGCCTGCGCCGCGCCGGGCAGTGCTGGCGATCGGATACGCCGGCTGGGACGGGGGGCAGCTGGAACAGGAGATCCGCAACAATGTCTGGCTGATCTGCGAGCCGGACGAAGATCTGCTGTTCGACGAGGACCATGAGCACAAGTGGTCCCGCGCCCTGGCGAAGATGGGCGTTTCCGCCGATCGCCTCTCCGCCCAGCCAGGCCGGGCGTAGAGCCTGAATCAGGCTCTATCTCTCTGAATCTAGAGCAGGTATTCCCCATTCAGGCGGTTCCATCTGAATGAGGTTTGTTCCAGGCCCTTCGCCTCACTCCCGCGGCGAGATGAGACCGAACAGCACGTGGTCGCGCCAGACCCCGTTGATCTTCAGGTAGGCGCGCGCCAGCCCCTCCTCCTCGAACCCGGCCTTCAGCAGGACGCCGCGTGAGGCGACGTTGGAGGGGATGCACGCGGCTTCGACGCGGTGAAGGGCGAGGCTCTCGAAACAGAACCGCGCGACCGCCTCCACCGATGCCAGGGTGTAGCCCCTTCGCGTGAAAGCTTCGCCGACCCAGTAGCCGACCGAAGCCATCTGGGCCACGCCGCGGCGGATATTGGAAAGGGTGATCCCGCCGACCATCCGGTCATCGACGCGGCGGAAGACCAGGAAGGGATAGGCCACGCCCCGTTCCATGTCCTGGGCGTAGGCCGCCAGCCGGCGTCGATAGGCCGGGCGCGTGAGGTCGTCCGCGGGCCAGGTCGGCTCCCAGGGCTGAAGGAAGGTCCGCGACGCCTCGCGCAGGGCCGCCCACTCCGGGAAATCGGAGAGCCGATGAGGGCGCAGCCGTACCGGTCCGTGCTCCAGACGAAGCGCGGTGTCGGAGGCGATCCAGTCGAGCAGCGCCATTATGGTAATCTTCGCTCAGAACAGCCTCGCCGCCAACCTCACGCTTGGGGGGTGAAGCTTAGCCGGCGAGCGCGGCGGCAAAGCGCTTAGGCGCGGCGGCCGCGGCCTTAGGGCCCAGGACGCCGGCGGCCAGTCTCCCCGCCATGACGGTCGGTTCGAGGGCGGAAATGTCCTCGAGCGTGACCGCATCGATCGCGTCGGCGAACTCGACAGTCGGGACAGGCCGGCCGAAGACGAGGATCTGTGCGGCGGTCTGCTCCGCCCGCGAGGAGAGGGATTCCCGGCTCATGTAGAGCGAAGCCTTGAGCTGCGCCTTGGCCCGCGCCAACTCTTCCGGCTGTGGACGCCGCAGAAGGTCACGGATCTGCCCCGCCGCGGCCTCGGCGAGCGCGCCCGCGTCGGCGGCGGAGCAGCCGGCGTAGACACCAAGCGCGCCCACGTCCGTCCACGCCTCGGCATAAGCGTCGATCGCATAGGCGAGACCAAGTCGCTCGCGCACGTCCTGGAAGAGCCGCGAGGACATGCCGCCCCCAAGCGCCTCGGCGAAGAGCCGGAAGGCCCAGTAGGCCGGATCGAGCACCGGGACGCCGGGCATCAGGAACACCAGATGGGCCTGCTCCAGCCGGCGGGTCTCGGCCGCCACGCCGCCGGTGAAGGCGGCGCCTGCCGAGGTGGCGACAGGCGGCGTGATCGCCGACCCGAGGCGGTCTTCGGCAAGCTTCAGCAACTCGTCCTCATCGACCGCGCCGGCCGCGCTGACGACGATGCGGTCGGGGGCGTAGAGGCGCGCCCGCCAGGCTTCCAATGCGGCGGGCTCGACCGGCGCGAGCGTCTCGGGCTTGCCAAGGATCGGCCGTCCGAGCGGCTGATCGGCGAAGGCGGCCGACTGGGCGAGTTCGAACACCTGGTCGTCCGGCGTGTCCGCGGCCTCGGCGATCTCCTGGCCGATCACTTGCTTCTCGCGGGCGAGGTCGTCGACGTCCAGGGTTGGCCGCAAAAGAAGATCGGAAACGATCTCCATCGCCAGGGGCGTTCCCCCGGCCAGGGCCCGGACCTGGAAACTCGTGCGCTCGTGCCCGGTGGCGGCGTTCAGCTGCCCCCCTTCGGCTTCGATCGCCTCTACGAGCGCCCGCGCCGAGCGAGGTCCGGCGCCCTTGAACACCATGTGCTCGAGGAGGTGCGACCAGCCGTTGCGCGTCGCATCTTCCTCGCGCGAACCGCGGCCGGCGACGACGCTCAGGGCCAGGGTGCCATAGCCGGGCGCGGGGTCGCACACGACACGGACGCCGTTGGCGAGGGTGTGAGTCCTGGGAGAGGAGGTCATGCTGTAGCAAACGCCCGAACATAGGTCTTCACCGCCGCGGCGTCGGCGGCGATGTGGTCGAATCGCTCGGGAAGGGCGTGGACCCGTGCGGCCGCCGGCGGGGTGGGGGGCGGCGCGCCGGTCGCGGCGGCCACCGCCTCCGGGAACTTCGCCGGATGCGCCGTCGACAGCACCACCAGTGGCCCCTCGGGGAGCGGATCGGCCTTGCGAAGGCCGGCAAGGGCGATCGCCGTATGCGGATCCACGACCCCGCCACTGGCCAGCGAGCCCCGCATCGCTTGCGCGCCTTCCGCGTCGGTCGCGCTCACGCCCGTGAACACCTCGGCCGCGCGCCGCAGCGCGCCCGCGTCGAGCGCGACGTCCCCTGACTGCTCAAAGCTTTCGAACAGGCGTCGGGCAGCCGCGGAGTCGCGCTTCAACGCCTCGAACATCAGGCGCTCGAAGTTCGAGGCGGCCTGGATGTCCATCGCCGGGCTTTCGGTGGCTATGAGGTCGCCGCGCGCGTACCGCCCGTCCGCGAGAGCCCGGGCGAGGATGTCGTTGGCGTTCGTGGCGGCGATGATCCGCGAGATCGGCAGGCCCATCGCTTTCGCCATCCAGCCGGCGAAGGCGTCGCCGAAGTTCCCCGTGGGCACGGCGAAGGCGACCGGACGTCCCGGCGCGCCCAGGGCCGTAGCCGCCGTGAAATAGTACGCGCTCTGGGCGGCCAGGCGGGCGAAGTTGATCGAGTTGACCGCTGCGAGGGAGACCTCGCGCGCGAAGGCCTCGTCTCGGAACAGGGACTTGAGGATCCGCTGGCAGTCGTCGAAATCGCCGTCCACCGCGACCGTGCGAACATTGGCGTCGGGGGCGGTGGTCATGAACCGGCGCTGGATGTCGGAGATGCGCCCCTGCGGGAACATGACGACCAGGCGGATGTTGGCGCGGCCGCGAAGGGCCTCCACCGCCGCGCCGCCGGTGTCGCCAGATGTGGCGCAGACGATCGTCAGCCGTCGGCGCTGGCGCTCCAGGATGTGTTCATAGAGGCGGGCGAGGAGCTGGAGGGCCACGTCCTTGAAGGCGAGGCTCGGCCCATGAAACAGCTCGAGCAGCCAGCGGTCCGGGCCAAGCTGGCGCAGGGGCGCGACCGCCGCATGATCGAAGGTGGCGTACGCGGCGCGGCACATCGCCTGGAGTTCGGGGAACGCGATCTCGTCCCCGGCGAAGGCGGCCAGGACCTTCGCCGCGGCCTCGGCGTAGGGAACCGCGGCCATGGAGGCCATCTCGGACTCCGACAGGGTCGGCCAGCGTTCCGGCACATAGAGGCCGCCATCGGGCGCGAGGCCGGCGAGCACGGCCTCGACGAAACTGACCGGCGGCGCGGCGCCCCGGGTTGATACATACTTCACGAGCGGCGCCAGCGGATCAGCATTGAGACGTAGAACCAGCCAAGGATGAGGGCGAGAGAGAACCAGGTGATGGCGTAGACCAGGTGATTGTTCGGGATGTCCCGGGGAATCGCCGCAGGCGTCACGCCAGGGAGCGGAGGCGCCTCCTGCTCCACCGCCAGGATATAGGGCGCCGGACGCGATATCCCCTCGTCCCGGGCGATCTGCGCGAGAGATGGGCGATCGATCACTCGGTAGGCGATCATGTGCGGTCCCTGCTCCATGACCGCCGGCCCGAGCCACGGCGTCACGCCGGGGCTCCGCAGGACCCCGACGACAGGGCCAGCGGGCGGGAAGGACATCGGCTCCGGAGAGGTCGAGCCCATGACGCGCTCGATGATCCCGCGGTCGAGCACGATTCCGTCGTACGGGCCGACCGCAAGGCGACAGGCGCCCAGGAGACGCCAGCCGATCCGATCGTCGCGCACGGCGTAGCGGTAGAGGCTGGGCCTGACGGTCGGCGCCGGCGTCGGCGCGCATGGGGCCTGCACGCGGACGAACTCCTCCTCACCCGTCTGCGACAGCACGTCTGCGATCGGTCGCGCCGCGGCGACATCGAGCGCGGCGATCTTGGCGAGCAGGGCTTCCTTCCAAGCCAGGCGCCGCACCTGCCAGACGCCGAGGCCCACCAGGATCGCCATCGCGATCAGGGTTGTGACCGTCAAGCCCCAGGGGAATCTGCGCGCAGCGGCGGTCATCACGCCTGGCCGGCGCGGTTGCGGATCTGGGCCGCAACCATCAGTCCCTTGGCCGGCCGGAGCAGTCCCAGGCAGAGGATCGCGCCCAGCGGCAGCCAAACGATGAGTTCGACCCACACCGGCGGATCATAGGCGACCTCGGTGAAGAGGGCGCCGAAGACGATCATGAAGCCGACGATGATGATGACGAAGACTGCCGGACCGTCGCCGCTGTCGACCTCGGCGAAGTCATAGCCGCAGACGCTGCATCGCCGCTGAAGCTTCAGGAAGCCGGAGAACAGGGCGCCCTTGCCGCAGTGGGGGCAGCGCCCCCTGAGACCGGCGAGGAAGGGCGCCGTCCCCGGCGCCGGGTTCAATGGCCCCAGCCGACGCCGAAGATGACGTAGAGGAAGGTGAACAGGAACAGCCACACCACGTCGACGAAGTGCCAGTACCAGGCCGCCGCCTCGAAGCCGAAGTGCTGCTTCGGCGTGAAGGCGCCGTTCATCAGGCGGATCAGGCAGACGGTCAGAAAGATCGAGCCGATGATCACGTGGAAGCCGTGGAAGCCGGTCGCCATGAAGAAGGCCGAGCCATAGAGGCCGGAATTGGTCGCGTCTGGGCCGTAGAAGAGCTTGTCCGCCAGGATGTGGTGGTACTCGTAGCCCTGGATGCTGGTGAACAGCAGGCCAAGTGCGATGGTCAGGAAGAGACCGATCTTGGCGCCCCGGCGGTCACCGGTCTGCAGGGCGTGGTGCGCCCAGGTCACGGTCGTGCCCGAGGTCAGCAGGGTCAGGGTGTTGACCAGGGGCAGTTGGAACGGGGGAACCGCCTCGATGCCCTTGGGCGGCCAGGTCGCCCACGCCGAGCGGACCTCATCGATCGGCGAGAGGGTCCGGACGTGATGGAAGAGCGCCATCTCGAAGAAGATCCAGAACCAGGCGACGAAGAACATCACCTCAGAGGCGATGAACAGGATCATTCCGTAGCGAAGGCCGATCGAGACGACCGGGGTGTGGTCGCCGTGGTTCGCCTCGAGCACCACCTCGCGCCACCAGCCGGCCATGGTCAGCAGGACACCGGCGACGCCCACGGCCATCACCCACCATTCGCCCTTGGGCAGGCCGAGGATTCCCTTCAGCCCGATCACCAGACCCAGGGCCATCACCACCGCCGAAGCCGAGCCCACCAGCGGCCAGGCGCTGGGATTGACCAGGTGGTAGTCGTGCTTGACGCCTTCGTGGGCCATGTTGGGCGCGGTCCTCTTATACGGCAGCGTTTTTTTGAAAGCCGGAGGCCAGCGAACGCGCCGCAGCCCCCCGGCGTGGCGATCCTATAGCCCTGCCGCGGGCTTGCCGCCAAGAGCTTCGGTTTGTGGCGATGCGGGGGCGACCTTCGGCCCGACGGCGGCGGGGAAGAAGGTGTAGGAGAGCGTGATCTCGTGCTGGTAGCGGGTGTCGCGGTCCTTCGCGTAGCCGGGCGCCACGTAATAGACGACGGGAAACTCGGCCGTCTGGCCCGGCGCCAGGGTCTGGTTGCGGAAGCAGAAACACTCGAGCTTGTTGAAGTACTGCCCGGCGGCCTCCGGGACGACGTTGAACAGCGCGCGACCTGTCACCGGCTTGGTTCCGGTATTTGTAGCCCGGAAGAAGGCCAGGGTGGCGGCGCCCAGATGGATGGTCTGGCTCGCCTGCACCGGCTTGAAGGTCCAATCCAGGCCATTCACGTTGGCGTCGAAGCGGACCGTCACCGTCGGATCCACGGCTCCCGGGGCGAAGCTGGCGCGCTTGACCGCTCCGTTGAAGCCCGTGGCCTGGCAGAAGGCGCGGTAAAATGGCACGGCTGCGAACGCCATCGCGACCATGACAGCGAAAACGGCCGCGCAGATGAGCGCCACACGGCCATTGCTGGCGCCCGGGGCGCGAGGGGTCTCAGCCGGCGTGAGCGACATTGTGGCTGATCTTCACGATGGTGACGACGAAGATGAGGATGACAAAGGCCACGAGGGCGGCGGCCAGCAGCAGGTTGCGGCCACGGCGGGCCCGGGCGGCGGCGGCATCCTCGGAATTGGGATCGCTCATGGGTGGGTGAACAGCGTGGGCGCGCCCGTCAGCCGCTCCAGAAGCAGCGCGGCGAACAGGGCGAAGAGATAGACGATCGAAAAGGCGAACACGTCCCGCGCCGGCCGCGCTTCGGGGCGAACCTCGTACAGCGTTTCCTTGTGCCCCTGGGGGAGGGGTCCTTCGGCGGGCCGAACCGTCGCCAGGCGGACCGCCAGCGCGATGAGGCCGAGGCCACCGCCGACCGCGATGCCCAGATAGAGGCGTCCGCCGAGGCCGGTGAAGGCTGGCGCGGCGCCCAGGGGCGCGAGCAGCAGGCAGTAGGCGAGGATCTGGCGCTTGGTGGAGGCGACGCCGCGGACCACAGGCATCATCGGCACCCCGGCCTTGGCGTAGTCGCCGGTCGTGTAGAGGGCGAGCGCCCAGAAGTGCGGTGGCGTCCAGACGAAGATGATCGCCACGAGCAGCCAGGCGTTGAGCGGCATCGTGCCGCTGGCGGCCGCCCACCCCACCAGCGGCGGCAGGGCCCCCGCCAGGCCGCCGATGACAATGTTCTGCGGCGTCCGGCGCTTCAGCCAGAGCGTGTAGACCAGCACGTAGAAGGCGATGGTGAAGGCGAGCAGGCCCGCGGCGAGCCAGTTCACCGCAAGCCCCATCATCCCCACCGAGAACAGGGAAAGGGTGACGCCCAGGCCACGCGCGTCGGAAGCCTGAACGCGACCCGCCGGAATTGGTCGCCGGCGCGTGCGACGCATGACCCCGTCGATATCGGCGTCGAAGGCCATGTTCAGGGCCCCCGAGCCGCCGGCCCCGACGGCGATGCAGAGGATCGCCACCACGGCAAGGCTCGGGTCCATCGGGGTGCGCGCGCACAGCAGCCCCGTGAGAGCCGTGAAGATCACCAACGACATCACCCGCGGCTTGAGCAGGGCGAGATAGTCGCCCCACCGCGCCGCCTGGGCGCTGGCGCCGGACGCTGAAGGAAGCACCGCGTCCGGCGGATGGGTCATGAACGTCAACCTAGTGGCTGTCGGCGTGGATCACCGGCAGTTCGTTAAATTGGTGGAAGGGGGGCGGAGATGAAAGGGTCCACTCCAGCGTCGTGGCCGCCTCGCCCCAGGGGTTGGCCCGGGCCGGACGACGACGCACCGCAGCCTCGACCAGCACCACCAGGAAGACCCCCAGGCCGACCAGGGCGATCAGATAGCCGATGGACGAGATGTGGTTCCAATAGGTGAAGGCGGTCGGATAGTCGATCGAGCGCCGAGGCATCCCCTGCAGTCCCAGGAAGTGCTGTGGGAAGAACACCACGTTCACGCCCACGAAGGTGAGCCAGAAGTGCGTGGCGCCGAGGAACTCGTTGTAGCGCACGCCCCACATCTTCTCGAACCAGTAGTAGAAGCCCGCGAAGATCGCGAACACCGCTCCAAGGCTCAGCACGTAGTGGAAGTGGGCGACGACGTAGTAGCTGTCGTGCAGCGCGTAATCGATGCCGGCGTTCGCCAGAACGACGCCGGTCACGCCGCCGACCGTGAACAGGAAGATGAAGCCGATCGCGAACAGCATCGGCGTCTTGAAGTCCACCGAGCCGCCCCACATCGTGGCGATCCAGGAGAACACTTTCACGCCCGTCGGCACGGCGATGACCATCGTCGCCGCCACGAAATAAGCCTGCAGGTTCAGCGGCATGCCCACCGTGAACATGTGGTGCGCCCAGACGATGAAGCCGAGGAAGCCGATGGCGACCATGGCGTAGGCCATGGCGAGGTAGCCGAAGACCGGCTTGCCGGAGAAGGTCGAGACCACGTGGCTGATCATTCCGAAGCCCGGGATGATCAGGATGTAGACCTCGGGGTGCCCGAAGAACCAGAACAGGTGCTGGTACATGATCGGATCGCCGCCGCCGGCCGGGTCGAAGAAGTGGGTGCCGAAATTGCGGTCGGTCAGCAGCATGGTGATCGCGCAAGCGAGGACGGG
>Ga0210396_10005231_pt1 | contig 12571 bp, 10 predicted proteins | sample IncBWH17OmetaG_FD_155466 | JGI IMG/M metagenome (GOLD analysis project Ga0210396, IMG submission 155466) | Forest soil microbial communities from Barre Woods Harvard Forest LTER site, Petersham, Massachusetts, United States - Inc-BW-H-17-O ...
GCGAGCTGGGCCACGGTCAGCCCGCGATACTCGGTCAGCACCGCGCCGGGCGAGTCCTTGAATCGCTCGGTGAGCTCGGCGACCGCGGCTACCTTCTCGGCGTTAGCCATGTGCCTCCTCTCGGTATGCGTCGTTACGTCGTTTACGCACAAAACCGGAGACACGGAAAACGCCCCGGCGCGAGGCGCACGGGGCGGCATCGGCCAGCCGCTGTTCGCGGGCGGGCCGGTACGGCTCAGTTCACCTGCGCGGGATGTCCGGAGCTGGTCCGGAGCCTTCGGCCGTCGCAAGCGACAGCATCCAGCGGTCTTCGGCGTGCTCATTCTATGCGGTGGTTGCGGGGTTGCAAAAACGGATTTCCATGATCGCGAAGGGTTTGCTACTGCGGGGAGTAGTGAATCCTTCATGATCATGAAAACGTTACTTCGGACGCGGTGCCGAGGTGACTGGTGGTACTGCCGAGGCGCCGGTAAGCCGAGCCGGGACGTCAGCCTGACCGGGAGCCGGAAGCAGCCAAAGCGGCGGGCACCCGCACCGGGACCCGCCGCTTTTCAGCTGCGCTGGGGCTCAGGCGGTCGCTTCCGCGAGGTCGGCGGTCAGGTTGCGAGTCTGGTTGGGGTCGACCGGGATGCCGGGGCCCATCGAGGTGGTGAGCGTGACCTTCTTCAGGTACCGGCCCTTGGCCGCGGCGGGCTTGAGCCTGATCACCTCGTCCAGGGCGGCGCCATAGTTCTCCAGCAGCGCCATCGGGGTAAACGAGGCCTTGCCGATGACGAAGTGCAGGTTGCCGTTCTTGTCTACCCGGAAGGCGATCTTGCCGCCCTTGATGTCGCTCACGGCCCGGCCGACGTCCGGCGTCACGGTGCCGGTCTTGGGGTTGGGCATCAGGCCGCGCGGGCCGAGCACCCGGCCGATGCGGCCGACCTTGCCCATCAGGTCGGGGGTGGCGACGACCGCGTCGAAGTCCAGGAAGCCGCCCTGGATGCGCTCGATCAGGTCGTCCGAGCCCACGTAGTCGGCGCCGGCCGCGCGGGCCTCCTCGGCGCGGTCGCCGGTGGCGAACACGAGCACGCGGGCCGTCTTGCCGGTGCCGTTCGGCAGGTTGACCGTGCCGCGGACCATCTGGTCCTGCTTGCGGGGGTCGACGCCCAGCCGCAGGGCCACCTCGACGGTGGGATCGAACTTGGTGACCTGGTTCGCCTTGGCGATCGTGACCGCTTCCGCGGGGCTGTACAGCCGGTCGCGGTCGATCTGCTCACTGGCCTGGCGGTAGGCCTTGCTGCGCTTCATTGCTTGTCTCCTCAGAGGTGGAGGTCGTGGTCAGCGGGCCCGCGCGAGGCCCTGCCACTGGTGGAAATCGTATTCAGTTATAACCAGCCACGCCGGGGCGTTGTTCCGGCGTGGCCCGAAGTTAGCTGGCTCAGCCCTCGACCTTGATGCCCATGGAGCGGGCGGTGCCGGCGATGATCTTCTCGGCCGCCTCGATCGTGGTGGCGTTCAGGTCCGGCATCTTGGTCTGCGCGATGTCGCGGACCTGGGCCGTGGTGATGCTGCCGACCTTGGTCTTGTGCGGCTCGGCGCTGCCCTTGTCCACGCCCGCGGCCTTCTTGATCAGCTCGGGGGCGGGCGGCGTCTTGGTGATGAAGGTGAAGGACCGGTCCTCGTAGATGGAGATCTCGACCGGGATGATGTTGCCTCGCTGGCTTTCCGTCGCCGCGTTGTACTGCTTGACGAAATCCATGATGTTCACGCCGTGCGGGCCCAGCGCGGTACCGACCGGGGGGGCCGGGGTGGCCTGGCCGGCCGGCAGCTGCACCTTGACGACGGCGGAGAGCCTCTTCCTTCTTGGCGGCATTGAACTATGTCCCTTTACTTTTAGAGCTTGAACTTCAGATCTTGGTTACCTGGTCGAACGACAGCTCGACGGGCGTCTCGCGGCCGAAGATCGACACCAGCACCTTGAGCTTCTGGGTGTCCGGGTTGATCTCGTTCACCGTGGCGGGCAGGGTGGCGAACGGCCCGTCCATCACGGTAACCGACTCGCCGACCTCGAAGTCCGGGGTGGCCGTGCGGGCCGCCTCGGCCTGCTTCGCGCTGGGCTCGGGCTCGGGCGCCAGCAGGGAGGCCACCTCGCTCAACTGCAGCGGCGAGGGCCGGCTGGACAGGCCGACGAAGCCGGTCACGCCCGGGGTGTTGCGCACCACGGCCCACGACTCGTCGGTCAGGTCCATCCGGACCAGGATGTAGCCGGGCAGGACCTTCTCCGAGACCTGCTGCCGCTTGCCGCCCTTGATCTCGGTCACCATGTGCACCGGGACCTCGATCTGGAAGATGTAGTCCTCCATGTTGAGCGACTGGATGCGGCTCTCCAGGTTGGTCTTCACCCGGTTCTCGTAACCGGCATAGGAGTGCACCACGTACCAGTCGCCCGGCAGCATGCGCAGCTCGCGCATGAACTCTTCCAGCGCGTCGTCCTCGGGCGCGTCAGCACCGTCCTCGGATACGTCAACACCGTCCTCCGGCGCCTCAGCACCGTCCTCTGACGCCTCAGCACCGTCTTGTGGCGCGTCAGCGTCGTCCTGTGGCGCGTCAGCATCGTCCTCGGCCGGCTCGGCGACGTCGTCAGAGGGACCGGCGGGATCGAACCCGTCGGCTGCTTCGGTGTAGTCGCTCACCTCATCGGCCTTCCCGGTTTCCGCGTCCGGATCTCCCGGGCCCATGGCCGCGGAATCCAGCTGGATCTCGGACACGATTGCTCTCTCTCTTTCCTCATGCCATGACCACCGGCGTGATCATGGTGTCGCGCTCGGCGGCGTGGCCACCGGCCAGCGACCCGGGCTCAGCTCGTGCGGGTTATGCCTGTCACCCCGCAGGCCCTGGGACCGCCTAGCCGAACACCTCGAACACCAGCTTGGTGAACCCGTAGTCCAGGCTCGTGACGACGACCACCATGAAGAGCACGAAGACCAGGCACACCACCGTGTAGGTGACGAGCTCCTTGCGGGTAGGCCAGATTACCTTGCGGAGCTCGGCGACAATCTGCCGGAAGAACAGGGCGGGGGTGGTCCGGTTCGCGCGCTTGGCTGCGCGCCCGGATCCGCTCCGTTTCTCCGCGTCGCCGCGTGTCTGAGTCGCCATATCCTCACCTATAGGTTCGCCGGCAGGGCGGTTTGGCCGGACCGCACTCGCAGGGCAGGAGGGACTCGAACCCCCAACCACCGGTTTTGGAGACCGGGACTCTGGCCAATTGAGCTACTGCCCTTTGCTCCTTGCAACAGTGCCTGGTGCAGCACTGCCTTCAAGCAAAACACTGCCTTAAGCAAAACACTGCCCTCAAGCACAACCCGCTCTCAAGCACACACTGTTTCGCGGCAAACACGGATGCCCAACACACACGGTACTCGGGCATGCTGCCGCAAACGACAGCTCGGCTGCCGGTCCAAGCAGTGTACGTCCATTAGGCCCCCGCGTCGAACCGCGAGGCCACGCGGGCCGGCCGGACCCGGCCGAATATATCGCGGCCGGGCACCCGCCGCCGGGTGCCACAATGGAGCCCATGCCAACCAGAGTCTCCGCACGCGTCGCCGCCATCTCCGAATCCGCCACGCTGGCCGTCGACGCCAAGGCCAAGGCGCTGAAGGCGGCGGGCCGGCCGGTCATCGGCTTCGGCGCCGGGGAGCCGGACTTCCCGACGCCCGGTTACATCGTCGAGGCCGCCCAGCGGGCGTGCGAACAGCCGCGTTTCCACAAGTACACCCCCGCGGCCGGCCTGCCCGAGCTCCGCGAGGCGATCGCGTCCAAGACCGCTCGGGACTCGGGCTACCAGGTCGAACCCGGCCAGGTGCTGGTCACCAACGGCGGCAAGCAGGCGGTGTACCAGACGTTCGCCACCCTCCTCGACCCCGGCGACGAGGTCCTGGTGCCCGCCCCCTACTGGACGACCTACCCCGAGGCCATCGCGCTGGCGGGCGGCGTGCTGCGGCCGGTGCTGACCGACGAGCACTCCGGCTACCTGGCCACGGTGGCGGACCTGGAGGCGGCACGCACCGACCGGACCAAGATCCTGCTCTTCGTGTCGCCATCCAACCCGACCGGGGCGGTCTACCCGCCGGACCAGGTCGCCGCCATCGGCGAGTGGGCGGCCGAGCACGGCCTGTGGGTCGTCACCGACGAGATCTACGAGCACCTGGTCTACGGCGACGCGGTCTTCTCCTCGATCCCGGTCCAGGCCCCGCGCATCGCCGACACCTGCGTGGTGCTGAACGGCGTGGCCAAGACCTACGCGATGACCGGCTGGCGAGTCGGCTGGATGATCGGCCCCAAGGACGTGATCGGCGCCGCCGCCAACCTGCAGAGCCACGCGACGTCCAACGTGTGCAACGTGGCCCAGGCGGCGGCGCTGGCCGCCGTGTCCGGGGACCTGTCCTCGGTGGCGGTCATGCGTGCGGCGTTCGACCGGCGCCGGCAGGCCATGACCCGGATGCTGAACGAGATCCCGGGGGTGCTCTGCCCGGAGCCGCAGGGCGCGTTCTACTGCTACCCCAGCGTCAAGGCCCTGCTCGGCACCCAGATCGCCGGACGCCGGGCGCAGAGCTCGGCGGAGCTGGCCGGCCTGATCCTGGACGAGGCCGAGGTGGCCGTGGTCCCCGGCGAGGCGTTCGGGACGCCCGGATATTTCCGGCTTTCCTACGCGCTGGGCGACGCCGACCTCGAAGAGGGCATCACCCGGATGGCCAAGCTGCTCGCGGACGCCCGCTAGCGCAGGCACACTGACGGGATGCCCCGGCCGCTGTCCGCCCTCCCGAAGGCGCACCTGCACCTGCACCTGACCGGGGCCATGCGGCACGCGACGCTGGTCGAGCTGGCCGGACGGCACGGCATCCGGCTGCCGCCCGCGCTGACCCAGGACTGGCCGCCGCAGCTGAGCGGGATCGACGAGCGCGGCTGGTTCCGGTTTCAGCGACTGTACGACATGGCCCGTTCGGTGCTGCGGACCCCGGCCGACGTGCGGCGGCTGCTGACCGAGATCGCGGAGGACGAGCGGGCCGAGGGTTCGGGCTGGCTGGAGATCCAGGTCGACCCGGACGGCTACGCGGCGCGGTTCGGCGGGATCACGGCCGTGCTCGAGCTCGTGCTCGGCGCGGCCGCGGCCGCGTCGGACGCCACCGGCGTCGGGATCGGCGTCATCGTCGCGGCCAACCGGACCAAGGATCCCCTGGAGGCCAGGACCCTGGCCAGGCTGGCTGCCCAGTACCCGGGCCACGGCGTGACCGGCTTCGGCCTGTCCAACGACGAGCGGCGCGGTCCCGCCCAGGACTTTGCCCGGGCGTTCCGGATCGCCGAACGGGCCGGGCTGCTCCTGGTCCCGCACGGTGGCGAGCTGGCCGGGCCGGCCAGCGTGGCGGCCTGCGTGGACGACCTGCACGCCGACCGGATCGGCCACGGCGTCCGCGCGGCCGAAGACCCGGCCCTGGTCAAGCGGCTGTCCGCCGACGGGATCACGTGCGAGGTCTGCCCGTCCTCCAACCTCGCCCTGGGCGTCGCGGCGGCCCCGTCGCAGGTCCCGCTGCGCCCGCTGTTCGAGGCGGGCGTGCCGGTCGCGCTCGGCGCCGACGACCCGCTGCTGTTCGGCCCGCGGCTGACCGCCCAGTACGAGATCGCCCGGGACGTGCACGGCTTCACCGACGCGGAGCTGGCCGACCTGGCTCGCACCTCCGTGGTGAGCTCGGTCGCGCCCGAACCGCTCCGGGCGCGGCTGCTGGCCGGGATCGACGGCTGGCTGGCCGCACCGGCCTAGGTCTTATTTTTCGGCCGAACGGGCCGTGGTACCCGTGTCCGCAACCGGGCGGATGGCCCGTTCCCCGCGCTGTGGGGGGCCCAGGGCGGGCGGCGCGGTCCGCGGAATACCCGCGCAGCGGCTACGCTTGAATCACCAAGGCGACGATCCGGCCATCACCGGGGAGCCCCCGGAAGAAAGGGCGCGCCAGCGCCCGACTAGAACCGGGCGGGTCCGGCCCGTCACAGCCGGCTGACGAGCGGTCGCCGGGAGAGGTGCCGGAAACGGCGCGGACGCCGGCGACAAGCGAGGTGGTACCGCGGTACGCCCGCACCGAGCGGGCGCGTCGTCCTCGCGGACCAGGCACGCCGCACCGCGAGGACCAAAACGATGGCCGTTTATCCACGGGCCGGGGACACCGAGGTACCCGCCCAGCCGAACTTCCCCGCGCTCGAGCGGGACGTGCTGGAGCACTGGCGGGCCCACGACACCTTCCGCGCCTCGGTCGAGCAGCGCCCGCAGGACCGCGAGTTCGTGTTCTACGACGGGCCGCCGTTCGCCAACGGGCTGCCGCACTACGGCCACCTGCTCACCGGGTACGTGAAGGACCTGGTGCCCAGGTTCCGCACCATGCAGGGCAACCGGGTCGAGCGCCGGTTCGGCTGGGACTGCCACGGCCTGCCCGCCGAGGTCGAGGCGGAACGACTGCTCGGCATCTCCGGCAAGGCCGGCATCCTCGAGATGGGCATCGAGAAGTTCAACCAGGCCTGCCGGGAGTCGGTGCTGCGCTACACCCGCGACTGGCAGGACTACGTCACCCGCCAGGCGCGCTGGGTCGACTTCGAGCACGACTACAAGACGCTGGACGTGTCCTACATGGAGAGCGTCATGTGGGCGTTCAAGCAGCTGTGGGACAAGGGCCTGGTCTACCAGGGGTTCAAGGTGCTGCCCTACTGCTGGCGGTGCGAGACCCCGCTGTCCAACCACGAGCTGCGAATGGACGACGACACCTACGCCGAGCGGCAGGACCCCTCGGTCACGGTCCGGTTCAAGCTGGAGACCGGGGAGTGGCTGCTGGCCTGGACCACCACGCCGTGGACACTGCCGTCCAACCTGGCCTGCGCGGTCGGCGCGGACATCAGCTATGTGGTGGTCGAGAAGGACGGCGAGCGCTACATCCTGGCCCGGGACCGGCAGGCCGCCTACGAGCGCGAGCTCGAGAACGCCGCCGTGGTCGGCACGCTGACCGGGGCCGAGCTGGCCGGGCGCCGGTACGAGCCGCTGCTGCCGTACCTGGCCGACGCCGAGACGTTCGGCACCGGCGACGCGTTCCGGGTCATCTTGTCCGACGACGTGACGACCGAGGACGGCACCGGCGTGGTGCACATGGCTCCCGCCTACGGCGAGGCCGACGCCCTGGCGTGCAACGCGGCCGGGATCCCGACCGTGCTCACGGTGGACGACCAGGGGCGCTTCACCGGCGTGGTGCCCGACTTCGAGGGCCAGCACGTCTTCGACGCGAACGACGCGATCGCGGCCGCGCTGCGGGCTCAGGGCAGCCTGGTGCGCAAGGAAACCTACACGCACTCCTACCCGCACTGCTGGCGCTGCCGCAACCCGCTGATCTACAAGGCGGTGTCGAGCTGGTTCGTCGCGGTGAGCCAGTTCAAGGACCGGATGGTGGAGCTGAACCAGGAGATCACCTGGGTGCCCGGCCACGTCAAGGACGGGCAGTTCGGCAAGTGGCTGGCCAACGCGCGGGACTGGTCGATCAGCCGGAACCGGTTCTGGGGCTCGCCGATCCCGGTCTGGCAGAGCGACGACCCGGCCTACCCGCGCACCGACGTGTACGGGTCGCTGGATGAGCTCGAGCGGGACTTCGGGGTCCGGCCCGGCGACCTGCACCGGCCGGCCATCGACGAGCTGACCCGGCCCAACCCGGACGACCCCACCGGCCGCTCCACCATGCGCCGGGTACCGGAGGTGCTGGACTGCTGGTTCGAGTCGGGGTCGATGCCGTTCGCCCAGGTGCACTACCCGTTCGAGAACCGCGAGTGGTTCGACGGCCACTACCCGGGCGACTTCATCGTGGAGTACATCGGCCAGACCCGCGGCTGGTTCTACACCCTGCACGTGCTGGCCACCGCGCTGTTCGACCGGCCGGCCTTCCGGAGCTGCGTCAGCCACGGCATCGTGCTCGGCAACGACGGCCAGAAGATGTCCAAGAGCCTGCGCAACTACCCGGACGTGAACGAGGTCTTCGACCGCTACGGCTCGGACGCCATGCGCTGGTTCCTGATGGCCAGCCCGATCCTGCGCGGCGGGAACCTGGTCGTGACCGAGCAGGGCATCAGGGACGCGGTCCGGCAGGCCATCTTGCCCCTGTGGAACAGCTACTACTTCTTCGCCCTGTACGCGAACGCCGAGTCGTACCAGGCGCGGCGTAATACCGGCAGCGAGCACGTGCTTGACCGCTACATCCTGGCCAAGACCCGGGCCATGGTGACGGAGCTGGAACAGCTGCTCGACACCTACCAGGTGGCCGGCGCCTGCCAGCTGCTGCGCGAGCACCTGGAGGTGCTGACCAACTGGTACATCCGCCGGTCGCGCAGCCGGTTCTGGGCCGGCGAGGCCGATGCCCTCGACACCCTCTGGACCGTGCTCGAGACGGTCTGCCGGGCCGCCGCGCCGCTGCTGCCGCTGACCACCGAGGCGATCTGGCGCGGGCTGACCGGCGAGACCAGCGTGCACCTGACCGCCTGGCCCGACGTCTGCGACTGGCCGCAGGACGCCGGCCTGGCCGCGGCCATGGACCTGGTCCGGGCGGTGTGCAGCACCGCGCTGGGCCTGCGCAAGGCGCGCCAGCTACGGGTCCGGCTGCCGCTGGCGTCGCTGGTCATCGCCCACCCCGAGGCCACGTCGCTGGCCCCGTTCGCGGACCTGATCGCCGACGAGGTCAACGTCAAGGCGGTCGAGCTGTCCGACGAGGTGGCCAGCCTGGGCACGTTCGAGCTGGCCGTCAACCCGCGGGTACTCGGGCCCCGGCTCGGCGCCCGGGTGCAGCAGGTCATCCGGGCGGTCAAGGCGGGCGAGTGGTCGCAATCCGGGGACCGCGTCACCGCAGCCGGGATCGACCTGGACCCCGGCGAGTACGAGCTGCGGCTGACCGCTGCCGATCCCGGCTCCGCTTCGGCTCTGCCGGGTAACACCGGGCTGATCGCGCTGGACACCCGGGTGACCCCGGAGCTCGCCGCGGAGGGCGCCGCGCGGGACGTGGTCCGGGTCGTGCAGCAGGCGCGGCGGGACGCGGGCCTGTCGGTGTCGGACCGGATCCGGCTCACGATCGGGGCCGACGGCGCGCTGGCCGACGCGGTCCGCGAGCACGCCGGGTTCGTGGCCTCCGAAACCCTGGCCGTGAGCCTGGACGTGCGCCCGGCCGGCGAGGTGGACGCCGATCCCCAGCCGGCCGGCGACGGCCTGGTCAAGGTCGCCGTCGCGAAAGAGCACGGATTCTAAGCTAATTCAGAAGTTATTACCGGCGGATTACGCGCGGGCCGGCCGTTGAGCCGGCCGCGCGCCCGGGCCGTTGATCAGGGGGAAGGCCAGTGCCCGCGGCGGCCGGGAAAGACAAGCCGTGTCCTTTTGTCGGCCGCCGCGGCACTGGTCCGTCCGGCATGCACCGAACCATCTCGCTCCCTGCGACGTGCACATGGGTGGAGACATTCTCCACCGGAAGGGAGCGCTATAGAAATGAAAGCGACAAGACGGTACGCGGCTGGCCTGGCCGCGATCGTCACCACTGCCGCCGGCCTGCTGGCCGGCGTGGCTGGAAGCGCTAGCGCCAGCGGTTCCCCGGCCTTCGTCGGACCGCTGCACCGGACCTCGGTGATCGCCTCCACGGTGCCGGGCAACGGAGACGTCAACCCCTACGGCGTCTTCGTCGTCCCGCGCACCACCGGCGACCTGTTCCGGGGCAACGTCCTGGTCAGCAACTTCAACAACAAGGCCAACGTGCAGGGCACGGGCACCACGATCGTGGAGATCACCCCGTCCGGTCACCAGTGGGTGTTCGCCAAGATCAACCGCAACCTGCCGGGCTGCCCCGGCGGCGTCGGCCTGACCACCGCCCTGACCGTGCTGCGCAGCGGCTGGGTGATCGTCGGCTCGCTGCCCACCAAGGGCGGCAACATCTCCGGCGCCGGCTGCCTGATCGTGCTGGACCGGTTCGGCCACGTCCGGGAGACCTTCCGCGGCGGCGGCATCAACGGGCCCTGGGACATGGGCAGCCTGGACCTGGGTAACCAGGCCGTGCTGTTCGTCACCAACGTCCTGAACGGCACGGTGGCCGCCAAGGGCCACGTCGTGTTCGGGGGCACGGTGCTGCGGCTCGTCATCAAGATCCCCCAGTTCGGGCTGCCGTTCATCTGGTTCCGCGCCACGATCGGATCCGGCTTCCCCGAGCGCACCGATCCGGCCGCGCTGGTGATCGGCCCCACCGGAGCCGGCCTGGGCCGCAACGGCGTCCTGTACGTGGCCGACACGCTGGGCAACCGGATCGCCGCCATCCCGAACGCGCTGTTCCGCTCGTTCAGCGCCGGGACCGGCTTCACCGTCACCCGGGGCCGTTTCCTGAACGGCCCGCTCGGCCTGGTCATCGCCCCCGGCGGTAACATCCTGACCGTCAACTCCGGCAACGGGAACCTGGTCGAGACCACCCCGTTCGGCGCCCAGATCGCCGTGCGCAGGCTCGACAGCTCCGGGTCACCGCCCGGCGCGGGAGCCCTGTTCGGCCTGGCGGTCAAGCCCGGCCACGACGCCGTCTACTACGTCGACGACGCCACCAACACGCTCAACCTGCTGCACCACTAAGGGAGGGCCCGGCGCGCTGTGGTCCCGCCGTCCGCGGCGGGGCTACAGCGCGACCCCGATCAGGACCGGTTCGGGCGTGAGCGAGACCCCGAAGACGTCGCGGACCCCGTCCCGGATCCGGCGGGCCAGGGCCATCAGCCCCTCCGTGGTGGCCGACCCGGAGTTGACCAGCGCGAGCGTGTGCTTGGAGGAGATCCGGGCGCCATCGCCCAGGCTGTAGCCCTTGCCGAAGCCGGCCCGCTCGATCAGCCACGCGGCGGGCACCTTGACCAGCCCGTCCCCGGCGTCGAAGCGCGGCACCCGGGTCCCGTCCCCGCATCTGGCCCGCGCCGCCGCCTCCACCGCGGCCAGTGCGGCGCCGTCGAGGACCGGGTTGACGAAGAACGACCCGACACTGCGGGTGTCGGGATCCGCGGAATCGATCACCATCCCCTTGCGCCGGCGAAGTTCGATGACGGCCGAACGGACCTCGGTGCTCGCGACCTGGTCACCGGGCGCGACACCCAGGGCGGACGCCAGTTCGGCATAACGCAGCGGCCGGGCGGCGGACTGCTCGGCGAGCCGGAACGTCACGCTCAGCACGATGTGCCGGCGTGCGTCATCTCGTTTGAACACGCTGGTGCGGTAGCCGAATCCGCACCGGTCGTTCGGAAAAATGTCTATTTCTTTGGTGACCCGGTCGTAGGTCCGTACGGCGGTGATCGTGTCGGCGACCTCCTGGCCGTAGGCACCGACGTTCTGGATGGGGGTGGCGCCGGCCTTGCCGGGGATACCGGACAGGCACTCCAGGCCGGACAGGCCCGCGGCGACCGTCCCGGCCACCACCGCGTCCCAGTCCTCGCCGGCCGCGACGGTCACCAGCCCGGGTTCGGGGCCCCGGCGCACGCCGGCGGTCGCGACCTGGACCACGGTGCCGTCGAAGCCCCGGTCGGCCACCACCAGGTTGCTGCCGCCCCCCAGGACGAGCAGCGGCTCGCCGCCGGAGTCGGCGGCGCGGACCGCCTCGGTCAGGTCTTCCTCGGTGACGGCCCTGACGAAGCGGCGGGCCGGACCGCCCAGGTGGACGGTGGTGTAGTCGGCGAGCCTCACGCCAGGCGGACGACGGCGCGGGCGCGAGTCAAGACCTTGGTCCCGTCCGACCTGGCGGTCACGTCGACCGCCACCCGCTGGCCGTCGAGCCGCTCGGTCACGGTGCCGGTCACCTCCACGGTGGCGCCCTTATCGTCGTCGGGCACCACGACCGGGGCGGAGAACCGGACCCCGAATTCGGTGACGGCGCCCGGGTCACCCGCCCACTCGCTGAGGAACCGGCCGGCCAGGGCCATGGTCAGCATGCCGTGCGCGATCACGTCGGGCAGGCCCACGGACTTGGCGATGCGCTCGTTCCAGTGAATGACGTTGAAGTCACCGGAGGCCCCGGCGTACCGGACCAGGTCGCGCCGGGTCACCTGGTACTGCCGCGGCGGGAGCTCGGTGCCGGCCTCGGTCTGGTCGTAGCTGGGGCTGGCCATCGGCGGTATCCCTTTCCCGGGCCCTATGCGCCGCGTTCGACGAGCGTGGACCGGGCGGTGCACACGTGCTCGCCGTCCACGGTGCGGATCTGGGTGACGGTGGTCAGCGTGGTCATGCTGCCGACCGGCCGGATCGACTCGATGGTGCTCTGCGAGACCAGCACGTCGCCGGCGTGCATCGGGCGCGCGTGGCTGAAGCTCTGCTCGCCGTGCACGACCATGGCGTAGTTCACGCCGAGGCCCGGGTCACGCGTGACCCGGCCGCTGTTCGCGGCGCCGACCACGATCGCGAACGTGGGCGGGGCGATCACGTCCGGGTAGCCGGCCGCCTGCGCGGCGGCCCGGTCACGGCACAGCGGGCTGGGCTCGCCGATCGCGTCGGCGAACTCCGCGATCTTGACCCGGCTGACCTCGT
>Ga0210396_10005232_pt1 | contig 12571 bp, 10 predicted proteins | sample IncBWH17OmetaG_FD_155466 | JGI IMG/M metagenome (GOLD analysis project Ga0210396, IMG submission 155466) | Forest soil microbial communities from Barre Woods Harvard Forest LTER site, Petersham, Massachusetts, United States - Inc-BW-H-17-O ...
CGAAACACGTGGCCAGAGCCCCGTCGTTCATACGCGTCCCAAGCTGCGCGATAATCACAGGATTGGCGGCGAATGCGCCGGAAAACAGCAATATTTTCCACGGAGCTAGTTTCAGTCGAACTCCGTATGAAACCAGTGCAAAGAATAGAGCTGCTGCTAGCAACACTGTAGAACATTTGCTTGTCTCTTGGTCGATCCCGGCGGCCATAAGCACCGCGGATGAGAGCCAGCTCGATTGGGGATAATGGTTTGCCCAATTGGCTTGGCTTGAAAGCGCTTGATCGCCTGGCCCCCACGGAGCGGATGGGAATGGGGCGCGCACAGGATTCCACCCATGCGACAGAGCGTAGGTCGCGCTGAAATGGTATTCCTGGCCATCGTAACTTGTGTCAACCAGAGCGTGGGCTAGAGCGATTGCAATAACGGCGCATAGACACATCGGCACGACGGCCAGCCAGGCGCCCGAGACTTTTTTCGCGGACCACAACGCCAAAGCCAAAGCTACTGCTAAGATCGTCCAAGCCGAAAATATATTTATCGAAGCGCCGCTCAAAAGCAACAAAGCCGACAAGATGAAGAGAGTGCTTGGTATCAAGGTCAAGCCAAGAGCTAATCCAAGCCAAGGCGCCGGATCGCTCGAAAATCTCAGGAAAAGGGTTGGGAGCGAGAACCCAGAAAATAGCGGCTGCATGCGCTCCCAATTTTGCCGTTTCCACCAAGCGTAGACGCCCATGCTGCTCCTTGCGGGCGGATTCGCTTTCCGGATAGTAAAGAACATGTCCAGTTCTCGCGGACTATTTTACCAAAATCCGCGAACTCTCCCAAGAAGGGCGACCAGAGGACGCAGGCGAGCGGCATGGAAGCGCTGGCGGCGGTCAGGTCAATCCATCCAAGTCGTAGTCCACGTAACCGGGGCGCAAGGCGACGACACCTCGAAGCTGGCCTGCTTCTTTCGCGATTTCTCACCGGCAGCGTCGCTATCATTTGACGCCTACGGCTGTGCCCAGAGCACAGGCCTGGCAGCCTGGGCGAACGGCGGGCCTCGGTCCGTCGCGTGCCTGCTAATCTATTGGGCTATCACGACAGCTTGCTCCCGCCGATCCGAGACGGTGATGGCAGGTGACGCGATCTTGCTGTCCCGTCGCTGATGTCTTGCGAGAGGTTGCGTTCAGAGCCGGGTCCTTAAGAAGAGCGACTCGGGCAAGATGCGGATGATCGTCATGATCGGACGCCAAACTGACCTGACATAGAGCGAGCGGGGCCGCTTAGCCTGGTCCGCAAGGAAGATCGCCTTAGCCACTTCCTCCGGTTCCGCAGTCAGCCTTCGCGGCAATGTCATGTGCGCCGTCATTTTTGTCCGAACGAATCCCGGTTTCACGGTAATGACGCAGACGCCTTGGCGGACAAGGCGATGCCGCAGACCCGAGAGGAAGGCGCTGAAGCCGGCTTTAGAGGACCCATAGATATAGTTCGACGATCGGCCCCTATCCCCGGCGACCGAGCTAATTCCCACGATCACGCCGCGGCCGCGGGAGGCCATCCGGGACGCGAACGCGTCCAACAGCAGGGCGGGACCTTCGAAATTGCTGCGCATTGTCAGGGCAGCTCGAGCGGGATCCGACTGGTCCCGCGCCTGGTCGCCCAGGAGTCCTACGACGCAGACCACGGTGTCTGGCAAGTCAGGCAGGCCGTCGACAAAGGCGGCGAAACGGTCCGTCTGCAGGATGTCGAGTCCTGTCACGTCCGGCCGACGGCCGGCGCGAACGGCGATGTCATCAGCGTTGCGTTCGCACTCGGCGACATTGCGCCCGGCTAGCATCACGTTCCACCCGCGATCCGCGTAGACTTTAGCGGTCGCTCTGCCGATGTCCGACGCGCCACCGACGATGAGGACTCTCGAAGCGTTAGTCATTGGATCGCCAGTCTTTCGGAAAGACGGGACGTAAGCCTGCCTGTGGCCCCTATCTCACGGCGCAGGGCTTCGAAGTCGGCCAGCCCAGGGTAGCCTGCCCTAAACGTGTTGGGGGATTGCCGAGCGTCCTTGGCTAAGTATAGGCGGCCGCCGGCAGCGACGACGATGCGGTCCAGTTCGTCGAGGAGGCAAAGCACCTGAGGCGTAACCCTCAAGTCGATCGTGAGCGTCAGGCCAGGCATCGGGAACGAGAGGTCCCCCGCCCCAGCTCCGAGGCTCTTCAAGACGGCGAGGAAGGGCGCGCAGCCCGCTGCGGCCACGCGGTCGAGGATCTCCGCCACGACTTCGGGCCCCGCGGGCCACGGGACCACGCACTGGTGCTGCAGGAATCCGCTTTGTCCATACATCCGGTTCCAATTGCCGATGGCGTCGAGTGGAAAGAAATAGCTGTCCCAACGGACCAGATCGGCCTCCCCGCGCAGTGCAGCCTTGCAATGATAGAGCGTGTTGAAGGCGCCAACTGACCAGCGGTTCAGGAGCCCTTCGGGCAGCTCGACGGGGATCGACAAGCGCCGTGCGCGTCGAGGCGGAACGACGGGCTGACCCTCGGGCAGTTCGGCGGCCAGCGCGTGCTCACCGAGGAGGACGACGCCTCGCCCCACCGGCCGCCGGCCCGGCGAGATGTCGATCCAGGCGACGGAATAAGTCGCCTCGGCTTCCGCCTTGGCGAGGGCGGCGAGCGTTGACTCAAGATCTCTCGTCGCGACCGTTCTCTGCCGGACCCAGCCAGTCTCTACCCTGATGAGGCGCAGGGTCACCTCGACGATGGCTCCAGTCAGTCCCATGCCGCCAATCGTGGCGTCGAACAACGCGCAGTTCTCGTCGCGCGAACAGGTCAAGAGCTCGCCCCGCGGCGCGAGCAGCTTCAGCGAGGCGACATGTGCGCCGAAACCACCGGTTCTATGGTGGTTCTTCCCGTGAACATCGGCTGCGACCATCCCCCCCACGGTGACGAAACGCGTGCCCGGCACGGCGGGCACGAACCAGCCCCGCGGCAGCAATGCGTCGATTACCTCCTCAAGGCTGACGCCCGCCTCAACGGTCACCAGGCCGTTGACGGGATCGAAATCGCGCATGCGGTTGAGGGCGCGCATCGCGATCGTGGAGCCAAGGCCGATGCCGGCGTCCCCATAGGCGCGGCCGGCGCCTCGCGCCACATAGTTGTCCAGACTTGCCTGCATAGCGCAGAGGGCGGCTACGCTGTGAGGCGCCAGTAGATTGCTGTTATGGCGAGGGTAGCGGCCCCAGCCAGCGAGATCCGCTGTCACGCGAACTTCCCGAAGGTGTAGCGCCCATCGAGCACGTACTTGAGCACGTAGCCGAGGCACAACCCGATCGCTCCGCCGAGGTAGGTCGCCAGGGCAGACCGCCAGACCAGCGTGAACATCGCCTCCGTGGCCCAGAAGAGGACAGTCGTTGCGATGCTGAAGACACCGTAGAGCACGATCTGACGTGCTTCCTTGCGAAGATTGACCGAATAACTGTTGAAAATCCAGCGCTTGTCGAGCCAGTACTTCAGAGCAAAGCCCGTGACGGTGCCGGCCCCTATGGCTAGCGCAAGCGCGGACGCCGCGCGCCCAAGGAGCGCCAGCACCAACGCCTGAGTGACCAGGTTCGAGACCATGCTAAGCGCCGCGAAGAACCCATACAGCACGGTGAGTTGCACGGCCGCCAGCCTCATGTGGCCAGACCCACTACCGCGCCGATTGCGCCGAGGGTCAGAAGGCTCGCACGGTCCCTCATAGCAAACACGATAGGGTCGTCATTCACCTGACCACGCTGCGCCAGGACAAGGATCCTCGCTATCCAGTACATCATGACCGGACATAGCATCCACAGCCACTCGGGCGAGGCGTAGAACCGACCGACGTTGGGGCTCGCGATGTACAGGGCGAGCACCGTCACAGCATTGAAGCCGGACGCGGCCGCCAGCAACAGCAGCACCGACGCATCCTGCCCGAGATAGGCGCGCTTGCGAACCGCGCCGCCGGGCGCGCTGGCGCACTCGACGTACCGCTTTACAAGAGCGAGACAGGTAAAGATGAACAGTGCGAAACCCAGGAACCAATGCGAGATCGGCACCGCAATGGCAACGGCGCCGGCCACGACGCGGATGACGTAGAGCAGAGCGAGCACCACGACATCGACCAGCAGCTTCTGTTTCAGCCAGAAGGTGTAGAGCATGGTGATGGCGACATAGGTAGCGAGCACGCCCAGGAAAGGGAGAGATGCCACTGCCCCGAGGCCCAAGCCGGCCGTGAGGAAAAGGTGGGCGGCGATCAAGCCTTGGAGCAGCGGAATCCGGCCCGCCGCGAGGGCCCGGCGTCGTTTCGTCAAATGAGCGCGGTCTGCTTGCACATCGAATACGTCGTTCAAAAGGTAGACGCCGGATGCGCAAAGCGACAACGCGACGAAGCCCAGGACTGCAAGCCCGATCGAAAGGGCATTGAAGGCGTGCGCCGCCACCAGCGGCGCGAAGATCAGCGTATTCTTGGCGTATTGGTGCACGCGGAGCAGGCGCGCCCAGTCGCGCACCGTCGCTGACTCGTGCGGCAGCGAGATCGCGGCAGGATCCACCTTGCGTAGCGCCCGTTCGAGCCGTGGCGAACCTGTTACGGCGATACAGCCGCTTGCCCGACGCCAAACAGCCAGATCGACCCAGTCATTTCCAATGTAATCGAAGCTTCCTTCGCCAAAGGCCTCCACCAGCCGCTCGGCCTTGGCGGTTCCCGCCAAGTTCAAGGCGCGGTTGGAACAGAAGACGCCTTCGAACAGCCCAAGATGCGAGGCGACGGCGTCGGCGACGGCCGCGTCGCAAGCGGAGGCCAGGTAAACGGGCCTGCCGGCGTCCCGAGCTTCACGAATGACCGTCAGGACGGCTTCGTTGTAGGGCAGGAGCGAAGCGTCGAACTGGCTCAAGGAGGCGGCGCGAGCCTTCAGCACCGCTTTACCCTCCGGGAGCGCGACCAGCAGATGCAGGATGTTCTGCGGCTTGGAGCCCACCGCGGAAAGCGCCGTCTCGACGAGCGTGTCTGTCATGACAAGGGCGCCGTCCAGATCGACGACAAGTGGACGACGGCTAAGCGAGGACGTGGTCCAAGCCCGGTCCAGCAGTAGGGTCATGGCGATCCTCGCCCTTCGGAACCGGGGCGACTATGACGCGATGACTGGCGAGCAACTGCACATTTGATCTGGGGAGTCGCGGATCGTGCGCGGCGCCCACGCGCCGATCCCCGCCGGGCTTTCCAGCCGCCGGCGAGATGGCTCTGTCGGCGTGCTCGAGCGTTGCGGTGAAGGCGGCGCTGGCGAACTGGCTCCCCTCGTCGGTGTTCAAGACCTCGGGCTTGCGATGGGCAGCCGGGGACGCCCCCCGCGCCTCAGCCCCGGAGCGTGGGCGGCCGCAGACTGTCGGCGCCGGCGGGGCGACTTGGCCACGAACGGCCCGTTGACTTCAGGAACGTCCACCAGCGAGCGGCTCAGCCGCGGTTCGGGTCAGACCTTGTTCGACGCTCAACTTGGAGGGTCTCCGCAGCAGGCGCGTCAGCCATGACCGGAGAGGAACGTCGTAAATATGATATGATACAAACGCCAAGAAGATCACTCCAAGCGTCGTAGCCAGTGCGGCGAAAGGCCACCAGTCTGGCGCAGACGCCCCGTGGAATCGGTCTACCATCACTACGGCAACACGGATGATCGCGAAATGTATCATATATATTCCGAAGGATAGTTCACCCAATATGGCGAACCATCTGCCCATCCGCGGCGTAAATTGTGCACACGCTCCAAAATAGACCAGCACGGGAAATAGGGCGACCACGAGGTGCGTGGCTCTCTTGTCGACAAGAAACAAGAGGAGCGCGACAACGAGCAGCCACGCAGGCGCCGCAGGGCGAAAACTCGAGGCTGACCAGATTCTGTAGACCAACACGCCAGCGAAGAACCCGTAGGTAATTCGCACCAAGTCAGGTGCAAGGTAGGCAATTCCAACTGGATTGTCCACTGTTTGAAATCTGATATATGTCGCCAGGTATGATAGAAAGACCAAGCCGCCCACAACCAACGTTGAGAGATATTTGAAGAATAAGCGATAAACAACATTGCCGATCAATTCGAAGATGAGCGACCATGCCGGGGTATTGAACGGATAGTATGGCATACTGAGTTTTAATATGGGAATTCCCAATAACCCGAGCAAGGCGTCCGTAATGAATACTTGTGGCGGATTCGGGTGTAAATAATAATGTTTCCATCTTAGCGCCGCCTCACACGCAATTGTTAGTGCGGTACCGAATATATACATTGGCGCAAGGCGAATTAGGCGAGCGCCCGTAAACTGCCCGGTCGACATTCCGGTGGAAAATCGTCGTTCGTACGCGTGGGCGATGACGAACCCGCTCAAGACGAAAAAGAAATCGACCGCAAGCGCTCCGGCTTGGAATGGATTCCAGCCGCCCGAGAGTTCGGGTTTGAAATGAAAGTGGAAAATCATCACCGCCAGGGCCGCAAAGCCGCGCAAGCCGTCGAGCATAACGAACTTAGAGGATTTATCCGCGTTACTCATGGGCGCAGCTCCCGAGCAGGGCACTTGGAGAATAGAAATTCGAACGCGTGACGTCAGCATGACTTATACTCAACCCGTCCGGTCAAGCTTACCTAGGCGCCCCTCCGTGCTCAACGAGGCGGGGATGGCCGCAAAGGCGGGCGGGATCCCGCGGATTCTCACGCATGCGCTTCCTCACGCAGCAGCGGCTCTAGAGATGATATTGCTGCGCCCACCCGAACTATTCATTTGACAGCCCATCGAGCGGAAAATGGGTGGATGCTCGGAAGCGTCCGGCGCCAGACGTAGCCGCGGTGTCTGGCCAGGAATCGGCCTCCGATAGGCGGAGTCGCCGCCGGCTTGTGTTCGCTGTGGCCACAGACGTGGGTTCCGATCTTGGGACCGGGGGCTAAGGGAAGGGCCTCATTCGTGCGCGAGACGGCGAAGCCCCGTGTTTTGATGGTGTCGAGCAACTTCCCGCCGGTCACCGGCGGATCGGCCGCGGTCTATCACAACATTTGCAAATCCTCCGGCGGCGCCATCGTCGCCTTGGCGCCGTCGCGTGACTACCTCACCGGCAAACCATTCCCCGGCGTCGCCGCACATGACGCCACAGCCGGATACAAGCTATACCGGACCGATCTGTTGCGTCCGTCGAACGCGGGCGCACGGAAGAGATCGGCCTTTACGTCTCTATTCGGCGACCTTCGCGTGATGCTCAACGCACTCGTGCGCGTTGCGGCGATCGTACGATCCGAACGCATCCGCGTCGTGTGCATCGGCGATCTGGTCTACGGCGGCTGGTTGATCTTCCCGCTGAGACGCCTGCTCGGTCGCAAGGTCGTGGTCTATGTGCACGGCGAGGAGGTCACCACCGAAGACTGCGGGGGCTTGTTCGACGCCTGGCGCAGGCGTTTCCTGGACGAGGCCGACGCCGTCGTCTGCGTCAGCCGCTTCACGCGTGAAGCGCTGATCGGCCCGATGGGCGCCTCCCCCTCGAAGATCGCCGTCCTTCCGAACGGCGTGGACACTGAGCGTTTTCACGTTCGTGCTCCGGCGGCGGACGCTGCGGCACGATATGGGGTCGCCGGCCGCCGGGTGCTGTTGAGCGTCGGACGGCTCGTCCCGCGCAAGGGGATGGACCATCTGGTGCAAGCGATGGAGATCGTGACCCGGACACACCCGGAGGTCCACTTGTTGATCGCCGGCGAGGGGGCGCTGCGGTCCACGCTCGCCGACCTGATCAACACGCGCGGCCTCGGCGCCAGCGTCACCCTGCTCGGCGCCGTCACGGACGAGGCCTTGGCCGAACTCTATGCCTTGGCCGACATTTTCGCCTTGCCCAACCGGCAGATGCCGGACGGCGACACCGAAGGCTTTGGGCTGGTGTTCCTGGAGGCTAATGCCTGTGGCAAACCCGTCATCGCCGGGCAGGCGGGGGGCGCGACGGACGCCGTTGTCGATGGCGTGAACGGGCTTACGGTCGACGGCGCCGATGTAAGCGGGATTGCTGCGGCGATCATCCGATTGATCGAACAGCCTGCCCTCTGCCAAAGCTTGGCGCGGAGTGGGCTGGACCTTGCCGCGCGAAGCGATTGGCGAAACCGGTCGACGCAATTCTTGGCCTTGTGCGACGCCCTGACCGCCCACGGAAGGCGCAGATCCGCGCCGCAGGAAGCCGGGCGATCCATGTGAACGTGCTCTTCGTCCATTTCGGAGACGAGTGGATAGCCGGAAGCGAGGTCGCGCTTCTGGAGTTGCTGCGCCATTTGCCGAGCCAGGGCGTTCGACCAACATTGTGGTGCAACGCCGCCGCCATGCAGGAGGCCGCGCGCGCAATCGGCGTGCCCACGCAGCGGGACGACTTTGCCTTCTACTTCGATTACGCCTCGCCGCCCTTTTCCCCGCGCGCCTATCTGGGACTGGTGGGCCGCGCCCGGCGCATGATTTCGCAATGCGCAGCGGACCTCGTCCACTGCAACGGCGGAGCGCCGGCTCAGTGGATGCGGCCCGCCTGCTGGCTGACGGGCGCGCCCATGCTGGTCAACATCCACAGCCCCTATCTGCGGCGCAGCCGGTACGTCCTGGGCCTGCGCCTGGCGGACCAGGTCGTGGCCGTCGCCGCCGGCATCGCCGAACCGCTGCTGGCCGACGGCATGCCTGCGGACCGGGTAAGCGTGGTCCACAACGGGTTCGATGAAGAGGCCCTGATGCAGGGCGACGCCTCGACGTTGCGCGCCCATCTTCAGATAGCCGCCGACGCCGTCGTGGGTGCAATCGCAGGCTCGCTGATCCATCGGAAGGGGCACGACATCCTGTTCAAGGCCATGCGAATGCAGGCAGGCAGCGATCGTCCGCTCCATCTGCTGGTAATCGGCGATGGTCCGGCGTGCGATCCCCTGAAGGCCCTGTCGAACGGGCTGCCGATCCACTTTCTAGGTTACCGCAAGGATCTGGGCGCCATTCTGCGCGACGCGACGGACGTATTGATCGTTCCCTCCCGTCAGGAGGGTTTCGGCCGCGTCATCATCGAGGCGGCGTTCGCCGGCGTTCCGGCGATCGGCGCGAGGGTCGACGGCATTCCCGAGGCGATCGAGGAGGGCGTCACCGGCCTTCTCGTCGCGCCGGAATCGCCCGGTGAGCTGGCCGCAGCTATCGCCCGCCTGGCTGGGGATGCGCCGCTGCGCGCACGCCTGGGCGCCGCAGCCCGGGCCCGGGCGCGCAGCCGATTCAGGATCGAGACCTGTGCCGCCGAGATGCGCGCCCAGTACGACAAAGTCGTCCAACGCAGGAGTTCCGCCAGCGCCCCAGGACCCACCCTTGATCAACGGCGGTTACAAGCCGGGCGTAGGGGTGCTCAATTCAATCGCTGAACGTAGAACAGAATTTTCATGCTGTCCGTGCTTATAGCGACGCATAACGGCGTCGATACAATCGAGCAGACCTTGCAGGCGATGAGTGAACTCGATTCGCCGCGGGGCGGATGGAAGCTCATCATCGTCAATAACGCCAGCACGGACGACAGTGAAGGGCGCATACTGTCCTGGAAGGACCGCTTGCCTTTGCACTACCTGGTCGAGCCGCGGCTAGGCAAGTCTGTGGCCATGAACACTGCTCTCAGCCACGCGGAAGGCGACTTCATCGTCATGACGGACGACGATGTCCTGCCCCGGCGGGACTGGCTGAAGGAATGGCGCAGGGTGGCGGACGCCTATCCGCACCTGGACGCATTCGGCGGAGCGATTGTTCCGCAATTTCCCAATGCGCCGCCGTGGCCCATGCCGGACAGCAGCCTGACGGTCCTGTACGCGGCAACGCCGCCGTTCGCCGAAGGCGAGATCGAAGGCGCCGACGTCTCAGGCCCTAACATGGCCGTCCGCGCCTCCGTCCGCGACGAAGGATGGCGGTTTGGACAGGGATTCATGGTCGGGTCGCAAGGCTTGATGGGCGAAGATTCCGACTTCATCCGGCGCCTGGTCAAGGCGGGGCACGGGGTGGGCTTCGCGCCCAACGCCGTCGTCCGCCATATCATCCAGGAGGAGCAGATGTCCTGGTGGTGGATGCAACGCCGCTTCTTCCGCCACGGTCGGACAATGTTCATGTTCGAGGCCGAGGAACTTGGCGCGGGGGCGGCGGACGAGCGCGCCGCCTTCCCACGATGGCGCGTCCGCCGCGTCGCGGCGACCGCGCTCAAACTCCTGCTCGCCGCGCCCAGGCGAGATCGGGGGCGAACCTTCGCGCTTGCGCGCTCTCTGGCCTATGATCTGGGCGCCTTGAAACAGGCTTGGCTAATGCGCGGCGGCCGCCCGGCAAGCCTCTCCGGCTAAGATTGGCCCGCGAGGAAGGTCTCCAGTCCGCGAACGAAGGCGCGGACGATCGTATTGGGCTGGATTTCGGGCCGCTTCGAGTAGGCCAGCGCCTGCTCAGAATAATGGCGATAGCGGTCCTCGTCGTCCCAGATCCGCGAGAAGGCCTCCTGCCACACCTCCATGGAGGCGTCGTGCGGCGCCAGGACGCCCCCCGGTCCGACCGACTCAGGCAGGCCGCCGCGATTGCTAGCCAGCACGGGGATGCCATTGATCTGGGCTTCGGTCGCCACGCGTCCCCAGGCCTCCTCCCATTGCGACGGCGCGAGCAGCAGCCGGGCGCGGGCGTAAAGGGCGCGCATGTCGTTGCGCGGCGGATGAAGCGTGATGTTTCCGGCCGCTTTCGCCCGCGCCTCCATCTGTCGGGTTTCCGCCGGGGTCAGGATCCAGGACTTCACGAAGTCGAAAGCCACGTCGTGACGCAGCTCGGCCAACCGGAACGCGACCTCCAGACCCTTGCGCGGCCGGGTGTTGACGAACAGCACGTTGCGCCCGCGCGCAGGCGTCAAATAGTAGTCGGGGTCGATGAGCGGACGAATTACCGTAGGCGCGACGCCGCCGATCGCCTGCATCTTGTGAGCGGTGAACGTTGAGTTGGCCAGAAGGCCGATACCCGGCATCCGCGCCAGAACCGCCACGTCCTCGACCCGTTCCACCTCGTGGAAATAGGCCATCCGCGGAATTCCCAGGCCCTCAAAGGACTGCAGCAATGGCACGGGTTCGGCCGACTGGACGACGACCACGTCGGGCTCGAAGCGACGCGCCACTTCGCGCGCGCCATCCTCGCCGGCCCAGCCACGGAACACCGGGTAGCCAAGCCCCGTGTCCATTGGAAATCGAATAGAGGGCCTCAGTTTGCGCGACAGGCGGTTGGCCAACGACATCAGCGAGCCGTCCGCCTGCAGATTGCACATCACCGCCGGCTGCATGCCATGTCGGATGACGCGCAAACACAGTTCGTGCGTATTGCGCTCCAGCCCACCGCCGCCCTGGGGAAAGTGGAGGTGCTTGGCCGCCAGCAGCACTTTCATCGGTTCGCCAGTAACTCAAGATGGATCGGCACGCCGTTTCGCGCCACCAAAAATTTCTTGGTCATTTCGAGGTATTTCAGAACTGACGTGAAAATGAAAGTATTACGGGGTGGGAGCGGCGGCCGCAAAATCATCAGGTGCGAATGATTTCACAACGTCCGCAATCATCTTGGTGATGTGGCTGGCGAGCTCAGCATGAGCGGCCCCCGGACGGGCTCAGGCCAGCTCTTCCAGCAGATCCAGTTCGCGAATGGCCTGCCAGGCTGCGGCTCGCCAGATCCTACCGGTGATCGTGGGGGTGAGCTCGTTGAAGCCGACCTCGCCTTGGTGCGGCCGGGCCGAGAAATGGTAGCGGGGCGCAATCCGGAAGCGCTCATTCGACACGCCGAACAGCGAAAGGACGTTCTTCTGCGTGCTATGGCAGGCGAACATTTGGTCTTTGAGTATCTGCTCCTTCGGCGACAGGTCGAACTGAACGACCAGACCGGCATCCGCGTGGGGCGCGAACTCCCCATAGACATACTCGCCGCCGGCTGCGTTGTAGAAGGGCGCTTCGACTATAATTGGAGGGCGTCCACCGAAGCGAGCGACGAGGGCGCAGGCCGCGTGCACTATTAGCGCCGTCGCGTCGTGGTCTGCGTGGCCGCCCTCGTATGGATGGGTCACGACGTGGCCGAAACCTGCTTGCAGCGACTTCACCAGATGGCGTGCGACGGGAACGATATTGAACGCCAGCTCGAGGTCGGAGATTTCCAAGGCTTCTGATACCTCAAGGTCTCGCCTCAGCAGCGCGAGTGCGGCCTCGGCCTCGCGGCGACGGGCTTGCGCATAGTCGATCCAGTTATCGAATCCGGCGTGGCGAGCGTAGCGCTCCTCACGGGGCGCACCGTTGGTCAGGCAGATCACGCCAGTCTTCGGCGCGCGCGACATCAGGGCTCCGGCGGCGATGATTTCGTCGTCCGGATGGGCCATGACGACCAGGACTGACCGCGATGATAGGTCGTCCAGCGGCGCGAGGGGCCGGGCGGGGCGGGTGCGCGCCTGGAAGGTGCGGCGCACTCCGATGTCGGCCAAATCCCGGGCGTGTCGCCGGCACCGGCGCAGGATTCGCCCGATCGGCATCGTTCAGTTCCCCTTGACCGGGACTTTGGGTTCGAGGCCA
>Ga0210396_10005233_pt1 | contig 12570 bp, 15 predicted proteins | sample IncBWH17OmetaG_FD_155466 | JGI IMG/M metagenome (GOLD analysis project Ga0210396, IMG submission 155466) | Forest soil microbial communities from Barre Woods Harvard Forest LTER site, Petersham, Massachusetts, United States - Inc-BW-H-17-O ...
GATTTTCTCTTGAGGCACCCAGTAAGGCGATTCGCAGTGGCCTGTAACGTCGTCGCGACAATCTTGCTATAAAAGCTCGTTCCTGAGCGTCGCCACTTGTGCTTTCCTAACGCATCTGGAGGGGCGGAATGTTTCCATTGCAGTGCGCGTGGCGCCGGCCAAATCTCAGGCATCGGAAACCGTGGAATGGGTTCCAGCGCGTCATCAACCGAAGAAGCTGCTTCGCCGACACTGGTCGCCGAAGTCCCGGCAGCAGGGGTGGTGGTGTCGGTCAACCGCCAGCTGACGGTGGTCGGCAGAGGTCCGCACGCACGACTGCGGCTGCGCTCTGATGCCGTCAGCCGTTGCCACGCGGCAGTCATCCGGAACAAGGGCGGCGTATACGTTCGAGATCTGTCGCGGCAGGGTAACGTCCAGGTAAACGGACAACCCGTTCTGGAGGTCGAGCTGCACAACGGCGACCAGCTTGGGTTTGGGCCATTTGCGTTCCGGGTTCGCGGCCTTTGCGAGGTCGAAACCCAAGACGAATTCATCCCCATGGCGTGGCTGATTGCGGGCGCGGACCAGACCGCGATCGAGGGACGTACGCTCCTGATCGGACGAACCGAATCCTGCGACCTGCGGGTCGATGATACCCGGGTGTCGCGGGCGCACGCGCTCATCTTCTTGCTGGAAGGCCGGCACTACATCCGCGATCTGTATTCACGAACCGGAACACGAGTGAACGGCACTGCGGCAAAGCAGGAAGCTCTGGCCGAGGGGGATATCATCGAGATCGGGCAAGTCGAGTTCTGTTACAGGCGGGGTGCGCGCGATAATGGCGCATCTATTGAGAAAAACTCGTCTGCCGGTGACGCCAGTGCGCGAGGCAGAACTCCGGTAGATCCAGAAGTTTGGGCGGGCGAGGGCATTCTATGCAACCGCCCGATGGATCTTTCGCAATTACAGCCGATTGACGCTAAGCAGAGCGTCGATGCAACGGCTATCTCCGAGGAAACCACGGACAGCGGAGACGTAGTCGAAACAGGGCTGAGCGCCCTTCGCGGCGACAGGCCGTTTTCGGATTCCCTGCAAGCCGCTCTTGCCGAGAGTGCCGCGAAGGACACCGCGCCTGGGCCGAGCTGGTCAGCTCCGGGCTGTGGTACATTCGTGATCGGGCTGCAATGGGGGGAGTATGTCGGACAGCCGTCTGGCAAATGCGATTCTTCGGAACCTTACGAGCTGCCGCCGCCCGGCCCAGAGTGAGGTCGCGGAATCACCGCACCCGCTGATCGGCGGTCGCGAGGGTCGCGTCGCCTGCCTGCGCGGCGCGGATGATCTCTGTGACGGCAGCCAGCTTCGGGTCGCCCCGCCACTGTGTTATCAGGCTGACCTGCCAGTCAGATGACAAACGCCGTGCAGGGGATACACAGCATCCCGTACCATTTAGTCTAAAATTTAGCTCAGTGGTCCGATACGTCGCATTCTTTTCTGCGTTCAGAGTTGGCCGCGTGGGACCGACGCTGGGCGAAACGTTCTGGCATTGGTCTCGTGGATTTCCTCAACCAAGGAATCGCTCAGGCGAAGCCAGCCGAAAGTCCGGAAATTTCAAGCTGACCTACTACCCTCATTGAGGATCAACAACGATAGTTAGATCACGTCCGCGAATTTGCGCTCCATGCGCTTGAAGGAATACAGCCCCACGACAAAAAGGAGAACCGAAACAATCGTCGCCAGCGACAGATACCGCGCCGAAAGCTCGCCCCGGCGAAGCAGTGACCAGCGGAATGCCTCCAGCAGGGGAGCGAGCGGATTGAGGTCGTACCACTTTCGCAGCCGTTCCGGCACCGCGGTCGCGGCATAGGCAATCGGGCTGGCGTACATCACCAGCTGCATTAGGACCGGCAGGATGTACGTCACGTCGCGGTAGCTGACCGCCAGCCCCGCCGTCACCAGCCCAATTCCCAGCGAAAACAGCAAAAGCAGCACGATCCACACGGGCAGCAATAGCAGCCCCGGCCCCGGTGCCACATGATAGATCACCATCAACACCGCCATCATTCCCGCGGCCACCGCGAAGTCGACCAGCGTGCTCGGAACCGTGGAGAGGGGCAGCACCAGTCGCGGGAAAAAGACCTTGGAGATGAGATGGGCATTGCCCACCAGGCACCCCGACGATTTAGTCACCGTGTTGAAAAACAGGTTCCACCCCAGCAGGCCGGCGTACGAGAACAAGAAATACGGCATTCCATCCGACGGCATCTTGGCGACTTTGCCAAACACGAAAGTGAACACCCCCGCCGCCAGCAGCGGCTGCAGCAGCACCCACACGACGCCCAGCGCCGTCTGCTTGTAGCGCAGCTTTAAGTCGCGGCCGGCCAGCGTCATCGCCAGATCGCGAAACTGCCACAATTCCCGGAAATTGATCGCCGCCCAACTGGTGGCAGGCCGGATTTTGAGCAGCGGCGTCGGCTGCCCCGCGCCACCTGCCACCAGCGCTGCTTCGCCCTCAGGACGGGAGGTGCGACCCGTCACCGGGCCCCCAGTCTCTTTTTCTTTTTCGGAGAGGAATACGTCACGCATCGCAGAATACCCGACACCCTCAGTTGCCGCGAATAATGCGGGCCCCTGCCGCTGGCACAACCATAACATGAACCTTCGCGAAATGTCACTGAGCCCGCACGGTTCTGCCCTGTCCAGTTTCCACGTCGGCAAGGGTTGCGCCGAGCCATAGGGAAGCGTTCGCCAGGAAACGCTGGCTTACGAACGTGGAGCGGCGGTTCGGCGTCAGCGACGCGAGAACTGCCGCTCAACGGCTCGGCCGCCCGAGGGAAGCGTGTCGCCCGTTATCCGAGCCCCCGGACACAAACGTGAATTCCGGTTCCAGAAAGATCGACCCCAGATGATGAAACGGCGTGCGACCGGTCCGGTAGATGTCGGTGGCCTGCACTTCGAGTTGGAGGTACCCCAACAGACAGTCGACATCACTGGGTCCATCGCCCAGCCACAGGTCGATCGTGTAGTTCCCTTGCAGCAGCGGCGGCCGCTTCATCAGACAGCCAAGGGTCCCGCCACGATAGCGGCCCGATTCGACCTCCGAAGCGGTCATCCGGCTGTTCACGCCGCCGAGAATGCCGTTGGTCGAATGATTCAGCACCACCCCCAGGACGGGCGAGCGGAGCGGGGATTCGGGCGGCGCGGCAAAGTCCACCTCGACGCGAATGTCGGCGCCCATCGGAAAGCTGGCGCAGGGATTGCCATGCGCGTCGGTCAGGCGCGCGGCGCTCATGACCGGCCGGGCCCAGGACGGGCGGAACGTAGAGAGGTCCACGCGACTCTGGCCGCCGGCCATGCTCGAAGCGTAGAAGGCCACCGCCTCGTCGGTAGCGCCGTCGAAAAGCAGCTTTCCGCGGTCCAGCACCAGCGTGTGATTGCACAGATTGGTCACGGAGGCCAGGTTGTGGCTGACCAGCAGCACGGTACGGCCGCCCGTGGCGACGTCCTTCATCTTCCCCAGGCACTTTTTCTGAAACTCGGTGTCCCCCACCGCCAGCACCTCGTCCACCACCAGAATCTCCGAGCTGAGATGCGCCGCGACGGCAAACGCCAGCCGCACGTACATGCCCGAGGAATAGCGCTTCACCGGGGTATCGAGGAACTTCTCGACGCCGGCGAAATCGACGATGGCGTCGAACTGGCTGTCGATCTCCTTCTTGCGCATCCCCAGGATGTGACCATTGAGGTAGATGTTTTCGTGACCGGTCAGCTCGGGGTGGAAGCCGGTGCCGACTTCCAGCAAGCTGCCGACCCGGCCGTGCAGGTCGATCGCGCCGCTGGTCGGATCCGTGATCCGGCTGAGGATCTTCAGCAGCGTGCTCTTGCCGGCGCCGTTGCGGCCGATGATGCCCACCACGTCGCCCTGGTTGATGTCAAACGAGACGTCGGTCAGGGCCTGGAATCTCTCGACTTTTTGCCGCCGTAGGGGATGGCGCAGGCGGTCGAGCATCGCTTCGGCCAGCGTCACGTGCCGGTTGGCGTTGTGGACGATCTGGTACGACTTGCCCAGATCGCGGACCGAAATCACGACGTTACCGGCCGACATCAAGTTCCTCCGCCAACGCGGACCCCATCGGGTGACTCCCACAAAACAAGAGCATCCGGTCGCCGGCGTGGGCAGACCGCGACGAAACGGACCATCCCGCACGGCGAGAGGCGTTGACGAAAGGCCCCCACCACCGCGTGCCATCGGACGCTCGGATCACCGCAAGTCCGCTTCTCCAATTCCGCGTAAAGTCTAGCCCTGTTTTTTGAACGGCCGGCCAGCGTTGCTCACATGAAAAATTAGCAGGTGAAGATTGTTTGACAAGCATTAATCTTCCGTTGCTTCCTGGCGCGAATGAGAAGAAGCGCTCTCATGTTCCGGAACTGCTCCCCGTTCCGCTTCTATCGTCGACCGCGCCCAAGGCATCGGGTACCGGACTTCCCGCTGAATCGGGCACGGCGTGCAACGATGCGGTAGTGTCGTGGCATTTCTTGTTTATTTAACAGCTCTCGGGCACTCAGGGCATGTGCGGCCCGAGTTGCTCGGCAGATCGTAGCCGCAGAACTCGCAAAGACGCTTGGCACAAAGACGCGATTTCGGCTCGTGAGTGTTGGCCCTTCTCGAGTGAAAGGGAAATCATGGTCAAGGGTCTGCTCATCACGTTCGTCCGCGCTTTATCAGGCAATGAATTGGCCAAGCCCGCCATTCGCTAGAAACTGCAAGTTTTTTCTTGTTTGGTTTGCGGGTCCGCCGCGCTCCGGCTCAACGCGTCCCACCCACGATAGTGCCCACTGTCCGCGTTGATGGAAGGCAGCCATGCGACGATTTCCAGTTGCATCGCCTGGCGTGAGCTGAAGTGATAAAATCAAAATATGCCATCGTCATCGCACGCAACTCTCCGGCTTCCCCCGCTCACCAGACAAAGCCTGGCACAGCTTATCGCCCAAGCAAAACGCATGGGTGTGCCGCCCGAAGACTATGCCAAACGGCTTATCGAGGATGGCCTGGCACTTCAGCGCCAAGCGGAAGGGTCGAGCTTTGCCGAGATCATGGGTCCGGTGCGAGAGGCGGCGGGCACGGTCGACGAACCGCGGATCGTTCTGCTTGTGGAGAAGGCGCGCATTGACCATCATGGTCCCGGCCGCGCAAAACAGAGGTAGTCTGTACCGGACGTCGTCCTGCGCTTGGTTCTTGATTGCTCAGAACGTCACCTCGCGGCGGTCGTCATGGGTTTCCTTGAGATGCCGGGCCAGCATGGTGATGTACCCGGTTTTGATCAGGGGGCGATCTGACAATTGAAGTTTTTCCCGCACCCGTATCACGGTTCGATCGTCGGGGCCCTCGATCTCGACGAAGCGGCCGAGGATGGGAATTTCGTCGAGCTCGATCTTGCAGCCGTCCAGCTCCCAGCTCTCGCGTTTTTTCTGAAATGAGAGCGTCGGGTAATACCCCAAGGCGGCCAGGACCGCGGTGGCATCGTCGCCGTCTTGAACGCCAGCCTCCGCCTCCTCACGGTTCTTGAGGTCTCCCTGCTGTTGCGGGCCTTTGACCGTGATGATGAACTTCTCCTTGCCGGTCTGGTCGTCGCGCTTGCGGCGCAGGCGAAGGCCCTTGTCCGCCGATACCAGGGTGCGCTCGGGAGTATCGAAGAACATATTGGTTTCCAGCGCCGAGCCGGTTCGTTTGGCGCCGCACTCGGCCAGCCGGCGTCGGACCGCATCTAGATCGTCAACCTTCATTTTTGCTTCAAGCTCGGTAGCCATGGGCATTCCCCGTGCAACGTCGCAGTAAGAGGAGTCCGGCTCTCAATCCGCCACCACCGCCCCGTGCCGGGCTCGAACGGGTCGGAACAGCAGCAATCCGGGAATGCAGAAGCAGCGCCAGAAAGCTGAGCACCTGGAAATCTCTCACGTACGACAGCAATTGTGCCCGCTGGATCGTGAGCTGGTCAATCAGCGCGTAAGCGGGCCGGACGGCGTTGGCCGATCCGACGTGCGGGGCCAAGAGGTTCGTCGCCGTCTCCAGACAATGATGAAGCGCTGTGGAGGCCAGCGTCAGGTGCGGGGCAAACAGCCTCTCGCGCCGCTGCGCCCCGCTCTGGACGGTGCTGGTCGACGCCGCGATCCCCACGCTGCCTCCGATGTTCCGCATCAGATCCCTGTCGCGTTGCGGAACTGCTCGTTTTGCAGCGTGCCCATCGTCGTGGTGGTCAGCGGGACGAACAGGAATCCGAACGCCAGCCCGCTTGACCAGATTCGGCCAGGCGATGCTGCTTTCGCTAATTGAAGATCGCATCCGGAAAACAGCCACGTCGGGTATGCGAGGATCGAGAAGACGCGCCTTTGCCTCCGGCGCCTGTCCGCGGACCGCCGCGATCTGCCGCAGCCGGGATGGAGGGACACGCGGAGAGGGGAATCCCGGACGGAGCGCGCGGATGGCTGAGACTCTCGACGGTTTTGCATGTATCATGTTGTAAATGACGGCTATCCCCCTCTTTGATGCACTCGCGCGCCGTCAATCCGAGACGACCGGCAAAGCCGACGCTGACGCCATTCCGCTTGCCGAGCGTCTGGTCGAAGCATCGCTCTCGGACCTACGGCGAATCGATGATTATGAACAGGAGTTCGGGCTTCCGGACTTCCGCTCACCCTCTGCGGCCGAGATCATGAGTTCGGTTTACCGGCTTTACGAGCAATGGGCTGGTGAGGCGGAACAGATTCTGCGGCGGGTACGCCGGCTGATTGCCGGAGGGCGATCGATTTCCTCCGCAGCCGCGCTTGAAGATGCCTTCGGTCGCGTGCAGGCCCGGCTCGGCCTCACCCCTGAAAAAATCGCTCGCGGAATCGAAGATGCACGGCAGGGCCGGACGGTCCCGGTGCAGGCTATTCGCGATGAGCTGCGCGATCGCCTTCGCCGCTGACTCGCGCGTCGACTTCGCCGAGCTCGACGTCACGCTTCAGGAATCGGTACTCGACGAGCTCGATCATCTCTGCGAATCGTCTGTCCCATTTCCCGCCAGAACGTTCATTCGCGATTTCACCCAAGACCAGGCAGACGCACGGCACTGCCTCTTCCTCAGGCTCGCCTACGACGCCGACATCAACACGCTGCTGGTCCTAGGAATTCCCATTACGCCCGCGGTTCCGGCTGAACGAAAACGTGTGGCGGTTTCTTGAACGCCGCTGGCGGGAATTGGGGACGTTGTGCCCAAACACGTTACAGCTCCCACCCCTTCCGTCTCTCGCGACGAAGATACTGATCCGCATCCGGCGCATTGGTCGCCCGCATGGCGTCGGCATCCCACTCGAGCTTTCTGCCGACGCGGAAGGCGACGTTGCCCAGGTGATTGGCCTCGGTGAGCCAGCCGGCATACTCGAAGTTGGCCAGCGTCTGCTTTCCGTCGGCGATGGCGTTGAGCCACTCCTGATGGTGGCCGGGCGAATGGGGATACATCTTCTTCGGCGGCTTGTAACCGGCGAAGTCCTTTTCGGGAAGCAGGACGTGCTTGTCGTAGCTGGAGAGGAGCATGCCTTTGTCGCCGATGAACAGCACGCCGTCAGGCCACTTGGGGATTTCACCCCGGGTCCAGAGCTCCGGCTTGTCTTCGCCCTGGTGCCAGACGAGCTTGACCGGCGGCATGTCGCCGCGGGCGCCGTACTCGTAGGTCGCGCTCATCGACGCGGGAGCGATGTCCGGGTGAGGCGGCGGGCCGCTGGCTTCCACCGTCAGCGGCGCGTGCAGCTTCAATGCCCAGAACGGCAGATCGTTCCAGTGGCTCCCCAGGTCGCTCATCGTCCCGTTGCCAAAGTCCCACCAGCGATACCACTTGGGTCCGGGAACATAGACGCTGCTGAATGGCCGCGACAGCGCCGGCCCCAGCCACAGGTCCCACTTCAGCGAATCCGGCGGCTCCTCGGGCTTGGGACGATCGGTGACGTACACAATGTCCTTGTTCCGCTTGGCCGCCTCTTCGCTCTGCAAGCCCCACGCCCGTGAGACCCACACGTGCGCCTCGTGCACCGGCCCGATCGCCCCCGCCTGGATCAGCTCGACCACCCGCCGATAGTTGTCGTTCGCGTGAATCTGGATTCCCATCTGCGTGACGACGTTGGTTTTGGCGGCGGTCTCGCGAATCCGCCGGGCCTCCCACACATCGTGGGTGAGCGGCTTCTCGCAATAAATGTGCTTCTTGTTCTTTAGCGCCAGCATGGTCGCCATCGCGTGCGTGTGCTCGCAGGTCGCGACGATGACCGCGTCAAACGCCTCGGGGTGCTCGAAGACCTGGCGGAAATCGGTGTACTTCTTGGCCTCGGGAAACTTGCGGCCGCGCTGGTTGAGCCGGTGCTCGTCGACGTCGCAAAGCGCGACGATGTTCACCAGCTCGGCGACCGCGTCCGTGTCCGCCGAGCCGCGCCCGCCGGCCCCGATCACGGCGACGTTCAACTTGCTGTTGAGGTTCTGCCCGCGTAAGAGTGCGGGGGCGGCAAATGAGGCGGCCGCGAGGGCAAGAGCGCGGCCAGTGAACTGGCGACGCGTGGTTTTCGTGTTCATGACCCATCCTCCGGAATTGGAAAGTCGGATATGAGGTTGTACCGAGTTCATCTGACCGGTGTTGCCATTCGCTGTCACTCGCGAATTGACTTGTGGCACAACCGCCGCGCGACCGGGGCCGGTTGTTCAGGGTTGTTGTATAATCCACCAATGCTCGCCGGCATCCGCTGGCCGTTTCATCCGCTTTCGATTGGTGAAACGATTGTGATTCTTGCAATCGGCCTGCTGTTGTTCGGCGGTCATTTGCCAACGTTTCGCCGATGACCGATCGAACCCGTCGCGCCTTCGGGATCAAGGAGTGCCAATGTCGATTGTGACGATCGAAGAAGCCAAAGCGGCGCTATCAGAGCTGATTCATCGCCTTGGGCCGGGTGAGGAAATCCTCATCACCGAACATGATCAGCCCGTGGCCCGGCTCGTTCCGGCGCGCGCTGACGCGCCGCGCAACGGCCGGCAACTGGGGACGTTGCAAGGCACAATTACCTATATGGCGCCCGATTTTGACGCGCCGCTGGACGACTTGAAGGAATACATGGAATGAAGGTACTTCTCGATACGCATGCTCTGATCTAGGCGGTCGGCGAGCCCGCCCGGCTTGGCTCGTCAGCCGCGGCGACATTGCAGGAACCGTCCAACGAATTGCTGCTCAGCGCGGGCACGACCTGGGAGATCGCTATCAAGATGAGTCTGAACAAGCTCACATTGTCGCTCCCGTTTGGGCGGTGGATGAACAAGGCGATTGCTGATCTGACGCTCTCGGTTTTGCCGATCACCGTCGATTACGCCGAGGTTCAAGCAGGACTACCCTTCCACCACCGCGACCCGTTCGACCGGTTGCTGGTCGCGCAGGCCATTGTCGAGAAGGTCCCAATCGTGACGGCAGATTCGATGTTTGATTCTTACGGCATAAAGCGAATCTGGGACCGATTTGTTGCCCCTGTATTACTGCGGTCGTGCGACAACGAAGGAGTGGGCATTGGCGGGAATTGCCATATTTTGGCGACGAGGTAAAAATCGACTCATGCCTGCCAAACAAGTGACACGCAACATCGCACTGACGCCGCATTTCGACCGCTTCGTGCGGGCAACGGTCAGCTCCGGGCGCTATCAATCCGCCAGCGAAGTTGTCCGCGAGGGATTGCGACTGCTCGAGGAGCGGGACGAGGAACGACGGCAAACGCTGGCGCGGCTGCGCCGGGACGTCGAAGTCGGCTGGCAAGAGTCTGAACGCGGTGACACTGTGGATGGTCCGACCGTCTTCGCGGAGATCCGCAAACTGAGCAAGGCCCGCCGATCCAGGCTCAGGCGATAAAAGCACAGATTATGAACGTTCCGCTCCCGCGCCTCATCCGGAACTATCTCGGCTTCCTACTTGGCTCCATGCCGATCGATGACCGCCATGCTCCCTCCATCGCCTATTGAAGATCGGGTTTCTGCATTAGAGAAGGACGTCGCTGAACTTAAAAAGCGGACGGAACTTGCCGTCAATGGCGAATGGCTTTCGCGCGTCGCCGGCTCGCTGAAGAACGAGCCTGAGTTCGATCGGGTCCTGGAGTTCGGCCGAGCCGCGCGTGAGGCTAACCGTCCCGACGGCGAGCAGGAACAATAGCGGATCTTCCTCCTCGACACTGACCACATTGGGATTCTGATTCAGCTACAATTGCAGGTAGGTGACATCCGCCTCCCCCCAGCCCGTCGAAGTGCCGCAGCGCGTGAATAGCCTGCTCGCTGAGGCGGTCCGCCGACGGGCCTCCGACATACATGTTGAGCCAACTGCGGCCGGCTGCGAGATCCGCTATCGAATCGACGGGCTGTTATCGACCCTCGACAAAGTCGACGCCGAGACCGGACGGGCGATGGTGGGCCGGCTGATGGTAATGGCGCACCTTCTCACCTATCGGCTCGACGTGCCGCAGGAAGGGCGGGCGCGGTTCACGACCGTCGCGGGTCAGGTACTGGACCTGCGCCTGGCAATCATGCCGACGACGCACGGCCTGCGGGCCGCGGTGCGCATGCCGGCGGAGTTGGTTCAGCCCGGCACGCTGGAAGAGCTGCATCTACCGATCGGAGTTTTCCAGGGACTGAAACGTTTTGCTGTCGCTGATTCGGGAATGCTCATTTTCACCGGCCCGGCCGGGTCGGGAAAGACCACGACCATCTACTCGCTGCTCCGATACATCGTCGAAAGCAATCCGGGACTGAGCGTTATCACCCTGGAAGACCCGGTCGAGCGCGACATCCCCGGCGTCACGCAAATCGAGGTGAAGCCCTTCGGCGAGCTGACCTACGAGCGGGTGCTGCGGAGCATCCTCCGGCAGGATCCGCAGGTGCTGATGCTGGGCGAAATCCGCGACGGCGCGACGGCATCGCTGGCGGTGCAGGCGACGCTCTCGGGGCATCGTCTGCTCTGCACGCTGCACGCCTCCGACGCCGCCGGCGCCATCGCAAGACTGCTGGAAATGGGAATCGAGCCCTACCAGATCACCAGCGCCCTTTATGCGATCGTTTCCCAGCGGCTTTTGCGGCGCAAATCCGGGGCCGGTTACCAAGGTCGGGTGCCGGTGGCGGAATTCGTCGCGATCGTCCAGGCGCTTCACCCGGCCATCCTCGGTCGCGCCGACGCCGATACCCTGCGAAGCATCTATGAGAAACAAAATGGCTATTGGGCCATGCGGGATGTGGCGCAGGAACTGGTGGTGAGCGGAATTACCGATGGCGTCGAAGTGAGTCGGGTGCTTGGCGAGCACAAGCGGTGAAAGCCGGCTTTGGCGTCTCCGTCATTCAAGGGATGGAACAAGCGCATGAAGCTATGACCACAGCGTCGTCGACCAATGACCCCCCTTCCGCCCTGCGCGTTTTTGCTTATGAGGCGCAGACGGACGACGGACAGCGCGTGAGCGGCACGATGGAGGCGGTCGACGCCGAGCAGGCGATGAACCGTCTGCGCACGATGCGGGTGCGGGTGCTGGAGTTGAATCTGACCGCGCCACGGCCCTCCCCGGCCAAAACGCTTCGGGGCGAGGACTTCATCGCTTTCAACGAGCAACTGGCGCAGCTGGCCAAGGCGGGCTTACCGCTCGAACAGGGCTTGAGGCTCATCGCGACCGATATCCGTGGACGGCGGCTCAAAACGACGATCGAGCAACTCGCCACCGAACTGGAAAAGGGCACGCCACTCGATCAGGCGTTTGAGAGATACCAGGACCGGTTTCCCCCCTTGTACTCGCGGCTCATCCGGGCCGGGGTGCGCAGCGGCGACCTGTCCGGCATGCTCCTGGGACTGGGCAGGCACCTGGAGCTCATCCAGCGACTCCGCGCCATGCTGTGGCGAACGCTGTCTTATCCGCTGTTCGTGCTGATTGCCGTCGGACTGCTGGTCTCGTTCCTGGGAATCGTGGTGCTGCCGCAGTATGAGACGATCTTCCGCGATTTCAATCTTCGTCTCCCAGGCGCAACTGAGGCGGTCCTTGCACTCAAACATGTGGCGCCGGCACTCCTGGTCCTGATCGTGGCGGCGGTAGTGCTGGGCCCGCTGCTTTGGGGCGTACTGGAGCGATTGGGCTATTCGACGGCGATCGTGGAGCGGGTTCTCTGGCAGGCGCCGCTGATCGGCCCGGTGTTCAAAGCCAACGCAGTGGCGCGGTGGTGTGATGCGGTGAAGCTGGGCGTGAGCGCGGGGATGGATCTTCCTGGCGCGATTGAACTGGCGGCAGATGCCACGCGCTCGGGCCGGCTCTGGGCCGACGGAAAAGAAGTGATCGACGTGATGTCGCACGGCCAGCCGCTGGTGTCGGCAAAGACCCGCGTTTTGCCCGCGACGGTGCCGGCGGCAATCCAGTTTGCCTCTGAAGCCCACGATCTGCCGGGAACGCTCTCGTCGCTGAGCGAGATGTACCAGCGGCAGGCGGAGCTGCGGTTGTCGGCGCTGCCGGGCATTCTCACGCCGCTCATGGTCCTGCTGATCGCCATGCTGATCGGTTTCGTGATCATGTCGCTCA
>Ga0210396_10005236_pt1 | contig 12565 bp, 4 predicted proteins | sample IncBWH17OmetaG_FD_155466 | JGI IMG/M metagenome (GOLD analysis project Ga0210396, IMG submission 155466) | Forest soil microbial communities from Barre Woods Harvard Forest LTER site, Petersham, Massachusetts, United States - Inc-BW-H-17-O ...
CGCGAACAGGTGCGAGACTTCCGGCTCGAGCGACACCTGTCGCTGCGCCAAGATGCGCCCCGTGCGGAGATCTTCCCAGACGACGTCGACGGCAAATTGAACCTGCAGTTCGCGCGGGTCGTTGTCGGCCGTCGTGCCCATCACGGTCTTGCGGATGCTCTTGATCTTCATCGTCAGCTTGGTGTCGGCGGCATCGTCCTTGGCGATGCGGAACGGCGTCCGCTCCTTGATCTGCGTCAGCACCGACTCGGTCAACTGAAACTCGTAACCGCGGCGGAAGTCGTCGGACGTGGCGATCGGCACGTAGACCGACTTGACGTTCCCCTGGAATGCGTTGCCGATCGTGTAACCGCAGCCGCTGGCCAGGAGCGCGACCGCCCAGACGATGCTCGCCAGCGTGCGTCCCCGCAAGCCGGCGGGGAGCATCTTTCGGCGACAAATGAGCGGTACGAGCCTCATGACAGTCTTGGAATCAGACGGGCGTAGGTCGGACGGTTTCAGGTTGGATTGACGCCAAAGTTGTCGATCACCTGCGGCCCCTTCTTGGGCGGCGGCGCGACCGGATCCTCGAAGACGCCCGGCGTATCGCCGACGGCGGCGTTGCCGGTCTTGGGCGTTTCTTCGTACTTCTTCTGCGGCGCGGGCTCCTGTTTGTCGTCGGGCTTGATCTTGGCCAATTCCTCGCGCGCCTTCACAGCGAAATCGCTGTGCGGATATTTCTTGATCAACTCTTTGCAATAGATGGCGGTGCCCTTCGGCTTGCCTTTGGCCTTCCAGTATTGAGCGTCGGCCCAAATTTGAGCGGCTTCCGCCAGCTCCATTTTCTTGAGTTCGGCCTCAAACCGCGCCCGCTCCGGATTGTTGGGATACAGGCGGATGGTCGCTTCCCGCAGCTTTTTGGCCTCGCGGATCGGGGTCGGGTCATACTCCGGACCCTGGTATTCCATCAACTTCACGTAGGCGCCCAGCACGTAGGCGTTTTCGACGTGCGGACTCTTGGGAAACTCCTTCCGCAAGAGCTCGTACAAGTGGTCGGCTTCCGTGTAATCCCCTTTGCGGAGGTAATAGCTGGCCGACAGCATGATGGCGTCGTCGGCCAATGGACCCGTCGGATCGTTGAGCCAGATCGATTTCAACGCCTCGAGCGCGCGGCCTTCGGTGTCGAACGTCGGTCGCGTGTGGTCGCTCAAATTGGGAAGAATCGGGATCTTGTAGGTCAAATCGCTCGGTTCCTGCCAGGCCGTCTGCGGCGGCGGGTTCCTTCCCGGATCGTCGAAATTCACCGGCCTCACGTCCTTGGCCGTGATGTTGTCCGGAAATTTCAACCAGACACGGGCCATTTCGAATTTGCGGCGGCTGATCTCATCCAAATGCCGCGTCGCCGAGAACTCCTTGATGCACAGGTCGTATTTGTCCTGGGCCTTCGGATAGAGCTGTTGTAGGAACATACATTCGCCCGTCATGAACAGTGCGTCTTCGCGGATCGGGTAGACGGCGAATTTTTCCGCGGTGTCTTTCCAAAACACCTGCTCGGCCTCGACGTATCGCTTCTCCTTGAACAGCTCTTCGCCGCGGTGATAGGCGGCCATGGCGTCCGGCGGATTGACGAGCTGCCGCTTCTTGTTCTTTTCCCCGTCCTTGATGCCCGTGGCGATGGCGAATCGCTCCATCGGGCCGTGGATTTCATCGGTGCTCGTCATCTGCTGGAGTTGCGCATCGTCCTTCTTCGAAAGGGACGAAGCGTCGATTCCCGGCGTCTGACAGCCCGCCAGCACCACGCAAACCGCGATCGCCCAAAGCGCGCGGCTACGTGTCGCGGCCCGGCATGCGTGCCGCCGACGAACAGGGGGACAAGTCGTCATCCGTGACTGCTTTTGAGGAAAGGAAGCGAAGAAACTCAGGGGAAGGGAGAAGAGATTCCGCGTTCACTTTCTTCAACTCGAAATCCAACGGCCCGAAATCCTGGGGGTCAGATCGAAATGTAGCGGAGCATTTTGGGGGGACGTCCGAGTGCGTGGGAGACGGCGGCCGTTACGACCTCCCGCGCTTCCTGGAACTGTCGGGGCGAAAGCGCCAGGCGGCCGACAACCGCGCCCGATTCTTCGGCCAACCGACGCAAAACGGCGGCCGTTCCCGCCGAAATGCGAACTCGAGCAGTGGACTCCTTTCCACAGTTGGGACACAGCAAACCGCCCTGCGACACCGAAAATGACCATGTCCCTCCGCTCTCAGCGGCCCGCCCGCACCCGACACAGGCATCGAAAGCGGGAAGTTGGCCGATTTCGCGGAGGGTGGCCAGCTCGAAGCGCAGGATTGTGATTTTGGGATCCGCCTCCTGAAGTCGTTCCAGGGTTTGGATGGATTCGCGAAAGAGTTGCGGGTGCGGGTCGACCTCGGCTGTCAGTCCCGAAAGTAGTTCGGCGACGTAGTAGCCTCCGTAGAACCGAGCCAACTCCCGGCCCTGCGGCCGGAAACGAGAAATGAGCCGGGCTTCCGTCAATATGTCCAGCCCCGGCGACGATTTGCGGAGGAACACTATCTCACAAACCGAGAGCAGGTCAAGAGCAGCATCGAAGGGCCCTTTCAGCCGTTTACCCCCCTTCGCCAAGGCCGATATTCGCCCAAAATCCTCCGTAAAGAGCGTCACCACGCGGCTGGTCTCGCTGAAGTCAGCTAACCGGATGACGAGGGCTTCGGTCTTCTCCGACGGCATCAAAGGGTCCGCTCAAACGACGTGAACAGCCAGAGTTCTGTGCTCGAATGAATGATAGTGGCAGGGGCAAATCCGAGCGAACCGGGCTTGGCAGGTTCCGTCGCTTGGTGGATCGCTGAGGATGGCTCCAAGAGTCGTGGTGCCGATCGGCTAGGCGTTTGGCGCTCAATTGGCCCCGACGCCCCCGCGGCCTAAAATTGGGGAACCGATTTCGAGCATCGGTATCTAGCGGCCGCTTGGCAAGAAGGGGGAGCCATGAAGGGTCCGGGGATGCGGTTGGACTTGGATGTTCGCCGAGTTTGGGAATGTCCCGAGTGTCATCGACAGCTGCGATCGGAAGGGCAAGCCACCTCCCGCCTCTGCAATTGCACGCGCGAGGGGGTGCCGATGCGGTTGGTCGAGTTGCCACGACCCAAGCCGACCGTCCGCGTGCCCGATCCATCCAGCTCGGAGGGCGAAGAGTCGCAACTGGCCGATTTCCCGACAGACATTCCCGTTCATCCACCGGTCAAACCCGCTCCGCCGGCGAGTGCTGACAATCCCGATTTTCCGTCGGTGAGTTGGAATCGAGAATCGCCCCGGGACGAACCGGACCCGTCCGAGCCGGCTGGATGAGTTGACCAGCGTCGTCCGGTCGGTGTCGCAATCCGACCGGAACGCTCTCTTCGGCGCTGCGGTGCTCGCGGCGTGGCGGTGCGTTAGATTCCTGTTCCGTGCCCGTGCCTGCCTGCGGGCGGACAGCCTGTTGATCCTTAAACGGAGTTTGGCGGTTTCGCACGTATGCCTGCTTCCGACATCATCATTCGCGGAGCCCGCGAGCATAACCTGCGAAACGTCAACCTCCGCTTGCCGCGCAACCGGCTCATCTGCATGACCGGCGTGAGCGGCTCCGGAAAGAGCTCGCTCGCTTTCGACACGCTGTATGCCGAGGGACAGCGACGGTACGTCGAGTCGCTGTCCAGCTACGCCCGCCAGTTTCTCGGCCAGATGCCCAAGCCCGAGGTCGATTCGGTCAGTGGCCTGGCGCCGTCGATCTCGATCCAGCAAAAGGCCAGCGGACGCAATCCCCGCAGCACCGTCGGCACGATCACCGAGATCTACGACTACTTGCGGGTGCTCTTCGCCCGGGTCGGCACGGGGTTCTGCGCGAATTGCGGGCGGCAAATCACGGCCCAGACCGTCGAACAGATCATCGAGCACGTCTCCCGCATTCCCCAGGGGACGCGGATCCAGCTCCTGGCCCCCGTGATTCAGCAACAGAAGGGGGAATACCAGGACCTGTTCGAGGACCTGCGACGCCAGGGCTTTCTGCGGGCGCGCGTCGATGGCCGCACGGTTCAGCTCACCGACAATTTGCGACTCGACCGCCAGATGCGACACACCATCGAGGTGATCGTCGATCGCCTGGTGGCCGGAGATGTCTCCCGCACACGACTCACCGATTCTGTCGAGACGGCCCTCAAGCTCTCCGCGGGAACGCTGGTGGTCACGCAAGAGTCGCCCACCAACGGCGGCCAGCGCGGGCAACGGCCGAGCGAGGCCGAAGAGCCGACCGCCGTCGAGCATCGTTACAGTTCGCAATACGCCTGCACGCATTGCGGCATCAGCTACGAACCGCCGACGCCCCAACTCTTCAGCTTCAACAGCCCACTCGGCATGTGCCCCAAGTGCAACGGCTTGGGCGTGCGGCACGACTTCCTGCTCGACCGGCTGATTTCCGAGGACTCGAAATCGCTCTGGCAGGGAGCGATCGAGGTGATCGGCCCGATCGGTAAGATCGGACGTTGGCGCAAGCACATTTATAAAGGAGTCGCCAACTCGATCGAGAAGGACCTGGGGCTCCCCGAAGACACGCTGCTCAAAACTCCGTGGCGCGACTTGCCGGCCGAGGCCCAGACGCAGTTCTTGCAAGGGACTGGCGAGCGGCACATCACCTATTCGTGGCGCTATTCGGGCGGCGTGTGGAAGCACGGCGGCACGTTCGCCGGCGTCATTGCCGACCTGCTGGAGAGCTACCGCAAGGCGAAGAACATCATGCGCCGGCGGCAGCTCGAGAAATACATGGAAATTGTCCCCTGCACCGATTGCCAGGGGACGCGGCTGAATCCGCAGGCTCGTAGTGTGCGCATCGCCTCCAGTAGCGAATCGTTCCGCGCGCCGAAGCGGCCAACCCTGCTCAGTCTGCCCGACGTCTGCAATCTGAGCATTCGCGATGCCTTCGCCTTCTTTCAATCGCTCGATCTGGACGAAACCCGGCAGATGATCGCGGCCGAGGCGCTCAAGGAGATCCGCGGGCGCCTCGGGTTTCTGCTGCGCTGCGGCCTCGATTATCTCACGCTCGAGCGCAGCGCGCCGACCTTGTCCGGCGGCGAGACGCAGCGCATTCGTCTGGCGGCCCAGATCGGCTGCGGATTGGTGGGCGTGGTCTACATTCTCGACGAGCCCTCGATCGGCCTGCACCCGCGCGACAACTCGCTACTTTTGGACAGTCTCAAGAACCTGCGCGACCAGGGAAACACTGTCATCGTGGTCGAGCACGACGAAGAAACGATGCGGGCAGCCGACCACGTGGTCGACTTCGGACCCGGGCCCGGAGTTCGCGGCGGCGAGGTCGTCGCGCAAGGGACCGTCGAGGATCTCCGCAAGGAGCCCAAGAGCCTCACCGGAAAATACCTCTCGGGCGACCTGGTCATCCCGATTCCCGCCCAGCGACGGCCACGCGGCAAGAAGTCGCTTAAAATCACCGGAGCGCGGCACAACAACCTGCGCAACGTCGACATCGCATTCCCGTTGGAGAATTTCATCTGCGTTACGGGCGTCAGCGGGTCGGGCAAGAGCTCGCTCGTCAACGACATTCTTTGGGAGGCTCTCAACCGCGATTTGAACAAGGGCAAAGGTCGGCCCGGCGCGCATGGCAAAATCACCGGCCTCGATCAGCTCGATAAAGCCATCGACATCGACCAATCGCCCATCGGCCGGACGCCGCGGTCCAATCCGGCCACGTACGTCAAGCTCTTCGACCTGATTCGCGACCTGTTCGCGCAGTTGCCCGAATCGAAAATGCGCGGCTTCAAGCCGGGCCGCTTCAGCTTCAACGTCGCCGACGGCCGCTGCGAGGCGTGCGAAGGTCGGGGTGCGAACCGCCTGGAGATGGATTTCCTCGCCGATGTGTGGGTGACCTGTCCCGTCTGCCAGGGGGCCCGCTTCAAGCGAGAAACGCTCGAGGTGCGTTACAAAGGAAAGACGATCGCCGAAATCCTCGAGATGGACGTGCAAGAGGCTCTCGAGCACTTCAAGAACATTCCGAACATCACGACCCTGTTGCAAACACTGCACGACGTCGGCCTCGACTACATCAAGCTCGGGCAGCCATCGCCGACGCTCTCCGGGGGCGAAGCGCAACGAATCAAGTTGGCCCGCGAACTGGGCAAGCGGTCCACGGGCCGCACGCTCTATCTCCTGGACGAGCCGACGACGGGGCTGCACTTCGCCGACATTCAGAAGCTGTTGGAGGTGCTGCACGGGTTTGTCGACGCGGGTAATACGGTGGTGGTCGTCGAACACAACCTCGACGTGATCAAAACGGCCGACTGGGTTATCGACCTGGGGCCCGACGGCGGGTCGGGCGGCGGCCAGATCGTGATCGCGGGGACGCCCGAAGACGTGGCCGCCTGCGCCGAATCCTACACCGGCCAGGTCCTCCGCGAGGTTCTACCCGCCACGCGTTCTGCAACATCCACGACGGCCAAGCCGTCTGCCAAGAAAGGCAAGACTGCGGGCATTGCCGCCGCATCAATCCCCGCTGGCCGCTGGCAGTTCGCCGACGCGGCGGACGCGAACGGTGGCGACGGTGCGTCGACAACGGAGATCGTGATTCGCGGGGCCGCTCAGCACAATTTGCAGCACGTCGACGTGCGAGTGCCTCGAGAAAAAATGAGCGTCTTCTGCGGTCCCAGCGGGAGCGGCAAGTCATCCCTGGCGATGGATACGCTCTACGCGGAAGGTCAGCGGCGTTACGTCGAATCACTCTCCGCCTACGCCCGCCAATTTCTCGGGCAGATGCCCAAGCCCAGGGTCGACCACATTCACGGCCTTTCGCCGGCGATTGCCATCGAACAAAAGGCATCCGGTCACACGCCCCGCTCGACGGTCGGGACCGTCACCGAAATCTACGACTACCTGCGAATTCTCTACGCGCGTCTCGGCAAGCTCTATTGCCCCGACTGCGGAATTCCCGTCGAGACGCAGACGTCGGACCAGATTGTCGACAAGCTGCTGACGCTTCCGGCCGGAACTCGGCTGATTTTGCTCGCTCCACAGGAAGTCACGGTCGGGCAGAGCTACGACACGCTTTGGCAGCGCGTGCAGCTGCAGGGATTCTTGCGGGTGCGGATCGACGGCAAGATCTATCGGCTGGAGGATGTGCCGCAGATCGATCGCCGCCGCAAGCACGCCGTCGAAATCGTGATCGACCGCATCGCCGTCGATCCCAAGGCCCGCTCACGGATCGCCGGCTCGATTGAAACGGCCCTCGACCTGGGCCGCGGTGCGATCTATGTGGCCCGCGTCGACGATTCGCTTCCCGACGAGGAATGGATCGTCGATCGTTACAGCCTGCATTTCGCCTGTCATCAGTGCGGCCGCAGTTTTGAAGAACTCACGCCCAACAGCTTCTCCTTCAACAGCCCGCTCGGCTGGTGCCCCTCGTGCGAGGGATTGGGGACCGAGCAAGGCACGAATCTCACCGCGCTGATCGCGGACGGCAAACGGCCGCTCTCGGCCGGGGCGATTGCGGCGTGGCCCAACCCCGAGCAGAATCCGCTGTTTGCCAAGATGCTCGACGCCTGGGCCCGGCAGTTCAAGGTCCCGCTCGATGTCCCCTTTGAGCGGCTCGAGCCAACGCAGCAACGATTGGTGCTGCACGGAACGGGCGACCGCTGGATCACCGTCGGCAAAAAATCCGATTGGAAATTCCAATACAAGGGTCTGTTCCCGGCGATCGAGGAATCGTCCCGCGTTTCCTACGCCTACCGCCAGAAGCTGCACGAGCTGGTCGGCGAGGTTCCCTGTTCCTGGTGCGGCGGCAGCCGGCTGCGCGCCGACGCGGCCGCGGTGCGGTTCCTCGATCGCACCGTCCATCAGCTGTGCTCGCTGCCGCTCAACGAAACGCTGGCCTTCCTCAAGGGGATCCCGCTGTCGGCGGCACAGAAAAAAGTGGCCGGGGACCTGATCAATGAAGCAACGAGCCGACTGGGATTTCTGGTCGACGTCGGCCTCGACTATCTCACGTTGGCTCGACCCTTGCCGACGCTGTCGGGCGGGGAGACGCAACGCATTCGCCTGGCGGGCCAGATCGGCCGCGCGCTGACGGGCGTGCTCTACGTGCTCGATGAGCCGACGATCGGCCTGCACCCGCGCGACAACGACCGGCTGCTGGAGGCGCTCCGGCGGCTGCGCGACCTCGGCAACACAGTCGTGATGGTCGAGCACGATCGGGAGGTAATCCAGGCCGCCGACCGGCTCTACGATTTCGGCCCGGGTGCCGGTCGCTTTGGCGGAACGATCACCGCGCAGGGAACGCCGGCGGCCGTCACGCGGTCGGCCGCATCGCTCACCGGGCAGTATCTTTCCGGCCGCAAAGAAATTCCGATTCCGGCGAGCCGCCGCATCTCGGCCGACGCCGACCTTCCGCCGGGCGGTGGCTGGATCGAGCTGAAAGGGGCCCGCCTCAACAACCTGCGTGGCGTCGACCTGCGGATTCCGCTCGGCACCTTCGTCTGCGTGACGGGCGTGTCGGGATCGGGCAAGAGTTCGCTGATCGAGGACACGCTGGCGCGAGCCGTGTCGAAAAAGCTCAATCGCGCGGGCGAAACGCCCGGCCCGTACGACGACCTGACCGGGCTCGAGCTCATCAACAAGGTGATCATCGTCGATCAGCAGCCCCTGGGAAACACGCCCGCGTCCAACCCTGCGACTTATACCGGTGTGTTCGATTCTATTCGCGAGTTATTCGCGAGGCTGCCCGAGGCCAAGGTCCGCGGCTATCGGCCGGCGCGGTTCAGTTTCAATCGGCCGGGCGGGCGCTGCGACGATTGCGAAGGCAACGGCCAGAAGTGCATCCAGATGCACTTTCTGCCCGACGTTTGGGTCGAGTGCGAAACGTGTCGCGGCAAGCGCTACAATCGCGAGACGCTGGCCGTCCAATACCGCGGCCGCTCCATTGCCGACGTCCTCGAATTGCCGATCGGTCAGGCGCTCGAGGTGTTCGAGAACATTCCGCGGATCCGCCGTTACCTGGCGACGCTCTGCGCGATCGGCCTCGACTATCTCACCCTCGGCCAACCGGCCCCCACGCTCTCCGGCGGCGAGGCGCAACGCGTGAAGCTAGCCGCCGAACTCGCGCGGCCCGACACGGGTCAAACGTTGTACATCCTGGACGAACCCACCACCGGTCTGCACTTCGACGATATCGACAAGCTACTCAAGGTGCTGAACAGCCTCGTCGAGCAGGGCAACACCGTCGTGGTCATCGAGCACAATCTCGACGTGATCAAGACGGCCGACTGGATCATCGACGTCGGTCCCGAAGCAGGTGACGAGGGCGGGCAGATCGTGGCGACCGGCACTCCCGAAGACGTCGTCGCCCGGGCGAAAGAACTGAAAAAGGAGAGCGGGAAGAACGGGGCCGGCGGCCTCCGCTCGCACACCGGCGAGTTTTTGGCCCCCGTTCTCAAGTCGGGCACCCGCACCGAGCGAGAAGTATTTAGCGCCGCGGAGGCCGCGGCCAAGCGTGAAGGCGACCTCGACCTGCGGGAGGTGGGCCGCGAGTCGAAGATGCCCTGGCAGACCGACGGACGCCGCTGGCATACCGTGGACCATGTGGCCCACAACGGAAAACCGACGCAATGGGAAGCGGCCGCGCTCGAGAAGGTCGTCGACTGGATCGAGGCCCGCGCCGGATTCGCCCCGGCCAACTGGAACGATCGCTCGGTCGTGGAAATCACCGGCACCGAGCGGACCGGCGTCTGGTTCCTGCACGCGCTCACAGGCGACGAGTGGCTGCTCACGCTGCGGTTCCGCGTACCCAAAAAGACGTTCGACCAGGAACGATTGCCACAGCAGTTGGCTCTCAAGTCGCTCGACGATCTCGACGAGTTGCCTGTCTACGGCCGATCCGATCGCGTTCGCGTCCGCAATGTAAAGGGCGCGTGGCAGGAAGTCGCCGTGACCGTGCATTGGCTTAAGGAGATCGAGACGCCGGCCTTCGAGAAATTTTTGACGAAAGCAGCCGACGCGTTTCAAGGTGCGATCAACCGCAAGCAGCTCAATCCGGCCGAGCTCACGCCCTGGAAGGTGCTCGGTCGAAAATGGCACGTGTCCCGCAAGGGTTTTCCCAGCGGCAAGCGGATCCGCTGGGAGGCCGAACTGCTCGAGCGGCTGTTCGATCTGCTGCAAACGGCGGTGCCGCAGGCGGAAATCGACTGGGGCAACAAGCAGGTCGTCTACTTCCGCCGCAAGAACTCCGACGCCGTCTGGGCGGCCGTGCACACCAAGCGGCGGCACGGCGTCGACCTGTCCCTCTATAACGAAACGGGCCGCGTGGCGCTCGGCCGAATCACCGAGCTGGGACGCGAGCGCGAAATCTCGACCAGCGGAAACGGCCGCGACCAGATCAGCATCCGCTTCGATCGGGCCGAGCAAGTCGTCAGTCAATCGTTGGCGGCGTTTGTCCGTGAGCACGTTAATATGTAGATCGCGTCGCTAGGGTTCGTACGGAGGAAAGCAGGCTGCACTAATGCGGGGGTGCACACATGGCAAAGCAGTTTCGACTGGCCGAGGACATGGCCGATGCCGTTGCGTCGGATGTCCATCTACAGGAGCAGATCAAACAGAATCCCGTGGCCGCATTGCAAAACCTGGCGGCGCCCGTATTGCAGACAGATGCCTGGATCTATCGGATCGTCGTCAGCACCTTGGGGCTTGGCATGCTGGCAACCGTCATTGCCGTGTGCCTCCTGGCGGCATACGACAAGAAGACGCCCGACGGCGTGATTGCGATTGGATCGGCGGCAGTGGGCGCGTTAGCGGGATTGCTGGCGCCCTCGCCCGCCCAGCGCTAGCCGGCTAGCTGCCGATGTAGCGCGCCGGGTGCCATGCCCACCGGTTTCGGTGAGGCTGTCCGGTAATTCAGAGCGAAGATTGCCTTGGTGCCACGGTTGAGCTTGCTCAACCGTGCTCTTCACGGTTCACAAACCGTCGTCAGCAACCGGAAAGAGCACGGCTGAGCCGAAGCGTCTCAGCCGTGGCACCCGACTTTCCGGACGGTCTCACGCCGAGCCGTGAGCATGGCACCCATCTCTGTCAGATCGCGATCGACGGACCAGAAAGGCAGGCTTTACCTGCGGCTCTCCTCCGTACGACCAAGAGCCGGTTGCCGCGACTGTTGCAACGGGGCTCGACCGCGCCGGCGTAGAAAACTGATCTTGTTTGGATCGCCATCCTGTGGCTGAATGGAGAGAGCAGGTTTTCTTGCGCCGTGGGGGAAGATCCGCAGGTGGACGATCTGCGCGGCGGTTTCGCATGGCCCGCGCGAATTCCATGCGCCGGCGTTGCGCAGGAGCGGCCATTGTCGTTCCGGGTGCCGAGCGACATGAGCGAAATGTCATCCCAACCCCCTGTGGTCTGGTCAACTACTTTCACAAGGTAGTTGACCCACAGAAAGTTGACCACAGGTCGCGCGCCGGGGAAGAGATCTCCGCTGGGAACGAAAAAAGGGTCGCTGGTGGTGGGGATCCTTTTTCACTAAGGGAGAGCAAAGATCCCCACCAGACGACGACAACGCGTTGGTGCCACTGCAGGGAACGGTGGGACAAGTTGTCCCGGCGGGACAGTGAAAAGTGGTCCCGGCGGGACGGGACAGTGAAAAGCGGTCCCGGCGGGACGGGACAGTGAAAAGCGGTCCCGGCGGGACGGGACTCCGTGCATTGATATAAGGGGGGGCGGAAAAGTTGTCCCACCGCGCGGGCTCTTGCCTCCGCAACCTCGCGAGAAGGCGTCCGACAACCGCACCGGGGGTTCAGCCCGGAGGAACGCGGGCACTCCAAGAAATCTCTCGCTGGGGCCGGTAGACCACCGGCGGGACGGGACTCGAATATCGGGACGGGATTGAACGGGACAACGGGGAGGAGACCCAACGGAACCGAATCCAGCCGGATTGGTCAAACACTCGAGTCAGCGAACACAGTGGATTAGCTGCCAATAAAGCGCGAATACACGCTCCGCGCGAGGGCCAGGTCTTCGGTCCCCTTGATGATCGCCCGCCCGTCACGAAAGACGGTGAGTTCAAACGGACTGTCGCGCGGGCTGAAGCGAAGCAGATAGTCATTCGCTTGGACCTCGCCCGAGCCTCGCAGTCGCGCGGCCAGTTCGTCGAGCGCGACCTGCGCCCGTTCGGTCGGGGAGACTTGGACCGCGTTGCGGCCGCACAACACGCTGGTTCGCGAGCCCAGCTTTCCCGAGAGCCACGCGCGCTCGTCCTGCTTGCAGGCCGGGCAGTCGGCCCGTTCGCGGAGATCGGCGACATTCAACTGCCGGAGCGTGCCCTCCCAGACATCGATATAAGCGAGCGTTCGCGACACCTTTTCAGGATGGCCGGAGAGGATCTTCAGCGCCGCCACGGCTTCCAGCGCCGCCACCACCTGGACAGCCGGGCCCAGAATACCGGCCGTGTCGCAGGTCTCGGTGCTGCCTGCGTCAGGAATGCGCTCGATCAGGCAGCGCAGGCAGGCCGAGGTTCCGGGAAAGATCGGCATCACCTGCCCGTGGCTGCCGATGAGCCGGCATAGATCCAGG
>Ga0210396_10005238_pt1 | contig 12563 bp, 9 predicted proteins | sample IncBWH17OmetaG_FD_155466 | JGI IMG/M metagenome (GOLD analysis project Ga0210396, IMG submission 155466) | Forest soil microbial communities from Barre Woods Harvard Forest LTER site, Petersham, Massachusetts, United States - Inc-BW-H-17-O ...
CGCGGTGTCCCGCGCCGGATCGTCGTGGTGTTCCAGGCGGACATAGGCGAACACCCGGTCCGTCCCGTAGACCGCCGGCGAGCCGAGCGGCTCCAGGTCGATCGGGATCAGGCCCTTGCCCTGCTTGCCTGTGGATTCGGCGATGAGCTGTTCGAGCCAGGCGCCGAGAAAGCCGATCGGCTCGGAGACGATCAGGCTGACCTTGTCACGGCCGTTGTTCGCGCCGGCCCCAAGCAGGGCGCCGAGCTGGAACCCCGGATTGAACCGCGGCGGGGCGCCGGGCCCGCACGCGCGCACCATCGCGCCGAGGCTCTCGAAGATGCGCCGCACGTCCAGGCCGATCACGGCGGCCGGAACCATCCCGAAATTCGAGAGGACCGAGTAACGGCCGCCGATCGTCGGTTCCCCGTGGAAGACGCGCCAGAACCCCTGCGCTCGCGCTGTCGCCTCCAGCTTAGAACCCGGATCGGTGACGGCGATGAAGTGATCGCCGGCCTTCCCCTGGCCCACCGCCTTTTCGACGATGTCGAAGAAGAAGCTGTGCAGGACGTCCGGCTCGAGCGTGGAGCCGGACTTGCTGGAGACGATGAACAGGGTCCGCGCCGGGTCGACCATCCCCGCCACGCGGCGCACCTGCGCCGGATCGGTGGAGTCGAGGACGATCAGCTCGGGGTGTCCGGGCGTGGACCCGAAGGTCTCGGCCAGCACCTCGGGACCGAGGCTCGAGCCGCCCATGCCGAGCAGGACGGCGTGGGAGAACCCACGCTTCTTGACGTCGCCGACGAGTCCTTCGAGCACCGGCAGGTCGACGACGCGTCCCTGGCCGGCGTCGAGCCAGCCGAGCCACTTGTCGGCGTCGCCGCCGGGCCAGAGGCCGGGGTCCTTGCGCCACAGGCGCCGGGTCCAGCCCTCGCGGGCCGCCCGGTCCAGCGCCGTATTCATGTCGGCGTCCAGGCTCGCGGCCTTGATCCATTGGGCGTCGAGGCGGGAGCCAAGGATCTTTTGCCGCTTGCCGGCCACCGCGCCGAGAAGCTTGTCGAAGGCTTCGGCGAACTTGTCGACGCCGTCCTGCACGAGGTGGTCGGTGACCCCATCCAGATCGAGGTCGAGCCGGCGCGCCTCGGCAAGAACGCGCCGAGCCCCGACGACGTCGTTCGCAAGCGTCGGCTCGACCCGGCCGTGGTCGCGGAAGGCGTCCATGGTGGCGGGCGGCATGGTGTTGACGGTGTCGGGGCCGATCAGGTTGTCGACATACAGGATGTCCGAATAGGTTGGGTCCTTAGTGCCCGTGGAGGCCCACAGCAGGCGCTGCGGCCAGGCGCCGGCCTCGGCGAGCGCGTTCCAGCGCGGCTGGCCGACCATTTCGAGATACCGCTGGTAAGCGATTTTCGCGTTGGCGATGGCGACCTTGCCCCGCAGGGACCGGAGTGCGGAGGCGTCGTCCCCAGTCGCGGTCTTCAAACGCGCGTCGATCTTTGCGTCGATCGCCGTGTCGATGCGGCTGACGAAGAAGCTGGCGACGCTGTGGACCTTGGAGACGTCGCCCCCGGCCGCCTTCATCGCCTCGAGACCCTGGATGTAGGCTTCGGCCACACTGAGATAGGCGTCGATTCCAAACAGCAGGGTGATGTTGACGTTCACCCCTTCGGAGATCAGCTGGCGGATGGCCGGGACGCCGGGCTTGGTCCCCGGCACCTTGATCATCAGGTTGGGCCGATCGACCGTCCGCCACAGCCGCCGCGCCTCGGCGAGGGTGCCTTCGGTGTCCATCGCCAGGTAGGGCGAGACCTCCAGGCTGACGAAGCCATCGGCGCCCTTCTTCTCCTCCCACACCGGCCGCAGAATATCGGCGGCGTGCTGGATGTCGGCGATGGCCAGGTGCTCGTACAGGTCGACCACGTCGGCGTCGCCCTTGGCCATTTGCTTGCCCAACACGTCGTCGTAGGCGTCACCTTCCCCGATCGCCTTCTCGAAGATCGCCGGATTTGAGGTGAGACCGCGCAGGCCGTCCTCGCGGATGCGGCGCTCGAGCTCGCCGTTCTCAAGGATGTTGCGGTGCAGGTAGTCCAGCCAGGGAGCCTGACCGCTCTCGCCCAGGGCCTTCAGGGGATTGGTCATTGCTTTAAGCCCTCGATCTGGCGGCGGGCCGCCTCGTAAACATGGTCGGCCGTGAAGCCGAATTTCTTCATCACCGGGCCGATGGGCGCAGAGGCGCCAAAGCTGTGCATCGCGATGATTTCCCCTGAGCGGCCCGCATAGCGATCCCACCCCAACGGCGCGGCGGCCTCGACCGAGACCCTTGCGGTGACGCTTGGGGGAAGTACGGCGTCCCGATACCCTTTGTCCTGTTCCTCGCACAGGTCCCACGACGGCATCGAGACGACGCGCGCTTTCACGCCCTCCTTGGTCAACCGCTCGAAGGCCTCGACAGCGAGGGAGACCTCCGAGCCCGTCCCCATCAGGATCACCTGCGGCGTCTCCCCCGGATCGCCCGCGAGCACATAGGCGCCGCGCGCCACACCGGCGGCGGAGGCGTACCGATTGCGGTCTACGACCGGAAGGGCCTGGCGGGTTAGCACCAGGATGCAGGGCTTCTCCGTCTCCGAGAGGATCGCGCGCCAGGCCTCGGCCGTCTCGTTGGCGTCGGCCGGGCGGAACAGGCGCATGTGGGGTATGGCGCGCAGGCCAGCCAGCTGTTCGATGGACTGATGGGTGGGCCCATCCTGACCCAGGCCGATGGAGTCGTGGGTGAAGGCGAACACCGTGGGAACTTCCATCAGCGCAGCGAGCCGCATGGGCGGGCGCATGTAGTCGCTGAATATCAGGAAGGTCGCGGTGAAGGGCCGAAGCTTCGACAGCACCATGCCGTTGGCGATCGAGCCCATGGCGTGTTCGCGGACGCCGAAGTGCATGTTCCGGCCGCCCCAGGTGCGGAACTCCAGGTCGCCGGCGTCCTCGAAGTTCAGATGGGTCTTGGTGGAGGGGGCGAGGTCGGCCGCTCCGCCCAGCAGCCAGGGATAGTGTGGGGCGATGGCGTTGAGCACCTTGGCGGAGGCGTCGCGCGTGGCGACCCCCTTGGGGTCTGCGGCGAAGGACGGGATGTCGGAATCCCAGCCCTCCGGCAGGCCGCCGGCCCACATGGTCTTCAGGTCGTCCGCCTCCACGGCGTGCTCGCCGCCATAGGCGTCGAAGCTCGCCTGCCAGCTCGCACGCAGCTTGCCGCCCCGCTCGCGCATGGCGCCGGCGAAGTGGTCGTAGACGCCGTCAGGGACGAGGAACTGCGCGTCCACAGGCCAGCCGTACGCCGCCTTTGTCAGCCTGATTTCCTCGGCGCCGAGGGGGTCGCTGTGGATCTTCGAGGTCCCCTGCCTGTTCGGCGAGCCGTAGCCGATCACGCTCTTGACGACGATCAGGGTGGGACGGTCGTCGGTCGCCTTGAAGGTGTCGATGGCGCGGGCAATGGCTTCGCAGTCATTGGCGTCGTCCACGCGCAGGGTCGACCAGCCATAGCCGCGGAAGCGCTCGGCGATGTCCTCGCTGAAGGCCAGCTCCGTGTGGCCCTCGATCGTGACCGTGTTGTCGTCATAGATCCAGCAGAGGTTGGAAAGGCGCAGGTGCCCGGCGACGGAGGCCGCCTCACTGGCCACGCCTTCCATCATGTCCCCGTCGCTGCACAGGGCGAAGACATCGTAGTCGAACAGCTTGCGCCCAGGCCGGTTGTATCGCGCCGCGAGCCAGAGACCCGCGATGGCCATGCCGACACTATTTCCTGCGCCCTGACCGAGGGGGCCGGTGGTGGTTTCCACCCCTGTGGTGAGGCCATGCTCGGGATGGCCCGCGCAGACGCTGCCGAGCTGCCGGAATGTTTTGATGTCGTCGAGGCTGACCGCAAGCTGGCCGAGTGAGCGGCCTTCCTTGTCGGTCCTCTGCACCTGAGCCAGATGCAGCAGGGCGTAGAGGAGCATCGAGCCATGGCCGGCCGAGAGGACGAAGCGGTCACGGTTTGGCCAGTTCGGGTCCGCCGGATCATAGCGGAGAAAGCGCGTCCAGAGCGTGTAGGCGACCGGAGCCATGCCCATCGGCAAGCCGGGGTGACCGGAATCGGCCTTCTCGACGGCGTCGATGGCGAGGGTCCGGATCGTGTTGATCGCCAGGTTGTCGAGGTTCGCCTTGGCGTCGTCCTGCGATGAGGCTGACTGGCGCGAGGCCACGTCCGAAGGGGGTGGTGTCATGATCGATCCTTCCCGCGCTAGCGCGTAAGGCGCACGCCGAGACATACCCCCGACGCTGTCTGCCCACAAAGCCGATGTGTGGTGCAAACGGAAGCGCAGCGGAGCCAGTTCCTCGGTCATGGCCCTCAAGAAGCATTCGGGCGATCTTTTCTTCGAATTCACTTGGAACCGAAGCGCCGGACACCCATTTTGAGGATCGTCTCCCGGCCTGCTGTTTCGCCCCCCCCGACTGAAGGCGGGAGACATGGCCCGGCAAGAGCGCATCGCTCTGCCGGGCCGCTTCATTTTCAGGGCGCCTCATCGGAGAGCGCCGGGGCGAGGTTGACAGCGGCGGCGCGATCCCGCTCCTGCGCCGCTCGACCATGGACGACAGTGCTAGCCTCGATCTGGACGGCGCCCCCCGCTCGGGCGTCATGCGCTTTGGGCGCGAAAAGCCGCTGCGGCTCGATTCCGGCGGCGTCATTGAGTCACTCGAGATCGCCTACACCACCTCCGGCCGGCTCGACGCGGCGCGGTCCAACGCGGTCCTGATCTGCCACGCCCTGACCTTGGATCAGTACGTCGCCTCGAGCCCGCCCAACGGGCGACGCCCGTGGTGGAGTTCTATGGTTGGACCGGGCCGGCCGATCGATCCGGCCCGCCACTTCATCATCTGCGCCAATGTCGTTGGCGGGTGCATGGGCTCGACGGGACCCTCGTCGATCGATCCCGCGACGGACCAGCCTTTCGGCCTCTCGTTCCCGTTCATCACCATCGGCGACATGGTTCGCGCCCAGGCGATGCTGGTGGAGGCCTTGGGCATAGAGACCCTGTTCGCCGTCGTCGGCGGATCGATGGGTGGCATGCAGGTCCTGCAGTGGGCCGCGGACTTCCCCGAGCGACTGTTCTCGGCCGTGTGCATCGCCTCGGCAGCGCGTCACTCGGCGCAGAACATCGCCTTTCACGAGGTTGGGCGCCAGGCGATCATGGCCGACCCCAACTGGCGAGACGGCGAGTATACGGCCCAGGGCGTGAGGCCGGAGAAGGGGCTGGCCGTCGCCAGGATGGCGGCCCACATCACCTATCTCTCGGAGGTCGCCCTGCACCGGAAGTTCGGCCGCGAGCTGCAGCGCGACGGCCTGTCCTGGGGCTTTGACGCCGACTTCCAGGTCGAGAGCTATCTGCGGCACCAGGGCGCCGCCTTCGTCGACCGCTTCGACGCCAACTCCTATCTCTATATCACCCGCGCCATGGACTATTTCGATCTGGGGGCGGCGCACGAGGGCGGCCTGGCCGAGGCCTTCCGACGGGCGCGCGACGTCAGGTTCTGCGTCTTCTCCTTCACCTCTGACTGGCTGTACCCAACCCCGGAAAGTCGGGCGATCGTGCGCGCCCTCAACGCGGCGGGCGCTCGCACCAGCTTCCTCGAGATCGAGAGCGACAAGGGCCACGACGCCTTCCTGCTGGACGAGCCTGTGCTGCGCGATGCGATCGGTGGCTTCCTGCAGTCCGCGGCGCTGGAGCGCGGGGCCTCGTGAGGGAGCAGACCGTCCGGCAGGACTTCCGCGCCATCCAGCAGTTGGTGCGGCCGCACGCGCGGATCCTCGATGTCGGCTGCGGCGAGGGCGACCTTCTGGAGCTCCTCGCGCGGGAGAGCCGGGCCGACGGACGGGGTCTGGAAATCAGCCCGGAGGGCGTTTCGGCCTGCCTCGCGCGGGGCCTCTCGGTGATGCAGGGAGACGCCGACCGCGACCTCGCCGATTTCCCGACCTCCGCCTTCGACTATGTCGTCCTCTCCCAGACGCTGCAGGCGGTGATCAATCCGCGTCGGGTGTTGGGAGAGTTGCTGCGGATCGGTGATCGCGCCATCGTCTCGCTGCCGAACTTCGGCCATTGGCGAGTACGCCTGGACCTGCTGGTTCACGGCCGGATGCCCGTCACGGGATCCCTTCCCGAGCCGTGGTGGTCGACTCCGAACATCCACCTCTGCACGATGCGCGACTTCGTCGAGCTGACGCGCGATATGGGCGTGCGCATCGAGGCGTGCTTCCCCTTCGCCGACGCCCGCCGCCCCAGGGCGATCGATCCCTCGCGCGCGATCGAGAATCTCAGGGCCGAGTCAGCTCTGTTCCTGCTTGCGCGAGATTAGCCGTCGCGCCCCGGCGGGCGAGCGGCCCACCGGCGCGGGCGTCGGCGCGAAGCCGGGGACGCGCACCGGAGACCTGACCAGCCGGCCGCGCGGCCGCAGGGCGAAGGTAACCTTGGCGGCCTCCATGAGGATGACGCCCGCGAAGCTGGACCAGAGGACCGGGCCGGCCTGCTCGAACCCGTCGGCCCATCGCGCCGCCCAGGTCAGCGGCGGGGCGTACAGCGCGCGGGTCCACCCCAGGGGTTCGAGCTCGGCTTCGCGCACAAGCCTCTCGAGCTGGCGGCGACTGAACGGCCGGCCGTGGCCGAAGGGGCTGTGCTCGGCGTTGGCCCACAGGCTACGCCTGGAGGTCACTGCGAGGATCATCCGCCCCGACGGCGATAGCACGCGGGAGGCCTCGGCCAGCAGGCTCAGCGGATTGTCGCTCTCCTCCAGAGCATGGACCATCAGGATCCGGTCGAAGAAGGCGTTGGGAAAAGGCAGGGCCGTCTCGTCGGCGAGACAGGCGCGGTTCGGTTCGAGCGTAGGCCAGGCTTCTACGCCCTGAGCGCCCGGCATCGCCGCCACCGTCCTTCGGGCGAAGCGGTCGAGGCTATCCACGAAGGGCGTCGCATATCCCAGCCCGAGCAGGTCCAGCCCCGCGGCGTCCTGCCAGGCCTCGAGGACCTTGCGCGAGACCATTCGGCGCGCGACCTGGCCAAGAGGTGAAGCGTAGAATTCGCGCAGATCGAGCACGCTCTGGCGCATGCGATACCCTCGCGGCGGGCGCCCCGCCTCCCTAACTAGCCTACTCGAGGCAAGCGCCCGATGATACCTGCCGGCGAGTCCGCGGAAAGATAAGCATGACCCTGACCGTCCGACAGTTCCCCTGTCTCTCCGACAACTACGGATATCTGGTGCGCGACGACGCGACCGGCCGCACCGCCTGCATCGACACGCCCGATGCGGCTGCGATCAAGGCGCAGCTCGAGACGGCCGGCTGGAAACTGGATTTCATCCTCAACACCCACTGGCACGCCGACCATGCGGGCGGGAACGCCGAGCTTCAGCAGGCCACAGGCGCTGTGATCGTCGGCCCGGCCGAGGTGCGCCGCATCGCCCCGCTCGACCGCGTGGTCGAAGACGGCGATGTCGTCGAACTGGGCGAGACGCACCTGGAGGTGATCGCCTGCGGCGGCCATACCCTGGGCCACATCGCCTATTTCGACGCCGCCGATCACATCGCCTTCGTGGGGGACACCCTGTTCGCGCTGGGCTGCGGGCGCCTTTTCGAAGGCCAGCCGGCGCAGATGTGGGCGAGCCTTCAGCGACTGGCTGCGCTGCCCGAAGAGACGAGCGTCTACTGCGCCCACGAGTACACGGCTTCGAACGCCCGTTTCGCACTCAGCGTGGATTCCGAACCCGCCCTCGTGCAGCGGGCCGAGGCGGTTTTCGCCGCGCGCGCACGGGGCGAGCCGACGGTGCCGACGACCATCGGCCTCGAGCGCGCCACCAATCCCTTCCTTCGCGCCCCGCTGCTCGCTACCGACGCTGGCTCGCCGGCGGAGGCCTTTGCTCGCATCCGCGCGGCGAAAGACTCATTCAGGGGCTGAGACCGACATAGACCGTGGCGGTGTGGGCGCCGAGCGCCTGCTGGATCCGCAACGACGAGGGCCGGCCGGCGAGGCCTTCGGCCGGCGTGATGCTGATCATCAGGACGTTGTCGCGGACCCAGACCCCCGGCTCGCGGCCCGAATGAAGAAAGACCCGTGAGATGCGGCTCATCAGCGGACGGCCTCCGGGCCGGCCCGCAAGGCCGACCATCGCCTCGCTGGCGACCAGGGCGGCGTCGGCGATGAGGCCATCGTTCCCCGGATTGGCGTTGGGCGCCTCGTAGGCGATCAGATGCTCGGCGGCGTGGGTTGATCGCGACGAAGCTTCGAAGAGGGCGCGCGCCAGGCCGACGACACCTACCGACCGAAGGCGGATCGGCTGGGCGGAGCCCGACATCGAGGCCGCGGACCCCTCAGGCCGGCGCGCCGTGTAGAGAGTCACGCCGCCGAACTTGGTGATCCGAAGCAGGGGCTGCTTCAGGTCGTTCCAGTAGATCATATCTCCGCGAGGTCCCCGGGAGGCGGTGAGCGACCAGACTTCCGGATCGTCGTCGAACCTGATCAGGGGATGGTCGGTCGAGCGGTCGAGCACGAAACCGCCGCCCGAATCCATCTCATAGCGCGCCACTCCGGGAGACTTGCCATGGCCGACCAGATGGGCGGTGAACGCCTTGCGGAGCCAGTCCGGCGTGGCGGCGTGCGTCGACAGGGCCGGCCCCAGGAGGCCGACCAAGCTCAGCGCCGCGGCCAGGCTAAGTCCTCGCCTATGGAGCCTGGATGCCGACGCCATATCTTTTGGAGTGCCAAGGGATAGCGGCTGATTTTGGACCCCCCCGCGGCAGTCTCCGGCGCTCAGCCGGTAATGTATTGACCCCCGTTTACCGTGAGCGTGGAACCGGTGATGTAGCCGGCTTCGTCGGCGGCGAGGAAGGCGACGCACCGGGCGATCTCGTCGGCCACGCCCAGGCGCCCGACAGGGATGCCGGAAATGATTTGATCAAGCACCTCCTTAGGCACCGAGGCGACCATTTCGGTGTCGATATAGCCGGGCGCGATGGCGTTGACGGTGATCCCCTTCTTCGCGTTTTCCTGCGCCAGGGCCTTGGTGAAGCCGATCATGCCGGCCTTGGCCGCGGAATAGTTCGTCTGGCCAATCTGGCCCTTCTGGCCATTGATCGAGCTGATGTTGACGATCCGGCCAAAGTTGCGGTCGCGCATCCCGGTTATGACGTTGCGCGTCATATTGAAGATCGAGGCGAGGTTGACGTGGATCACCTCGTTCCACTGCCCCTCGGTCATGCGGTGGAGAACCGCATCGCGGGTGATGCCGGCGTTGTTGACCAGGATGTCGATCGGCCCGAGTTCCTGTTCGATCTTGGCCACGGCGGCCTGGCAGTCGGCGAAGTGGGAAACGTTCCCCTTCACGATGGTCACGCCGAGTTCGGACGCCGCGGCCTTCGCGGCGTCCTCGTTGCCCGCATAACCGGCCGCCACCTGGTAGCCGGCGTCCTTGAGCCGGGCGCTGATGGCGCGCCCTATCCCGCGGGTGCCGCCCGTCACGAAAGCCGTCCTGGGCATCAGCTTCCTTCCCTCTTGTCGCGGCGGCGCCGCGGACCGGAGCCGCTGAACGAAAGGTGTAGCCGATCAGGCTTTAGAACCAACCCCGCTCATTCGAAGAGAGCAGGGAAACTGCCCGGCGCCGAGGCGTCAGGCGGCCTCCACGCACATGGCCACGCCCATTCCCCCGCCCACGCACAGGGTGGCGAGCCCCTTGCCAGCGCCCCGGCGCTTCATCTCGTGAAGCAGGGTCGTGAGGATGCGCGCGCCGGAAGCGCCGATCGGATGGCCGATGGCGATCGCGCCGCCATTGACGTTGACCTTCTCCGGATCGAAGCCGAGCTCGCGCACCACCGCCAGGGACTGGGCGGCAAAGGCCTCGTTGGATTCGATGAGGTCCAGGTCGCCGACTTTCCATCCGGCCTTCTCGAGCGCCTTGCGCGTGGCGGGAATCGGCCCCGTGCCCATGATCTCGGGCTCGACCCCCGCATGGGCCCACGATGCGATCCGCGCGAGCGGCTTCAGGCCCCGACGCGCCGCTTCCTCGGCGGTCATCAGCACCAGGGCCGCAGCGCCGTCGTTTAACCCCGACGCGTTGGCCGCCGTGACCGTCCCATCCTTCGTGAAGGCCGGGCGCAGGCCCGAAATGCTCTCATAGGTGACGCCGTGACGGACGTACTCGTCCTGATCGACGACCGTGTCACCCTTCCGGCCCTTGACGGTCACCGGCGCGATCTCGTTGGCGAAACGGCCCGCCTTCTGCGCGGCCTCGGCCCGGTTCTGGGAGGCGACAGCGAACCGGTCCTGGTCCTCGCGAGTGATCTGCCACCGGGCCGCGATGTTCTCGGCCGTCTGACCCATGTGATAGCCGTGGAAGGCGTCCCACAGGCCGTCCTTGATCATCGTGTCCACGAGGCCAAGATCGCCCATCTTCTGCCCTGCGCGCAGGCTCGCCGCGTGGGGCGCCTGGCTCATGCTTTCCTGGCCGCCTGCGATCACGATGGCCGCATCGCCCGCAGCGATCTGCTGGGCGCCCAGGGCCACCGCCCGCAGGCCTGAACCACACAGCTGATTGACGCTCCAGGCGGGGCTCTCGACGGGAATCCCGGCGTTGACCGAGGCCTGGCGCGCAGGTCCCTGCCCAGCGCCGGCCTGCAGCACCTGGCCGAGGATGACCTCGTTCACCTGTTCGGCTGCGATTCCCGACCGCTCGATCGCCGCCCTGATCGCCTGGCGGCCGAGCTCGTGGGCTGGAAGCGCGGCGAAGGCTCCGTTGAACGAGCCAACCGGCGTACGGACCGCGGAAACGATTACGACGTCGTTCATGGCTCGGGCCTCCTGATCGCGAAAGGCGGTGGCTATATCATGGAATGAACGGTGGTTGTTGTCGGACCTCAAGCGCTGGCGCGGATTACCGCAATGCGCAATAACAGCGTCAGGCGGAGGTGACGCCAAACGTCGAGGGTTCCTGATGCCGAAAGAGAACGAAACCGGCGCCGCAAGTGGTGGCGGGGAAAAGATCATCATACAGAAATATGCGAACAGACGCCTCTACAATAAGGCCACCAGCAGTTACATCACGCTGGAAGACCTTGCCCGCATGGTCAAGGACGGAATGGACTTTGAAGTCAGGGACGCAAAGAGCGGAGAAGACATAACCAGAAAGGTTCTGACGCAGATCATCTTCGAAGAGGAGGCTCGCGGACAGAATCTGTTGCCCATCCAATTCCTGCGCCAGCTGATCGGTTTCTATGGAGACCGAATGCAGGCCTTCCTCCCGAGCTTCTTAGAGTTGTCGCTCGACAGCTTCATACGGCAGCAGGAGCGGCTGAGGTCGCAGATTTCCGCCGTGGCGCCTCCTGGCATGGGGGTGTTCGACGAACAGATCCGGCAGAACATGGCGTTGTTCGATCGGGCGATGAAGATGTTTACGCCCTTCGTCTATCGCGCCGACGAAGCTCCCCCGGCCGCCGCCGCGCCCCAGAAACCGTCCGCGCCCGCCCCTGCTCCGGAGAACGACGCCCTGGCCGAGCTGCGCAAGCAAATGGCGGCCATGCAGGAGCAGATCGCCGAGTTGACGAAGAAGGTCTGAGGCCGCGCGCGCCGCCCGTCTTTGATCTAGCCTCCCGCGCCGTTCCGGTCAGGGCGGAGCACAGTGAGTTGGCGCGGGCCGGCGTTTGCGGCGGCATGGGCCACAGCCTCGTTTGCGTCGTCGAGACCGAACTCGGTCATATCGAACTGCGCCAGGTCGACGAGGCCGGCGCGGATCATCCGGACCATCCGGGGAATCGCCTCGCGCGCGTACATCCATTTGCCGCGCACGGTGACGTCGTTGTGCATCAGCCAGTTGTAGTTGAGCGCCAGGTCTCCCTCGGCGCCGCGCAGGCCTCCCATCAGCACCACCCGCCCACCCTGACGCACCGCAAGGACGGCAGCGAGCACCTGCGAGGCTGAAGCCTCCCGGGGCAGGAAATCGAGCACCATGTCGATCGGTCCGCAAGCGGCTTCGCCGATGCGGCGCCGGTCATCGGTCTCGGCGCCGGTGATCTGCACGGGCCGCACGCGCGGACCAAAGCGACGGGCGAGGTCTTCCAGCGCGCGTGCGTTGCGGCCTGCGGCGACGACCCTGCCGGCGCCCATTGCGAGCGCCACGGCGACGCCCGCGCCCCCGAAACCGCCTGTCGCCCCGTTCACGACCAGGATCTCGCCGGCCCTGAGATCGCCAGCCAGGAGGCCTCCATAGGGGACCAGCAACCGGCCCAGGGCGGTCCACCGACCAGCGTCCGCAGCCTCGATGTCGCCGATCGGCGTGACGTTCTCGGTCGGGACCAGCATCTGCTCGGCGAAGGCGCCGTGATGGTAGAAGCGATGCAGCGGCAGGGCCGCCTCGCTCCTGTACGTCCAGCCCTGCAGAATGGTGTCGGGGTTGAGGGCGTCGTCGCGCGAGCGCACCGTCGGGTCGCAATAGACCCATTCGCCCGCTGACAGTCGGGTCGCGTCGGGGCCCGTCGCGCGCACCCGGCCGACTCCGCCTGGCCCTGGGGCGACTGGCGG
>Ga0210396_10005240_pt1 | contig 12562 bp, 16 predicted proteins | sample IncBWH17OmetaG_FD_155466 | JGI IMG/M metagenome (GOLD analysis project Ga0210396, IMG submission 155466) | Forest soil microbial communities from Barre Woods Harvard Forest LTER site, Petersham, Massachusetts, United States - Inc-BW-H-17-O ...
GGCCACTGTGCTGGTGAACCGGATCAACCTGTTCTGGGGATTGAACTGGTCGGCGGTCGCAAGGCCCTTCTCCGAGCGGACTCTCCGGGGCAATGACATTTCGACTCCTGATCTCCTCATCGGTTGTGTGGACACGCGTGCTGCGCGGCGGTCCATCGACGAAGTTCTGTCCGGGCTGGGAGCCATCTACTGGCTCGACCTCGGCAATAATGCGGCGGCCAGTATGTTCTCGGCCAGCCTCTGAATCGAGCCAACCGGCGCAAAGCGGACAGGCTCCGAACGGTCAGTGAACTCTACCCGGAGATCGTCGATGCGGCAGCCGGTGAAGACGATCTGCCGAGTTGCTCCGCGCGGGAAGCGCTGGAGCGGCAAGAGCCATTCATCAACCAGACCCTTGCTGCCAGTGCGCTGGCCATGCTGTCACAGCTGTTTCGCTATGGGAAGCTCGGCCATCATGGCGGCTTCTTCAACGCGCAGACCGGACGCATGAGCGCGCTGCCCATCGATCCCCGAATGTGGGCGAAGGCACGGCGGCGCAACCGCCACGTGTTTTCGGGAGGAGTTCACGGCATCGAAAGGAGTAAACTTCACCCATGAGTCTCACCTGGCTGGAATTCGCGCAGAAACTGGCGCAAGGAGCAAGAGCGAAAGCTGCTCTGGATCGCCAGCGGCTGGAGGTTCTGCAGGCGCAGTTGGCAAGCGGACAGCGTAAGGTCGAACTCCACGTCCCGAGACAGTGAGCCAGCCCGTCTTCACGCTCATAGCCGGCGCAAACGGCGCCGGGAAGAGTACTCTTACCAGCGGCAATCCAGATAGCTTCTCCGCTTCTCCCCTGTTGGACCCGGACACCTTCGCTAGGCCTCTTCGTTCCACGCGTCCCGCAACGCCGATTGCTGCGGGACGCGAGGTCCTTCGTCTGGCAAGCCTCTACCTCAGCAGAGGCGAGACCTTCACGGTTGAAACGACTCTGTCAGGGAAGAACTACCTCAGCCTGATGAGAACCGCACGAGTCAAAGGTTTCGACGTGGTGCTCGTCTACATTGGAACGGAAGACGTTGAGATCAACCTGGCACGCATTGCCAAGCGGGTGCAAGGTGGCGGCCATGATGTTCCCGAAGTAGACGTCCGCCGACGCTATCGGCGGAGTTTCGACAACCTTCCCGTTGCGACAGTCTATGCCGATCACTCTCTGCTTTTCGACAATTCCAGCCTGCAGGGGTACCAGCTTGTGGCGCTCCTCTCCGCAGCAGGGTCGCAATGGTTTGAGCCCGTGCCACGATGGGCTGCTGCGCTAAGAGACCTGAAGCGGTAACAGCGCGCACTTCCCACTTCCTTGCCATTGCTGTTCCACCATCACCTTTATCCCGGGAGGACCCCATTCCATGTTTCAGCAACTCGCTCCACTCCTGCGCCAAAGGTCCGTCCTCTTGACGATCACTTGTCTTGAAGAAGACCAGATTCGCGTCAATGTGCTGCCAAAGAAGCTGGCGGACAGCGAAAACGCGGCACTCACCACCCCGATGAGCTTCACCGGAACCGCTGCAGAGCTCGACGCACAACTGCCAGATGCAATTGTTAGCTTTGTCGCCAGTCATCTGGAATTGAAGAACACGCTTAGCCGTGCCAAAGAGGAGATGGCTGCCGCGGCCAAGGCAGCCCAGGACGAGGCAAAGAGTAAGTCGAAGACGACGACAAAGTCTGCTGCAGCCGCGACGCCTGTGAAGAAGGACGAGCAGAAAACGGCAGAGCCGCCAAAGGCTAGCCTTTTCGATACGCCCGCTCCGGTCAGCGCGAGCCCCACTTCTCCTTCCGATTCAGACGAAGAAGCCGAGAATCTTGCTGAGATTAATGAGGATGAGGAAACGGAGGAAGACGAGGCCCTTGTCGCTTCGTAGTTCTCCCTATTAAATGGCCACGATTCAGGCACCGTTGCCGATTACCTTAGCTGCAAGAGTCACTTTATGCGAGCCCAGATTGTGTCAAATGTACTCGCGCAGTCCGGAGACGGAACGGATCCGTAAAGACTGGCCGACTTTCGAGGAGTGATCGGCCTCAGTGAGTGCCTCGCCGATGATGCGCTCGTTTGACGATCCACGACGGCACCCCAAGGCAGATCGTGGACGTTTAGTGGGGATTGAACCGGAGCCGCTCGATGGCGGCCCGGTTAGCAACTCTGAAGCGCTCTATTCCTCCATCGGTGTGAGCAGGAAGCCGTGAATCGCGCCACCGGGATTTACGCCCCAGCCCGCGATCTGGCCGCGGTCGTTGATGGATTCCGAGAACATCAAAGTCCAGCCCGAGTCCGCCGGAATCGCCGAGTTCAGATCGATGATTTGGCCGTGTTTCCAAAGGTATGCATGCGGTCCGTTTGCGCCCAAAGAGAAACCGACGATTTCTCCCCGGTTATTGATCGTGTGGCAGCAAGGGATACCGGTCGCGAGCGCGCCCTCCGGTTCGCCAAGGTCCTGCATCCCCCTCTCCCTGGTCCAGTAAAAGGGGTGAACTGTCCCGTCGGCGATCTTGGACGCTCCGACAACCTCACCCTGATTGTTGATCGCCGCGGGAACGGTAAAGGTGGCGCTGCCCAGAGTGCCGAGATCGAAAGGCGTGCCGTCCTCATCCCACAGAACTCCGTGAGGTTCGCTCGCACCCGGGTTGATGTAGAGGGGGAAGTTTGTGTTGGAGCACAAGCCGGAGACGCCGACCGATTGACCTTTCTCGTTGATCCCCAAGGCAAACGAGATCGCGTCGCCCGGCAGCGGACGAAGTTCGCGCATCCGGCCGCCTGGTTCCCATACCACTCCTTCGATTTGGAATCGCTGATAGGGATTGAGGCTGGCGCAGGTAAGGTCCTGAACTCCCGTTTCTGAAAATCCGGCAACTTCTCCGTGGTTGTTGATCCAAAGAGCCTGGCTGTTGTTTCCGCCGGATAACAGGGGAAGCGCCGTCAGCGTGCCGTTCTTCCAGATGGCGGCGAGGCATTGCTTGTGAGTGCCGAAGGTGCACACGTCTTCGTTCTTTGGATCGGATTCAGCGGTTTCCGACAGAAGCGCCGAAACTCCGGCCGCGTTCGGCCCTCCCGCCTCGCTGTTGCACGCAGGACACTCCGCTCCGCCCAGTGTGCCGAGATTTAACGGCGGCAGGCCCGGATACCAGAGGACCGCGGTTTGCGAGAAGCCGTCAGTCTGGTTTGCTGTGGCAGCGCCTCCGGCGACCACCCCGGCGTTGTTGATTCCGTACGCGTAGCTGTAGCCGCCACCTAATGCGCCGAGATCGGTGACCGCGTAGCGAGGATCCTCCGCCTGTGCGCAGAGGGCAACCGTCATTGTCAACAGGGCCGGCAAGACCGGCCGCGAGCATACCAGCAGCATTCCTGATTTCATGACCTCTCCTTTTCGTCCTGCAGGTTGGCAACCGCGCAATTCCGCAGTCATGTGGGGCTTCCCAGCCGGGCAAGCAGCGAATTCAGGCAGATCAACTCGGTACCTTCGGGCGTTTGTGACCGGTGTAGATCGCCCGAGTTGAGCCATTCGTCCACTTCGTGCGCGGGCAGATTGGAGAGGACCGCAATGTTTTCGAGAGTGAACATTTCGACCTCTTCGGCGCATCGAGTGCACCACAGCCGGCTGGACGTCTGGCCGCGAAAGATCAGCAGTGAATTGGTCTCGATGGTGATCCTTGTTGACCTCGCCACGATTCGGCCTCCTGGTCTGCCCCGCACGAATGAATCGGAGCTTGCGCTAGGCGCGGCGAAAAGTCCTTACAAAGCGGGATGAAAGATTCTGAAAACTTCTTGCAATGGCGCGAGACCCTTGAAAATCAAGGCGTTCCGTATCGGAAACGGCGTCAAGTCCGGCGCTCTTTCTCCGTGCTAGAATCTCGGCTATTCCGGCCCATGCCCTTTCGGCGGGGTTTACCGTGGGGTCAACAGCCAGCCAGGACAACAAAGATCAGTACGAGTTCGGCCCTTTTCGCGTCGATGCGGAGAAGGAGCTGCTGTTGCGCGACGGCGCTCCCGTTGCATTGACTCCCAAGACGTTTCAGGTGCTCCTGGTGTTGGTTCGGCGCCGCAACGAGGTCGTCACCAAAGACGACCTGATGAAGACGGTCTGGCCCGATACTTTTGTGGAAGAAACCAATCTCACTCGGACCATCTTCATGCTCCGTAAAGCCCTTGGTGAGAATCTTGAAGACCACAAGTACATCGTCACGGTCCCCGGCCGCGGATATCGGCTGGCCGAGAGGGTCCGCTTGGTGCCTAACCAGGAACTCACGATTGCCGCAGTCAACCACTCCAGAATTCAGGTGCATGTCGAGGAGAGGTGGCCTTGGCGATGGATATCAGTTGGCCTGGTTCTTCTGATTGCTGCCGGTTCGGTTATGTTGTGGCTTCGCCGGCCTACCCGGCCGGTTCTCACGGACCGGGACACCGTCGTGTTGGGCGACTTCGCGAATTCCACGGGTCAAGCCGTGTTTGACGGCACGCTGCGGCAGGGGCTCGCGGTAGAGCTGGAGCAGTCGCCATTTCTGAGCCTCATTTCGGACCAGCAGATCGCTCAGACTCTTCGCATGATGGACCAGAAGTCCGACGCCCGGCTCACCCCTGAAGTTGCGCGCCAAATCTGTCAGCGGACAGGAAGCGCGGCCTACCTGGAAGGATCGATTGCGCGGGTCGGCGCGCAGTACCTTCTCACGGTCCGGGCTGTGAACTGTACAAACGGGCAATCGCTCGCCAGCTCCGAAGCCTCCGCGGACGAGAATCATGTTCTCGCGGCGCTGGGCAAGGTATCGAGCGACATTCGCAAGAAGCTCGGCGAGTCATTGAGCACAGTGCAAAAGTTCGATACGCCGCTTCAGCAGGCCACGACACCATCCCTGGAAGCTCTCAAGGCCTTCAGCTCTGGAATTCAGGTGATCAATACAAGAGGCCCCGACGCGGCGATTCCATTCTTCGAGCATGCCATCGAACTGGATCCAAAGTTCGCTCTTGCCTACGCGTATCTGGGCATCATGGAAAACGACATTGTCGAACCGAGCAAAGCCGTGGAATACGAGCGTACGGCTTACGAGCTGCGCCAGCGGACCGCCGAGGTGGAACAGTACGCAATCACCGCGAGTTACGAAAAGGAAGTGACAGGAAATATCGAGAAGGCGATCGATGCATGCCAGCTTTGGATCCAGGCCTATCCGAGGGCCTATCATCCGCATGATCTGCTGGCGGGTCCGATGTTTCCGATCATCGGGCAATACGATCGGGCTGTCGACGAGGCCTCCCAGGCGATACGCCTCAATCCGGATTTCCCCATCCCCTATGCCCAACGCATGTTCAGCCTGATTGCCTTGAATCGGCTCAATGAGGCGAAGGCCACTTATGCGCAGGCTCTCGAACGCAAGTTAGGCAACCCCTTTTTGGACTTGGCCCTGTATCAGGTCGCATTCCTCGAGAATGATGTCGCAGGGATGGCAAAAGAAGTCGAGAAGACAAAGGGGCTGCAGGGATTTGAGGATCAGATTCTCAATCTTGAGGGAGATACGGCGGCGTACGCCGGGCGGCTTCAAGATGCGCGGGAGTTTTCGCGACGGGCAATCGATTCCGCCAGGGCGGCGGGAAAGAACGATACGCCCCTCATTTATTCGGTCACGTCCGCTTTGCGGGAAGCCTGGTTCGGCAATAAGGAAGAGGCGAAGCATCGCATTGCCCAAGCGTTCAGGGGTGCGCCGCCTCGCGATGTGCTCTATCTTGCCGCCCTGACGCTCGCATATTCAGGCGAGATGTCTCGCACGCAAACCATCTCAGACGATCTTGCAAAGAAGTATCCGGAAGACACCCTCGTACAGTTCAATTTCCTGCCAACGCTGCGCGCAACGATTGCTCTTGAGAAAGGAAACGCCTCTGCAGCAATTGAGGAACTAAAAGCCACAGCGCCCTATGAGCTTGGAGTTTCGCACCAGAGCCCTTTCACATGGACCGCTATGTACCCGGTCTTTGTTCGAGGCGAGGCATATCTGGCCGCTCGCCATGGTCCCGAAGCTATTGCCGCGTTCCAGAAGATCCTCGATCATCGCGGAATCGTCTTGAATCAGCCAATTGCGGCGCTCGCGCTTCTGGGACTTGCCCGCGCGTATGTCTTGCAGGGTGATGTGGCCAAAGCCCGTGCCGAATACGATGCCTTGCTGGCACTCTGGAAGCGCGCAGATTCCGACCTTCCCGTTCTGAAGCAGGCAAATGTCGAATATCTTCGGTTGAAAAGTCTCGGCAGCCATTGATAGCCCGTGGACCAATTCGAGCTGGCAACCAGCTCCTAAACCAAATGTGATTGCAGATTCAACCAAGCCCAATCTCAATTATTGCCAACAGGCCAAATCACTCATCCAGCATTGTTTCAGGGGTATTTATCAGATTAGTACCCGAAAACGCTGATCTGTTTCGGAAAGTGTTAAAGAGCCATCCTCTTGCGGATTAAGAGCCTAGCTGTTCGTTGACTTCACAACGGTTCGCATCGCAGTTTCCACTTCATCTCACTCTCGCCCGAACGAACAGTTCCCAACGACGTGATCGCAACCTGCTCCCGCAAATGGTCTTCCATGACCGTCCCGTTTATCAGGAAGAGCACGCAGCGCAACTCATCATGGCCAGGAGGTTCTGCTCTCCACACTAAGGCTGATTAGATAAGGGCGAAGGCGCCAACACATTTCCGGGTAGCGTCGATGCAGGAACAAGAAGCGTCAATGCAGAAGTCTTGCTTCGTATCTCCGTCTAGCAAGGAGAGTAACAGCCTTCTTATCGAAGGAGACGAACGTCACTGCACCGAGCCAGTTCCCCTCATAGGCGATGAGGCCGTCTGCAAAATCGCCACCGGCGTTCAAAATAGCAAGTCCAGCCTCGACCGCTGGCCGATTGAGGGTAACATTCTCCGTATCGGCCAGCGCTTGGATGGCGGCTGCGATGTCCTCCCGGTCAAATTCGTATAACCTGCGTAGGACCCAGACAAACTCGCACAAGCAAGGAAGCGTTACTGCGATAATCTCAGCACTTTTCAGAATCCTGTCCGCAGCAATCGCCTGTTTTTCGTGGTCACGCACGACAGCTCGAATGAGCACGTTGGTATCTACGGTGATCTTCATTTCCTGCCGGCCCAGCCCTCTTCCGCCGCTTCGTTGATCTCATCGATCGTGGCGCTCTTCTTTGTCCGACCCGCGAGAAGGCCCAGAAAGTCGTTGATTTTCTTCGATGGCCGGGCCGCTTTGAGAACTCCCCGGCCTCCAGGTAGCAACTCGAGTTCAAGTTTTTCTCCCGGTTCGATACCGAGGTGCTGCAGGACTTCTTTCCGAAATGTGACCTGCCCCCGCGAGGTAACTGTCAAAGTCTTCATGGCAATAATCCTCAATTAAGCTAATCCAATCCATTGTAATGCAGATTTACATTACTGCGAAACTTCTGGATCGAAGGCGTTAAAAAATATACATAATCCTAAACTTGAGTTATTTGATAAAAGTCCAGTGTTTTCTGTGCCTTATAGGCGCTAACTATCCGCAAATATTGGTCAATTCACGCGAGCAGCTACTAATTCTTCGGCTTCGCCTTGCTGATCGCGATCAGTTCGGTGTACCGGGCCAGGACACTCACTGCGATCATATAGTTCATATCTAAGCCCATGAGTGCGTTCATCTTGCGTCGCACACCGGCCAGCTCGCAGGCGAGAGAAAGGTTTCGCGCGCGACTCCGGTGATTCCCCGGGAGTCGAGCACGCGGCTGAGCAGTGCAGGAATCTGCATCGGAAAACCTCCAGTCATAAAATTGTGTCTGGGAACTATGGCAACTCGAAGTGGCCAGTCGAACGACTCGTTGCGCAGGTTTATACAGACAGGCTAATCCCGGGAATTACGAGAGGAGTGGGTCGAGGTCCATTGCCCCATTCAGAACACGAACGACGACCACTTGCTGGCTGTCTACGCGGAAGAAGATGAGGTAATTGCCTTGGACGCGACGACGAAGACGCAGGTTCTCATATCGGGAGAGCACCGGATAGATCCCGTGCAGGTCACCCAGCTGAAGCGCCGCGTCGCGCAATTCTCGGATGAACGAGATCGCACGTTCTGGATTGTCCCTGGCTATGTAGTCGGCGATACGAATCAGGTCGTCCTCAGCTTTTTCAGTAAGGACTACCTTCATCGGCGTCTCTTCGTCATCTTGCCGGTGTATCGGGCTTCCAACTCGTCAAAGACCTTCGCGGCAGGACGCACCCGACCTGCCTCTGCATCCTTGAGACCCTGCGCTAACGCATGATCGAGAGAACGGAGACGGTCGTTCCTTTCTTCTAGCAGGCGGAGGCCGGCGCGCAGAACTTCGCTTGCGCTGCTGTATTGGCCGCTCTCAAGCTGCGATTGCACGAAATCTTCGTAGTGGGAGCCAAGGGTGTAGCTGCTGGGCATCGTCATCTCCTCCTGCTATCATAAAATGATAGCGCAGCCTCGAATTATCTACTACCTGATTGTGGCCGAAGAAAGTTTGCACCCCTTCAAGGCTGAAATGTCAGGCCGCTGTGGGAGCCGTCGCAGGTGTGAGCGCGGAGATGTGTGGCCGCATGTGCCAGCACGAGCAGCCTTTCCGGCAATCAGAGCGCCAGCGGGGAAATCACCTAATGGGCGAATGCCCATGAGAAGCAGGGTGTTCAGACTCATCACGCGTCCTCTCATTTGCTGCGGCACGCGGGTTTGCAGGAGCGTTATGGTCGTTGTTCCGGCAAGCGTCTGACCAATTCCGAAGACGACGAGTGCGGCCATGGAAATCCAGAACCATCTGGAGAAGGCAAACGCTGTTTGTGCCGTAACCCAGATGAAAATGCCCGCCAAATAGATGGGCCCTCTTTGAGGACTGCTTCCCCGAGAGGCCAAGAACAACGCTCCCAGGATGGCTCCCACACCAGCGGAGGAAAATAGCAAGCCGAGAGGTTCCGGTCCTACATGCAGGATTTTCACCGCATAAACAGGCAAAATTAGAGCGGATGACGGGCCGAGAAAAAGTAGCGCACCGTAGCCGGATAATATCCTGGGCAAGACTGCGTCGCGAACTGTACCGAGGACGAGGCGAATCGGCTGAAACGTCGATTGTTGATGGGTTGACACGCTAGGCACGCGCATCCTGTACAGCACGATTAACATTCCCAGGAAGCTGGCGCCGTTCAAAAAGAAGTTGTCGGCGTAACCCAGCGACGCCACGCACACTCCGGCCAACGCCGGTCCAATTGTCGAAGCCCCGTTAAAGACCATTGCTTGCAGACTGATGGCGTTCCCAAGGTTTTCTGTGGGGACAAGGCTCGCGACGAGCGCGTTACGTGCTGGCTGATCAAAACTCAGTAGTGTTCCATTGAGGAATGCCAGAACAAGATCATCCAAAACTGGACGACACCGAAGAGAGTGAGGAACCCAGCAGGATCGCCAGTGCGGCGGAACCCGTTTGAGTAAATATTAGAAGGCAGCGTTTATCAATACAATCAGCGACGCTCCCGCCAACGAGTGCAAAAAGAAGAAATGCTAAAGCCTGAGCGAGCGACACGGTGCCCAGAGCAAATGCCGAGCCGTGGGTGATTTTAAGAACCAGCAGGCTCTGAGCGACGATCTGCATCCAAGTGCCGATTGCAGAAACGGCCAGTCCGACCCAAAGCAATCGAAAATCGCGATAAACGCAGAGCGCGAAAAGTCAGGAATACACCGGTAATTTGCTGGTTGGTCTGGGCGGTGGATATGGGGGCAGACCTCATCCCATGTTTGTTCGGTACGACCAGGAGACTTGCTCGGCATCGGATTGCGCGGCCGATCGTGCAGTCTCAATCAGGTGATGGTCGGGCGATAGCGAACAGACTGGATCAGTGGAACTCGGGTCGCCTGTGAGGAGGAGGGCCTGGCAGCGGCAGCCGCCGAAGTCCTCCGTCCTGCGATCGCAGCTCTTACACGGCTCCGGCATCCAACTCTCTCCCCGAAAGCGCTGAAACGCCGCGGACTCTCTCCAGATCCATTCCAACGGATGCTCGCGAATGTTGTCGAACTTCAATCCCGGGATGACTCCAGCCGCATGACAAGGCAGCGCCTGTCCCGAAGGATTAATGAGCATAAGACGTCTTCCCCACCCGCCCATGCACGCCTTTGGATAGCGCGCATAGTAGTCCGGAACAACGCTGTCAATTCGCACTTTCCCGGCAAGCCGGATCTGTGCTTTCTCCACGGTGCGCAAACAGCTCTCTAATTGCTGAGGAGTCGGAAGCAGGGCGTCGCGATTTCTCAGTGCCCAGCCATAATATTGCGCGTGTGCAATTTCCACCCGTTCCGGTTGGAGCTGCTCAACAAACTCGATCATCTCCTCGATATGGTCCAGGTTCTGCCGATGCACGACCAGGTTAACTGTGAACGCAACGTGGAACTGCCGAATCTTCTGAGCTAGTGCGATCTTATAGGCATGGCCATTGGCGCCCGCGATCCATTTGGCTGGCTTGTCCCTTGAGTCTTGGAAACTCAGTTGAATATGGTCGAGTCCCGCCTCCACCAGCCCAGCCAGCCGAGCTTCTGATAAGCCGAGCCCGGAGGTGATCAGGTTCGTATAGAGACCAGTCTGGTGCCCGCCGGCGATCAGGTCCTTTAGGTCCGCTCGTGCCGCCGGTTCGCCGCCGGTCAGGTGCAAGTGGAGAACTCCGAGGTGACTCGCTTCTCGAAACACGCGAATCCATTCCTCGGTGGAAAGTTCAGCCTTCGCCGCAACCAGCTGCAGAGGATTGGAGCAGTAGACGCAGTGCAGCGGACAACGATGCGTGACCTCAGCGATCAATGCCAATGGGTTTGGAATCATTAGTAATCCACAATCCGTTTTCGCTGCAGAGCTTCAAGGAAGCTGGATACGTCTTCCCTGATCCTTGCTGGTTCAGATGCACCGTACCGTTCCGCTAGAGTTGCCACGATTTCCTGCACAGTGCGTTGACCATCGCAGAGGGTCAAGATGTCGTGGCCAGTTCCTTGAAGGCGGATCACCCCTTCGGGAAAGAGCACAACCCGCTGTTCGCCTTGGTTGCGCCATCGGCAACCGGCTGCGAGGCGGGGCTGACTGGATTCCGACGGGAGAGCCACGCTCAGGACTCCCGAATTCGAAATGCACCGGGCGGAGGCCATCCCGGCTGCACGTAGGCAAAATGGAGCGCGTCCAATTGCGCCCAGAGAATATCGCACTTCGCCTGCAATGCCGCGATCGCAGACTCCTGCTCGGTTCGTGTGACCGCATGCTCGGCGACATATTGCAAGGCAAACCGAGCATCTTCGGGCGCCTGATGCATGCGTGCCGTGAAATAGTCTAGGCCGCTCGAGAGCCACGGATAATGCTGGCGCAAACGATCCATTCGCAGGGCAATCAGGTCGCGCGAGAACAGCTCGGTCAGCGAGGAAGCAACGGCTTCCAGAAACGTACGGTTCTTCACCAGATCGAGGTATGCGTCAACGGCATACCGTATCGCAGGCAGGACCCCTTCGCAGCGCGTCACCTGATGGCGGTCCAGGCCGGTCGCCTCCGCCAGTCGGATCCAACGCTCGATGCCGCCTTCCTGTGCCGAATCACCATCGTGATCGATGACACGTTTTCGCCATGCGCGGCGAAAGTCGGGGTCGTCGCTGCAGGAGAGAATGATAGCGTCCTTGATCGGAATGCGGCTCTGGTAATAGTAACGGTTCAAGGCCCAAGCCTGCATCTGTCCGCGGTTCAGTTGACCCTCGTGCATCATGAGGTGAAACGGATGCTGATGGTGATACCGCTCTTCCCCGACACGCCGGAGCTGAGCTTCCAACTCCTGCGCGGAAAGAACCGGCGAATCTAACATATCTTCTACAGATTGAAGTACCACCCGTCCTCCGCAACCTCCCAGCCTGCCGCCCGTAACTCGCGAAACTCGGCGCCGGACTCATCCAGCATGGGATTCGTGTTATTCACGTGCACAAAGACTTTTCGCGGGCGAGCTTGCGCAAGCTGCCCTCGGTTCCAGATACGGGAACGTGCCCCATTTCACGCGCTGTGGCTCCGCTCCCTTGAACCTGAATCAATTCATCATCGCTCCAAAACGTTCCATCGAACAAAAGCAGATCGGCGCTTTCTAAAACCTGCAGCAGGCGTTCGTTGATGGCCGGAACCGCTGGCATGTAGGCAAGCCGTCCACCCGAAGAGGCTGTCAACATCACGCCCAGCGATGCTTCTTCGGGCATAAGTGTGGCGGCACGCTCCGGCGAAATGTAGACAGGATACCGATTGCCTAAAGAGAATACGTGGCAACATACACCTGAGCTTTTTCCCGCCGCGGTACGTAGGGGGAAGATCTCATCAATCTTGACGTCCATCCAGCAAACTTGCTGCGGGACTCGATTCAACATGCCAAATACACTGTTGTCCTCCTGCAAGATTTGCCGCAGGGAAGATGTACAGTAAATTCGGAAGTGCTGCAATTCTCGGAGGGACAACAATCCTGCAATTTGATCGATGTCTGCGCTGGTCAGCAGAACGCCTTCGATTGGGGAATCGCGACCTGGAAGGCGT
>Ga0210396_10005241_pt1 | contig 12562 bp, 9 predicted proteins | sample IncBWH17OmetaG_FD_155466 | JGI IMG/M metagenome (GOLD analysis project Ga0210396, IMG submission 155466) | Forest soil microbial communities from Barre Woods Harvard Forest LTER site, Petersham, Massachusetts, United States - Inc-BW-H-17-O ...
GCGTATTCGATGACCTTTTTTCCTTCGAGCAGGCGGTTGGAGAGGGGTTTGTGGACCATGACGTGTTTGCCTCTTTTCATGGCCGCCATGCAGAAGACGCCGTGCAGGTGGTCGGGGGTCATGATCTTGACGGCGTCGATATTTTTTTCTTTGTCGAGCAGCTGCCGGAAGTCGGCGTAGGCTTTACATTCCTTGTATTTGTATTCGGGGTGATTGTTGGTGTAGAAGTTCTCTACGATCGATTTGCCGCATTCCCGGCCGCCGGGGATGGTGTTATCGCCACCGGGTGCCCAGCTCGCATTCTTCGTCACGTTGCGGACCTCGTTAGTGATCCCGTTAGGGGACCAGTCCTTGTAGCCGATGGCGTCTTTGTTAGGGTCGCAGACGGCGACCACGCGGATATTGGGCGAGGCCAGGAGGGGGAGCATTTCGCGGATGCCTTCCGTTCCCGTGCCGATGTACGCGAGGTTGATGGTGTCGCTCGGGGCGACGTAGTTCTTTCCGCCCAATACATGTCTGGGAAGGATGGTGAAGGTCGCAGCTGCGGTGGTGGCCGTTTCAAGGAAACGACGGCGGCTGATGGGTGTAGTCATATAGCAAGGTTTGCCTGAATTTACGAATTTATTGGACGTTACGCGTTCAGCTGATCGTAAATATAGCGCGCGGCGAAAAGGTCTTCGGCCGCGATGCCGAGGGATTTGAAGAGGGTGATGTCGGCGGCGTTGGTGCGGCCTGGTTTGGCGCCGGTGAGCACTTCGCCTATTTCGCCCTGCACGAAGGATTCGTTGAGGAAGCCTTCTTTTTTCGGGATGAGGAATTCGCCTGCTTCGTTAAAGAGGGATTCGTACCGGTCGGTATACAGCCGGGAGCGGAGGACGGCTTTGGTGTCGACTTCGCGGGTTACGGGGGTGCAGGAACCCACGACGTTCACGTGTGCGCCTTCGGGTATCCATTCTCCCATGAGGATGGGTTGTGGGGAAGCTGTTACGGTGCAGATGATGTCGGCGTCTTCCACCGCTTCCTGGGCGGAGGAGGCGAGGTGAATGGGGATCTTGTGATGGGGACCCAGCTGGTGGGCGAGGGCGGCTGCGTGCATTTCGTTTCGGCCCCAGATGGTGATGGCTGTGAGGGGGCGGACGAGGGTGATGGCATGAACGTGTTGTTCTGCCTGTTCGCCGGTGCCGAGGATGGCGAGGTGGGAGGCGTTTTCGCGGGCCAGGAGGCGGGTGGCGAGGGCGCTGGCGGCCGCGGTGCGGATCGACGTGATGGCGGCGGCGTCGAGCAGCAGGAGGGGGGTGCCGTTTTTGGCGTCGAACAGCATGACTACACCCTGGTGGGAGGGGAGGCCGAGTGCGCCGTTGCCGTGGAAGATGGTGATCACCTTGATACCCAGGATCTCCTGGCCGCCGGCGTAGCCGGGCATCATGCCCAGGATGCCGCTTTTATCTGGGAGCCACATGAGGTTGCGGAGGGGTTGCAGGCATTCGCCGGCGGCGAGCGAGCGGAACATCCGTTCCATAACCAGGATACAGTCCTGCATGGGCAGCAGGGGAGTGATGGCTTGTTTGTCGAGGTATTGGGCGATCATGCTTGCAAATAACTGATTTTTATCCCTTTTTTGGGGGTAAATGCCAATATTCCGTTCAATTTGATCGTTTTATCAGGGTGAAAAACCCTATTGCCCTGGAGTCGGCGGCTGTTAGCAAGGCGCAATTCTGGAGGCACAATACCTTCATTGTGCTGGCCATGGGATGCAATTTGATCAATTGCCTTTTCTATCTGGCCGACAACATGATCAAGAGCGCTGTTATCGAGGGCTCGGGGATCGTGATCCTGTTCGGCTTCATGGTCCTCAACCTCAAGGGGCGGCTCGAACTACCGAAGATCCTGAGTATCCTTTTCGTCAATCTCCACAGCTTTTGTCTTTGTTATGTACAGGGTACCCGTCAGGGGTCGTATCTGTATCTTTTTCCGTTTATGATGGCGATGATCTTTTTTCTGCGGGTGCGGAAGAACAATCTGCTGGTGACGACCTTTATCATCGGCACCACGCTGAACCTGATGGTCATCGTGCTGTTCCTGCCGTACCAGGCGGATCTGGAAAGGGTGAAGGACGCGGTGGAGAACAATCATCTTGTGCTCAATATCGTCATCAATTTCCTGCTGGTGATGGTGTTCTTTTTCGTGGTGCTGCGGTTGCTCGACGCCAAGGAAAAGCGCTACAAGAGTGAGCAGCGGTTTACCAATACCATCCTGAACACTTCGTTGGATGCGGTGTTTGTCGTGGACCCCATTACCTTTTTTATCCGGCAGTACAATGATAAGGCGGCCGAGCTTTTTTCGTTGGATCCTTTTGGGAAAAGGCAGGTACGGCAATATTCGGTAGGCGAGGTATTGGGGAAGGCGATGATCGGATTTATCCGCGATCTATACGACAGACGCGGCAGCTCGGCCGTCAACTGGCAGGGCGATATCGGTTTCGACCGCACACCCAGCAGGTCGTTCCATGGATTTGTGAGCATCGTCTCTTTTGAATATTCCGAAAAGCAATTCGTCAAGATCAGCATATTGGACATTACTTCCCTGAAGGTCGCCGAATTCGAAACGTTACAGGCCAAGGAAAAGGCCGAGAAGGCGGCGGCTACGAAGGCCCGGTTTATGAGCAATATGAGCCATGAGCTACGGACGCCGTTGAACGCCATCATCGGTACCACGCATTTGCTCATCCAGGATCACGAGCCCTTGCAGGAGAGCGAGCATTTCAAGGTGTTGAAGGATTCTTCCGAACATATGTTACAACTGGTGAATGCCGTACTAGATTTCAGCAAGCTGGATGAGGGGAAGCTGGAGTTCATCCATGAATCTTTCGATCTGGGTTCGACGTTGCAGCAGGCAGTAGATTCCTTTGCCCCGGTGGTCCAGCAGAAGGGGATCCGGCTGACACGGGAGATCCAGGCGTTGCCGGAGGGGAAGAAGGTCGTCGGCGACGAGATGCGGCTCAAGCAGGTCTTGCTCAATCTCCTTAGCAATGCCGTGAAATTTACGGAGACGGGTTCGGTGACGTTGAAGACCCGGGTGGGCGATGTCAGTGAATCGGGTGTGGAGATCTATTTTGCCGTTGTCGATACGGGTATCGGCATTCCGGGGGAGAAGCTGCCGATCATCTTTGAAAGTTTTACGCAGGCCGATGCGGAGACCACGCGGAAATATGGCGGGTCGGGTCTGGGTTTGAGTATCTGCCGGGAGCTGGTGCGGAAAATGGGTGGGGAGTTGCTGGTCACGAGTGCGCCCGATACCGGCAGTGTTTTTTATTTTACCTTGCGGCTGCCTTTTGAGCAGCGGGTGATGATCGTGCCCAAGGAGAAGCTGAGGGGTTTGCAGAAGCTGGAAGGGGTGAGGGTCCTGCTGGTCGAGGACAACGCCGTCAACATGAAGATCGCGCGGCGGTTCCTGCACAGCTGGGGCGCCGGGGTGGATACTGCGGAGAATGGGCAGGTGGCCTGGGAGTTGTTCCGGCAGCATACCTATGATCTTTTGCTGGTAGATCTGGAGATGCCGTTGATGGACGGGAAGGAGTTGCTGACGCAGGTGCGGAAAGTGGATAAGGATATACCGGCCATTGCGTTTACCGCGGCCGTTTATGACAATATGTATGAGGACTTGCAGAAACATGGGTTCAACGGTTATCTGCATAAGCCTTTCCGGCCTGATGAAATGCACCGGAACATTTTGCGTCATTTGGGAAAAAAATAAATATCCATGCCTATGAGATACGTAAACGTTACACTGTTAGCGCTGGCCCTCTGTGGCTGTCAATCCGCGCAAATGAAAGGTTATGATTATTGTTATGCCACCGCCCATGGGTTGTATGTAGGCAACTATGGGCATGATCCCGTGCATGTGTATGTCAACGGCACGGATGCCTGCTTGTCACCCGACGGAACCCGGATCGCGTATACCGATATGGGTGCGGCGGACCATGTCCGGCGGATCGGGGTCTTCGATCTGGAAGCGGGGAAGGTGACCCTGATGGATACGGCGTGTCATAACTGTTATGGGCCGGTGTGGTCGCCGGATGGGACGTATATTGCCTATAATGCCATGCTTGGTTACGAATGGGGCATCAAATGTGTCGACAAGGACAACCTGCATCCCTGGAAAGTGGCGGAAGACCCGGATGGGCTCGGGGGATTGTCGTCGCCCACCTGGAGTGCCGACAGCCGGAAGATCGCGGTGGAGAATTCGGCTGCGGTTTTTATCTATGACCTGGATGGCAATGTATTGCGTTCTATTCCTTTTGAACAGATCGATAGGGCTATTTCCAGTGCGAGCATGTTCAATCTTACCGGAAGAGGACACAAGCTGGTTTTTTGGGGCACCGTTGGGGCTGATTCCACGCCGGCGGCCGCTGCGCCCGCGGCGGTCTTTGTGTATGATCTGGCCACGTCCAGGATGAACCGCATTTCGCCGAAGGGGTATGACTGCTGGCGGCCGGTGATCAAGGGAGATACGATCTTTTGTCGCGGGCGGCATGGCAATTCCCTGAAGGAGAATACCTACCGGATGGATATGGACGGCGGCAATTTCAAGCTGGCTTATAAGGATAAGATCGATATAAGTTTTGCGCAGCGGTAGTCTTCCGGGGTGGCCGGGACTTTTTGCCTCGCGGGGATTCCGTATATTCGGATATGCAAATTGCTTTTGCCTTCAAGCGGCTGGCCTTCTGGCTGCTGCCGGCGCTGGCCGGTCCGACGATCGTTCTTGCCCAACCTGCCCCTGCTTCGGGGCTGCAGGTCACTACCGTCAATGGTATTGTACAGGGGACGCTGGAAAAAAGCGGCGTCCGTAGTTTCAAAGGTATTCCCTATGGCGCACCGCCCGTGGGCGTATTGCGTTGGAAGGCGCCGCAGCCGGTGGTTTCGTGGACGGGTGTGCGAACGTGCGATCATTTTGGGCCGCGGGCCATGCAACCTCCTATCTATTCGGACATGGTTTTCCGCAGCGACGGGATGAGTGAGGATTGTTTGTATCTGAATGTCTGGGTGCCGGCTGCTTTTGGTTCGGGTTCGGGTTCCGGTTCTGGTTCGGGTGCTGCTTCGACTTCGGCCGGTTCGCTGCCGGTGTTGGTCTATTTCTATGGCGGCGGGTTTGTGGCTGGGGATGGTTCGGAGCCGCGGTATGACGGGGAGAGCATGGCCACCAAGGGTATCATCGCTTTAACCGTCAACTATCGATTAGGGATATTCGGACTTTTTGCTCATCCCGAGCTTACGCGGGAGTCGCCGGATCATGCTTCGGGTAATTATGGGTTGATGGATCAGGCCGCGGCGTTGCGATGGGTGCAGAACAATATCGCAGCCTTTGGCGGCGATCCCAGGCGGGTGACCATTGCCGGGGAGTCGGCGGGGTCGACATCCGTTAGTGCGTTGATGGCTTCACCGGTCTCGAAAGACCTTTTTGCCGGGGCCATTGGGGAGAGCGGGAGCCTGATGGGAACTTTGCCGCCGATGCCGTTGAGCGAGGCGGAGGAGGGTGGCGTTGAATTTTCAAAGGCCGTTGGGGCTGCTTCCCTGGCCGATCTGCGGGCGATGGCGGCCGATAAGCTGATGGAAGCCGCGGGGAAGTTTGGTCATTTCCGCTTTCCGATGACGATAGACGGCTATTTCTTTCCCAGGCCGCCGCGTGCGATCTTCGAGGCGGGCGGGCAGGCGCATGTGCCGTTGCTGGTGGGGTGGAATTCGGCGGAGGGGGACTGGCATGGGATATTAGACGGTTCTTCGCCGACCCTTGCAAATTATTCCGCCGCGGTCCGGAAACTTTATGGCGCTTCTGCCGATACTGTTTTGGGGTTGTATCATGCGGCTGACGATGCTTCCGTTGCGGCTGTCGCTACGGCGTTGGCGGGGGACAGGTTCATCGGGTTCAGCACGTGGCGTTGGGCTAATCTGCAAGGCAGGACGGGTGGGCAGCCCGTATACCGGTATTTCTATGAGCGGCCGCGGCCGGCGACGGTGGCCGGTGGGCCGGCTGCCACGGGGGCTTCGCATTCTTCGGAGATCGAATATGTCCTGGGCAATTTGCCGGGCAATAAAGTCTATGCCTGGACGGCAGATGATTTTTCCGTGTCTGCTACGTTTCAAGGTTATTTTGTCAATTTTATCAAGACCGGTGACCCGAATGGGCATGGGCTGCCGAAGTGGCCGGCTGCCAATGCCGGGGGGAAAGTTTCTGTACAACACATTAATGTGAAGACGCATTCCGAGCCTGAGCGGCACCGGGACCGGTATGAATGGATGGATAAACGCTAGGTCAATGGGAAGAAAGGCGAGATTTATTTTGCGGGTTACGCCGACGAGGTTGTTTTTGATCAGCTGGGCGGGTTGGACGATCGCCAGTTTCTTTGTTCTATGGTTTGAACCGAAGGCTACATTCGATATCCAGTTCCACGATACTTACATTATTTTTTGGAAGTATGAGATGGTTTTGGAGGTAGGCAACTTATTTGGGTTGTTGGGTTTGATGTATTATTATTTTCCACGATTATTCAAGCGGCCTTTACGGCGGGGTCTGGGGATGGCCCATTTTTGGATGACTTTTTTTTCATCATTGGTGTTTATTTGGCCGTATCGTGGTTTGGCAGGGATGCCGCGACGTTATGTGGACTATAGCAGCTATGTCTCGTTCAACCAATTTGGGATGTTCGGAGACGTCACGAGCGTGCTGGTGGTGGTCGGGGTGCTGGCGCAGCTGGTGTTTTTGGTGAACGTGGTTTATTCCATGGTCGGGCGAATTAAATCGGTGGATTAATGTAATTTGACCCCCCTTAATCGAAAGTAATCACTATAACATGAAGAAAATTTTCACTACTACACTAATTTTTGGGGCTGTCGTGGTCGGGCGGGCCCAAGACAAAAGAGTCTACACAAACGAGGATTACGCACGCGCAGAGCGCATGGTGGGCTATAACACGGGCCCGTTGATCGACCGGGCGGAGGTGCGGCCGATGTGGATCGAGGGAGACCGGTTTTGGTACCGGGTGCTGACCGCGACGGGCAGCGAATTCGTATTGGTCGATCCGGCTAAGAAGACGCGTACGGTCTATGCCACGCGGGATCAGCTGGCTACCGCGGTCCAGGCCGTCACGGGTAAACCGATGGATGTTTCGCATATGGCCGGAGAACGTGGTTTTGGGCGCAGGGGCGGCGGTGGCGAGGTGATCGTTTCGCCGGATGGGAAGCGGGCGGCCTTTATCCGCGATTATAATTTGTGGGTGCGGGACCTGGCGACCAAACAGGAGACGCAACTGACTACGGACGGGGAGAAGGACTTTGGGTATGCGACCGACAATGCCGGTTGGAAAAGCGGTGACGGCCCCATCCTGCGCTGGTCGGAAGATGGGAAGAAGATCGCCACCTTTAAAGACGATCAGCGGAAGGTGGGGGAAATGTATCTCGCCACTACCAATGTAGGTCACCCCGAACTGCACGCCTGGAAATACCCCTTGCCGGGCGACCCGGTGATCCCGATGATCACGCGGGTTATCATCAATGTCGACGAGCCCAAGGTGATCGTGCTGAATGTTCCGCCCGATCCGCACCGCGCTACATTGAGCGATGATATCGCCAGCAGCGGTACCTTTGACGATGTGGACTGGACGGCCGACGATTCCCAACTGGCGTTCGTGAGCACCAGCAGGGATCATAAGATCGAAAAGGTACGTATCGCCGATGCCGCCACCGGCGCCGTCCGGGAGATCTTCACGGAGACGGCCCCTACCCAATATGAGTCGGGACGCAATACCATCGACTGGCGTTATCTTCAACATTCCAACGAGATCATCTGGTATTCCGAGCGGGACAACTGGGGCCATCTGTATCTCTACGATGCCGCCACCGGAAAGCTCAAGAACCCAATCACGCAAGGAAACTGGCTGGTGTCGAAGCTGGTAAGGGTCGATGAAAAGAAACGGGTTATCTATTTCCTGGGTGCGGGTAAGGAACCCGGCTGTCCTTATTACAATTATCTCTATAAGATCGATTTCGACGGGAAGCATCTGACGTTGCTGACGCCGGAGTTGGGCAATCATAGTGAAACCTTCTCGCCAGGCGGTGAGTATTTTGTCGACACGTATTCTTCGCCCGCGGCCGCGCCGGTGACGGTATTGCGGAATGTGGCGGGAAAGCTCGTTGCCGATGTGGAGAAGGCCGACATCTCGCGTTTGACGGCTTCCGGCTGGAATGCGCCTACGCTTTTTTCCGTCAAGGCCCACGACGGGCAAACCGATTTGTATGGCTTGTTGTTCACACCTGCGCATTTCGACAGCACGAAGAAGTATCCCATTATCGATTTCATCTATCCCGGTCCGCAAGGCGGCAGTGTAGGCAACTGGGGTTTCCAGGCTTCGCGGGTAGATTGTCAGGGTTTGGCGGAGCTGGGTTTTATCGTGGTAGAGATCGAAGGGACCAGCAACCCTTATCGTTCCAAGAGCTTCCATGATATGAGTTATGGCAATATGGCCGAGAACACGTTACCGGACCAGGTCACGGGTATTCAGCAATTGGCGAAACGGTATGGTTACATCGATCTCGACAGGGTCGGCGTCTGGGGGCATTCGGGTGGTGGTTTTGCCACGGCCGGAGCGATGTTCCGTTTTCCTGATTTCTTCAAAGTGGGGATATCGGAATCCGGCAACCACGATAACCGCAACTATGAAGACGACTGGGGCGAGCGTTATGACGGACTGCTCGTGAAAAATGCCGATGGCACCGATAACTATACGGCGCAGGCCAATCAGAACTATGCGAAGAACCTCAAGGGTAAGCTGATGCTGGCACATGGCCTGATGGACAACAATGTGCCACCTTATAACACCCTGCTCGTCATCGATGCCCTGGAGAAGGCGAATAAAGATTATGACCTGGTGGTGTTTCCCAATAGTCCGCACGGGTATGGTCCGATGGGCCCGTATATGATGCGGCGGCGCTGGGATTATTTTATCACCAATCTCATGGGTGGCGTGCCGCCGCATGAGTACCAGATGAAGCCAAAAACAGATCCGCGGAATGCGATGGAGTAAACGAGTGGGGGGAGGGCAGCTGGGCGCCACGCTTACGCTCTCGAAGTATAGTCTGATCGCGACGTTGCGCAGTCCTACTTCGGTGGTGTTCTCGCTGCTCTTCCCTGTGTTTTTTATCATCGTATTCGGGTCGTTGGTCGGCGACAAGGGCGGCCCGATAAAAGTAGCGGTGGCGCCGGGTTGCGACACTTCAGGGCCGGTGTACAAAGTGATCGGGCAGATCCCCGGTGTGGAGCTGGATACAAGGATGACGCCGGCGCAGATTGCCGATGCGATGCAAAAGGGGACCATCACCGCGGTGTTGAATATCGTCAACGATGCCGTTTTGTCGCCTATTCCTCATTATCATGTTACTTTAAGCGCCGCTGATTCCGCTTCGCGAGGGATGCAGCTGTTGCGGACGATGTTCGACGCGGCCGTGAGCCGAATGGACCGGCGGGTCTTTCCCCGAAATCCGACGATTGCGACGCTTTCGGTTTTGCGGATACCCGGACATTTGCACAAAGCCATCGATTTTATCCTGCCCGGACAGCTCGGGTTCTCGTTGCTGATGGCGGGGGTTTATGGAAGCTCTTTTTTGCTTTTTAGTCTTCGGCTGAATCATGTGTTGAAGCGACTGCGAGCCACGCCGGTACGGAAGCGGGCTATCATCGCGGGGGAGATGCTGAGCCGGCTTTTTTTTCATGTCATCGGTTTTCTGATCATGGTCGGGCTGGGGTATTTCATCTTTGGTTTCACCCTGGTTTATGGGTTTTTTACCGTGGTGGAGATGCTGGTTTTTTCTCTTTTCGGGTTGGGGATCTTTATGGGTATAGGGTTTGTGATCAGCGGGCTTTTACAGAACGAGAGCTCGATCACGCCGGTGGCCAATACCATCACGCTGCCGCAGATCCTGCTCTGCGGGTTGTTCTTCCCGATAGAGAGCTATCCGCAATGGTTGCAAAGTTTTTGTCATATCCTGCCCCTGACCTTTTTTGTCGACGGGTTGCGGAAGATCGCTTTCGAGGGGCTGCATATCTGGGAGCTGCCTTTGCAGGTGGGCGGGCTTTGTATCTGGACTGTTATTATTGGATTATGGGCGGTAAGGGCCTTTCGCTGGGAGTGAGGAAATTTGTACCTTCCCGGCCATGAAAAAAATACATTTACTCCTCTTATTTGCATTTGTTTTACTCCTCTCCTGGGGTGTCACCGGGCATCGTACGGTAGGTAAGATCGCCGAAGATCATCTGACGCCAAAGGCGTTGGCGGGGGTCCGTGATCTGCTGGGGGATCAGACACTCGCAGATGTCTCCACCTGGGCCGACGAGGTTCGGGGCAAGCCGGAATACCGGCAGACGGGGCCCTGGCATTATATCAACCTTCCGTTGGGTTTGAGCTATGATGCCTTCAAGAACCGGGTGGAGAATATGCTCGAGCCCACTGTGTATAGCGCCATCGTGAAGCAGCTTGAGCTCCTGACCGACTCGACTGTTCCGCGGGATAGGAAGGTGGAGGCGTTGAAGTTTTTGGTCCATTTTGTAGGCGATCTGCATCAGCCGATGCATGTGTCGCGGGAAGAAGACAAGGGTGGGAATACTATTCAGCTCAATTTCGATGGCCAGGGGACCAATCTGCATGCCGTATGGGACAGCAAGCTGATCGATCATAGCGGCATGGATTATCAGCAACTGGCTGCCAAATACGATCATCCCAGTGCGGCGCAGGTTCGGCAGTGGCAGGGTGACCCGGTGGTCAAGTGGATGTGGGAAAGCTATCTTATCACCTCGCAGCTCTATGCCGAAGTCGACTCGATGAAGGACCGGAGTATTGGCCAGGCCTATTATGACGAGCATTGGGCCCAGGTGGCGCAGCGGCTGGAGCAAGGCGGCGTGCGGCTGGCCGGGCTGCTGAATGTGGTCTTCAGGAATGGCCCGGTGAAGATAGCGCCTTCCGCGGCGGGGGCTGGTTCGTCGGCTGGTGCTGGCGCCGGTGCGGGGGTTGGGGCTGGAGCGCCGATAAAGATCGTGGCCGGCGATGCGATCCATCATATCGGCGATTATGTGCTGGTCACGGATAAAGTGTATGGGGTCAAGGATCTGGGAAGTTTAGTGTTGGTCAACGTTGGCGGGGCGTATCCTGATCAGCCACTGACCGTGGTTTTGCGCGGCGATGCCAAGAGCCTGGCCGGTGCGCTGGACGGCAAGACGATCCATGCAACGGGTAAGATCGAGCTGTATAAGGGGAAGCCGGAGATCGTCGTGAATGATCCGGCGCTGGTGACACATGATTGAGATATAACCGCGGCGATGCGTTAGTACTGCGAATAATTATTTCAGGGGGCGGGCGGCGACGCCTTGTTTGGTGATGCGAACGGGGCGGATATGGCCGTCGGCGGAGAACTCGAGGCGGTCGATACACACCACGCGGTGGTTGGGGTCGGTTTCGCCGAGGGGCCGGCGGTGGTAGACGATGTACCATTCGTCGGTAGCGGGAACATGGAGGATCGAGTGGTGGCCGGCGCCGGTGGCGACGGCGGTATCCTGCTGGAGGATCTTGCCAATGCGTTGGAAGGGGCCGGTGGGGGAATCGGCCATGGCATAGGCCACGGAATAATCGGGACCGCCCCAGCTTCCTTCCGACCACATGAAATAATATTTACCGTCGCGGGCGATCATATAGGGGCCTTCCACATAGCCGTCGGGGGTGATCTCTTTGAAGGTGGAGCCGTCCGGGAAGGGTATGAAGCCTTTGAAGTCGGAGCGGAGTTTGGCGATATTACAATGCATCCAGCCGCCATAGATCATATAATATTGATCGTCTTTGTCTTTAAAGATGGCCTGGTCGATGGGTTGGGCGCCGTTGTGGAACTGGCCGATGAGGGGTTTGCCGAGATAGTCTTTATAGGGCCCCTCGGGCCGTTTAGCGACGGCTACGCCGATGCCGCCTTTAGCCGAATCGTTTTGGATGTCGTTGGCGGCGAAAAAGAAATAGTAGCGGCCGGCTTTTTTTGTGATCGCGGGCGCCCACATGGCGCGGCGTGCCCAGTGGATGGCGCTGGTATCCAGGATATGATCGTGTTTGGTCCACTGGACGAGGTCGGATGAGGAGAAGGCGTCGAAAAAGACCTGGCTATCGTATTTGTCGGAGTAGGTGGGATAGACCCAATAAGTCGAGTCGAAGATCGCTGCTTCGGGATCGGCGTACCAGCCCGGGAAGATGGGATTGCCGGATTGGGCGGGCAGGGCGTGGAAGTCTTTTGTGTCGGCCGATTGGGCGAATAGGACTGTTTGGGCTGTGAATAGTAGAAAAAGAACATATATGATCCTGCGCATGCGTCTGATTTTAATCCGGGGTAATGGGAGCAAATGAGATACCAGAAATTTTATGCGCAAGATACGGTGCCAACGGTATTAACGGATACCGTTGGCTTTTTGGGTGGTCTCGATGAGACTGGATTCCACAGGTGTAATATCGACGAGCGCGTAATGGGGGACGGCGTCGATCTTC
>Ga0210396_10005242_pt1 | contig 12560 bp, 16 predicted proteins | sample IncBWH17OmetaG_FD_155466 | JGI IMG/M metagenome (GOLD analysis project Ga0210396, IMG submission 155466) | Forest soil microbial communities from Barre Woods Harvard Forest LTER site, Petersham, Massachusetts, United States - Inc-BW-H-17-O ...
TCAGCTCTTCCGCGCTCGCTTCGGTTGAATCGACCCGATCGGCCGATGTCGCACTTTGCTTGAGGCGCTCTTTATAGATTTCCTGGCGCACTCGGTATTCCTTCCAACGTACTAATTCACTCATAAATCCCCATCCTTTCCTACATGCCTACCCGCTACACCCGGTCTTCGTTGAGTCTCTTGAAGACCGAATCGGCGGAGTTTTTCGTGCAAGCAAGTACTTGCACGCTATCCGAGGGATTGCAAGCGATTACTTGCAATCGCAGCGAGTTTTTCATTCTTCCTCTGATGACGTGTATTATTCCCAGCTAACCCTGTACTCGTCACAAGAACGTCCCCCAGCCTTGTTTATCTAGCAGTATCTATGCCACCTGTTTCTCGGGCACACGGCTCAGCGCCATCGCGGAAATACCCCCTCGCTTTATGGCGCAATCTCCGCTTTCCCCGAGGGAGCGTTTCAACCTGGCGAGAAGCGAACGAAAATTATTCGCTAGTAGAACGGGCGATTCGCTTGGGACTGCGTTAAGGCACCCAGTGCGATCCAAACGTTGAGAACCGGAAGAAACAACCGCAGATGTACGCGGATAGGCATGAGACTTTCGAAAGCGGACCATTGACCACCTGCCGAACCTCACTCAACCGTTGCGTCTTTAGTCCGGACCGTGCCTACCGGTACGTCTTACGTCACCGATGCGCTGACGTGACCTGCGAAACTCCAAAGCGGATTGCTTGGATCGGCTTAAATCCCAGTACCGCGGACGAAGTTACGCTCGATCAGACCTTGGCGTCAGTATGCCGTTTTTCCAGAACGTGGGGTTTCTCGGAGGTGGTGATGTTAAATCTATTCGCGTTTCGCGCCACCGATCCTCGCGATCTGAAACGTGCGACCGATCCGATCGGACCGGATAACGACGAACATCTATTGGCCGAGGTTGGTAGTGTTGACCGAGTTATCGCTTGTTGGGGCGACCAGGGCAGGTTTCTAGGGCGCGATAGACAGGTAGCGGAGTTGCTTGATGTTTCGTTTGAATGCCTGCTGAGAAACAGGACCGGAGCACCTCATCATCCCCTTTATTTAAAGTCGAGAATCAGGCCTAAGCCATTCAGATTGGATCAGATTCGAAATTGAGCAACCAACCCGATTCCTAACGCACAGAACAGGATCGTCGCCGCTAAACCATATAAAAGCACCAGAAGCCGAATCATACTTACCTCTTTATCACAGCGAACCTCCAATCGGCTGCCAGGGTTTGCAAGAGAGAACCGAGGAGTCGGAAGAGGAGCCAGAATCCAGGAGTCAGGAGGGCTTCGGTGACGGAGCATTCAGCTGGAGGGGAGCCGCTTTAGCAGGTGCCCAGGGACCTTGCCTATTCTTGCCGGTGCGTGGAGGGCCTAGATATGCGGTTAAACAGGCGGCTACCCCCCAGCTATCGCTTCGCTAGCCAGTCCCGCATCGCCTCGAGGCCGGCGGGCACGTAAGACCTTCCATACCCGATTCGAAACCGATCCTCGGGTAACGGAGTAAGCTCTGACCGAAAGATGCTTGCCGGCAAGAGCAGGACGTTCGCTTCTTCGACCAACCGGCGCACGAATGTTTCTACGCCATCCGCGCCTCTATAACGTGGATAACCGACGGTACCGGCATCCGGTGTTTCCCATTCAAATAGATCTGAGAAATCCGTGAAAAACTCGCCGGCACATTTCAGGTTTGCCTCGATCAGGGCACGGTTCCGATCAAGGATTCGCTCCCTGGCAAGGAGCGCAATGACGGCGAGCGCCTCGCCCGGACCAGAGTTACAGATAGAGAGATAGTGTTTAATTCTCTCCATTCGTTGCAATAGATCGTGGTCCTGAGCAGCGATCCAGCCAATGCGTAGGCCGGGCAAACCGTAGACCTTAGAAACCACGCTAATCGACAGACCACGCTCATAGTGATCAACCGCCGCCGGCAACCGCAGCGACGGCGAGCGTTCAATCAGCCGATAGACCTCATCGGACAACAGCCATAAGCCATGTTCACGGCAGATTTTGATGAGCCCGTCAAATTCGGCGGGCGACAGCAACTTGCCGGTCGGATTGTTGGGAAAATTAATCGCGATTAGCTTGGTGTTGGGCCTAATCCGATCGCGAACCTCATCCAAGTCGAGTCTCCATCCGTTATCAGCATCCAGGGCAATACCCGTCACCGCGCAGAGCGATAGGGTAATCGTCTCAAGTGACTGATAAGTGGGAGCGACAACAATGGCATGATCATCCGGCCCCAGTAAGGCGTGTAAGGCGACATAGATGGCTTCTCCGCCGCCTGCAAAAGCGAGGACGTTATCCGGAGACACGCTTAAGTAGGTAGAGGCGACCGTGTTGCGGAGTGCTTCGCCACCGAAGGTCGGAACATATCCTAACCATAGGTGCTCGAACGCCTCGCGATCGCCGGGCTCAGCGAGGCTCAGCAAGTCCGCGAGCGACATGCTCTCGGCATCCGAGGCGGTCATATGAAATCGAGCCGCAAACTCCCAGCGAGCCAGATAAGTCTCGAGACGGAAATCGGGTAGAGGGGACATGGTCTGTAACTCCGTTAATTACAGTTCCAGGATTGCATCAAGAGCGCAGCTTGCCAACCGGCCGAGTGGAGTGAGACGTGATTAGTGACTGGTGACTGGTGATTGGTGATTGGTGGCGTCGCACAGTAATCAGTAATCAGTGAACGGAAGGTCGAGGCGAGGTTTATCGGTGAGCAAAGGATCGCCATTCAAATCTACAGCTGTTGACAAATCCCGATATGCTAGCCATGCGCGATATCACCAATCACCAATCGTGGCTGCTGCCTGCATCAATTCGGCCTCAGTGGCGTCTGTCGCCCTCGCTGTGAGGCCAACCGCCGACACTAGTGGAACCAACAAGATGGTCGTGAACAATTTTTTCATCTGCCTACTCCAGGAAGCTCGTCCTTACCGTGTCCTTAGTTTCTTTGCCTCGTTCGCTGCAACTCGGGCCTTTACGATTTTCTTAAGGAGCGCAGCCGGCAGCGGCTTGTCTAAAGGAAATTGAATCGTCCCTTTTGCGATTGGGTAGCGCTTCAGTTCGTCCTTGAACGCTTCGATGATTCCGGCACCGGGGAACAAGCTACAATGATCAGAAAACGCGCCAAACCAGACTAACATTCCCTTGTACTTGAACGCCGGGATCCGGTAACTAATGACTTCAGTGGCCTCTGGTGGCACGACAGAGCGAATCGTTGCCCGGATCGTGTTCAAGGTGGTTCGGGCAGGTTCAGGAACACCAGCCAAATATTCATCAATGCTCTTCGGAGCACCGCCGGTTTTCCCAGCAGGCTTACGCCGGGCCGGCTTCGTCCCTTTCACAGAAGAACACTATGAGAATTTCCACGCACCGGAAGACATTTCTTTCGTCACCAATCGTGAACAGGTTTGGGTCATTGACCTCCTGGTACCTCTATGATAGGCGGTTCCCATGAGGAAACGGACGTCTCTCATTAGAACCATCGTCGCAGGTTTGTCTGCCTTGTTTGTCTTAACGGCGGCCGACCGGTGCCGGACGCTAAACGAAATCCCAGCCATTGTCCCCGCCCTTTCAGGGCCGGTCGTTGATGTCATTTTCCTGGGGTTAAAAACCCAGGCTGAGTCCTTACATCCCTTCGGGATAAATCGCGGACGAGCGGGAGCTCATCCCTACCGTTTTTTTGGCCTTGCCTTTTCTCATATCTGAGAATATATCCCGCATATGGAACAGACGGCTGTCAATTATTCTGATGCCGATACCCGCTTGGCGCAACGCCTACATCAACTCCGGATGCAACGCTCTTGGTCGCTAGAAGAGCTGGCGACAAAAAGTGGAGTCAGTCGCGCAACTCTTTCCCGGATTGAAAACAACGAAGTCAGCCCAACCGCTTCTGTGCTCGGCAAACTGTGCGCAGCATTTGAGCTGACCATGTCGCGGCTGTTGGCCTACGTGGAATCTGATCTGCCCGCGCTAGTTCCGCGAAACGCACAGCCTGTCTGGATCGATCCCGAGACCGGCTTTCGCAGGCGGTCCGTTTCACCTCCTTCGCCAGATTTTGAGTGTGAGCTTCTTCAATGTGAACTGCCCGGTGGAGCTCAAATCGATTATCCACTTCCGCCGCGCCAAGGTTTGGAACACCACTTGTATCTAGAGTCAGGGGCCTTGGAATTGCGGGTCGACGGATCGACTCATCGATTAGCCGAGGGCGATTGTCTCCGTTACCGGCTACACGGGGCAAGCTCATTCAGAGTACTTAACCGGCGTCCGGCCCAGTATTTCCTAGTCATCCGATGAACACGACCAGGAATCTCCATCGGCCTCGCAAGCGAGGCGCGCTCCAGGGCATCGACATTTTCAGGCTGGATGGAGATGGGCTGGCACGGCATTTGGACGCTATTGCCGAAATCCTCCACGCTTGCGTTCACGACGGCGCCAATGTCGGTTTTGTTATGCCATTCGACCTGAATCAAGCTCGCACCTTTTGGGTACAAAAGATCGCGCCTGGCGTGGTGGCCAACATGCGCGTTGTGTTGGCAGCAAAGGTTGACGACCAAGTGGCGGGCACAGTTCAGTTGAATCTCGATACACCGCCGAACCAACCGCACCGGGCAGATGTCTCCAAACTTCTGGTTCATCCCAGCTATCGAATGCTAGGCGTCGGACGTGCTCTCATGGAGCAGATAGAATCTTATGGCGTCAAAGCGGGCCGCCGGCTTTTGACCCTCGATACGGCTACTGATATCGCTGAAAAACTCTATATTTCCCTTGGATACGAGCGCGCCGGCCACATCCCGGGTTATGCGCGCGAACCGAACGAAGATCGGTTTGTTGGTACGACTATCATGTATAAGGTGCTGGAAGCTACGAACGGAGCGGAGTGATGGAGTCATGGAGTATTGGAGCACTGCACAAAATGGGCTGTCGCCGTTTGACGGAGTCGGTTTAAACTCTAAGAAGCATCGGCAAGACGCCGATGCGAGAATACCCCCAACACTCCGTTACTCCATCACTCCAACACCCCGTTTTCGAGTGCATGCTTAAAGATCATTTCTCACAGTCGGCAGCGGGCTACGCTGCTTATCGTCCGACGTATCCGATCGAATTGGTAAAATTCCTCGCTGACACTGCAGCCCAAAAGGAATTAGCATGGGATTGCGGTTGTGGTTCTGGGCAACTGTCGACCTTGCTGGCTGAAGAGTTTGCCCACGTATACGCAACGGATGCCAGCGCTAAACAGATCGAAAATGCCATCCATCACCCGCAAGTCCGTTATGCTTGCGCGCCGGCAGAAACCAGCGGACTCGACAGTCAGGTTGCGGATCTGATCGTCGCTGCGCAAGCAGCCCACTGGTTCGATCTGCCCGCCTTTTATCGCGAGGTCCGTCGCGTGGGACGTTCCGGATCGGTCATCGCGTTGGTGTCTTACGGGATTGTTAAGATCGACGAACAATTAGATTCCATCATTGGGCGATTTTACTGGGACGTTATCGGCGCCTATTGGCCACCTGAGCGTAAACATGTCGAGGATGGTTATAGCTCACTCGATTTTCCTTTCGCCGAAATTCACACGCCGGACATGGCCATGAGCGCCTCTTGGACGCTTCCGGATTTTATCGGGTACGTGAATACGTGGTCAGCCGTGGCCGCCACGGAACGAGCGATCGGCCCGGAACCGCGTGAACGATTCAGCCACGATCTCGGTGAAGCCTGGGGCCCAGCGGACGAGAAGCGGACCATTCGCTGGCCGCTATCGTTTCGAGTGGGGAAAGTTGATTGAGATGGAGGGGAGCCGCTTTTGAGCAAACATCGTCCTCCTGCGCGGGAGTGATGGAGTATTGGAGTTTTGCGGCTAATTGCTATAAGGCAAAGGAACAAGAAACTTGGCTACTCGAGACAAAAAGCAACAGCTTCATCATCCCAATACTCCAATACTCCATCACTCCAATCAGCCACGCCCTTGACTTCGAGCACGAGGACGAGCACGAGGACGAGCACGATTCTCGGTACATTGAACATCCTGTCTATCCAATCCAGCGTCGTTTACGGGCACGTCGGAAACAGTGCAGCGGTATTCCCGTTGCAACGCCTGGGCGTCGAGGTCTGGCCCATTAACACGGTTCACTTTTCTAACCACACCGGATACGGCAGTTGGGGTGGGGCGGTCCTACCAACGACCGTAGTCGAGGACATTGTTCGCGGACTGAGTGAGCGCGAGGTGTTAGCGCTTTGCGACGGTTTGCTGAGCGGGTATATGGGAGATGTTTCACTTGGGCGAGTTATCCTCGATCTGGTGCAACGGGTTCGAGCCCTGCACCCGTCCGCGGCTTACTGTCTAGACCCCGTGATGGGCGATACCGATCGCGGTTTCTACGTACGCCCAGGGATTAGCGAGTTAATGAGAGACGAGGCGCTGCCATTAGCAACCGTTATCACCCCAAACCAATTCGAGTTGGAATTTTTGGCGGGTCGTCCGGTGATCGATCTTGAGTCCATCATGGCCGCCGCCAACCATCTTCGCGATCGCGGTCCGAGGGTCGTTTTGGTCACCAGTTTAGCTAGAGCCGACAGCGATCCCAACATGATCGAGGTGCTCGCTGCGGACGGACAATCCGCTTATCTGATTGCGACACCGCGGCTTCCTCTTTCGGTCAACGGAGCTGGTGACGCGACCGCCGCGATTTTCTTTGCGCACTGGTTGATGGGTAGCGCCCTCCAAATTGCTCTTGAGAAAACGGTTAACTCAATTTTCGCTGTGCTCGCGCTAACTGCAGAGAAAAACGCGAGAGAAATTCAGCTGGTTGCAGCGCAGGAACAGATCGCCAATCCGCCCACAAGGTTTAAGGCGGTTAAGATCCGGTGACAAACCACAGATTGGTTCTGGAGGCCAAAGGAGACAAGGGAGGAAACCGAGAAAAACTCACGCAAAGGCGCAAAGGCTAAGACGCATGCAAATGTCGCGCAAAGTACGAGGACTTCAGGGGAGGTAATAATTCTCAAGCAGCGCGTCTTTTTGGTGGCTCGGCTATTTTCGCTGGCCAACCCGGTTCATCGCTTCGAAATCGAAAACGCTCCGCCCTGCATGGTCTTAACCTTTGCGCCTTTGCGCGATTTTTTCTGTACTTAGGCTGTGGCTACGCCGCGCAGTGATCTGGTCGTGAATTTATTTCTGTCTTTCCTTGGCGTCTTTGCGCCTTTGCGTGAGTATTTCGGTCTGTTTCATCATGTCTGAGCAATTGAAACACTCGATTGTTATTACCGGCACTTCGTCCGGCATAGGCTACGCCGCAGCCAAGCTTTTGGCGGAACGCGGTTTTCAAGTGTTTGGTAGCGTGCGATCGGAAAAAGACGCCAATCATGCAAGCCAAACCATTGGCTCCAATTTTTATCCATTGATCTTTGATGTGACGGATCAGCCATCGGTTCACAAGGCAGCCGATTTGGTCCGGGAGAGACTCGGTCAACGTCGATTGTTCGCCTTAATTAATAATGCCGGTATCGAGATGGCCGGTCCGCTAGCCTATTTACCAGTGGAGCGGTTCCGCGCCCAACTCGAAGTGAACCTGATTGGTGTGCTCTCGGTCACCCAAGCGTTCTTGCCGCTGTTAGGGACTGAGGCCGATCGCATCGGCAGCCCAGGCAGGATCATCAACATCAGTTCCATGCTGGGCCGGCTAGCAGTTCCTTTCGTTGGAGCCTATTGCGCATCCAAGTTTGGGCTTGAAGGCCTCTCCGATACTCTCCGCCGCGAAATGAAGCTCTTTGGTGTCGATGTCATTGTGGTAGAGCCCGGAGCAGTGGTAACGCCAATCTGGGACAAAGCGGAGGGCAAAATGCTCCAAGAGTATCCAGACACACCTTATCAGCGTTCACTGACAAAGTTTGTGGAAACCGCCATGAAATCCGGACGGGAAGGTTTTCCGGCCAGTAAAGTGGCGGACCTAATCGAACGCATCCTATCAACAAGAAAACCAAAGGCCCGGTACACGTTGATCCCGAAAAAGTTCGTGGAATACACCATCCCACGCCTGCTACCGGCCCGGACGCTCGATTATTTCATGAACAAATATCTTGGTATCGGCGCCGGCAAAGGGACCGATAAGTGATTGGTGATTCGTGATTAGTGATTGGTAAAAGGATTCTCCAACGCAAGGTCGGTCACGCCATCAAAAGCTTGCCGGTACGCCGAAAGCTCATTGACAAGTCTCACAGCGTTCGCTCGAGGCTTGAGCACCAATCACCAATCACCAATCACTTTCTCGCTTCTCAGCGCCCATTTCCCATTCTATTCTCCGGTACCTTATCAATGATCCCCCGCCCTTTTCTCCCTCTCTTGTTCACCTGTCTGGCCGTTGTTTTTCTGAATGGATGCGCTTCCTCAGGACAATCGGGCGGCAGCCCTCGCGATTACAGTGTGGCTGTTGGAGCAGCGTACCCCAACGAGGAGCGCATCGCGCAAGACCGCGTTAATAAATACCTCGCGCGGCTGAAACCGGAGAAGAAAGAACAAATCGCTCAGAACGGTTATCTCGCAGTTGACGCAGTTGAAGTGCCGGTCAGCGAGGTACCTGGCCTAGCTGGCAAAATTCCGGGTCAAACCGGTGGATTAACCGATCGCGGTTCTCAAATGACCAAGTTCATCATGATTTTTGACGCCAAGACAGGTCAACCTGCCAGCCAAGAGGGCTACATCGCGGTCGATACCCCGCCAAAAGGCAAACTCGGCGTTTTTGGTGGTTATACGGCGGTCTATATTGGAAACGGCAAATGAAACGTATCACAATTTTTCTGGCGTTAATTTCCTTAGCTCTGTCTGCTTTGGCCGCGAATCCGCCTCCGGAAGAAAAAGACTATTCTTTCATGACCGCCAAACCGTACCGGGTCGAAGTTGAGCGGGGCCAACAACGTTTGGCGAAGTTTTTATCTCGCCTCAATCCGAAACGTAGGGCTCTTTTAGATCAGACGCCATTGGTTGCGGTTCAAGTCTACGTCCTGACCGCGGGAGAAGTTCCAGGTCTCACCTGGCGGATGGGTAAAGGGAGTGTACCTTCAAACCAGTTCGGTCAGGATATTCGGAGCGGCGCCAATGTTCAGGTGAAGTTTCTTCTGATCTACGACTCTCGAACCCAACAGTTAGTGGGCGAAGAGGGCGTCTTGGTTACCGATACTCCCGCTCTCAATACGGTCGCAACGTTCGATGGAAAACATGCGGTTTACGTCGGGACGGGTTGGTGAAAACGTTTGGCGTTTGGCGTTCGGCGTTCGGAGTTCGGCAAACTCTTCGTTCTCGTACTCGTCGTCGTCCTCGTCCTCGAGAATTGGTTGCTGCCACGAATTGCGCCACGCTATCGGTGAATTTGCTCGTCTAGTATCTCTTTAGAGTTGCGGGTCAGGAAATTCTAAAAGGTGCAATAGACCGGGTTCTCTCCGAACTCTGCTCAATCACGCTTTCGAGGACGAGGACGACGACGAGTACGAGAACGATTAGGAACCGCTCAACGGAGAAGGCCGCCGGCGGCTTGGATTGGGATTAATGAGCCTGAGCGAGTGATCCAAACGGCCAGGGCATCCGCCTTGTCAGTTGAACAGGAGACGTCGGCTCCGAAATTTTCTCCGAATTGACTGAGATCGGTCTTCACCAGATTCATGGCAATGAATTGATGGATGAGCGTCCGACCCCGGTTTTCTCCGGCGGTAACCCGCGAAGTCGCGTTCATCTTGAGAGGCGCGATCTGCACAGAATAAGGTCCACCGGATCGGGGCGGCGAAAAGGTGACCTTAATTCGGCTGGCCGCTGCCAGAACGATCAATTTGCCTGGCTCGAGATTCTCGTTGCCTGCAATTGCGCGCCCCCACCCTTGCCATTCCGCGCCGTTCAAAACAAAGGCCGGGGTATAGACGGACCCTGACCCCCAGCTGGCTGCATAATGACGTTGACGTTGGGTGAATTCCCGGCTCGAAAACTCGTCCTTCCAACCAAGGTTATCCCAATAGTCCACATGGAAAGCCACCGGAACAACCGCCTTCCAAAGTTCCGGGTTTTGAGATAGCGAGCTCAGCCAGGCTTCCGCCGGTGGGCAACTACTACATCCTTCCGAGGTATAAAGCTCCAGCAATGAGACCTGCGCCGGCCCGCTTTCGAACCGCGCTGTCGCCTGTGCCTGCAAGTTCATTCCAAGGCCGAGCATGGAAACGGTCAGCAAAAGAAGTGTTCTCACCGCTTTGGATGATGCAAGGATAGGGCTGGTTATTCCGGAGACTCGGTAGGGGTGAGCTCCCGCTCATCCGAGGTACGTCGCTGGGCGGGTTTCGCCTGAGAGACCGACGGTGAAGGCGCAGAGCCTCGGATGAGCAGGAGCTCATCCCTACCGACTTTCTACCAACTGCTGTACTCCTTTTCTCATTTGCGGTAACATTCGGCGAAGTTGTGGAAACTTTGCTGCTTTCGCCTATCACGATTGCTTTGGCTGCTGTTTTCGTGTTGGGTTGCGTGATTGTTCTGATTTGGGTATTCCGGGGTTCAGGTAGGCCGGCGGTCTATTTGTCCGTTGTGGACAGTCTATTGACACCCGCGGAGAAGATTTTCTACGAGCAGCTAGACCTGGTTATCGACGGACGACTACAAATTCTCTGCAAGGTCAGATTGGCGGATTTGATCGAAGTCGAAGGCCGGCAACCGGAAGAACGAAACCGGGTTTTTCGCCGAATCGCTTCGAAGCACATCGACTTCGTCCTAGCCGAACCGGGGACTCTGGCGCCGATGCTCGCCATTGAACTGGATGACAGCTCGCATGAACGAGCTGACCGGAGAGAGCGGGATGAATACCTCGAGGAATTGTTCCATACCGTCCGGTTCCCTTTGTTGCGCATCAAGGCTTCCGCTACTTACAACCGCCGGGCGTTAGTGGATGCTCTCGAACAAGCGTTGAGACGGCGGTTCCAGCCTTACTAGTTATAGGTTATAGGTTTTAGGTTTTAAGTTGTAGGTTTTAGGTTTTAGGTCGGGGGCCGAGCGACGCCAACTTAAAACTTAAAACCTAGAACGCTGTGGCCAGTTCCTCGTGGGCGCCGTTTGGTTTCCTGCTATCAGCCCGTTTTGCGCTCTTTGACTTGGCCGTGTTTAGAGCGAGCTCCAACATTGGGCCGGGGAATTGCCGGCAGGCTTTTAGCGTCTCGTCGAATGCGTTTACAAAATAGTCGATCTCTTTTTCACCGATCATCAGGGGTGGCAGTATTTTGATCACATCCATGTTATGACCAGCTACCTGAGTGAGCACTCGGTGTTTGCTCACTAAAGGCACTACCACCATCTGCGGGAAAAGTGCTCGATCGATTTTGTGCAACAACCGCCAAGCCAATTTCAAGCTAAGCTCCGGAGGCTCGGCGAATTCAATCGCGATCATGAGGCCTTTACCTCGCACCTCCTTCAGGAACGTATGCTTACGGCGAAGCGCGTCCAAACGTTCGATGAGCAAATCACCCATGCGCGCGGAGTTCTCAATCAGGTTCTCTGATTCTAACACTGCTAGACTCGCCAGGCCGCAGGTCATGGCCAGATTATTCCGTCCGAAAGTACTAGAATGAACAACGCAACGATCAAGCCGGCTAAACACTTTTTGGTAGATCGCTCGCCGCGTGATGATCGCACCGCAGGGCGCATAGCCGCCGCTCAGGCTTTTTGCCACCGTAACAATGTCAGGCTCGAGACCCCAGTGCTCGAAAGCCCACCATTTACCGGTGCGTCCCAGGCCGGTTTGAATCTCGTCACAGATGAATAACGTCCCGTACTTCCGGCAAAGGATCTGGGCTTGAATAAAGAAATCGTCCTTAGGGGATTTGACGCCTTTACCCTGGACGGGCTCGGCCAAAAAAGCGGCCACGTTCTTTCCACGCAGAAGCAGATCGAGTGTTGCCAGGTCTCCCATCTTGACGCGCTCGACATTGGGCATTAACGGACCGAATCCCTCCTGGAAATTCGTGATTCCGGTCACTGATAGTGAGCCATAACTTAACCCGTGATAGGCTCCATGGAGAGCAACCAAGCCGGACCGCCCGGTCGCAGCGCGCGCAAATTTCAATGCGCCTTCAATTGCCTCGGTTCCGGAGTTGCAGAAAAAGATGGCTTCAAGATGGGGCGGAGTCTTTTTCAACAGTGCTTCCGCCAACAGCCCGCTCAATAGCGAGCAATCCATCTGGACCATATTGGGCAAGTCGAGATCCAAGACGTCCCGGATTGCTTGCTTAATCACCGGATGGTTGCGCCCCATATTGTAGACGCTGTAACCGCTTAAAAAATCGAGGTAAGCATTGCCGGCGGCATCATAGAGGTACGCCCCCTCTGCCCGCGTATAAACTCGGTCAAACCCGGTGATACGCAGAACTTCAACCAGCGTGGGATTCAGGTGCTTGGCGTGAAGCTGATAATTGTCACCCATGCGTGACGACACCAGGCTCTTAAGGTCAAACGACATTTTTTGGTTCTAGAACTGATGAACCGTAGGCGAGTTCCTCGCAATCGCAAGGTGAGACGTTTGCGGGCGAATGGC
>Ga0210396_10005243_pt1 | contig 12560 bp, 5 predicted proteins | sample IncBWH17OmetaG_FD_155466 | JGI IMG/M metagenome (GOLD analysis project Ga0210396, IMG submission 155466) | Forest soil microbial communities from Barre Woods Harvard Forest LTER site, Petersham, Massachusetts, United States - Inc-BW-H-17-O ...
CGGTTTTGGCGGGGCCCAAGCCGAAGTGCAAGCGCTTGTCGTTCGACGAAAGATAACTGCCGGTGGCGGTGGCGAAACGGACCTGGCCATTGACTTGAACGCGCGCGCCGTAGCCATCGCGATTGCTGCGCTTGCCTTGCAGCGTGATGGTAAGCCAGTGAGATTTGCCGCCGCGATTCTGATAGAACTGCGGATGTTCGCCCAGCGATGTGGTGACGACATCGACCCAGCCATCATTGTTGAGATCGCCGAAAGCTGCGCCGCGCCCCGCCACTGGAGCGTTCGAGCCGGAATTGGCGCGTTCAAAATGGCCGTGGTGGTTGAGCGCCAGCAACGGTGGGTCGCGATAGCGTAGCGTGCTGTCGTACATTTCGACATTGTCGAAGACGTGGCCTTGGACGATGAAGGCGTCTTTCCATCCATCGTTGTCGAAATCTTCCAAGCCGACTCCCCAACCGGAAGACTTGCCGGACAGCGCGCCGAAACCGCTTTCCAATTCCTGCGGACTAAAACTGCCTTTCCCATCATTGTGAAAAACGACGTAGGGCTGATGAGGAAGCTGGGTGACGAGAAGGTCGGGGAGGCCGTCGTTGTCGTAATCCTGAAAGACAACGCCCATGCCGGAGAGCATTTTGCCGTTGTTGGTGAGGGCGGCGCCGGAGTCGAGACCAACCTCGGTAAAAGCGCCGTTGCCGTTGTTGTGAAAAAGAAACTGTTCGACAACATCGTTGGAAACAAAAATATCGGTGTAACCATCACCATCGTAGTCGGCAAAGGCTAGGCCCAGGCCGTGGCCTTTTTTCGCGGCGATTCCTGAAGAAGCGCTGACGTCTTCGAAAGTGCCGTCACCGCGGTTGTGGTACAGGATGTTTGTGACTGGTGGAAATTCCCCGGGAGGACAGTAGGTGGGCTTCTGCTCACCGCAGGTTTTGCTGTTCTCGAAGGACCAATCGAGGTAGCGAACGACGAAGAGGTCGAGTTTTCCATCGTTGTCGTAGTCGAGGAAACCGGCAGAGACCGACCAGCCACCGGCGGCGACTCCGGCTTTGGCGGTGACGTCGGTGAACGTGCCATCGCCGTTATTGTGATACAGAATATTTTTGCCGAAATTGGTGACGTAGATGTCGGGGTAGCCATCGTTGTCGTAGTCGCCGACGGCAACTCCCATACCGTAATTGGTGTCGCCGGCGTTGGCAAGTCCGGCTTGCTCGGTAACGTCGGTGAAGGTGCCATCTTTATTTTGGCGATAGAGACGATTCCAGTAGGAGGGATTGCGGCGTTCGAAACTGAAAGGCGGGCGCATAGAGTCGCGCATGTGACCGGCGTTGACCAGGAAAATGTCGAGCAGGCCATCGTTGTTGTAGTCGAGAAGGGCCACGCCGCCGGCCATAGTCTCGAGGAGATATTTTCGATTGGTGGGAGAGTTGCGGAGGACGAAATCAACGCCGGGGAGCGGTTTTACTTCAAATAGCGGGGCAGAATTTTGGGTAGTTTCTTGCGCACAGAGAATTAGAGTGAAGAACACGGAGAAGACAAGAGTTATGGGTTTTCGTGCTGCTAGCAACCGAATTCCCTTTCCCAGGTGGCAGCGAGTATGCGAGGCAATTTCGCCTTGGAGATGGACCATCTTAGCAGACCGCACGAACCTCAGTTGGAGCCGCTGATGTTCAGGTCGTAGCCGTGAATAGCGCTGTCTGGGATATCGAAGCTAACTACATTGCGTGCGGCATCGACCGAGACGGCGATCTGAGGCGAGCCACTTTTCGTGGTGACGTTCGCGTTTGTGGAATGCCAACCATAGACTTCGACGTGAATCTGCTTCCACCAGGGATGAAACGTGCCTTGCTGCTCTCCGATATGAAGTGAGATTCCGGTGGGTGCGGGTTCGCAGGAAAACTCCATGCGCAAGAAATCTCCGCGGGTGTAGGCGAAAGTTTTGCCATCGTCGAGATAGAGCGTGCCGTGGCATGGCTTACCGGGATAGACGAGCAGAGTCAAGGGGCCTTGCGGCGTCTCCTCGGTGCTCTGGATCAGCGGCTGGATGGGGATGATTGAGCCTTCGCGGACGTACACCGGAAGAGTGTCGAGCTGGGGTTGAATGAGTAGTGCTGGCGGCTTAGCGGCAGGCGGCGGCCCGGAGTTTTCTTGAACTTGGGCGCCCGTCCAATAGTCGTACCAGATTCCTGGCGGCAACTTCAGAGGATACTTGTCGGGCTGCTCGGCAAAGGGCGGGGGCGCGATGAGCAAGTCGGGCCCGAGAAGAAATTCGTTGCCTGCATCGAGATCGAGAGGATGGCGATCTTCGGTGGCGGCTGGAAATTCCAGAAAGAGCGGGCGGACAATCGGCAAGCCGGTGCGTGATAGTTCCTCGGTCAGGGTATAAAGATAGGGCAGCAAGCGATAGCGCTCTTCGATGTAGCGGCGGCGAATCGCTTCTTGCTCGGGGCCATGCACCCACACTTCTTTGTCGCCAGAACCTTTGTTGGCATGATTGCGATCGATCGGTTGGAAAGTGGCAAGCTCGATCCAGCGGGTGAGCAATTCAGGGCCGGGCGTGCCGACGAAGCCACCGACGTCAGCTCCGCATAAGCCGAAGCCGCTGAGACCCAGATTTAGAAGCATCGGCGTGGTGAGACGAAGATGATTCCAGGACGCGGTGTTGTCGCCGGTCCAGGTGGCAGCGTAGCGGTGGCCCCCCGCATACGTGGCGCGCGTCAGGACAAAGGGGCGCACATGGGGTTCGAGTTTAAGCAGGCCTTCGTAGGTGGCGCGCGAGTTTTCCATGCCGAAAACATTGTGAATTTCCAGGTGCGGGGCGGTGCGAGGACGGAAGCCCGGTTCATCAATGCGGTGCTGGGCGTTGTCGGGCATAGTCAAAAGCGGAGTCAAGAAAACGGAAGGCTCGCCCATGTCGTTCCAAAATCCGGTGACTCCATCCGCCAGGAGATTCTTATATAAGGTGCCCCACCACTCCCGCGTTTTTTGCTGGGTGAAGTCGGGGAAAACGGAAGGGCCGGGCCAGACGGAGCCGACGTAGGTCGAGCCGTCAGCGTTTTTGACGAAGTGATCGCCGGCAACGCCGGAATCGTATGGCGCATAGCCTGCGCCGGGAAGCCGGGCGATGTGCAAATCGGTGATGGCCACAACGTGAAAGTTTTCGCGCTTCAGGTCGGCAATCATTTGCGCGAAATGGGGAAACTTGGCGGTGTCGACGGTGAAGGGGCGACGCTCCTGCTGAAAGTCGATGTCGAGGTACAAAACGTCGGCAGGAATTTTGTCGGCTCGCAGGCGCGCAGCGATTTCGCGGACACGGTCTTCGGTTTCGTAGCTGTAACGCGATTGTTGAAATCCAAGAGACCAAAGCGGTGGAAGCGGGGGCAAGCCGGTAAGCCAGGCGTAAGTGCGAATCACTTGCTTTGGATCGGGGCCGTAAAAAACGTAATAGTCAATTGGGCCGCCTTCGGCGCCGAATGAATATTTATTGCGATCGACGGTACCGAAATCAAAACTGCTGGACCAGGTGTTGTCCACGAGCACTCCAGCAGAGCGGCCGGCACGCATGGTTACGAAAAAAGGGATGCTCTTGTAAATTGGATCGGTGGACTCCTGGAACAGGAACGCATCGGTATTCCACATGCGGAACGCGTGGGCACGTCGATCCAGACCGCCAGTTTTATCGCCGAGGCCGAAGTAGTGTTCGTCGGCAGGCATTTTCTTGTAAATGCGGAAGGCGTCTTGATGAAAATCGGGCGGCCACGCGGGCACGTCTTCCTGCACAACATTGCCTTCCAGGTCGGTGATAGACAGGCCCAGGGTGGACAGCTCGACGCGAGCACGCAATGCTTTGGTGTGAAAACCCACTGTGCCGGCGGCGCTTTCGGCGATTACCTGAACACTTTGGTGGCGAGTCTCTATGGGGACGGTCCAGGAAGCATCTTCTGGCAATTCTGATTTAGCAGATTCGCGGATTCGCAACACGTCATCGCGCAGGGCGACGACTTGCAAGACGAAATTGCCGCGACGAATTTCGATCCCGTTGGGAAGTGGCTTGGTGGCGGCCGCGTCGGTTTGGGTTACTGCGGCTTTCTTCGAACTATGCGGAGAGGTTGGGTCGTGAGCAAAGGTAAGTGGAAGGAATAGGAAGCCGGATAGCAGGGTAAGTAGAAACAATCGCCAGAAGTTACGCGCCGCTTTCGTTTTACTGGAGGTGGCTCTCGTTTTCATCTTCATTCCTGGTCACTGGCAAGGCTCACGCTAGTCGCGCTTACAGTTGACCTGCTTAAATATACTGCGCTCCTGCGGAAATCGGTGGGGGGGCGGCGGTCGACTTGGAGAGCATACATCCTCTGCCAAGCGGAGCGGGGCAGTTGGTTAGTGATGAGCACAGCAGGCCTGGCAGGCATTGAGAGATTCCTCGACTCGGAAACAGTCTCGTTTCTGCCAGGTGCTGACTCCCCGGGGTGTTAGGGGAGAAGGGTTATTCTTGGCTACCAGTAGAACTTCCCAGCGAACTGCAAGCTACGCGCGGGGTATGCGGAAGTGATTGTGCCGAAATTGGCGTCGCCCAGATTGGTGTCTGGTTCGAAGAAGTTCGGGTGGTTGAAGGCGTTGAATAATTCAAAGCGGAACTGGAAGCGCTTGGTCTCCGTGAACTTCCACCATTTCTGCAAGCCCATATCCCAATTGACGAATCCTGGGGCGCGAAGACTCGAGAGGAATCGTGACGAGTCGCCAAAGGTGAATGGAGCGGGTTGAGCGAAGGCTGACGGATTGATCCAGTCGTTGATGGATTGATTCTGCGGGGTCAGGCTCACTCCTGGGACAATGTTCGGCCGCTGATTGAAGCCGAAACCGCCGGTGTTATTGGACGCAGGAGTGATGGAGAGAGGCAGCCCGCTGTGGATGGTGAGGATGCCGCTCCACTGCCAACCGCCGAGAACTGCGTTCATGGGACGGTTCCATTCGGAGCCCCACTGTTTGTCTTTGCCGAAAGGCAATTCGTAATTGTAGTTGGCGACCAGGCTGTGAGTCAGATCGCTTGCGTCGACAGAGCGTTCCGCCGCCAGGTTGTAGGAATTGCGGACGCTGCTGCCGCTGCCTGGGAATGCCCAGCCGGATGCGCCTTGCACATTGTCCATGAACTTGGAGTAGGTGTAGGAAACGTTGAGTTCCAAGCCGGAGTGCCAACGATGGGTGTAAGTGGCCTGTAGCGCGTTGTACGTCGAGGAGCCGACGGAGGGCTGAGCTTCGGTCACGCTGCAATATTCCGGGTAGGGCCGCAACAATTGACCTTGCTGCACGGTGGGATTGTTGAGACCGCAACCGCTGGAAGTGATGTGGCCGTAGAACGGATTGGGCACCATCTGGTTCAGAGCGTTGCCCTGGGCCAGATCGGCGACCGGAAGTTCATTCCATTCCAAATATTGCGAAAGGACGTGGACGCCGTGATTGCCAACGTAGCTGATGTCGAGCAGATCGTTGGGAGTGAAGCTGTATTGCAGGCCGAGCATCCACTGCTGGACATAGGGTGAGTGGCGAACGTTGTCGGTTACAGGATTTAGCCCAAAACCAACGTCGGTGAGCCCGCCAAGAGAGTTACCGGTGACCGGCACCTGGGTAGTAAATGCACTGGGCAGTCCCAGCGTAGAATTCCCGCTGAGAGTGGAAGAGGGATTCAAGCCGCTGTTGAGGGTGGTAACCCAGGGGGTAGCTTGAGAGTAGCCGATGTTCGGACCATTGCCATAGTAGTTGGGCACGAAGAATACGCCGTAGCCACCGCGCATGACGATCTTGTCGCGCAACTGGTAAGCAGCGCCGATGCGTGGAGCAAAGTTGGTGTAGGACGTATTGTATAGGCCGCGATTGTTACTGGAATTGAACACGAGGGCGCCCGGCACATTGAACCCAACCGCAGAGCTGATGGGGTTTACAGCCGAGAAATTAAAATACTCCTGGGCGTTCTGGCGTTCCGTGGGAGCGGTCTGAATTTCGTAGCGCAAGCCCAAGTTGAGTGTGAGCTTACGAGTCAACTTCCAGTCGTCCTGCAAATACCAGCCGAGGAGGTTCTTGTCGGTGGCCGGAAACTGGTTGAATCCAGTCTGATTGGTGCCACTGCCCACGCCGAGCAGGAACGAGGCAAAGCCATTACCCGTACCGGCTGTTTCTAGTTGCGGATCGGGCCCCGCGGTTGAGGTCGTTTGAAATGTCAAAGTGGTGTTGGCGTAGTGCCCGCCATCGATGCGGGCCCACACATCCATGAAGCCGAAAGCAAAGGTGTGCTTGCCATGCACTTTGGTGAAGTCGACGGAGTCCGTCCAAATGGTTTGCGGAACGATGTAATTGTCCAGATTGACCGGCGCTCCAAGATAAGCGTAACTCTGCGGCTGAATCTGCGGGAACGAAGGCGCAATGGAATTGATGAATGAGGGGAATCCCAAGTCTGAAGATTTATACCCGAAGCTTTGTGTGGTGGACTGTTCCACATGGCGGTTCACGCCAAGGTTCAAGCTCACGTCAAAGGTCGGGCTAAATACGTGGGTATATCCGACGTTAACGCTATAGCGGTTATTTGGAGCAGTGACGCCTGGTCCGCCGGGATCGGATGCACCGTAATAGGTCGGCGAGTTAATTTTCGACTCGAACTTCTGAGACCAACGAACGTTGACACGATCATTGTCGGAGAAATTATTGTCGATACGGCCCGAATACTCGTCGGAATGTGCGGAAGCGGCGGCTGCCTGAGTAAAGTTATTGATCAGGTTGCCGTTGGTGGGAGTGGGCCAATATTTTCCAGTGGCAATGCTTGCGGCAATGGAATCCATCAAGGCAGGAGGAATGATGTTGCCTGAAAATGGATCGCGAATGTAGCCGGTGCTGTTGGCTACCAAGCCAGTGGTCGGATCAACTTGGCCAGCGGTAATTTGTCGAGTGCTGAAGGGATTGTAGATTGCGCCGCTGATGATTGACCGTCCTAGAGCGTCGGTCTGCCCGGTCGGCGCTCCGAGGAGGGCGGAGAAATCTCCCGAACGCTCCGCCTCGGTAGGCATGGTGCCGACGAAGGTTGCAGGAGTGGCTTGGCGGAGACCTTCGTAGTAGGCGAAGAAATATGTTTTATTTTTACGAACCGGCCCGCCGATGGTGGCGCCGTACTGGTTGCGGTGGAAGGCAGGCTGTTTGCCGTTGTTGAAGAAGTACCGCGCGTCGGCATTGCTGTTGCGATAGAACTCATAAGCATCGCCGTGGAAGGCGTTGGAGCCGGACTTGGTAACCACGTTGATGACGTTGCCGCTGCTGAAGCCGTATTGGGAGGTGAAGGCATTGGTCTGGATCTTGAATTCCTGAACGTCGTCGACAGATGGAACGTAGATCACGCCGCCCCAATCGAGGCGCGTGTCCCAAGTTCCGTCGAGCAAATATTCCGCAGTGTCAAAGAAGGTGCCGCCGAAATTGAGGAAGGAAACGTCTTGATCGGCGCTGCCGGAGATGCCGGGCGCGCCAACTACCTGTAATTCCGCAGCGTTGCTGACGGAGGAATTGAGAGTTGCCAGACCGATCACGTTGCGCAGATTGAGGGGAAGGCCGGCAACCTGCCGAGCGGAAATGTCGGACGAAATATTGGCGTTGTCTGCGTTGACGAGAGGCACTTCGGAGGTTACCTCAATGTTTTCGGTAACCGCGCCAACGGTCAGACCCACTTGTTGCTGGGCAACTTGGCCGGCAGCCAGTTGGAGCCCATCTTGTTTGTAGTGCTTAAAGCCTGGCGCCTGCACTTCCAGCGAATAAACGGCGGGAGGAAGTAGCGTAAAGGTGTAAAGACCGCTGTCCTCGGTGGTATAGGTGCGTGATATGCCGACGCTGGCGCTGGTAAGAGTCACCTTGGCACCACTGACGGACGATCCGGCAGAGTCAAGGACAGTTCCACTGAGAGTGGCCGTGACTTGAGAAGACTGACCATAGAGACGCCCACCGCTGATCAATAAAAGCAGCAGAGCGGCCAGCCAAAACTGCAAATTTCGAATTCCTTTTCTACCTAACATAAAGGACATTCCTCCTAAATCCTGACTGGGTGCCAGGATTCCACCCTCGATCTGCTCTGAATGGCCACAAATCCGCCTGGCTCGAAAAATTTGAGCGGCTTAAGGCTGAGCGGCAGCGACGGAGCAGAATTGAAATAACTGGTACCAGCTATAGGGAATTTGCGTAGGGAGTGGCAACGGTTTGCAGGTTAAGGAACAGGGATAAGAACGATAAGAGGCAAAACGATTGCCTATAGCGTTTATTTGGAATAAGTTGGAGAGGGTGGAAGAAGCCGAAAAGAGCACAAGTTGGAAGGCTTTAACGTTGCGCTGCCTTCCAAAGCATTATACTATCTGGTTAAACGCAGTAAAAATATTCAACAACCTGAAGTCCCGGTGCTCTGTTTCGCGGTGCAGCGACACTATCACACGAGATAAACGCGGTAGGGCACATTGCTATCAGAGCCAGTAACAGACAGTTGGGTACCCGCGAGCGAAGTAGAGAAAGCCGCGGTGCAGCAGCAACTGGAAAAGCTGCTGGCCACTTCCCTGTTCCATTCCAGTAGAAGATATCCGAGCTTTTTGCGATTTGTGGTGGCGCGCGCACTGGCGGGTCAGACCGACCAGCTAAAGGAGCGCGTGCTGGGTGTGGAGCTGTTTGAACGCTCGCCGGACTACGACACAAATACGGACCCGATTGTTCGGGTTACCGCCGCAGAGATTCGGAAGCGGATCGAACTTTACTACCAAGATCCGAAGCATAGTCAGGAAATCCGGCTGTTCTTGCCTTCCGGGTCGTATGCGCCACAGTTTTCCTGGCCCGGGCACCCTGGCGGGATACCACCAAAGACTTTGGAATTGACGACCAGTCATCCTCTGAAAATCAATGTGTCCAGGGGATTGGCGAGAAATTCAGAGGCCGCGCCGGCGCGTGACGCGTTTTTGAACCGCAAACACCTGGCGTTGATTTTGGGAGCCGTAGCACTGGCGGTGGTGGCTGCAGGAGCCTGGTATGCGTCGCGGCCTTCGGCTCTGAGGCAGTTTTGGGACCCCTTCGTGAAGTCGTCGGAGCCGGTGCTGTTTTGCATCGCGGATCAGAGTCAATACTCATCGATTCGGTTGCGAGACGCGGCTGATCCGCAACGCGAGACGACGCTGAGCGACAGCATGGTGACGATCATTATTGATGACGTAAGCCCATTGGTGAATTTGGCCGGCATGTTGCGGACGTATGGCAAGACGTATCGGGTGTTGGGTGAGGCGTCAACCAGTCTGACGGATCTTCGCCGCGGGCCGAGCATCTTCATTGGAGCTTTCGACAATAGCTGGACTCTGCGGTTGACTGGACCATTGCGTTTTCACTTTGCGAACGATGCGGCCATGACGCAATTCTGGATTGAAGATCGAGCTAATCCTGGCAAGCACGAGTGGGTTTTGGATCGGTCGCAGCAACAACAAACTGGGACTTATAAGGACTACGCGATTGTGGGTCGGCTTTTGGATCCGAATACCGATCAATACGTGGTAGTCGCCGCCGGCATTGGGCGCGGCGGCACGGTGGCAGCTGGCGAGTTCCTGGTGGACCAGCATCGCATGGAAGAATTGCTGAAGCAGGTGCCGTCTGACTGGAAGCGGAAGAATCTGGAAATCGTGCTGGAAACGCAAGTGATTGAAGGCCGGTCTGGTCCGCCACGGATCAGCGCCGTGCACGTCTGGTAGGCACGCGGTTCAGTGACCTCGTGGGAACTCCCAGCGGCAACCGTTTACGTGGAACGCTGCGCGCGAAACTCCTGAAGACATTTTTGCGCCGTCTCTAACTCTGGAAAGCGGCTGCCTTCCTGTTCGACCAAATAATATTCCACGCCGCCGACACTTTCTGCTGCGGCAAAAATTGCCTTCCAGTTGGCCACGCCTTCACCGAATAGAACCGTGTAGCCCTTCCCCGCATCCGGCGACCAGTCCTTGCAGTGGATGGAATGGATTCTGCCTGGATTTGCGCGGATCCACGCGACCGGGTCAGAACCGGCGTTGAGACAGGTGCCTACATCCAACTGCAGCATGACGCTGGGCTTGGTGTTCCTGGCGATAAACTCGATGGGCCGCTGCTTTCCCGGCAACTCCGGACTTGGAGTGAACTCTAATTGATGATTGTGATAGCCAGCCGCTAATCCCGCCGACTCCAATTGCTCGCTGGCGGAATTCAGCTTGTCGGTAACCGGTTTCCAGCCGTCTGGACCGGGGCCGGGCTTGGCCGAAGCCATGACCATACATTTGCTGCCCAAAATTGAATTATAGTCGCGCGCCTTGGAGAGATTTTCTTTGTCGAAGAAAGAATTGTCGTTGTGCGTGGAGAGGCAGCGAATGCCGAGATCGTCGAGGAGTTTGCGCATGCCTTTGGCTTGGACTTCGGTCCACGCGAAATAGGGCGCGTAGAATTCAACCACTTGGTAACCCATCCCGGCTACGGCGCGCACCGTCGCTTGGGGATCGCGTTTGAGTTCATCACGAACGGAATAGAGTTCGAGGCCGACGGGAACGGAAGTGGGGGCGGCACGAAGGTCCAGCGCCCAAGGAAGGGTTGCAGAGAGAGCTACAAAGGTGCGGCGCGAAAAAGTTGGTAGAGTCATGAGGAAATGCTAACGCCAATTTGCAGGATTTCCTACTGCCGACATAGCGATTTAAAGACCGTTTATAAGGGCTGAGGCTCTTTGTCGTTTTCGGTCTTGGTCTCGCCCAGGTGCCGCTCCAGGGTTTTGCGGGCCAGGTCTTGTCCTCCGAGGCCGAAGGCGATTGCCAAGCCAAACATCGCAGCGCCGAAGACGATGGAGAAAGCGGCAACCACGGTTTGACGGGCAACGCCAAGTTCTTCGAGCGCCATGGTGATGGCCAGTATCCAAAGAACGAAACGGATGGACCAACTAAGAATTCGAGCGGAACGGACCCCAGCATTGACGGCGGCAAGCAGCGCGGTTCGCGACAGGAAGTTGGCGATCACTGCGCCCAAGAACAAGATAATGATGGAGACGAAGATTTCCGGCAGAAACCGAAAGAGGCGTGAAATTTGTTCCTGCAAGCCGGCGACGCCAAGCACGCTGAGACCGACGAGAACGAAGCATAACCAGGTGACCCAGAAAATGGAACGGCTGAGCAACTCGCTCATGGCCGGAAGATGAGCCATACGCAAGAAGCGTGAAGCTCCCGCTTCCTCGGACACGCGGTCGATCTTGGTGAGACCGAGAAGCGCGCGGAGCATTTGCCTTAAGATGAAGGCAACAAACAGACCGATAGCAATGATGATGAGCATCACCAGGAATCTGGGAAGAAATTCGGCAACCATGTGGACTAAGTTGGTGTAGACCTGCTCTAAGGCTTGCAGGATGGTCTCTTTCATGATTTCACCTCAACGTTTGCTTTCCATCGCTCCCTCAAATATGGCTTTTGCAATTCGAATTCGGCGCAGAGCATTTCGCTGGCCGCCTCCATCTCTGCTGGGGAAGAATCAGAATGTTCGATCAAGAAAGAATTGGTCATGCCGCGATAGAAAGGGGCAAAGGCCTGCACCAGGTGATCGCGGTTGATTACAGCGTGGTGGTAGGAAGAGGCGAAGTCGTAGACGGTTCTAACCCACAGGTCGGGCCGGAATCGGAATTGCCCTTCGGGCAGCGCGACGACGTTCTTAACTTCTTTAAGCGTGTCGGGATCGAGAATCACGCTGAGAATCGGTTCCAGTTCGGTGACACCGCTGCGAAACATTTCAAACATGCGGTGCGGGTCGAGTTCGGTGGTCTCGGAGGTAAGCTCGTGCTCCGGTCCAAAGGTGGGAACTTGCTGCGAGCGCTGGGAGTCCAGCCACAACGATTGATTCCCTTCCAGACACCAAAACAAATTGCCAACGGTTTGCCGCAGTGCGTCGACGATATCGCTGCCCGCAACGGTAGGTGGCTGAGATTTCTCGCCGAGATAGGTCTGGCAACAGCGAAGATCGGAAGCAATCGCGGAGATGGCCATCCAAGCTTCGGGGCGCGCGCGAATCGCTTGTTCTTGCCAAACGTCTTGATTCAGGCAGAGAGACGCGAGACGGCCGGAAAATCCCCATTCGTCGGAATACAGTTCACGGATAGCGCAACCGAAAACAGCGCGGCTCATGGGGTAGAGAAGATTCCGTGCCAGCAGTCCTTGGAATTTGTTGCGCTTGTACAAAGGAGCAACGAAATCGAAATTCTCGTGATAGGCCGGCTTGAGAAGGCTGGCGACGGCCCCGGGACTGAGGTTGGCTGCGGGCGGAAGGACGGCACAGGCACGGGCTCGCAGCAAATCGGCGGCGGCCAAAACGGTGTGGAGCGCGACGCCCGGCGGAGGTGGACTGGAAAAATCGGCGGTGACGCGATGGATGGTGCGAAGCGAAGTGATACCGGGCTGGCGCGGATTCCTGGTGGAAGGCGTGGATGAGGTGTCTTCTAAAAGGCCATTCTTTTTATCTTTATCGCCGCTGCCAACGATGACAATCACCACGCGTTGTCTGACGAAATACTGTTGAAAACTCTG